>Ga0154520_126_pt2 | contig 143875 bp, 120 predicted proteins | sample RifGroE2_FD_105663 | JGI IMG/M metagenome (GOLD analysis project Ga0154520, IMG submission 105663) | Bacteroidetes bacterium GWE2_40_15
AGAAACGCTCTTTATCCAGATAATAACAATATTTACAATAGAGATTACAGTTGGAGCCTACAGGCTTTGTCATTGCGGTAAACGCTTTTGGCCCCTGTATCTTTATAGCGTCCGAGAGGGTAAGGAACTTTTTTTTCAAATTCGGGTTACAATTAAAAATCCTTATAGAGCAGATACTTCTTTCTCATCTCTTTGTATTGGGTGAGCTCCGGCTCCCAACTTTGCCGAATCTCATCTTCTGTTTTGCCTTCAATTATCTGCTTTTTCAGATGATCTCCACCGGCAAGAAGGTCGAAATAGGGGCGGAAGAACTTATCCTTCCCGGGATAGTTATTGTAGAACTCAATTAACCAACTCAGGTTAATTCGCCCACTTTCGCGGAAAATATTGACATCATATTCGCGAAGATCGACTCCAAAACACTCTGTGTCCATATGAGGCGGTTTTTTGCTCATACCCTCAATAGAGACGGGTGTAAAAGAGAAGGTGTATTTATCTTTAAGCTCCGGGTTGCCAAGCACCTGGAACGGGAACATCGTGCCGCGCCCCTGGCTGATTACAGTTCCTTCGAACAGACATAACGAAGGGTAGAGAAATATCGACTGCATTGTATTTAGGTTGGGAGATGGGTCTACAGCCATTTTGAACGATTTGCCGTGTTCATAATTTGCAACCTCGACAACCTTGAGATTACATTTTACACCATCTTTAAGCCAACCCTCTGCGTTTATCATATTTGCAAACTCTCCAAAGGTGAGCCCGTGTACAATCGGTATCGGGTGCATACCGACAAAAGAGTGAAAAGCAGTGTCTTTGAGGACAGGGCCGTCTACATAAAAATCATTTGGATTGGGGCGATCCAGAACAATAAGTTGTTTCCCGTTTTCTGCACACGCCTCCATAACATAATGCATAGTTGAGAGGTATGTATAGAATCTCACACCCACATCCTGCATATCAAAGATCATAATGTCTACACCTTCAAGATCTTCCGGTTGAGGTTTATAGGACTTTGAACGGTATAGATCAACTACAGGAATCCCGGTTTTTACATCTAAAGAGTCGTATTGGTTACCTCCACGGAATCCGTGTTCCGGACTGAATATCTTAACCACATTAACTCCCATAGAGATAAGTGTATCAAGAATAGGCATCCCACAAATAACGGAGCTGTTGTTTATAGCCAGAGCAACACTCTTCCCCTCAAGCAAACTGAGGTATGCCTCTGTTCTCTCTGCTCCGGGGATAATTTCCGGCAACTCTTTTTTTGCACATCCGGTTAAAACCAGTGCTGCAAAGATTATCATTAAGATTGTTTTGGCAGTTGTTTTCATAGTGGTTGAAGTTTTAAATTTAAGTGTATAAAACGGACCTCAAACAAATATACAAATAAAAGAGCATCCCGGCATAATATGAATTTTGTAACTTATATCCATTATTGTGTAATGCATTTAAGAGTCAAAAAATGAAAATTTGCAATGTGATAATGTTATCACGCTAATTATTATATTATGAACACAACAGAGGCAAAAGGAAACTGGAATGAGATTCTGGGTAAGTTAAAACAGAAATTTGCAATCTTAACCGACGACGACCTGATGTTGGCAGAGGGAAAAGAAGATGAACTCTATGGAAGGCTTCAGAAAAAACTGGGCAAATCTAAAGAGGAGTTGCATAAAATAATTTCAAATCTGTAAAATTGGGTAGCAAATGAAAAATCTGGGATTTATAATCATTCTGGCAGGGTTGGTATTGACAATTTTCTCTGTTGTGACTGTGTTCACAAGAGAGAAAGTTATCGATATCGGGAAAGTAGAGATAACAAGAGACAAACCCCACAACTTCAACATCTCTCCTTTTATTGGAGTAGCTGTAATGGGGGTTGGAGGAGTTTTGCTCTTTTTGTCTAAAAAGGGGGTAAAAGCTTAAAATCTTAAGCTTTTACCTATCCTCTTGATTTAAACGGATATGTCCTTTAGGAAATCCAATACGCCGAATATCCTTAGCAGCCATATTATAACAACAATAACGACTACGATATTCAAGATCTTCTTGATTTGCCTGTCCATTGGGATATAGGTATTGACAAGCCATAAAATAATACCTGCAACAATAAGAACAATTAAAATAGTGAGTAATGGCATAATATAAGTTTTTAAATCCTGGATTCTTACTAAAACAAAGTTGACCATCCTTCACTCAAAACTACTTACAAAACTTCTTTTAAAAGTTACATTTTTCCCACATTTATGGTGAGTATATGCTTGCAAGTGTGAATAATGCAACAGTTATCTAAAAAAGTGTAACAAGATTTTGAAATATGTTCATCACCTTGCAAAAACAGAAAATCAATAATATCATATAATGAAAAAAACATTAATTATCACATCGGTATTAGCAATTATGTTACTATCGTGTACAAAACAAGAGGAAGTAATTACAGAAAATGCAAAGAGTGCACTCTCCGTTAAGGTGGGCATAATAGCAACCAAAGCAATTATTTCAGGAACAATCTTCCCCGACGGATCTAGTATCGGAGTACAGGTACGCAAAGCAGGTCAGTTTAATTATCAAGCCGGTACAATGACAAACATTATGTACACATATACTGCTGCCGGAGCAACCTGGGCAACAGCAACTCCTTTTTATCTGACAAATACTCTTGGAGAGGTATATGCATATTACCCTTATGTTTCAGTAGGAGATAACCTCACTGCTTTTACAACAATACCGGTAACAATAGACGCAACTGCAACTACAGGCACAGAGACGGACTATATGTATGCGACCCCTTTAACAGGCCTAAGCAGTGTAAGCAACGGCGTTGGTAAACAGAATGCGAACCTTGTAATGAACCACGCATTTACCCAGATTTCGTTCTATATCTATAAGAACAACTACTCCGGAACAGGTACTTTAACACAATTTAAGATTGAAGATGCCGTAGCAACAACTTTTGTTAAAACTAGCAGTACTGCTATGACAATGAATATTGAGAACGGTAATCTTCTGGGAGGATCTACAGGTATAATTACCCGGACACTTGCAGCACCAGTTACCTTAACAAGTGTAGCTCCGGATGCAGATATACTTGTGCTGAAAACACAGGTGAATGCAACAACTATACTTGTACCTACAGCTTCGATGGCAATTGGAGATATAAAATTCACCTTTACAATTGACGGTGAAACTTATACTGCAACAAACACGACCGCTATATCGTGGCTTAAGGGGAAACAGTATATCTATACAGCCCGTTTGGATGGAACAGGCCTTGTTATTCTAAGTGCAATCATCACAGATTGGGATACACAACCAGGAGATCTAATAGACATTAAGTAATAATAAAATGAGCAGATTTTTAGTGATTGCTTACATCTTAGTTATTGTTGCAGGTTGTAGGAAAAATGAATTTGTATCTGACGACAGATATGCATTACTCAATATTACACCCGTTGTTAACAAAGATGAAGCAACCATTGCTCATCAACAAAGCTATATTGATCTCTTTAAAATTGGCATACAGGTTACAAATTCCAATGGAACGGAGTTGTATTTTCCTTACACAAAGAATCTATTATTAAGTAATAGTGATAAGTGGGTACTCTCTAAACCTGTATGCCTTTCTATTATAAATGCAAAAATTTACGCATACTATCCCTTTACCGAAATTGAAGAAAACCTAACAGGACTAGGCGAAACAGCTATTGTCCGGCTAAATATCCCAAAAGAGCAGGTTATGGCTTCACAGAGAGATTATATGTATGCATCCCAAAGCACCTATCTCCCTTCCGGAGGAGGACCAATTTTTTATGCTAACCCAAATGTAACTCTTCAGCTGAACCACGCCCTCTCATTAATATCATTTGTGATCTTTAAAGAGGATTTTAGCGGACCCGGGGAGCTTTCAAATATTGAGATTACAGATAATTCAAATCTTTCCGGGCTTACAATAAATGCATTAGCGGGAGATAAACTATCTATGAGATTGGCAGATGGGACAATAATAAACGGAAGTGCATCTTCTAATATCTCTGTAAACTCAGTTGAAAACTCCATAACCGAAACTATTGACCCGGGAGTGGATGAAGTACAGCTAAAAACTATGGTAAATGGATATATGTATGTTGTACCTTCTGTTTTTTCTGACAGAGGCAATGTTCAGTTTTCACTTACAATTGATAATAAAGTTTATACAATATCCCATACCGGAGAGGGTGAACTGGAGTGGATAAAGGGATATCAGTATATATACAAGTTAAGATTGACGGCCACAGCTCTTACAATTGTGGGCATAATCATTACGGATTGGGATGTTAACTACTCAGGGGAGATTATTTTAAAATAGATTCCCAATAAAAAGATAAATATGAATAGATACTTATATATACTTTACTTTGCAGCCCTCTTCTTTACCTCCTGTTTACGGGAAGAAATACCGGTTAAAGAAGGGGATCAAAGCGGAGAAATCATCAGAATAAGCGGTGCATACACCGCCCCTCAAACCAAGACATCCCTTAACGGACTGGTAACCAGTTGGGAAAATTTGGACAAAACAGGTATCTATTGTGCACAGGCGAAGAATCCCGGAGGAGTTGTAGGGGTAAAAAATGCAGAGTTTACGGCATTAACACAAACGACTAGCTCCTTTTTTGACGGGACAATATTCTGGGGGGCAGGAGTTCACCAGTTCTATTCCTACTACCCGTACAGTGCAGCAAACTCCTTAAAGGAGGCCACAGAGATACCAATAACTCTTCCTGCCACTCAATCTCAGGCAGGTGGTACATACTCTCATATTGGAGATATAGATTTTCTGGTATCAACACCAAAGAGTTTTAATCCACTAACCGAAGGGGCGGCAACTCCGGTCAATCTTGTTTATAATCACGTTTTCTCAATGATTGAGTTCAAAGTATTAATTCCACAGGGGACAACCAAGTTCAATAAAATTGAGATTACCGCCTCTTCTGCTGCCAACCTATCATTATCTTCCGGAATCATAGATTTAACTCAATCCAAACCGGAGGGGGATGCCATATATACAATAACCGGAGTCTCGGGTTTGGCTAGCTCAACGCTCAATATTACAGGAGATTGCATCATAACCAATGACCCGGCAACATCTGCCGGAGCAATGCTTATGGTTATCCCCGGAGATCATACAGGAGGCACTTTCACTGTTAATGCCTATACCGACCTTGGGGTAACTACCGTAATCCGGGACGGAATTAATATAAAAAGGAATAATAAATATAACCTCACAATCATTATCCCATTTATCGATCTTAAAACCGCCAAAAGGTTCGGAATTCTTTCAGGAGTTGGGATAAGCAGCTCGGGGGCGAGTATCATTAATGATATGGATGTTGGAATAAGCCCCGGATTACTTGCCGCTATTACAGGATTTCCTCCGGCAACTGTCGTGAATGGTGCAATCTATGCTCCGGACGATATTGCCCCGGGAACAGCAGCGATGCTAACACAGGCAAAAGCAGATCTCACGAGTGCATATCTGGCTGCAGAGGCTGCAATTAGTCCTGTTCCTGCAATAGTTTCCGGAGATATTGGTGGAGCTACCCTTACACCCGGGATTTATAAATCCTTATCAACTCTATTGGTTCAATCCGGCAATCTTACTCTTGACGCCCAGGGAAATACCAACGCCTTCTGGGTTTTCCAGGTTGCAGATGAATTGACCACAGTTGGTGGGGCAGGAGGTAATATTTTACTTACCAATGGAGCAAAAGCAGAGAATATATTCTGGCAGGTTGGAATTTCTGCAACTATCGGTGATAACACCTCTTTCAAAGGTAACATCCTTGCCCTTACTTCAATAACACTGAATACCGGAGCAACTGTAGAGGGTAGAGTGCTTGCAAGAAATGGTGCAGTTGTACTGACAAGTACAAATATAATCACCAAGCCTCAGTAGATATTGAGGTTAAAATACTTGAAGTCAATTCCCAACAGAAGGAATCAACTCCAAAACGGGATATATCGGTTCACAGAACCCAAATTTCCGGTATAGTTTTTCGCCCTCTTTAGTGGTATGCAACGATATTTTGCTTATACCCCGATTGTGGGCTTCATCAATCAACCTCTCCAGAATTAGTGCAGAAACACCATTTCTTCTTGCCGAAGGGATAGTGTACATATTTAGGATGTCCCCTTCTAAATAAAAAGGTTTATTGAAATCTCCGGGAATCTTCTTTACCACCATAGCCCCAAAACTGATAATCTCCTCCTTATATACCGCCATAAAGGCGAAAAAGCGCTGCTCTGCCAAAGCCTGCTCAAAAAAAGCGTTCAGCTCTTTGCTTAGGTTCGACTGATATTCAGGTGTTTGCTCTCCCTGGAGCTCGGTTAGATAGGCCATCCTGTATTTGGTAAGCAGCTCTACCTCATTTGCCCCGATCTGCTTTATCTCTATATCCGATAGATCGATTTTCATATAATTGAGTTTAATATCATAAAGGTATGGTTTTTTATCTAACATCATTTCGTAAAAAATGTTTGCGTTTTGACGATTCAGTGTAATTATTACCATAAATAACTTTAAATTTAGGATAAATCAAAACCATAATATAATGAAGGGTATTATGCAAAATGTGGTGGCCATTGTTATTGTGGCCATTATAACGGGATATCTGCATACAGACGGATATCTTTACTCCCAGTCAAAAAGTGGGCAGACAGGTATATTTGAGTATAAACTTCTACCAAACTGGACCCTGGATAAGGAGTTTTCCAATGAAGAGTTCTTAACATTCAGAAACATCGTAAACGGAGAGTTAAGGTATATCGTGAGGTTAAGACACAAAGGAACCATAACCAGACACATTAGAGATTTAGAGACTCATATTGGTTCTATTAAAAAGAGCCATCAAGATCGCAAAGACTTTATAGATCACATAGAGTATGAGAGCAGGTACAAGACTCTTGGTAAAGATAAGTGTTATATGATGTCATACATAGCCCCTGCTTTTAACCACAGGGGTTTTATATTTACCCCTGTAGTTGATGGGGTAATGTATCAGGTATTTGTCTTTGACAAGGTAGATAAAAAAAAGGAGCTCAGGAAGGAGGCTGCAGATTTCATTGCAGGAATTACAATTGCCGGGGCCAAAAAGGAAGATACCAAAACTCCTGTTGATAGCAAGGGAGCATACAGGAGCCTGGAGGTTCAGGGTGAGTCAACTCCTGCTGCAAAGCCAATTCCGTTTCTTGATATAAACAAGATTACTGCCAGCCAGTGGGATGGATCTGTTGCTGCGGCAATGGAGGGAATGAGGCTTGTCTATGGCCCTATGAATGAGTCCCAGGAGGCAAAGTTCGTGGAGGCCTGGTCTCCTCTGCGACAGACCCCGTTCAAAGAGGCGGTAGATTATATGAATAAATTCAATCCTCTTTTGGGTGAGTTCCTTGTGTACAGGGCTGCTGTTGTGCAGAGTAGCCAACTTTTGGAAGAAGCGGTTCAAAGTGCGGGATTCGCAGCTGAGTTTGATGACCCGGAGGGTGTAAGAGCATATATGGACCTGGCATCAAAATACAGAAACCTTCTTATTTCCAGAGAGAAAAGGCTGGAGCAGATTATTAAAGCACTAACAGATCTTGGAAACCCGCCAGATGGAAACGCACTTATGGCACAGAGGCAGGGGCAGTACAAAAAAGAAAAAGAGTTCCTCAAATCTCTGCTCTCAACTTTCACACCGGAGGGGTGCTGGGCAGGAACTCAGAACCAGTTCTTCGACCCATCATATAAGCTTGGAGAGGTCTATTTTCCCAAGTATTTCTATGTTTATAAGATTGATACGCCAGATGGTGAGAAGTACTATAACATTGAACTTTGTGCAGAGTGCAACTATAGCAATCTCCCCGGAAAGACCACCGTTACCGGAGGAATGGGAGATAAGTTCATTCGCAGGGAGCTGCTGGCTCCTGAGTATGTGGGAAGAGGGGTTGGAGGGGCAAACGACGGCAAGATTTTCAACTACTTTTTAAAGTTCAATTACCCTCAAATTCCGTCATTTCCCGAGACTTCAGACTCAAGGATGAAGCAACTGACAGACCTTGATAAAATGCAGAATAAAAATTTCTCTATTTGGGAGGGTTCTTTTACAAAGGCAATTACTCAGAATCGAATGGCAGATGCCTTTTTCAAAACAGCTATCAAGTGGAGCGAAGAGGGGAGATGGGATGATTATGCCCACGACCCCGACAACATATTTATTCCTGATGAACTTAAGAAGAGCTTTGCAGCGGAGATGTCGGGTGGAGTTGCATCTGCCGGTACAGTCAAGAAGAGCCCTGCTCAAACATCTGCAAAGCCGGCAGCAAGTGGTTTGCACCTAGTTGATGATAAGAGTGCAGTGGAGCGTAAAAAGCTGGACGAAGAGGCAATTCAGTTCCACATAAACAACCTCGCCATTATTGACAAGAATATGGTCCGGGACAGAGCAGAACTGGCAAAGGAGAGAGATCCCATCAGGAGAGAGTCTCTCCGCTTAAGAATTCTTGGTGCTCAGGCAGACCAGCAGGCAGAGAAAGACCGTATTGCCACAATTCAAACAGGTAAAACGGTACATAGCCGCTCTGCCTGGGATGACTATGCAAAGAGCAGCTTTATCCAGAATATTGCACAGAATCAGCAGAAGATGGAGAACATTAGCCGCAGCATAAGGAAGGCATACGAGGCGGCAGATCGTCTCCCGGACGATAAGGCCAGAGAGGCAAGGGAGATAATAAACAGCAAATTCAAAGGGGAGATGGTGGGCAACCTGGACGAAGCGGGAGCTAGAGCTGTTATTGAACAGGCAAATGCAGTGGGTAAAAAACATTATGAAGAGATTATTGCTAAAGCAAAAGCAGATAATAAGGAGGCAGTTGACGAGGCCGAATGGGCCGAGAGCTGCCTGCAAACTGCACAGGTAGTAAAGACGACAGCAGACTACACAATGATGGGGCTATCGCTTTTTGGCGGACAGTATGTGAATAATATGTATCAGGGGGTAACCGGTTACATAGAGGGGGGGCCGAAAGAGGCCTTCCTGAGGGTGGCAGGATCTTATAACACTGCTGCCGGCCTTGCTGTAGATGGGTTCCGTGGATTTGAACAGGCTGTTAACGAAGGGGGTGATTTTATAGATGGAATAAAGGGTGCAGGTTGGGAGGCTGCAAAAGGTTATATCACCGACAAAGCGCTCAATTTTGGTATGGGAAAGCTCTCATCTGCCTTCTCCAGACCAAATGGGGAGTTCCCGGAGATTGACGGGCCAAATTCAAAAAGAGCCACCCAGCTCCAGTCACCGGAGCCTGTTCGCCCTAAAGCCAAGCCGGCAAAGGATCTGGATGATTTTAACCGCCCACTCTCTCAACAGGAGATGGCAGTTTACCGAGAGCAGGTTGCAGATGGAAGAAACAGGGTTAACTCATATAAGAAAACATACGAAAAGCTTGAACAGGCTAGAAAAGCCGGAGCACCTCCAACAGAGATCAAGAAGATTCTGGTGGAGCTGGACGACCGTTCTGCAAAGATTCACGGCTCCCCTCAGGCTAAGATGATGATGAAGACTATGCAAAAGAACCCCAAAAATCTGGATCTTATAAAGCGATACAGCAACTCGATGGACAGGGTACACACAAGGGTAGAGAAGCGCTTCCAGCAGGATATGGATGGACGAGGCTGGAGTAAGGAGGAGCTTGAGCCTATCCGCAACAGACCGGATCCTGCAGATTTACAGAGAGCAAGGGAAAAACAGGCAAGAGGAGAGACAGTTCAACCGGAGGAGTTACTTGGCAGCAAGACAGTGAATATGGATTACGATGCCGGAAGAAAGGCAAAGATTGGCCCCGACGGGAAACCTATACCTCCAAAGAAAAATGGGGAGAATGTCTCAGTAGAGGCCTGGCACTCCGACGCTCAGGATGCGTGGGAGAGAGCATATTTTGCAGAGACAGGCCAAAGCCCGAAGCACTCCTGGGAGAATATTACTCACAGCAAAGTTGGAGATGCATATGCCGACCTCAATGTTCTGCAGAAGAATGGTATACTTCACGCAAATAAAGCCTGGGCCGGCCAAACATCGGATGTCACCTATTACAAAGCAGAGCATATGAAGGGATCACCTGAGTTTCAGAGGGTGGAGAAGTATGTCGAGATTGCCAGAGGCACTTCTAAGGACTATAAAACTAAGATGAACCCGCTTTTTGAAAAAAAGAGACCAAAACCCGGAACACCTTCACACGAAGCTTGGCAGAAGCACAAAGATTACTGGGACAAGGTTAACAATGTTATGGATCAGATGGGCAGCGGTCGCAAAGACCCCCTCTCTGCAGACAGGGAGATAAGGGAGATCACCGGAGGTAAGAGTTTTCTCGAGGTCACATTTGATATGAGAAACTTTATGGAGTCTCTGATGGTTTTGTAGATCAGCTATAAAAGAGGTGATGAGAGTTGATGATTAATCTTCCCGTGTTTGAATATATGGGAAACGGGTCAGATACTTTCCTACGGTAAGTCTTGCAATCAGGTAACTGATTGTTGACTCTGCCCCCTGATTCAAATTTACGTGACTCTCTTCAAGACCGTCGTAACACCCTCCTGTGCAAGGGTTATAAACAATCTGATTTAAGCGATTCTCGCCAAGAAACCAGTTAAATGCAATAGAGAGCTTTTTTAAATACTCCTCCTCTTTAAACTGGTCGTAGAATGTGCTTAAAGCCATTATTGTATATGCAACATCAATAGGCTGCTCTCCGAACCCCACGACAGATTCACCTTTTTTAAGCCAATTTTTATTTGATATAACCACAATACCGCTTTTCTTAAAAGTCTTGGAAAGTAGAAATTTAAATGACTTTATCGATGTTGTCTTATACTCTTGCTCATCTGTAGCAAGCCAGGCATATAACATACCTTCCGGAAGGGAGCTGTTGGCATATGTAAGATAACTCTCAAACCAGGTCCAATCTTTGGAGGATTCGTGTTTAAACATCTCAGAAAGCCTGTTTGCAAGAGTTTTTATTGTTTTAATATTACTCTTGGAAGGTGAGTGGGTGTTGTAAAAATAGAGCCCCTTGATTGCAAAAGCCATCGCTCTGCTGGAGTAGATATCTTTGATATTGGGAATAACCCGTTTCATTATTTTAACAGCTTTTGCCACTAAATTTGCCGGAAGAGTGGAGCTTACCGAGATAAAGTATCCCAATGCCCAGACGGCTCTTCCATTGGCATCATCCAGATTTACACTATTCTGCTCTGTAAAGTGGCTCTCTTGATCTACATAGTTGAGAAAGGTTCCGGATGGCTGTTGGCAGAAGTCAATGAAATTCAGATATGTTTTAATAAGATCTACATCCTGAGGGTCTGAAGTGAGTTTGTAGTGCATACAAATCGCTATGAGAGCTCTTGCATTATCGTCAAGAGTATATCCCGAGCCAAGATCCGGTTGGTTTGTTTTGGAAAATTGGATGATTCCGGTATCTGTTGTCATCTCATTGATATGGCTCAAATTTATTGAGGGTAAGTTGTATTTAAGAGGAATATCCTCTTGAATAACTTTTTTAAATAGCTCTGCGTGAGCAATTGCAGAATTTTCCCACGCTGTTGATACAATCTTCTCAAGGGCGTTTGAACTCATACTCAATCTTAGTGGTTCATCACTTAATAGCTTTATAACGCCATCTGCAAGCTGGATAGAACTTCCAAAATCAATAATAATTCCGGTATCCTTGTTCATCACCTCAGTTGCGTGAGGTATAGGGGTTGATATAATAGGGCACGCACAACTCATTGCGTAGGCAAATGTACCACTCACAGCCTGGAAAGGGTTGTTGGTTGTAAAGAGGTATATGTCTGTAAGTTGTAAATAATCAAGCAGCTCAGGAAGAGCCATAAAGCTGTTAATAAACCGAACGTGTTTTCCCATCTTTAATTTTGACACCTTTGTTTCGAGCATCTCCCGGTATCTCTCTCCCTCAGATTTTATAATTGTGGGATGTGTTTTACCAATTATAATAAAGATGACCTGTGGGTATCTCTTTACAATATCAGGAAGAGCATCCAGGGTTGTCTCAATGCTCTTGCCGGAGCTGAGCAGACCAAAGGTTGTAAGAACCCTCTTTCCTTTCAATTTATACTTACTTTTAAGAAAATCTCTGTCTGAGTGAAGTACCAGGTGTGTGCCGTGGGGTATCACAGAGATTTTACTCTTATTAGTATCGTACTCGTTAGTGAGAATTCTTGCAGAGTTGTTTGTCATAACTATAACTGCGCTCACAGATTCGATAATGTTCCTGACTTTAATTCTCAGGAAGCTGTCCGGGTTAGGAATAACTGTGTGGAAAACCAGAATAATCGGTTTTAAAAGAGTCAAAAGAAATCTCTGAAAGAGATCGTTCTCATTTTCGAACAGACCAAACTCGTGTTGAATCAGAATCCCTTTAATAAGTTCATTGTTGTTAATAAAATCTGCAAGTTTTAAATAATCTTTGGATTCGGAGGTGTTAAGAATGTAATCTACTTCGTCGGGATAACTGTGCTTTTCAGTTGGAGTTTCAAGGGCACAGATCTTTATTGTGAAAGAGCTGCCAAATTTATTAGTTATTGCAGTTATCAGATCTTGAGAGTAGGTTGCAATTCCGCAAACTCTCGGCGGGTATGATGTCAAAACAAGAATCTCAGGTACCACTCCTTTTAATTTTTCTGCCTCATCTTTTTTGTTGCTCAACTCTTTCAATAGAGATGGCAGATTTAAAGATGCACAAGCAATCTGCTCATCTGCAGCACCGTAATAGATAAATAGTGTGTCGCCAAACAGAGCAGTACCGGTAGGGAAGACAACATTATTGACCTCTCCTCTTAACTCCCAGTCATATTCCGGCGAAAACAGTGCATTTGGCAGGCGTGATATCACTTTTGTAGGATCATCTATATCCAGAAGCGCTGCACAAGCAGAGTAAACCAACCCTCTTTGGGTTTTCTCCACCCCGTGATAAATGAGAAGCCAACCTGCATCTGTTTCAATAGGAGGGCACCCTCCTCCAATGTAGGAGTATTCGTGAGAGTAGACCGGATCGAGAACGATATAGTTATGGAAATTTTGAAAATAATCCCTCCAGAAGTCCACTGTCAACTCATCCAGGCTGGTTACACTTACAATCTGGATTCCGGGCCTTATTCTGTGAAGAAAGACAAATTTACCGGCTATTTTTCTCGGGAAAAAGATAACATTTTTATCCCATAACATCATCTTCCTTTCGGGGTCTGCCTCCTGGTAATAGAATTTATGGTTGCGATAGTATTTTATATTTATGTTACCTACATTTTCTGCAATATCAACAAACTCTGAGTAGGTTATGGGAGGGACTATTATGCCCTTTTTTGTAAAATTCAAAAGATCTGCAGATGTTGCCAGTGCCCCACGGGCATTGATGCCATCGTATGCAGTGTATGTCATATAGTAGGTGTTTTCAATTGACACTATGCGTGCATCTTCAACCCCGTGTGCTTCATAATCAAACTCCGATGCCATTATAGGCCTCTCCCACCTCTCGACTAATGTCAGCGGGCCATCAAACCTGCAGTAGCCAATAGAGGAGTAATTTCCATTCCTGACAGCCCGGTAGAACATATGAACACTATCCCCGACGCGTATCACTGCAGGGTTAAGTACACCTTCGTTCTCAAACTCATTGGAGCTCTTCTCCAGAACTATTCCCTCTTTCTTTACTACAACCATTTTGTTTGCTTTATAATGAATATTATTGATGGTTCACAACATTATAAAGTTCACAATTTATAAAAAAGAAAAACTTATACAATTCCGCCGTGATGTTGTATTATTCTCATATCTCCTAAATATCAAAAATATTCTCAAGCTCATCTATGTTTACCTCAGTTTCGTCTGTTTGATGATAGCGGAAAACATCTGTATCCTTTAGTCCGGAACCGGTAAGAACAAGAATAACCTTTGCCCCTGGTTCAATTAATCCACTCTCGTTAAGTTTTTTAACAGCACAAAGAGATGTTGCCGATGCCGGTTCTACAAAATAGCCCGACTCTGCAAATCTCCTATGAGACTCTATTATCTCCTCCTCCGAAACACTCTCTGCCAGCCAGCCATACCGGTATGCTTTATCTATTATCTCATCTCCACCCTGAGGGTTACCGGATGTTATAGCCTCTGCAACTGTATGAAAATCTGTAAACGGAATAACATTTTTCAACCCCTTTTTTATTGCAGATACAATAGGGCTGTTGTTTTGGGCCTGAACAATAATCATTTTGGGCAATTTACCTGTAACTCCGGCTTCGAACAGCTCTTTGTAACCTTTAAAAATACCCCGGATATGGCCACAGGCAGATGTTGGAACTGCTATATAATCCGGAACGGAGCCGAACTCTGCTCCCATCTGCTCGAAAAGTTCAAATGCTGTAAGTTTATACCCCTCCGTTCTAATGGGACCATTCCCGGAGACAATTCTAAGGTTAAGTCGTGAAGATAGGGATAATACCTTTTTTTTCATTTGAGAGTAGTCCGGAGAGTGAATTTTAATAACTCTTGCGCCGTGAATTCCCATTGCTTTAATCTTCTCGTGCGGAGTATAATGGGGGACAAAGACAATAACTTTAATACCCGATTTCGCACCGTATGCGGCAATAGAGTTACCCATATTTCCGGTAGAGATTGTTGCCGTAACCTTCTCTCCCATCTCAACAGCCATAGCGATGCAGGCAAGAGAGCCTCTGTCTTTGAAACTCCAGGTAGGATTCTGGGTCTCGTTCTTTAAAAGCAGGCCACAGATACCGGTGTACTCTTTAAGTTTGCTGCCTGCTTCAATAAGAGGAGTGTTCCCCTCGCCTAATGTAAGGATAGATAAATCTGTCTCAAAAGGGATAAAATCTGTGAATCTCTCAAAGAGAGTTCTCCCAGGCCTTAACTTTGGTGTTGCAGAGTCTTTCTGAATAACCTCAAGAGACTCTCCGTCCAATGTGAACTCCTCTAACATTTCAGCCGGAAACTCTCTTCCGGTTATTGTGGATTTGAGCAATACCCCTTTTTTCATTTTTATATAATTGAGATTTAACTTTAAAGGTAAAGATTTTGGTTAATTTTAACAACCTGTGTTTTGGCATTTTTTACTAAATTTGTCTCTCAAAATAGATATATGAAAAGAGTTCTGATTTTATTGGTAGTAAGTATCTTCTCTCTTTCACTACTTGGACAATCCAGTGAAGAGAAAGCCGGGTTAATACTTACCCTGGTTAAAAGAGGGGGATCGCTACCGGTTCTCTATACAAAATATTACAAGGTTAAGGCCTGGTCTGCAAAACAGAGTATGCCAATTCCAAAGGGATACGAAACCTGGACACTCTCAAATTTTCAGGCGGCAATGGATGTTTCAACCAAAAAGCCGATAGATTGGGGAGTAAACGGAGATAGGTTTGTGGTCGTGAATGTGGTTCCGGATCTCAACAACCGACCAAACCGCGTAACGGATGATATGGCAGGCACCAACCATTCCCTCACATTTACCCTGGAGCTATATGAGTATGACGGCAGATTTGTTAAAACAATATCGAAGTGGGGCTATCTGCTTGGGTCGGGTTACCAAGGTGTGGTTTATGTCCAGCAAGGTATCTATCCCACATTTTTATCTAGTGTTGTTGTAGAGAAAGGAGGGTCTTTAACATACCAGGTATATAACCCCACAGAGACCCGCCTGTCAAATCTGGTGGATGAGGCAGATTTAAAACGAGCTTTCAGAGATTTGAAGGTAGATTTGCCGGACAATATTCCCTTACAACTATCCTGCACCTTTCCTCCCAAACCTGTTTTTGACGCCGCAAAAACTGCAGTACTCGAAAAGATGAAGCAGGAGTCTCCCTTCTTACAGGCAAAGTTTTATCAAAAAGGTGTCTATGACGCCGGGAAGATGGATTTCCCGAAACCAAACCAAAGATGGAGTTTCTGGAATATGTTTATTGCAAGTGAAATTACAAACAGGTGTCCTATTGACTGGGGTCCCAATGGAGATCGCTATCTTCAGTTTGATGCAGAGTTTGAAGGTAACAGAAACTACTCTGCCCTGGAAGATGATCTCTACTCCACAGGAAAACGATTCCTCTTCCCGTTAAGGCTATATGAGAGTGATGGCAGATTTGTAAAGACTGTCTCAAGTTTTGGCAACTTCTTTGGCTTTGGAGAGGGATCATTTGTCTTTATGCAAGATGCAAAGAATGAGATAGCCTCACTATTCACCAAGCTTCCGGTTGAGATTGACAAACCATTTTCATATAAAGTGGATAGAAGAACAGTTACAAAAATTTCCGAATTACTTACTTTCAAGCCTATTCTGTAGTTTTTTAATCTCCTGACTCAACATAACATCTATAATTCAAAGCTTCAGGTTCGGCTGCTGCAGCAATTTACGCCTATTGGGTTTCAGATTTTCTATATAAGAACAAAAAGGACTCGACTACTCAAGCCTAATGAGGTGTCAAAATAAGTATAAAAAATACTCTTATTTTGCATTGTGCTTATAATTCGCAAATAAACAGATTGTTAAAAGTGGAAATAAGATATTATTTCTACAAAATGAGCAATACAAAAAACTTATTCTGCTTGCAGACGAAGAATCTCTTATTCTACCAGATTGTCCTTACATTCGCTAATTGTTACGTCCCCGACTAAATCTTAACGACATAGCTAAACCGTTCCGAGTTTCAAATGTCAACCTACATTATCTACACAACTTGTTAACGGCTTTCTGACTCCTTTAAAATTTTATCATAGTCGCTTAAAGCTAGTTTTATACTAGAAATAACAATTTCAGGATCATCAGTTTGCATCATATGCCCTGAACTTGAACTATAAAAAAATCGTCCATATTTTAGTGGATACAAAAGCTCCATCCATCGTTTAATTTGTATATTGCTATTAATTCTCCACATTTTTTCTCTGTCATAGATAGTGGGTGGTTCGGAGTTGGCAAAACCGCCTGCCTTTATAAAATGAACAGGTACGTTTGGTAACGGGTTTTTATCGCACTCAGCAAAATCGGTTTTTGTTAATTGGCGTAATATCTTTACCTCTTCCACGTAGTATTTAGGCATTTCTGCATATAGTTTTTCGGTGAAATTTTTATAAGGCTGCCCAAATATCGAGTCGATTTGATGCTGGGTCAAGCCAATTTCTAGGTAGGGCAAATCGCCCATTCCTTTTTTTTTCGTAAAATCAACAGGATCAACAAAAACAAGTCCGGCTATTTCGTTGGGATAATATGAAGCAAAACTTCGGATATAGGCTCCACCAAACGAATGCGATACTAACAAATAAGGCGGCTTAAGTCCTTTTTTGATTAACATTTCTCTTAGATTTTCAATTATATGTTTCGTGGTTGGAGGCAAGCTGTCGTCTTCCGATTCGCCAATTCGGGGACGGTTATAGGCAAAAACAGTATGTGTTTTAGAAAATTCATCAATTATCAATGCCCATCTTGTATAGTTATCGGCCATTCCGTTTTCAAAAACAATTACGGGTTTGCCAGATTGATTATTTTGCATACCGGCTAAAAAAACTTCAATCTTATGCTTATCTAAAGTAACAAAATCCAAACTGGCATAAGCCTTGTCTTTATTTGCTTTCACTACTTTGATAAGTTCTGTCCATCTACTGTCTGAATGTAAGGATTTTAAATCGGGGTCAGTTGTGATATGCCCATAATTGGTATAATTCATATAAGATGCAATATGAATTAAATTTATAAATGCGCTGTCGGGTTTGTTTGCCAAGGCATACGAACAAGCAGAATTATAACGTTGGTTCATCGTGATTTTCGCATCAGGGACTTTAAACGCTTCCGAAAATGCGAAAGATGAATTCTTGAAATCGTTTGCACGATAGAGTGAGTCAGCCTTGCGGATATATGAATCGTAATTTTGTAACTTGCTCTGAGCCATAATTGATATGGCAGAGATTAGGAGAACTAAAAGTGTTGTTGTTTTTTTCATCCTTATAAAATTATCAGATTTATTCACTTTGCTTGTATTCTATTGTTTGATTAAAAGTCATTAAAACACGTCTGGTGATGGCTCCTCGGGAGTTTGATAAAAACTTGAAACTGATATCGATAGTAAAATGCATTTTCTATGCCATACTCGAAGTGATGCAAGAAATTGCTCTTGCCGGAATTTATCGTGGCGGATTTTTTGACAAGGCGGCGTTTTACAGCGGCACCTGTCTGAGGATTTTTCACGGGTTGCCTCGGTTCTCTGTATGACTTCGAGTGGTACGTTCGACAAGGAGTTCCACTCAACATCGCTCATTTTAGAACAAGAGCAAAGGAGTTCAACAACTTGGATATCGACAAAGCTGAATTTATAAAGATCCTAAAAGAAAAACTCGCCAATACCGACATTAATATTGTAAGGCAGGATGTTATCTCTTTTGTGCAGAATCCCGGTGAGTTGGAGATATGGTCTAACGATTACTTTCTGCTATTGGCAGCTAGGATAAAATATGTCTGACACCCTTGTGGTTTTACGGGTGTTCCTCATACTCTGAAAACCAACTGGTTGTTAACTTATCTGAGAGATGTGTTTAGCAGGGCGGCGAGGCGGTAACCGGCACGTAGAACCATGTCTCGTCCCAGGGGACCAAAGATTTGCAGTTGTTCTGTGGTGATTGTGCTGCCGGGCAGAGGTTCAAAGACAGGGCTGATCCGGTTTGAAATATCATAACACCAATCTTCGATACTACCTTTTTGAATCTCTTTTTGCTTACGCAGGGCTTCCCTACGGCTAAGTGATCCGTTGATCAGAGGATCGCAGTAGTATGCAAAATCAATTGGGCCTCCTATGTAACGGTCAACTAAAATATTAGTATCCCATATGTTATGGTACCGAATCTCTTTTCCGTTGTAAATAACATTGTATTTGAGATCATCCCGATCACGCATATCATTAAAGTGAACATGTGATGGACAGTGCATGTCACCAACCAGATGAGCCACCATCTGAAGGGCAAGTTTGACCTCTGGGGCTGTATGTTTCTCCCTGTTTTTCAATACTTGGGTATACTTTTTTATTGCCCAGATACACTCTCCTTTATCTACATTAATGTAATTTCCGTCATTGTCCGCCAACCATCCATGCGGGATAGTAGTCCAAACCTTTCCATTGTCATCGGTTGAGAAGAATGCTCCATATCTGAATGCCCCTCCATCCGGCCCTTTAAGTATAGGAGCACCATTTACCATAATATACTCCCCGTCATCCAGCATGACAAGAATTTTATATCTGTCTTCATCAGGGAAGGAGGCATGTTCCATGAGACACTCCTCATCATAGATCTCCTGTATAATTTTACGGGTTTCCGGACTAAGATACTGTTCGGCGATATAAGCTATTGTTGCATGGTTTCGACGCCCGAATGCATTTATTTTCTCAATATTGACCAGGCAGATTATTACTGCTAGAGAGATGATAAAACGTTTCATACTTCTGATTTTTAGCAAATATATAAAAAACTGTATTAACTTTGCAAATATGGTCAAACGAGTAACAATTAAAGATGTTGCAAAGGAGGCAGGAGTATCCATTGCTCTTGTCTCACTGGTGTTGAACTCTAAAATTGGACCCGATGGAAAACCAGATTGCAATGTACGCAAAGAGACAGCTAAAAGAATTTTGCAGTCAGTTGCAAAACTGGGTTATATTCCCAATAACGCCGCAGCATCAATGCGCAGCGGAAAAACTAACACCATTGCTGTAATTACCTCAGATATATCAAGCAGTTTTTTTTCAGAGATTTCAAAGTTCATTGAAAACCTTGCATACGACAAAGGCTATAACATAATCTTCGCCAGTTCCGATGAAAATCATGAGAAGCTCTCAAGGGTAGTAGACTCAGCGCTTCGCCTGGGTGTTGACGGAATGATAATTGTACCATCTCCAAATGGTGAAGCCTCCCTAAACAGGCTTTTCGGACTTGGCGTCCCGGTCGTTTTCCTTGAAAGGGATGTCCCGGATTTCCCTAATGCCGGAAGGGTTCTGCTTGATAATGCAGAGGCTGACAGACTGTCGATTGCCGAACTTTACGATTCTGGGTACCGTAACATTGAACTGGTTGCACACGACATGAATGTCAGTACCATTCATAACCGTGTAGAGGGATATTGTAAAGAAATGACCAAAAGGGGTCTTGACTCAAAAATTTTCGTAAATTATTTGAAGTATGGATCAAAATTGGACCAGGTAGAAAAAATGCTCCGGGATGCCAAAAAAAGGGGGACTGAAGCACTATACTTAACCTCCAATACCATCACTGTTTTAACAATGATAGCAATTAAAAACTTAAATCTGAAAGTTCCGGAAGATATCGCATTTGTCGGATTCGATTATTCACCGGTATTTGATGTCTATGAAACCTCAGTGTCATATATAAGTGAATCAACGGAGCAACTTGCTTATGAGTCATTTTTCATGCTTGTGAATATGATTGAAAAAGAAGCAGATGCCACCACTGTCGTGCTCAGGCCAGAGTTGGTCCGGAGAGGCTCATCAAAAAAAGTTTAAAAACCCCCAACATTTTGTTGAAACGTTTAAATGTTTTTTTATATTTGCATAAATAATTTATTGAAACGTTTCAATGACGCTATGTCAACACAAATTTATACTTTAAAAAAAGAGGTTCCCATTGTTGGGAAGTATGATGTTGTTGTTTGCGGAGGGGGTCCTGCCGGATTCATAGCTGCAATTGCATCTGCCCGTGAAGGAGCAAAGACAGCATTGATAGAGCAGTATGGTTTCCTGGGAGGTATGGCTACAGCAGGACTGGTGAATCCGTTGAGTGTTTTTACTTATAATAATGAAAAGGTAATCGGGGGTATACCCTGGGAGTTTATTGAGCGCCTCCGGAGTATGGGGGGTGCGCTCATTGAGAAACCATTGGGCAATGTTGCCTTTGAGCCGGAACTGTACAAACTTTGTTGCCAAAGGATGGTGCTTGAAACTGGTGTTGACCTGTATATGCACTCATATTTAAGTGGATGTGTTTGCAGAGAAAACGCCGTGAGTCTTGTTATCATTGAAAATAAAAACGGGACCGAAGCAATTGAGGCAGATATTTTCATAGACTGTACCGGTGATGCAGACCTGGCAGCTATGGCAGGAGTGCCCATGCTGGGTGATGAAGGTAAACCGCTTCAGCCACTTTCCACCTATTTTGCCCTAGGCGGAGTAGATACGGAGTCAAAGTTGATAAAGGAGGCCATGCATCATAACAATCAGGGAGAAAACTGTCACTGCATCCCGGTTCGTGAAAAACTGCTTCTCCTGAAGGATAAATTGGGGATACCGGAATTTGGAGGTCCGTGGTTTTGTACGACCCTTCAACCAGGCATCGTTACTGTAAACATGACCCGAACATCAGGAAATGCTATAGATAACCGTGATTTTACCAGGGCTGAATGTGAATTGCGGGAAGATGTATTCAAGATGGCCGGTATTCTGAAAGAGAATTTTGATGAATTCAAAAACAGCTATGTAACGGCTGTGGCTGTTCACGGAGGAATTCGGGAAACTCGCAGGATTAAGGGGATTCATATGATATCAGCTCAAGAGTATCTGGAAGCCTATAACTACCCTGACAGTATTTCCCGGGGAGCTCATCCAATAGATATTCACGTTGCCAAAGGGGCTACTCAAAACATAACATTCCTTAAGACACCGGCTTTTGTACCCTACCGTGCCCTTATTGCAGAAAACCACCCAAACCTTTTGGTTGCGGGCAGACCAATAAGTGCAGATAAAACCGCATTTGCCTCCCTCAGGGTTCAGGCAAGCTGTATGGGAATGGGACAGGCAGCAGGAGTGGCTGCAGCAATGTGTTCTAAGTACAATTGCACTGTGCAAAATATCGATACCGATACTCTCAGAGCCAGGCTCAGGACAATCGGTGCAGTAGTTTAATTATGATAACTAACTGAAAACTTTATATATGGCTACACTGGACTACTTAGTAATTTTGTTTTATTTCATTGGCTTGATAGCCGTTAGCATTATTGTATCTCGGAAAATCAAAAGCTCCGAAGATATGTTTATTGCCGGTCGCAACTCTTCATGGTGGCTTTCCGGAATCTCATCTTATATGACAATTTTCTCTGCAAGTACTTTTGTGGTTTGGGGTGGAGTGGCATATAAATCGGGTATTGTCGCTATCGTAGTTGCATTATGCCTGGGATTTGCATCATTGATTGTCGGAAAGTGGATATCGGGCAAATGGAGAAAGCTGCGTATTAAATCTCCCGGAGAGTTCCTTACTGTAAGATTCGGGCATAAAACAGTTCAGTTTTACACAATTTCCGGGATTGTAGGCCGGGCAGTCCATACCGCTATTGCACTTTATGCCGTGGCCGTAGTAATGTGCGGACTGATCAGAGTGCCTGATGGAAGTTTTCTTGCATCAACCGGGCTCCCGGGTGATGCGGCGGCGGGCTATTTAAGCATATGGTGGGCACTTATAATCCTTGGAGCGGTTACCTTGGTGTATACAGTTGCAGGGGGGTTCCTTGCTGTATTGATGACAGATGTAGTCCAATTCGGAGTATTGATGGCAGTGGTTATCTTTTTGATCCCCTTGTCATTTAACGCTGTCGGAGGGGTATCTGAATTTATTAGCAGGGCATCCGAAATCCCCGGGTTTTTTTCCGGCACATCTGAGAACTATACCTGGGTTTGGCTTGCCTTATGGCTGTTCCTCAATGTTGCCATGATTGGGGGAGACTGGCCTTTTGTCCAACGTTACATTAGTGTCCCTACGATAAAGGATGCAAAGAAAAGTACATACCTCATTGGGATATTTTACTTTCTGACACCCCTGATATGGTATCTGCCTACAATGATATACAGGGTTATGGAACCGGGACTTGCTCTTGATGCCGATGCAGCTACTATGACTTACAATGGAGAACATGCATACGTGAACATTAGTAAAATGGTGCTTATGAGCGGTATGTTGGGGATGATGCTGGCGGCGATGCTTTCTGCAACCCTCAGCAATGTATCGGGGATACTTAACGTTTATGCCAACGTTTTTACATATGAGATTTGGGGATATGCCAAAAAGAACAGGGAGGCCGATGAAAAGAGACGCATCAGGGTTGGGCGTATTTTTACACTCATATTTGGTCTGGGGATAGTCGGAATATCAATGTTGGTTCCTTTTGCAGGCGGGGCTGAAAGGGTAGTGGTGACACTCTTAACAATGGTCATCTGTCCACTATACATACCTTCAATTTGGGGGCTATTCTCAAAGAGACTGAGTGGAAATCAACTCCTGTGGTCTATGGCCATTACCTGGATTGTAGGTTTCACGGCAAAATTCACAATACCTACTAATATTCTCGGCGCAAGCCTGCTTGAGTCGTTGAGCGGTTTAGTTTTCCCAATAATGATTCTGACTTGTATGGAGATTTGGTCTAAATACAAGGGAATTACAAATATTGGCTTTGAGTTAATCAGGGAATATACCGATCCTACTGCTGATTTAGAACCCGAGGCAGATATCAAAAAAGCCGTTAAGGGTTACTCTCATATGGCTATGGATGTGTTTTGCATAACTCTGGCAGTCATAGCCTTTATGCTTATAGGGCTTATGATTGTAGGGGAGCCGAAAACAATGGCGGTAAAAAATATAGTGGTATGGTTTGTAGCATCATTACTTGCAATAGTGGTTGCTTACTCAATTTACAGATTATTAGAGAGAAAACGGATATGAAAAAGCTTATTTTAGGTTTGACCATCCTGCTAACTGTACCATATTTTGCAAATGGACAGTTGTTGGTGGAACCCGAACGGGATTTTGATTGCTCAGTTTGGTTTGTAAAAGGGGATATCCACAATCCGCAGGGCAAGAAGATAAGTCAGCAGGGTATGGAAATGTGGGGAGATTATATATTCTCCCTTATGGACAAAGGGTATTGCAATGTTTATAGCTTCTCTTCCGTTGACTCACTCCCTTTGGCTAAATTCAAGCTAGCCTCATTTAGGGATGACAATCATGCCAACAACGCAAGTTTTGGCACCGAAACCAAACCGGGAGCAAGTTTCCCTCTCATCTACATTACAAACGGTAAAGTGGGAAGTGAAATTGAATGGACCTGTTTTGTGGAAAGTATAACCAAAAAGGGAGAGCAATTCAGTTCAGAGATTGCCCAGACCATAATCCTTGACGGAAGCGATTGGGAATTGAAAGGTTTTACTGCCATTTTTGGAGCACCATCCTGGATGATAGACCGGGAACGCGGATTCCTCTGGGTCTTCTCGGCACGTAAACGCACAATTTTAACTGTAACCAAAAATGCATCGGAGAACCAGTATGTTGCAACCAAATTCAGGATTCCGCTATTAGCAGAAGGAAAAGAGGTGCATCTTTCCGGTGCAGATATCCTCGACCAAGTGGTTTTTCCGTATGATGTGTGGGCCACACAGGCCGGGAGTGTTCATGACGGCAAGATTTACTATTGCTTTGGTTTTGGGAGTAAGTATGAGGTAACTACATCTAGAATAAGAATATACGATACCGATAAAAAAATAATCAGCAGTAGATACGAACTCGGGAATGAAATCCCGGAGGAGATGGAGGACCTTGTTGTAAAGGATTGTTGGATGTATGTTAATACAAACAGTCCACTTATATATAAAATATCGATGCCCAAGCCACGAGCAGGGGCGGATGCCATTAAAATTAACCTAACAACACATAAACAATAACGGGAATGAAACTTAAAAAACTCATCCTCGCAGGTCTTGCGCTATTGGCGCTTGTTTCCTGCCAGAAAGACCCAGAGCCGTTTATGACGCTTTCTTCAAAGAAAGTGAGCGTTGATGCAGACGGAGGCTCTTTGTCTTTTGACCTATCTGCCAATGTGTACTATAGAGTACTGGTAGACGACAACTGGATGTCCATAGTGGACAAAACGGAGGCCGGAGATATTACGACCTATAACCTCACTATTGCACCAAATGGAGAGACCACACCCAGAGAGGGTATAATCAGGTTCATCGGCGATGGTGTAACACCTCTGAAATTTACTGTTAACCAGTCCGGGATTGTTCCACGGGGGGTAAATCCTTCTTCAATTACGGTAGAGCCCGAAGTAACCAGCACCAAATTTACAGTCCTTGGAGACAAGGCGTGGACAGCAAGCAGTTCAAACCCGCAATTCATTCTAAGCGCCGTTAGCGGTGTAGGAGAGATGGAAGTCATAGTTACATTCCCTGCGAATGAAAGCTATACTGAAAAAACGGCTGCAGTAAACGTTATTATTTCCGGCGAGACCTATACTGTTAATATCACTCAAAAAGCCTTGGGTAAGCCTCAGGGAATCCTGGCAGACTGGGCATTGGGAGAGATCAAAGCAACTACCACCGAGTTGTTTACTGATGCCACCCTGCAGACAACACCCGGAACAGGAGGAAAATACATTCCTGCGAGTACCGGTAACGGTAAGATTGAGTACTATGCAACTGAGAGACCATTGGATTATGTTATAAAGAGTGGTTACAATTGCAAAAGGCTTGTAGGTGGCAACGGGGATCCTTATGTAGAGGGAACCATCGTAGGAGACTACTGGTACATAAGCGGTGAATATGTAAGACATATACCTGAAGGTACTTCAATAGACTTTTACTTTGTCACTAAATTTGGTACTTATGTATCTAACTACTGGATGATTGAGTTCCTGGACGGGAATACATGGAAACCGGCTCTGCCTACCAGTAAGCAAACAGAGACAGCAACCATTAGCGGAGCTACAGGAGAGGCCCTTGCAACTCCTTATTCTGCAGAGATAACCTATAATGTTGCAGGTACATTTGACACCTCAGGCAATGGTGCATACATTGCAGTACAGGGAACATTCACAACTTCTGTTGATATGAAGACTATTAAACTCAGGTTTAGCCCTAGCGGTCGGGTTGGTTTCAAGGATGGAAGGTATATAGATGTAATAAATCAAAGCTGCCAGTCCCGATTCTCTGCACAACACCCAAGCAATCCGGACGGAACGGCTGTCAAGGAATACAACGAGCATGTAACACTCAAATTCTCAGAAAAATGATAAAGAGTACAATATTGACAATAATCCTTGCTGTTATAATGCCATTTACAGCATTTTCCCAGGTTTCTTTAAAGGGAACAGTTAAGGATGCGATCGGTCCAATCGCAGGAGCGATGGTCTTGAACCATAAAAACGGTGTTCGGGTATCAACAGACCAGAATGGCGGTTATACAATCGAGGGTGTTAGTAAAGGCGACACCCTGGAGGTCTCTTGTTTGGGTTATGCTACAAAGAGCGTTGTATGGAATGGCGTGGAACCATTTATAATATTAGTAGAAGAGCAAAGCTTTGAACTGAATGAAACAGTTGTTATCGGTTATGGATCTGTCAAGAAAAAAGATCTTACCGGCTCGGTAGGTGTTTTGAACAGCAGTATCCTCGAACAACAGAGCAAATCACAATTGTCACAAAGTTTACAGGGAACTATTCCCGGTCTTGTAGTAACCCGCTCCAGCAGTATGCCGGGGGCAAGCGCCTCAATACAAATCCGCGGTGTTACCACGATTTCTGATTCCAGCCCGCTTATCCTAGTCGACGGGATGGCCGTGAATAATATTGACAACGTTTCTGCCGATGATGTTGAGCAGATCACAGTACTAAAAGATGCAGCATCTGCTTCCATATATGGTGCTAGGGCAGCTGCCGGAGTAATCCTCATAACAACAAAACAAGCACGTGAAGGTGATGTGCAAATAGGTTATAATGGAGAGGTTTCTGTAGTAAAGGCTACAGAATTTGCAAGTTACCTTACCGATCCTTACAACTACATGAACATGTTCAATGAATACAAATGGAATGATGCAGGAAATCCTGCCGGAGGTGATTACCAGCAGTATGCGCAGAATTATATTGAAAACTACATCAGTAATCATGAAATGGACCCTATCACCTATCCCAATTTTGACTGGAAATCCAATATTCTTAAAAACCAAGCTCTACGCCACAGTCACAATCTAACCCTGTCCTATGGCAATAAAGTTATAAAGACAAGGGCATCTGTCTCTTATGATAAGTCAGATGCTCTTTACCTGGGTTCAAACCACGAACGCCTTATGGCTCGTATTCGTAACTCAATAAATTTTGCAAAAAACTGGTCAGCTTCTATGGACTTTTCCCTCAAACATGCAGTTAAGAATGACCCCCAGACAGGAAGTCCAATAAAAGCTGCTAATATGTATCCTTCCATTTATGCAGGACTTTATCCGGATGGTCGTGTGGCTGAGGGTAAAACCGGGTCCAACACACTTGGGGCACTATTCGAAGGAGGTAACCAAATAAACGGGAATGATTATATTACCGGTAAAATTTCTCTAAGCTGGAAGCCTTTTGAAGGTTTTGACATCACCGGGAACATGACTCCCACATACAGTTTTACTAAACAGAAAGATTTCATAAGGGCGGTTCCATATTACGATGCCTATGATACTGATGTCCTTCTCGGATATGTGAGCGGGTTTACTGCAAATGGGCTTACCGAGCTACGTGCCGATGCAAAAACTTTAGAAACCCAGTTGATTGCAACCTATGATAAATCATATGACAACTCCCATAATTTTAATCTTATGGCTGGTTATGAAGATTTTATTTACACCTATGAATCTATGTCTGCAAGCACCAACGATATGGAACTGGGTAATTATCCATATCTTGACCTTGCCAATACCAATAATCTAGGAGTAACTGGTGGTTCTTATCAAAACGCATACCGTTCTTTCTTTGGTCGCATTATGTACAACTATAAAGGACGTTATTATGCTCAGTTGAACGCAAGGGGAGATGCCTCTTCAAGGTTCCATAAAGATTACAGGTGGGGATTCTTCCCATCTGCCTCGGTTGGTTGGGTTATATCAAATGAGAACTTTATGCAAAATGTAACCCCTGTAAGCTATCTTAAATTGCGTGGATCGTTAGGATCGCTTGGTAATGAGAGAATTGGAAACTATCCATACCAGTCCAGCATCAACTTTAATAAGGCAATAATGTACGATTCAAATGGTTCAAATATTATATCCCAGATGACCGGAGCCCAGATTAATTATGCAGTACGTGATATAACATGGGAATCGACATACAGTTGGGATATTGGACTGGATGCAACTTTGTTTGACCATCATCTCAATGTAACTGCAGATTATTATTTCAAAAAGACCAAGGATATGCTTCTTGCTGCAGAGATACCGACTTTCACAGGATTTGAAGCTCCCGACCAGAATGTAGGGACTATGCATACCCGCGGCTGGGAGTTGAGTATAGGGTGGAAAGATAAAATCGGAGACTTCAGTTATTCGGTTAATGCCAACCTCTCCGACTACAAGTCTGTAATGGGAGACCTGAGAGGTAAGATGGTTTTTTTCAGCGATGGAACTATCATAAAAGAGGGTGAAGAGTATCGTGCATGGTATGGTTATAAATCAGAAGGGTTATGGCAAACCGCTCCTACAGGAGGTGATGCCGTTATTATCGCTACAACCTCGGCAGGAGATGTAAGGTATTCCGACATCTCTGGTAACGAAGGGGTTCCTGATGGAAAGATTAATGCTACATATGACCGTACTATACTTGGCAGCTCACTACCTCATTTCGTATTTGGAGGCACTATAAATCTGGGTTGGAAAAACTTTGGTATATCTGTTCTTTTCAACGGAGTGGGTAAACAAAACAGTATGGTGACGCAGGATATGGTACGTCCATTTGTCAGCCAATGGCTCTCTGCACCCGGAGTTCTCCATAAGAGTGACGGTACCAGAAACTATTGGAGTGTATACAATACAGTAGAACAGAACCAGAATGTCAGCTATCCTCGTCTGAGCTACACCTCAGCCGAAAAGAGTAACTACGAAGTCTCAGATTACTGGCTTATGAATGGTGCATACTTCCGTATAAAGAACATCAACATATCCTACACACTTCCGCAAAGGGCTTTGGATAAGGCTGGAATAAAAGGCCTTAGAATATTTCTCAATACCGATGATCCCTTCTGTTTTGATAACTATTTAAAAGGATGGGACCCCGAAGCTGGTCCATCTACCTATATTGCAAAGACTTTCACCCTTGGTGTTGACCTTAATTTCTAATGATCATGAAAAAGATTTTATATATTCTTACTGCAGCCCTGATGCTTTCATTAAGCAACTCCTGCGCAAAACTTGATCTCAACCCGCTTTCTGAGGCATCCAGCGAAAACTGGTATTCCGATCCTACCGAGCTGGTGATCTCTCTTAACGATTTTTACCGTGATTACCTTTGGGAAATTGAGAGTGGTTACTGGACTGATCGTCGTACAGACGACTGGAACCAACGTGATTATATTTATGAGCTTGCAAACGGTAGTGCTGTAAGTACATGGAGTTATAACTCTTACTGGACAAACACATACAAAGGTATCAGCCGGGCAAACCGTATTCAGGAATCTGTCGAAAAGCTGAGAGGTAAATATTCCAACTCCGAATTAAATCCACTTTTGGCAGAGGCCCTATTTTTCAGGGCGTACTTCTATTCAAGGCTAGTTACTCTCTATGGAGATGTTCCGTTCTATACAGGTTATCTCTCGATAGAGGAGGCCTTTAAAATGGGTAGAATCTCCAAAGATATTATTATTGACCAGATATATGAAGACTTTGATTTCGCGGCCCAATACCTTCCCGAGAATAACAATGCGAGAAGCGCTACACGCGTAAACAAAGGTGCTGCACTGGCCCTTAAAGCCCGGTGGGCAATGCAGTTTGGTGATTACCAGACAGCACTGACCGCTGCACAGGCTTGCATCAATCTTGGCAAGTATGCTCTTCATTCTGACTTTGGAGCGTTGTTCCGCGACAAAACCATCAACTCAGAAATCATATTTGCAATACCCCACTCTGCAAGCCTTGAACTTACCACTTCAGGTCAGCCTAGTGTGCAGAAAATAAACAGTTTTACCCTTAGAACTGCTGGGGGTACTGCTACTGCACAGCCATCATGGGAACTGCTTGCTGCATTTGATTGTATAGATGGTAAGCCTATAGACGAATCTCCTTTATTTGATTCGCATGACCCGTACAAGAATCGCGATCCTCGTTGCAATGAGACATTTGCTGCACCAGGGACTGTTATTTACGGTTTCGTATTCGACCCAAGTCCCGGAACCATCAATGTGCTCAATGTCACTACAGGAGCAATGATAAAGAATAAGGACAACAAAGTGAACGACCAATATGCGGCATATAACAGCTGTTGCATCAAAAAAGGGGCACAAGATGACTGGGTATCAACCTACAATGAAAATCCCACTATTATTATGCGTTATGCCGATATCCTCCTTATTTATGCCGAAGCAAAAATTGAGCTAAACCAGATTGATGCAACGGTCCTCAATGCAATCAACGATGTACGTGCCCGTGCATACGGCGTCTCGAGGGGGCAGGTGAGTGCTTACCCTGCTATGACGGGCAACGATCAGACCGAACTTCGTCGTCAGCTTCGGAAAGAGAGAAGGGTTGAGTTTGCATGGGAGGGACGTCGTTATTTTGACCTTCTTCGCTGGGGCTGGCTGGAAAAAGCATTTAGCCATAACATGTACGGACACCTTAACCAAGGAGCAATCAAGGCCTACTATACAGCAGGAAACTGGTTCTGGCCCGAAACTCCCGAAATTGACGAGGATGGCTTTGCCAACTTTGCCCCAATGTTTGAAAAAGGCTATATAATGCAATACGGTGTGCGCAAATTTGATCCAAAATCATATTTGTGGCCAATCCCGAATACAGACGTACTAATTAATACAAATATTAACCAAAACCCTGGATATTAACAGTTATGAGTGTAGATGAAATACTGTTGAGGAGCAGATATTCTCCTTTGAAGAATATTCTCTCCTATGATATTTTCAATACCGGCCTAAACGGCTGGATGACATTAATGCCGAATTTTACAGAGTATCCCGATTTTGATGTTCCAAAAACACTTGTCTGCAAAGACCAGTGGCCTCCTGTGATGCTTAGCTCAGCAACCTACCGTTACCCCGGTACACACGGAGCAATGTCCGGCACCTATTCATTAAAGCTTTCAACACGACCTGTTGCGGCACCATATACAGAGATTCCGGCTGAGGGGTGTCTGGGACACGCCATTAAACGGATGTCCTTTTATCGCCCGGGATGCAGATATCTCCAGATTGAGTGTTGGTTCAGTTATACTGCCGAACAAGATGTAATGGATGAGGATAATCGCTCTCAGCCAGGTCTTCACGAGAATTCAATAAGGGATTTTGGTATGGGCTTCGATATTCAGGTCAACGGTAAGCGCTCACATGTCGGACTACGCTATCTGAATGCAGTTGATGGAAAGTTGGTCCAAAAGTGGCAATATGAGCTCTCAAAAGAGGGGATCTCCGATAAGGAATGGGCTTTTGGACTTGAAGGAGACTGGTGTAAGAAGGGTGTAGATCCTTGGTGGTTCGGACGCCGTTACCCTAATGGAGACCACGATGGTTTCAAAGACCTTGCCGACGGCCATCAAAAGCTTATCTATAACGAGACTGATTGCAAACTAAACTGGCAGTATATGCGTCTCAAGATAGATACAGAGAGCCGTGAATATATCGAATTCCAATGCCAGGACAGGATTTGGGATATGAGAGGGATAAAATCAGATTTGACAGATGCATATAACCGTATCGATAATCTCATCAATCCTCTGTTTTGGGTCGGCACAGATACCAATAGACGAGTTTTCCTTTATATTGATTCAGTAGTAGTTTCTCAAGAGTAATATGAAAATGTTTAATGATTCCCACCTTGAGGTGAAAAAGTTCTTCTCAGGTGCCTTCGAAACCCACCCGTACGAGGTGGGATGGGCCGATGAGGCCATATTCTTTGTGATGGTTCAAAAAATCAAAGATGATCCTACCTTCACAGCCCAGGTACAATTGTCGCAGGATGGCGTCCATTGGGCCTCCGACGGCAGCGACCCTGTTTCATTGAAGGGATTGGGACTGCACATTATAAAAGTTCAGTCCAACTTTGGAAATTATCTCCGTCTTGCCGTTAACATCAGTGGCGGAGAGATGTTCTTAAACTTACATATATCATGCAAAGGTTAAGGTTAATAGTTATTTCGTTAATTGTGTTATTTCCGATGTCCGGATGCGGGAAGGAGGGTGTTAAGCCCTCCCCTCCCGATATCCACCAGCCAGGCAACGGCTCGGAATTGGGAAAAGAGATTCCTGTATGGACCAGTGGTGTGCTGGACATCCACTTCATTAACACAACGGACGGAGAAAGTGTATTTATCATCTTCCCCGATAAAACACAGATGCTCATTGATTGTGCCAGCTCGGCAGCAACCACAGGAAAGGCAGAGATGGACAAGAGATGGAATCCGACAGAAGTTGGCAGTACCCTTATTACATCTTACATCCGTAAATGTATGGAGTGGACTGGTAACAAAACCCTGGACTATGCAGTTTTGACCCACTTCCATAATGATCACTTCGGGGGCTTTGACACAAAATATGCAATGTCACCTTTAGGTGGTAACTACAGACAGTATGGCTATGCCGAGATCCTGGACAAGTTCAATTCGGTTGAGGGATACAGTATAGGTAAGTTGGTGGACAGGGCCTATCCAAACTACAATTATCCTTTTGACCTGGTTACAAAGTCCAGCAACTACAACGGGGTAGCCAATTATGTCAATGCAGTAAGATGGCATGTGGCAAATAAGGGGATGAGTGCAGAGATTTTCAGATCGGGCAGTAACAGCCAGTTTGTTCCACTCTATAAAGCTGCTCAATATACATCTTTTGAGATACGGAACATTAGTGTTAACGGTGAGATTTGGACCGGTTCCGGAACCTCTGTTACAAAGACTTTCCCTACACTTGAGGATATTCAGTGCACGTTTGACGCCTACGGAAGAGAAAATGTACAGAATGGAGACAATTGCCCTGAGGAAAACCACAATAGTGCTGTAATGAAAATCACTTACGGAAAGTTTGATTACTATGCAGGTGCAGACATGCAGTACGATGGAAGATCGTCAAAAAGCTGGAAAGATATTGAACTTCCTGTTGCAATGGTCGTTGGTCAGGTGGAGGTGATGAAGGCAAACCATCATGCAGTAACCAATACCAACCAGGATGCGGCAGTCCGGGCTCTCAACCCTCAGGCAGTCGTAATTACCAGCTGGCAGGACCTCCATCCGCGCACCCTTGTTTTGGAGTCGATGCTGACATCCGCACCAACAGCTGACTTCTTTGTAACCAACTTTGTCACATCGCCAAGGTCCGATAAAGAGATTTCCAGTGCAGTTGCTGCCCGCGTAAAGGGTAAAAACGGGCACATATTAATACGTGTATCGGAAGGAGGAGATGAATATAAAATTTATACACTGTCTGACTCAGACGGGAAGATGTTAGTTAAAAATATATCCGGTCCATACAAAAGTAGGTAATGATGGAATATGATGTTATTGTGGTTGGTGCAGGTCCAGCCGGGCTTTGTGCTGCTGTTGCAGCTTCTCGGCAAGGTGTCAGGGTTGCTTTGATTGAGCGTTACGGGATCCTGGGTGGTAACCTTACATCAGGTTATGTTGGGCCAATCCTTGGGAGTGTGGGAAAGGGGACCATGAGGGACGAGCTCTGCTCGGTCCTTGAGGTTATGGAAAATGATTGGATAGGAGAAAAGGGAGTGGCCCACGATTTTGAAAAAGCAAAACTTGCTCTTTCAGAGTGGATTTCCTCGGAGAAAAAAATTGAGATATTCCTGCAGACTAGCATATTCGACGTGATCAAGAGCGGCAATATTGTCAAAGGAGTTGTATGTGCTTCAAATGAAGGTCCCTTAAGGTTCGAGGCTCCTGTAACAGTTGATTGTTCGGGGGATGGTATAGTTGCATTCCTGGCAGGTGCCCAGGTCGAGAAGGGTCGGGAAGATGGATTGATGCAACCGGTCACCCTGGAATTTACCATAGATGGTGTGGACGAGAGTAAGGGCCTCATTTGCATTGGCGATGTAGATAATGTCCAGATGAATGGAGTCCGTTTTCTTGATTGGTGCAAGCAAATGGCCGACCAGGGGAGAATTCCCCGAACAATAGCAGCTGTCCGCTTGCATCCTTGTGTACAAAAGGGACGAAGACAGGTGAATACGACTCAGGTTAATAAAGTAGATATGACATGTGTGGAACAAATTTTCCCGGCAGATCTCGAGCTGCGTCAACAAATCCGTCTTTTGACCGGATTCTTGAGAGAGCATCTGCCGGGTTATCAAAACATCAATATTATTGGAAGCGGATGTACCACGGGGGTACGTGAGACTCGCCGTGTTATGGGGGACTATATGATAGATGCTCATGAGCTTGCATCAGGCTGCCGTTTTGAAGATGTAGTTGTGCACAATGCCAATTTTATTGTGGACATCCATAATCCCGAGGGAGCCGGACAAGCTGACGACCATATTCAATATTGCCAACCCTATGATTTGCCTTACAGGTGCTTTCTTCCCAAAGGGTTGGAGGGTATAATGGTCGCGGGCCGTTGTATTTCGGGCACACATCGTGCACATGCATCGTATCGTGTAATGTCAATCTGCATGGCAATGGGTGAGGCTGTCGGAATAGCTTCGGCTATGTCTGCTAAGCTTAAATGTACGCCAAGGGAGCTAAATGTGAAAGAATTACAAGGAACTATGATGAATTTGAAAATTGATTTGTTTGATTGAAAATTTAAATAAAATGAGACAGGTAGTTTTGATAAAGCCTAAGGAACTGGAGTTCCGTGACGTTAAGGCACCAACTGCAGAGGATTTGGGGGAGTATCAATTGCTTCTCAATATTAAGAGGATAGGGATATGTGGTTCAGAGATCCACTCGTACCACGGGCTGCACCCTGCTACAAATTACCCCGTAATTCAGGGACATGAATACTCTGCACGGGTTGTAGCAGTTGGAAGAGGTGTGATCAGAGTGAAACCGGGCGATCTTGTTACAGTGAGGCCACAATTAGTATGTGGAGTATGCAACCCTTGCCGTCGTGGGCAATACAATGTTTGCCAACATTTACGTGTACAGGCATTCCAGGCAGATGGAGCTGCACAGGATTTTTTTGTGGTAGACCAAGAGAGGGTGGTAAGACTTCCCGATGGGATCTCTCTGGATTACGGGGCAATGGTTGAACCTGCCGCCGTGGGTGCCCACTCTACATCTAAAGCCGGTGATTTGACCGGGAAAAATGTTGTTGTAACAGGAGCGGGAGCAATCGGCAACTTGGTTGCGCAATTTGCCATTGCACGTGGAGCAAAGAAGGTGCTCATAACCGACATCAGTGACCTTAGGCTTGAAATTGCTAAAAGATGTGGTATAACAAACACCCTTAATGTTGCAAAAACTCCGCTTAAAGAGGGAGTAAAGGAATTTTTTGGGGATGAGGGATTTCAGATTGGTTTTGAAGTGGCTGGTGTAGAGTCTTCTATGAGATCATTGATGGAGTGCATAGAGAAGGGCAGTACTATTGTTATAGTGGCGGTTTTTGAGAAGGACCCTGCATTGAGTATGTTTTATCTGGGTGAGCATGAGTTGACTATGATAGGTTCAATGATGTACAGGCATGAGGATTTTGAGACAGCTGTGGAGATGATATCCCGTGGAGAGATCAATCTTGAACCGCTTATTTCGGACAGATTTTCTTTTGAAGATTACGATAAGGCGTATGCATTCATAGACCAAAATCGTGCAACATCAATGAAAGTTATAATTGATCTCGAAAAGTGATGGAAGATAAAAAGATAGTGGGAATTGGAGAGATTGTCTGGGATATGCTCCCGGCCGGGAAACAGTTAGGAGGGGCCCCTTTGAATTTTGCATACTTTGCAAAGGAACTTGGTGCAAAAAGCAATGTAATAAGTGCAATAGGAGATGATGAGCTTGGGAAAGAAGCTCTACGGAAGTTGTCTGTTACAGGAGTAAACATAAACTTGCTCCAACGTAACAATCTTCCTACCGGCAAAGTCCTTATATCAATTGATAGCGAGGGTATTCCCAACTACGAAATTATTGAAAATGTTGCCTGGGACCACATTGAATGCTCCTCAGGTGAGCTTGAACTGTTGTGCGGAGCCGATGCCATATGTTGGGGCTCTTTGGCACAACGTTCCGAAACATCTAAAAAGAATATTATTAAGATGCTAGATGCGGCTCCGGTGAACTGTCTCAGGGTTTTTGACATTAACATACGGCAACATTACTGTAATAGGGATATTGCAGAGGAATCCCTGAAAAGGGCAGTAATCCTCAAACTTAACGACCAAGAGCTTTTACCGCTAAGTGAAATGTTCGGGCTATCCGGAGACGAGGAGGAGAGATTGGTTTCCCTGATAAAAATGTTTGATCTAAAAGAGGTTATTTATACCCAAGGTGCCCTTTGCAGCGATGTGTATGACAGATCAGGCTTGCTTTCAAGGATAATGACTCCAAGGGTAAAGGTAGCTGATACAGTTGGAGCAGGTGATTCATTTACTGCAGCTTATATCGTTTCACGAATCAATGAGAAAGATATAATTACCTCTCATAAGAAGGCGGTTGAGGTCTCTGCCTTTGTTTGCACCCAAAGTGGTGCAATTAACCCTATACCTCAGGAATTAATATAAAAAGTGATAATTAATGTACGAAAGGAATACCCTCTCTGCGGGGATAGTCCATTTTGGTGTTGGAAACTTTCACCGGGCTCATCTCCAATATTATAATAATTTACTCATGGAATACGAAGACCAAAGGAACTGGGGTGTATTCGGGGCCATGATAATGCCGTCAGATGGCACTTTGTATTCTGCATTGAAAAGTTCTGACGGTATTTACAATCTGATTGTGTGTTATCCTTGTGGCAAAAGGGAGACCCATACCATAAAGTCCCTGACGGGGCTATGTTGGGGTGAGGAGAATCCATCACCGATTATTGAACAGATCGCCTCCCCGGGAACAAAAATTATTACCCTAACCATAACCGAAGGAGGCTATGTTGTAAACCCGGACCAACCCAGGTCGGTTTTCTGGTATGTTACACAGGGGTTAAGAAAGAGGATGTCAGCCGGACTGCCAATAACCATACTTTCCTGTGATAATCTGCAGCATAACGGGGAAGCTACTGCTAAAGCCTTTCTCTCTTATTTCGATGCCTGTTGTCCCGATCTTGCCGTCTGGGCCAGGGAGAATGTCTCCTTTCCCAATTCAATGGTTGACAGGATAACACCCGCAACCAAACCGGGAGAGACAACTGATGTTTATTGCGAAGATTACATACAATGGGTGGTAGAAGATAACTTTATTGCGGGGAGACCTGCCTGGGAGAGGGTGGGAGTTCAATTTACAACAGATGTCTCACCTTATGAAAATATGAAGCTCAGTTTACTGAATGCTTCCCACTCACTTTTGTGCTATCCTGCATACCTTGAGGGATATAAAAAGGTAGATTCGGTGTTGGCAGACTCACGTTACTTTAAACTCATCCGTGATTTCATGGAGGAGGATGTAACACCTTTCGTCCCAGTTCCTGAGGGAGTTGATCTTGGTGAATACAAAGAAAAACTGTTGTCTAGGTTTTCAAATCCTGCTGTAAGCGACCAGGTATCCCGACTCTGCGGGGATGGCATTTCCAAATTTGCCGTTTATATTGTACCTACACTGGCAAAGATGATTGCAGCCGGAAAGGATACCAGGCGGTTGGCATTCCTGTTGGCAAGCTATTATAAATATCTCAAGTACTGCAAAACAGAGTCAGGGGAGGTGATTGATGTTTCTGAGCCACATATTACCGATAATGATAAAATAATCCTAGAAGAAGATTCTAGTATCGGGTTTTTTGAACTCTCCCCTTTTGCGGCACTCGAACTCAGGAATTATCCATTAATTGCTGTTCAATACCTGTACTTTGTGAAACACAGTGTAGCTGATGGTCTCGAAACTCTGTTGTCTTAATTGATCCCGTATTTAGCTAAAATCTTCATTACCGGTCCTTCAATAGAGCGGCTCCATAATGAATAGCCATAGTCATTCGGATGTGTTCCGTCAACCGAAGTTTCGTGGTTGTCAGACGCATTTGGTGTTATCAGGAATACATCTTTGTACCTGGTTTTCTCTGTACCATTTTTAATTTCATTGAACAACTCCTCTACCGCTTGTGCTTTTGCAGCTTCCCTCAATTCGAGAGCTGTGTCGAAGTTCCTTCTCTCACGGTAAATAGTACGCTGGAAAATCAGTGGTTTGCCGGGATGCGCCTTGATTAGTCTTTCTATGAACGGTATCAGGCGTTCCCTGATAGTATCTGCATCGGGATTGGAAAAAGTGTCGAATATAAAGGCGTCGGCCTCAAGGGCTTCCAGGACAGTAGTGTAATAGGGTTGCATCATACATCTACCGCTTGCTGCAATCGATACAATTTGTAAGCCGGTGCAGCGCATGAACTGCATAGGCCAACTCATACCCGCACGGCTGGTGCTTACTCCCTGTGTAAAAGATGAACCATAGACTGCTATTCGATGGCGGAAAGGAGACTCAGCCGGCACTATGGAGGCATCCTGGTCAACACCTACCTTGCAAGAGAGAACCTCTGAGTACATGGGCATATAAAGCATAAAATCACGTTCGTTTCCATCCATATTTTCTATAAGGGTGAATATATCCCTTTCCTCTTTGTTGTATTGCTTGTTTGCACCGCTGGCTGCATACTGCCACACTCCCTTTCCGTTTTTGATGTAAAGGTCGAATCCCTTAAAGGCAATAGGCATTGTCGAAACCGAATTGTAGACATAACCCCATTCGGTAGAGATGGTTATTCTGGTTGTGTTGCTTCTGAACAGCACCGCCATGCCCACCGGACATCGTACCTGTCGGTTTTCGGTAGTATTGAATCCCTTAAAAACCATAGTGTCTATACGATGATAAGGGTTTGGTGTACCAGGGAAAGGTTTACCAATAAGGTTAAGTTCACTGGCCTCGATAAACTTAATTTCCTGAGCTCCGAGTGAAATGAAAGCAGCAAGCAGAATAAATGAAAGTAGAAGTTTTTTCATTGCAAATATTTTATGCAATAAAGATAGTAACAATCTCGATTGCATCCCTCATATAAAAGTGTCAGAATCCCCATTTTGTCGGAACCCCTATATATAGTACATAGATAAATTGTACCACTTCCATCCAAAATCAGATGAATCCATTTCAATGAATTTCATTTTATGGCGCAAAAATGGTGCAAATCCTAAAAGGAAAACCCTAACTGACAGATAATCAATTAGGAATTATTTGTTTCCGTACCCCTGAGAGGACAATTTTCTGAACTTTTTGTAAAGGATTAGGAGTATATTTAAAATTTGGATTAAAAAATTTATTTAAACTAATAAAAATAGTTTGCAAACTAAAAAAATTAGTTTAAATTTGTCTCAGGTTAAATCCAAACACAATCCACAATGATAAAACTCACTGCCAAAGAGGATGAAATAATGGCTTTTTTTTGGGAAAAAGGAGCTATGCATGTAAAGGATCTTATTGAACTATATCCGGATCCTAAACCTCATTTCAACACAATTTCAACTATGGTCAGAGCGCTTGAAGCTAAAGGTTTACTGGCGCATAATAAATTCGGCTACACGTATCAGTATTATCCTGTTATCACTCCCGGAGAATTTGGTGAAGGCAAGATTAGCGGAGCAATAAACAAGTATTTTGAGAACTCATACCTGGATGTTGTATCGACTTTTGTAAAGAGAGATAAGATTCAACTTGAGGAGTTAAAAAAGTTAATAGAAGAGATTGAGAATGCAAAAAAGAATATGAAATGACACTATTACTTTTATATCTACTAAAGGTTAGTGTGTGTATTGCAGCTTTCTATCTTGTATATACAGTAACACTTTCAAGGGAGACATTTTTCAGGCTTAATCGTTTTGTTCTTCTTTTGGCTATCATTTTGTCGATAATCTTACCTGTATGGACATTAACAATTACCAAAGAGAATATTACCTCGCCGGAAATAAGGCAAGAGGCTTTTGTGGGAGAATTATCCTCACAACAAATATTAAGTTCAGATAAAGTCAGTTACGGATGGAAAGAGACAATTCCAATCGTAATTCTTTCTATATATTTTGCGGGAGCCTTGATTTTACTTTTTAAATACCTATATGGAATACTGCAGATTATTAGGATAATAAAAAATTCTAGAAAAGAGATCTTTTCCAATATCAAACTATACATTTTCCAGAAATCCGTAATTCCATTTAGTTGGTTCAGAAACATAATAATTTCTGAAGAAGACTACATTTCAGTCAAAGAGATAATAATTGAACATGAAAAAGCTCATATTAGGTTAAAGCACAGCTATGACTTGTCGTTTATCAATACTATAGCCGTTTTTCAATGGTTTAATCCCATATTCTGGTTTTTACGAAAAGAGCTTATTACAATTCACGAATATCAGGCCGATAATCGTGTACTCAAAAATGGCATCGATGCAAGAAAATATCAATATTTACTAATCTCTAAAGGTACCGTACAGAGTTTTTCCATACCGGTGGTGAATCACTTATGTAGCGGGAACTTTAAAAAAAGAATTAAGATGATGCTTAAAGATCAATCAAATCCTAATAAAGCAATTAAGGTTTTATTTTTAATCCCATTGCTTGCAATTGCTGTAGCAGTATTTGCCAAAACAGAGTACGTGATATCTCCTCCGGATGTATCATTGTCAAACGAAAACGTGATATCTCCCCCTGATGTGTCATTATCAAATGAAATCGTGACTTCAACTCCGAATGTGTCATCAACATCTGAATCAATAAAAGAACCGCAAAGAGACACAAAAGTAAACAGAGACCAGGTTGTGCCTGTAACAATTATGAAGAACGGCACATATAGTTTGGGTCAATGGTCCTCTTATTCAAGTAATAAAAACATTAATGATGCAACCACGGATAACATTGATCAAGTGATAAAAGATATTGTCTCAAAAATGAAGTATCCCAAAGATTCTATTCATTTTTTGATCAAATTTGAGGAGGGTGATTCGCGTACAGTAAATTCAGATCATCTAAAATCACTTCTGGATGCCTTAAAGAACAATGGAATAAAAAGTATCTCATCTGAACGAAAAACTAATGAATATATGGAGATAAAAAAGGGAGTATTATCTGTTAAAATTAATGATGTCGGGCTTTTTATGGTTAATAATGAGTTTGTTACAAACAATAATGAGGTGGAGTATTTACTAAAAAAGCATATAGAAAAACTTAAATCTGCTTCAAATGAACCAATTATAGCTGAGGTACAAACATCAGATAAGACTCCAATTGAGTCATTGAATATGCTAAAAGATATCCTTCAAAAAGAGAATATAACAAACGTTAATTATCGGTATGAAAAAAAGTTACAAGCAAATGAAGAATTTCCAAAATCACTTCTAACAAATATTCCAAAATTTCTTGCTGGCCAAATCATCTACCCAGAAGATGCAAAAAAATCAGGTGCAAAGGGTGAGTTCTATGTTAAGATTAAGTCAGAAAAGGGAGTGATAAAACTAGCAGAAGTAATAGATATTAAAGATGATTTTGACACTCCTCGTTGCGGATCTGTCATCATTATTGGCTATGGAAGATCAACAGAGATAACAACCGAAAAATCAAATGAAGCCGAAACTGCCAAAGGTCTGGCATTAATTAAAAATGAGTTGCTCCGAGCTACCGCACTTCTTTCTCAATATGAAGATTCTGAATGGAAAAATGCCAATTACAATTTTGTAATACATGTAATTTTTCAGATACGTTAATCAACATTTGATTTACAAATTATATAAAGCAGGTAGAGATACCTGTTTTTTTTGTTCCCGTACCCCTGAGAGGACAATTTTCCGAATTTTTATGAGTGATTTGGAGTTGATTTTGAAATTGGAAACTTGATAGTTGATAAAAATTCCGGCTTTTGTTGAATCAAAGTTAATCCATCTGCTGAAATCTCTTTTCTATGAGTTCTTTATACTTGGTAATCATCTCGGCAGATAAAAACGATTTATCAAGCAAGTCAGATGCTTTATGTGCCTCTCGTTTGAATCTGGTTAATATTCCGGCTATCTGTTTTTCAGATAATCCCATTCCCTTGCCCAGCTGTACAAAGTGCTCCCATTTAAGCCTCTTTTTCTTCCCGGATAAAGTAAGCGCAAGCTCTTCTTCGTCTTTAGGAATCAGTATTGAAACATTGACTAAATCATATGCAGGCGATAATACCCATCCTGATTTGCTCTCTATCATTGAAAAATTCTTTAGATGCATGTCATTATTGCCGGTGAGGAAAGAAAAGAGAGCCAGTTCCAGATATAAAATTTTATCAAGCAATGTGTTGGAGGAGTAGGTGCCAATAGCTTTTCCCACCTTTTCCATTGAGCTTTTATATTTGTCAAATGCTTCGGTAATCTGAAACATATCAATCATGTGAATCTTCTCACCCGATTCAGTTCTGTCAACCCGTTTGGTAATGTAGGAAAGTTCGCCGGATGCTAGCTTTATCAGAGAGGATGGAGCCACTTTTATGCCGAATGCCTGGGCAATCCGCATAGTTACATGTTCGTTCTGCGGCATCTCAGGAAAGCGTCCGGCAGGTGGTTTAAAAATGTACTGTCCGCCTAACTCCCCCACAACAGTAAGCCTGGCGGGTGATCTCTCCATCGCTCCGCGAACTATTGACATTGACAGTTTCGCCTGAACACCGGGAACAGCAATACTGCGCTCCACAATGTTTTTAGCGAGCTCGTCCATCTGGTTAAGAGAATACTTTATCACAGGGGGAGTTGATGTCCCAAAGAATTCCAGTGAGCATTTTTCATGGAAATCAAGGCCTGCCTCAAGTAGCTTATAACAATACAAACATCTATTCTCCATCTTTTGCTGATATTGGTTCAACACTTACTGCTCCTATGCAGTTCCGGCAACATGCCAGCAACAATCCCATCCTGTCTGCCTTGTTGATTTTCCAGCTTTCAGAGGCTATGTTCAACAGCCAGCCCTCCGGAATGAGCCCTTCAAAAAATGGGAAGAGGCGCTTATCTGTATATGGGATGAATGTCACGGGCATTGTGAAGGTGATGAATTTTTCCGGGTGATTTGCGACATATTTCTCATCATAGCAGAATACATATTCGCCATCATCTGTCTCAGTCAGGATGCCGGCAAACAGCTCTTTGTAATATACTTTTCCTTCTCTCATTCGCTTAAGTCTTTACATTTAACCGGACCTAGTTCGTGACCAAACATCTTTAGAACATGGTTCACCTTATCCATATTCAGATTTGTTTTACCCTGCTCAATTTTGCGAACCACTGTCAGAGCTACACCAGATCGCTCTGCAAACTCCTCCTGAGTAAGGTTAACCTCTTTTCTTCGCTCTTTGACAAATTCCGAAACTCGTTTCATTATATGCTTTTGAATATAATTATATGCAAATATATAAAATTATATGCAAATGAATATATTTACACCATTAATTTTTAATTTATATCTATTTGCATATAGTACAAATGCCAGCAGGGAAGTAATCATGAAAGCCTGTTTTACAAAAGATTATTTATTATATTTATGGTAAAAATTATAGACTTAAATTATGCAGTGTCAATATCGAGTATTAGAAGTTCGGGAAATAAAGAGGATTATATTTATTTCTATGATCATAGCTATAAGTTTGGGTTTTATTGCTGTATTATTTGAATTGAGACTATTTAACCTTATTGCTTTTCTTGGTCCGGCATTTATAATAATCCAGAAATTCAGCACAATATATTTAATTGACACAGACAAGATGACACTCTCTGTCAATCTGGGCAAAAAAGTGTGGCGAAGAGTAAATCTTGGTGATATCTCCAAGATGGAAATTCATCGCAAGAAAAATGGGAAAATCAAAAAGATAAACCTTCGTAATTCATCTAACCTCTTCTTTACCGCTGAGCCAGCCAGGGGTGATGAATTTGCCGCTCAGATAAAGAAGCTAATTCCTGAAATCAACACTGAAGAGCATAAGGCCAAATGGCACAGTTGATTTCGTAAAAAAAAGCAGGCCAATCTGACCTGCTTTTTTTGTACCCGGAGCCGGGATAACACCTACCAAATATCAGAAAACAAAAACAACTAATAATAATGTATATCAGATATATATATTTTCTTGTTCTTACCGTAATAGCCCTTATTTTCCTATTTTTTCGCAATCTTTGTCCCTATTTTGTCCCCCGTATAAAAATTAATTATTACCTTTGTAAACAACCGAAAACATAGGTAAGAATATCCCTAAAAGGTAGTACTATGAGAAAAGGGACAAAGAAAAATAATGTTACGCTACGGGAAAAACCATTGGCAAATGGGAATATATCCCTCTATCTCGATATTTACAGGGATGGTGTGAGGGTCAAAGAGTACCTAAAACTATACATTGTTGAAAAGCCTAAATCGACAGCAGAGAGAGCCGAGAACAAAGAAACGCTGCGACTTGCCGAAGAAATCCGTACCGCCCGACAGAGTGAACTCAATCACTCTGCATTCGGGCTTGTTAGCCCTGTGAAGCAAAGGGTATATCTGTATGAGTATTTTGAAAACTACATTGCTGCATATACGAAAAAGGATATACGAATGATTATCGGAGCGTTTGAGCGCTTTAAGTCATTTATGGAGAAAGAGAATCCCTATCGAAAACAAAAGATGAAGTTCGATGAACTTACCCCCGACATCATTAGGGGATATGTTGACTACTTGCAGGCTAATTCGGTTGGAGAGGGCGCATTGGGCTATTACCAACGATTTAAGAAAGTTATAACCCATGCGGTAGATAAAGGCGTAATATTGCGAAGCCCTTGTAATGGCATTCGTTGTATAGTCGATGAAAACAGCCTGAGAAAAGATGTATTAAGTCTTGAAGAGATACAGATATTGGCACAAACCCCATATCAAAATACGGAGATAAGACGGGCTTTTCTCTTTTGTTTGTATGCCGGATTGCGTTATTGTGATGTAATTGACCTAAAATATAGCAATGTCGATTATTCAGGCAAGCGCATAAAATTTGAACAGGCAAAAACGAAAGGGCATTCTAAAAATTCTATTGTGATAATTCCGCTTAGCCAAACTCTGTTTACTCTGATAGGAGAAAAACCGAATAAAGACAAGTTTATATTCGATTTACCAAGTCATACAGGTTGTCTGAAAGCGTTGCGGACGTGGGTTGCGCGTGCCGGGATTGACAAGCACATCACATGGCATTGCGCTCGCCATTCGTTTGCGGTCAACTTGCTCGGAGAGTGCCAAACCGATATAAAAACCGTTGCCTCTCTACTCGGTCATAGCGGTTTGAAGCATACGGAGAAATACACTCGAGCTGTCGACGCACTAAAAGAAAAAGCAGTAAATGCGTTACCCGAAATAAAATTTAATTAAAATATTAATATGGCACGTAGTGAAATAATTTTTGATAGATGGGATCATACGCAAAGTACAACATGGCCATTTCAGGTGTATAAAAAATATAACGAAGAATTAAGTAATTTTATATGGGCAAACGACCCTGTTCATGGATATGTAATTTCTACTTTGAGTAGTTCAGGGGCTGAATTTACTGATTCACCTCTAAAATATTTTAAGTTTTCAAAACCGAATCATAATTTTCAAGACATAAAGGCTTGGTCTAGCTCAAATAAACAATTGAATAAATGGTTGCTGCTTAATTCTATTATGGCTCTATCTTCTAACTTTGAAACATATTTGAGTTCTGTCATTTCCTTGTCTATTGAATCGGATCCAGGTATATTGCTTGGAGCTTCTAAGTCAATAGATGGAACTATTTTATTGAAAAAACAGCCATTAAGTAAACAGATATACGAAAATAAAATTGAATCGTGTACTAAAGGAACATGGGGTACTAGATTAGCTGGATTTAGAAATTTATTTGGAACTGCACCACAAAAAATGATAGATGAGATAGGCTCATTGGATAAAATTAGAAACATACGCAATAATGTAGGGCACGCATTTGGGCGAGATATTAAGGAAGCTCACAATTTTGTAGTTAATAAAATACGTCCTATGGAAACAATTGGATTGGATAGAGTTATTAAATATTTAAAAATAACATATGACGTGGCAAAAAGTATAGATTCTTATTTACTAAACAATCATATAGGTGAATTCCAAACAATTTTGGCCTACCATGATTTGTATCAAAGGCTAGACAAAAATATACATATAACGAATCGTGCGAATAGTTTTAAAAAACATTATGGACCTATCGATAGTTTGGTGGGGAAAAAATTTTGCAAGGGTCTAGCTTGCTATTATGAAAGTATTTAAAGCATCTAAAAAAACAACTATTTTAACCCTCTCCCATGAATAAATTAGAATCAGTGGTTGACAGCGTTCAACAATTTGCAAACCTTTGTATTCGCAGGGAGTATGAATTGCGTTCCTACTCCTTTTCTGCCAAGTTGGAACATCTGAATGAGAAACAGACACAAACCGTAGTTGATAGCGAATTGCTCAAAACTACGGACGAATTAATGTTGATAATCCGGCATAGTCCTATTTTACAATCGTTGTCAGATTATATAGAGAACCCTAATTTTCTTTGGGATAGTACTTTTATCGAAATGCTCTCAACCGATGAAAAGAAAAAGGATGTGAAATTCAACACCTCATTGCTTGATATTGCAACATATACGGATAACCCTCAAATATACGATACAGAACTACCTCACTTCTCTTCGATAGTAGAATATGCTGTTCTTGTGCGATATATAAACTATTTGAAAAAGTTTGTTCAGGCAGAAGATTTGCCGGAGCCACCTAAACCCGACAAGCCTGAACAACCAAGACACTTTGAGAGTAAATTTGAAGATTGGCAGATAGATATACTTACTGAATGCGTAAATGAGGCAAGAATTTTCAATGCCACTATAACATCACAAATGATGAAAGATATTCTTTTGTGTAAGCTGAAAGAGCCTCTGCGAGTGGCAAAGAACAAAAATAAACTCCTGGCTTACCTTTTTTATCAATTGGACACTCGAAGCTATATCGTAAGGGATTGGCAGGCTGTGTGTGCCAAGAACGAAATATTTATATCTTCGGGTAAAGGCATAATTTTGCAACAGGGAAACTTCTCATCGGCAGTAAGCCAAAACAACGAATTTCCGCCTAAAGATTGTTATATCATTGACAACTACATCAAAAAACTGAAAAGAGCTTAAGAATAGGTTAAGATCTCAATCAATCTCAAACAACATCCCTGTTTTTCCAATTTATCTTTACCCCGTCGACAAAAGACAGGGGTTGCGCAGCCCCCTTTTAATAATCTGTAAAAACACATTAAAATGGACAAGTCGTTGGAAAAGCGTGTCTCGGAAATTGAGGAACAGCTGTTTATTCACAAAAATATTTTGAGTTTTGAGGAAGCAAGTATTTTCCTCAATCTCTCCAAAAGCTACCTGTACAAACTTACATCAGGTGGACTTATCCCTCATTACAAGCCTCAAGGTAAAATGTTATACTTCGAGAAATCGGAGTTAGAGGAATGGTTACGCCAAAATCCCATAAAGAACAAACAAGAGATTATGGATTTAGCGGTAACTTATGTGTTATCACCACGTAAGAAACGCTAATAGTCTGGTGTGGTCATGGAAAAGGAGAAGATACTCCACCCACCGGAGCAACCCGATTCATCAGGGGGCAAGCGTTCCAAGAACGAAGCGATTGAAACCTATCTGAATCAAAAGTATGCTTTCAGGTTCAATACCGTAAAGTGCAAGCCTGAGTATAAAAAAATTGACTGCCATACGCCATTTATTTTTGTAACCCGTTTTGCGCTCAACTCTTTCAAGCGGGAATTAGATAAAAATTTAGGCATATGCACGTCCGCTGAAAACATTAGGACTATACTGGAAAGCGACTTCTCCCCAAAAGTACATCCCGTGCAGGAGTATTTTAAAAATTTGCCACACCTGAATCCCGAAACCAACCACTACATTGAAGCATTGGCAGCAACGGTACAGGTGACAAATCCCGAAAAATGGCTCTCGTATTTTACGAAATGGCTTGTCGGGGTAGTTGCCAACGCTTTGAATGACGTTGGTTGCCAAAACCATTTATGTTTGGTGTTTACCGGAGAGCAGGGACGCTTCAAAACCACTTGGTTGGATAATATTTGCCCGAAGAGCCTCAAAAGTTATCTCTTTACCGGCAAGATTGACCCCCAGAACAAAGATGTATTTACTCTGATTGCTGAATACCTTTTCATCAATATTGATGATCAGCTGAAAGCGTTGAACAAGCGGGATGAGAATGAGTTGAAGAACCTAATTACCACTCCTGCCGTAAAGTATCGCCGTCCTTATGATGTCTATATTGAGGAATATCCGCATTTGGCGAGCTTTATGGCTTCGGTAAACGGCAATGATTTTCTGACCGACCCGACAGGTTCCCGCAGGTTCCTACCCTTTGAAGTCGTCAAAATGGATTTGGAAGCCGCACAGGGCATGAGTATGGATAAAGTCTTTTCGGAAGTAAGGTATATCTACGAAAGCGGTTTTCGCTACTGGTTTGATGATACTGAAATTGTGGAACTGCACCAATATAGTGGAGAATTCCACGTTCAGACCGCAGAATACGAGATGTTGGTACAAGGTTTTGAGAAGCCACCGGAGAACGCAGCAGACTGCTTTATGACCACAACACAAATCCTGAACTACCTGAGAGGTTTTTGTACGCTCAACTTGTCTGAAAAGCGTATGGGTGAGGCATTATATAAGGCAGGATTTGAACGACGGTCAAAACGCATGGGAGCCAATCCAATTTATGTATGGTTGGTTCAGAAGGTCACACCTAATCCCTTTATTTCTTTCAATTTGTAGTTACTATGTTACTACATAGGATAATAATCCATTGAAAGAAAAAAGATTAGGATGTAGTAAATGGCATTCGGACGGTCTTACTACTCACTACTACATCTACTATATAACAAGTAGTAGTTACTACAAAATTTAATCGTACTACACTTTGTAAATTGATAATAAGCTATTTATGTCGAACCGAAAGTGTAGTAAGCAAAACAATCCAAAAATAAAAAAGATGAAATCAAGAGATATAAATAACATCAGTACTAAACAATATTTATCAGAAAAAGGAATTCTTCCGGTAAAGGATAGAGGTTATTACGGAATGTATCACAGTCCTTTCAGGGAAGACCATAACGCTAGCTTGAAAGTTGATTACAATCAGAATGTATGGTACGACTTCGGAACCGGAGAGGGTGGCAGCCTGATTGACCTTGTGATGAAAATGAACAAGGTTACTTTTTACGAAGCAGCCACTATGCTTGAAAAAGAACATTCAAACCTTAGTCTATTTTCTTTTCACGGGAATAACAATCCTATTTCAGACATCCGCACGAAACAGGAACCGGCAATAAGCATTAAAAAAATCCAAGCACTTACCAATCCAGCATTGATAGATTACCTGAAAGAACGTAAAATAAACATTGAGACAGCGAATCATCATTGCGCCGAAATTCATTACTTGGTTGGTGGCAAACCTTACTTTGCGGTCGGCTTCAAAAATGATTCCGGCGGGTATGAATTACGGAACAAATATTTCAAAGGATGTACATCCAAAGATATCACATCCGCAAAAATCGGTCGAGACCATTGCCAACTATTCGAGGGATTTATGGACTACCTGACATTTCTAACGATGAAAAACTGGCAACGCTCGCCCGTGGATTTAATTGTTCTAAACTCATTAACGAACCTGCCGAAAGTAAAAGAAACGCTTTCCTTCTACCGAACCATTTCCACTTTTCTCGACAATGACGAAGCAGGAAAAAGGACAGTTGAGGAATTGAAAACGTTCTGTAAAGAGGTCAATGACCAATCTGTTTTCTACTCAAAGCATAAAGACCTTAACGAATATTTATGCCGAAAGTCGGAGGTAAAACAGCCCGTAAAACGGAAAAATACGGGAATAAAAAGATGAATAATATAATATGGAGACCACGTTGGGATGCTTTAGTTTTTCAGGGGAGCAAGTTTGTGTTTCGGTAAGACCGAAACCTTGCTCTGCGAGGCAAACACATCCCGTCGGTCTCATCAATCATTTAAAATTTAAGGTATATGAAAACGATAAGAAATCGAAATAAAAACGGCCGACCAATCAAGGATGTTGCCGAGAAAAAAGGGTATGTAGTAAACCTAAAAATGGCAACTGGGGAATACTATTCCCTCAAAGCAAAAGCTCGTTCGGCAGGTATTACCCGGAGTGAATACATTCGCCAATGTATCCAATCGAGCATAGTCAAACAACGATTGTCATCAGAACAGTTGGGATATATCCGACAACTGACCGGCATGGCAAACAATGTGAATCAGATTGCCCGGAAAGCCAACACCGTAGGATATGCGGAAGCTCAAAACGATTGTATTGCCATTGTCGAGAATTTGGATAAAGTCATAAAACGGATTGAATATGATGGCTAAAATTGTTCAAGGCAGAGGATTTAAAGGGGTGGTAAATTATGTTCTCGATAAAGAGAAAGCGACTTTGCTCTATGCCGATGGTATCCGGCTGAAAAATAAGAACTCCGTCATTCAGAGTTTTATCACCCAAAGTAAGCTGAACCCGAAAATATCGAAGCCTGTCGCCCATATTTCATTGAATTTCTCGGCACAGGATAAAGATAAGATGACTGATAAGTTCATGGTCAATATGGCACAGGAGTACATGAAAAAAATGGGATATGAAAATACCCAGTATATCATTACCCGGCACCACGATACCGACCACCCGCATATCCATTTGGTCATCAACCGAATCGACAACGAAGGCAAGCGGATTACCGACCAAAACGAAAAACTGCGGAGTACGAAAGTTTGCATGGAACTAACTAAAAAATACAGTCTGTATATCGCTTCGGGTAAGGAGAATGTAAAGGGACACCGCTTGAAAGAGCCAGATAAAACCAAATACGAGATTTACAATGCACTTAGAACATTGGTGCCAAAATGTAAAAACTGGCAGCAGTTGAAAGATGAATTGCGAAAGTCAGATATTACCTCCGAGTTCAGAAACAAGGGTGATACCAACGAAGTGCAAGGTATAAAGTTCAGCAAAAACGGTTACATTTTCAATGGTTCCAAGGTGGACAGGCAGTTCAGTTACTCAAAAATTGATTGGCAATTGAATCAGAACAATAAGATGCAGGAGGCAACTAATCATCAACAGGTGCAAGACCATTCACACAGCCAATCCCCGTCAGCAATAGAAACCGTTGGTTCCGCTTTGGGAGGATTGTTCGACATACAGCCCTCATCAGGCTACGAAGAAAACGAAGCGGATGCCCTGCGGCAGCAACGAAAGAAGAAAAAAGGGAAAAGTTTGTAAAAATTTCAAACGTTAATAATATGAGCAATGATAAAATGGATTCTTCGGCAGTCTATACGCTATTCGAGGAATTGAAACAAAAAATGGTGGCGCTTTCTGCAATTGATACATGCGAAATATCGGAAATAGTTGAAGAGCTGCGCAAGCTCGCCAATCAAAAACAGTTCACTTCTGAACAGGTAAAAGAATTACAGGAAAACATGGCTCATTTTACCAAATATTCGCTTGAGAAAGCATTCGGTAAGTTTGATAGTGAGTTTTCCAAGGTAATAGACATTCTTATCCGGATTAATGAGAAGTGGGAACGGTTGAATGTCCCTGCAAACTCTGTTATCCGTAAAGAACATGTGTTCATGGTAGATTTCAAGAACAGCAAGGCTGCCATTACTATGATTGCAATGGGACTGATGATTCTTCTTTCAGTAGGTGGAAATATTTGGCAAGACAACAAAAACAGCCAGTTGCAAGATAATGATTTGAAATACCGCTATATCAAGATGCAGGAAGAAGCCAGTACTGAAAGCTTGTACAAGTTGGAAATCGATTTCACATACAACCGGAACAAGGATAGTATTTCCATCATTCGCAAACGAGTGGAGGTATACGAACGTTTGGTGAAAGAGCAAGCAGAAAAAATTGAGCAAGCAAGGATGAATGCGTCTGAAGCAGAGCGGTTACAAAAAGAGGTGGAAACAATGAAAAACAAATAATCACATAATTAATTCATAAAAAATCATTTACTATATCATTATTGTCACTATATTTACAAAACGCAACTTGTAATTAATACTCAAATGAACCGAATAAAAGAAATCCTAGATAAAAAAGGAATAAAACAAACGTGGTTAGCTGAACAATTGGGTAAAAGCTTCAATATGGTTAATGCTTACTCACACAATCGTCGGCAGCCTCCAATGGAGGTGCTTTACAAAATTGCAGATATTTTGGATGTGGAAGTTGCCGATTTATTGGTGGCAAAAAAGGATTTGAAAAAAAACTAATATTGAAAATATGGAAGGGAGCTTTATTACCAATCAAAATAACAGATTTCTATCTGAAATAATAAATGGAATTTTGCCCAAATGCGATAATAGTTGTTTTTTAGTTGGATACTTTTATTTCTCGGGTTTTGCTGAGTTACATGAGCAATTGAAGAATAAAAAACTTCGGGTTCTTGTTGGTTTGGATATTGAACGGGATATGATTAACCGCATCCGTGAAGTTGATTACCATTCGGTAATGAATTTCACCCGTGCAGAGATTAAACAAAGCTATTTTGCTTCACTTGTGGATTTATTCAACGAAACGGACTATTTCGATAGTTCGGATCAGGAGGAAGCTTTCAAAATTTTTTACGAAAAAATAAAAGACGGTTCATTACAGATACGTAAAACCAAAGAGCCCAATCATGCAAAAATGTATCTTTTTGAAAATGGTGAAGAGTTTTCAGAGTGCGGCACATATCCTGGAGCCCTGATTACAGGCTCAAGCAATCTTTCATTATCTGGTCTTAGAGGTCGATGGGAACTGAATGCAATCCTGCGTGGTAAATCTGATTTTCAAGAAGGTAAATGGATATTCGAAGAACTTTGGCAAGATGCTGTGGTAATTGCTGATAAAGACAACATAACTGAATTTGAAAATGGGGTAATAGAAAAAACCTGGTTTGAAAAGCTATATTCACCCTACTCATTTTACCTTCGGGTTCTCCACGAATATTTCACTATTAACTATGACAAGGAATTTAGAACACCTCACGATATTACAGGTGGCAAATTTTTAGATTTGAAGTATCAGGCAGATGCCATTCAAATGTCTTTGGCAACCATCGAAAATCATAATGGCGTAATTATTTCTGATGTAGTTGGACTTGGGAAAAGCATTATAGCCTCAGCGGTTGCACACAACATGCAACTTCGTACAATCATTATTGCTCCACCCCATCTGGTTCGTCAATGGGAAGAGTACCGCTCTGAGTTCGATTTCAATGCTACTGTTTTGAGTAGCGGAAGTATCGAAAAGGCATTAAGCTACTACAGCGAATTTAGCGATGGAAAAAGAAAATGGCTTATCATTATAGATGAAGCACACAAATATAGAAACGAATACACTCAGGATTATTTCAACCTGCACCAACTTTGTCAAGGGAATAAAGTGATGTTGTTGACAGCCACTCCATTTAATAATCGCCCTCAAGATATTTACTCCATGATCCGGCTTTTCCAAATCCCTTCAAAATCGACACTTAAAACCGTTGATAATTTGGGACGTGAATTTCGTGAACTCATTAAGCAATACAAAGAACTGACGAAAGAGCAAAAGGATGGAAAATTATCCGACACAGAAATAAAGAAACAAGTTGAAACCATTGCAGGACGGATACGAGCCATTATTTCACCTTTGGTAATTCGACGTTCTCGCTTAGATTTAAAAGGAATATCTTCTTATAAAACTGACCTGAGAAAGCAAAAAATTGATTTTGCTGAAACGAGCGATCCTGAACTATTGGAGTATCCATTAGAGGAATTAAAGGATTTGTATATTGAGACGCTTAATCTTATTTCGCCCGATATTAATACTGATTCAAATATCAAAAAAAAGTATGAAGCCGCTCGTTATCAGCCAATAAAATACGTCAAGTCGGACAGAGAGAATTACCTGAAAGAGAAAATAGAAGAAGCCGGATTTGAATATAATTTATTCAAGGGAACACAACGAAACTTGTCCAAATTCATGCGCCATCTATTGGTGCGCCGCTTTGAGAGTTCTACGGCTGCATTTAAAAACTCATTGGAGTTTATGATTTCTTCTTCTCATGGGATTGTAAAATGGGCGGAAAAAAGAGGAAAAGTACCAGTATATAAAAAAGGTTCCCTTCCCAATGTGGATGATTTATATCAAACAAGTGATGATAGTATTGATGAGGCTGCAAGAGAAGCGGGGGTTGAGTTCGAAATGGAAAAACTTTCGGCAAGAGGGCTTTTCGAAATCGACCTGCATGATTTAGATGACACATTTATTAAGGACGTAAAAGCGGATATTGATTTATTAGAAGACATTCACAAGAAATGGTTTGAGACAAAAAAAATAACGCAAGACCCCAAGATTGACACTTTTAAGAAGGAGCTGCAAAAGATGCAAAGCAATGATCCTTCCCGAAAGATTATTGTTTTCAGTGAATTTGCTGATACGGTTAATTACCTGTACAAAAACTTGAAAGATGAAGGTTTGGGGATTTTTAAATACACCTCTGCTGATGCTTCGCCTGTAAACAAAGAGATTATCAGAACTAATTTTGATGCGGGTATAAAACAGGAGCTTCAACAAAATGATTATAAAGTTTTAATTGCTACAGATGCTATATCGGAAGGATATAACTTACATCGAGCCGGCGCTATTTTCAATTACGATATACCCTACAATCCCACTCGGGTGATACAACGCATCGGGCGCATCAACCGGATCAATAAAAAAATGTTTGATACGCTGCATATTTTCAATTATTTTCCAACAGATATAGGAGAAAAAGAAACCCGCACCAAAGAGATTTCCACTCTAAAAATGGCAATGATTCATGCCATTATGGGTGAGGATACTAAAATATTAACGAGCAACGAAGAGTTACGATCCTACTTCAAAGAACGCTATGATAAAGAGTTAAAAGCAAGTGAGTCACAGTCATGGGAGACAAAATACAAAGAATTGCTTGACAAATCAGCAAGCAGTGAATATTTCCGAGATGCGTTGAAAATGCCGCACCGTGCCAAAATTGGCAGAACTATAGAAAAGCAACATACCGGAGTATTGGTGTTTGGTAAAAAAGCAAACGATTACGTTTTCAAAATAGGAATAAATGAAAAAGAGGTAGTGTCGCTAACTCCGCAGGAGGCAATTGCCCTGTTTGAAGCTACTGTATTTGAACAGCCGGAGAAAATTTCAACAAAATATGATGCAATCTACCAACAAGTAAAACAGAAATTGTTTGAGACCTCCAAAGATGATAAAGTGGGGAAAGCCAAGCGGGAAGCCATTGACAAAGTCGGCGCAATGATAAATACTGGAATTATTGACAAGGATTATTTGAGCGACTTGAAAGAAGTGATGGAAATGGATGGCTTATCAGGATATTCCATTCGATTTATCAATAACTTAAAACTGAAGGATGCTCTTTCTCTTCCTGAATTGATCGACCAAAACTACATCAATAGAATGATAAAAGTGGGTCGAGAGGTAGATTTTGGTAGTGAAGTGTTGATTTTGTCCGAAGAATTAAAATAGTAAAAACATAAGATGAGCACTGTTTCTAAAATAGATAAAGATTACGTTGGTTGGTTGGCGGATATAAAATCTAAAATTCGTTCCACGCAAATTAAAGCGTCGATTATTATCAATTCCGAGCTGATTAAATTTTACTGGGAATTAGGCAGAATGATTGTTGAAAAACAATCACAGACTGCTTGGGGAGATAAATTAATAGAGCAATTATCGTTGGATTTGAAGTTGGAATTTCCTGATATGAAAGGATTTTCAATTACCAACTTGAGCTACTGTAAGCAATTTTTTAGCACTTATCCAATTCTCCCCCAGGTTGGGGGAGAATTAGGCTCAATTGTCCCCCAACTTGGGGGACACTTACCAAACAATCTAATTTTCAATATCCCATGGGGGCATATTAAGTTGGTAATTGGTAAAATAAAAGATCTTGATATTTCAAACTTTTATTTTGAACAAACACTGCAAAATGGTTGGAGTAGAGATACACTTGCCATTCAAATAAAAAGCAACTTGCATAAGAGAGCAGGCAAATCAATCACTAATTTTAGCAATACATTGCCACAGCCATTCTCCGACTTGGCGCAACAAACCCTAAAAGATCCTTATGTATTTGACTTTATGACGATGACTCAGCCGTACAAAGAAAAGGATATAGAGAATCAGTTGGTCAGGCATATAACCAGATTTATACTTGAATTGGGCAAAGGTTTTGCTTTTGTGGGACAACAATACCATTTGGAAATTGCGGAATCCGATTATTATTTAGATTTACTTTTCTACCACATTCGCCTCAAATGTTATGTGGTAATCGAATTGAAAAATACCAAATTTATTCCTGAATACGCCGGAAAGCTGAACTTTTATCTTTCTGCGGTGGATACATTGTTGAAACAAGATGATGATAAACCTACTATTGGTATATTATTATGTAGGGATAAAAACAATATTGAAGCCGAATTTGCACTTCGGGATATTAACAAACCAATGGGTGTCAGCGAATTTTCTTTAATAGAAGCTCTCCCTGACGAATTGCGTAGCAGCTTACCAACAGTTGAAGAAATAGAAAATGAACTTAATAATTTAGCATAAATATGCCCAACATAAATTTTAAACAACCCTACAACAGAGAAGAGTTTCTGAGATTCTTAAATGGAGGTGTAAATAGCTTTTTACCCGACGATTTTCGAACTGACAATGAAGTTTTGGATTATTCCGGGAACTATACTCAACGGGCTACCCGACTGGGTGTATGCCCTTCTTTAAAGCTTGATGTGATTGAGGTTATTCATAGTTCCACCCAAGATGCTCGTGTTGGCTTGTCTAAAGAGGCATTTCGATTGCTGCTTGAACGAAGCAAGTTTAATCGTGCATTGATTCTCTTTATCCCGAAAGATAATCCGGTGACTTATCGTTTTTCGTTGGTTAATATTGATGTAGCACTTGATGACAGTAAAGTACGTCGCTCGTATTCAAACCCTCGTCGCTACTCATTTCTATTAGGAGAAGAGGCGAAAATACATACTCCAACACAATACCTACTTAACAAGGGCCGGGTAAAAGACTTGGAAGATCTGCACAAACGGTTTTCGGTGGAAGTACTTACCAAAGAGTTTTATGGAGAACTGTCCGATTGGTATTCGTGGGCTATTTCAGAGGTTAAATTTCCAAATGAACCTGTGAATTCTACAAAAGAAGGGAAAATCGAACATAATTCTAAAAATGTAATTCGCTTGCTCACACGCTTGCTGTTTGTATGGTTTTTAAAGCAGAAACACCTTATCCCAAACGAGTTTTTTGACGAGAATTATATCGCCGATAAGTTATTAAAAGAGTTTGCTCCTAACAAATTAGAAAATGTTTTCTACAAACCAATTGATAGCAAATACTACAAGGCTGTACTTCAAAACTTGTTTTTTGCTATGCTTAACTGCCCTATAACACCGCAAAGCAAAGATGATACCCGGGAACGAGGGTTTCGCAAAAGCAATAACTATGGACAGCATCGTGATGCAAATTATTTAATGCGTTACAAAAGCCTTTTTAAAGACCCTCACCGGTTTTTAGAGTTGGCAAATAAAACGGTACCCTTTCTAAACGGAGGTTTATTTGATTGCTTAGATAACAAGTCGGCACAACCTGCTGAATACATTGATGGTTTTTCTGATAATCTCGTGGCACCTCATAAGCTGATTGTTCCCGATTATTTGTTTTTTGGGGAAGAAAAGGGTAAAAATATTGATCTCAGTTGGTTTTATGGAGGTGACCGTAAGAAAAAAAACGTCAACGTACGCGGATTGATCAATATTCTTGAGACTTACAATTTTACTATTGAAGAGAATACACCTTACGACCAGGAGGTATCGCTTGACCCTGAATTATTAGGAAAGGTATTTGAAAATTTGTTAGCAAGTTACAATCCGGAAACAAAAACAACGGCACGTAAACAAACAGGTTCTTTTTATACTCCTCGAGAAATTGTGCAATACATGGTAGACGAGAGCCTGGTTGCTCATCTCAAACGAACTGTTGGAGAAGAATTGGAAGACGAATATCGAAAGGTAATGCGTTATACCGATGAAGAGTTAAATTTATCACAAACGCAGAGGGATGAAATTGTAACGTCGCTATTTTCTTGTAAAGTAATAGACCCGGCTTGTGGTTCCGGAGCATTCCCGGTCGGTATGTTGCAACAAATGGTACATATCCTTTTTCAACTTGACCCCGACAATACTCGTTGGAAAGCAATACAAAAACAGGAGGCACTTTCAGAAACATCACAGGCATTGGACGAAGATGATGAGATCACACGAACTGACGCATTGAATGAGATAGAACTAAATTTTAATAGAAATTTGAGCAGGCCTGATTATGCGAGAAAACTTTATCTGATTGAAAATAGTATTTATGGTGTAGATATACAACCAATAGCTGTTCAGATTTCCAAATTACGCTTCTTTATTTCATTGGTTGTGGAGCAAAAAGCAACACAAGACAGCAATGATAATTTTGGCATCCGTCCTTTGCCTAACCTAGAGGCTAAATTTGTTGCAGCCAATACTTTGATTGGCTTAGAGAAACAGTATTCAATCTCCGAAACAGATGAGGTGCGAACGGAACAGGATCACTTGAAGCGTATTCGCCGAAGAATATTTAGTGCAAAGGACCCTGTGAGAAAGAGAAGATTTAAGATAGAAGACCAAAAGGTTCGACAACGCATCGCGGAGCTTCTCAAGGAGACAGGTTATATCAAGGCAGCTTCAGCCGAAAAAATGGCAAATTGGGATCCCTATGACCAAAATGCAAATGCTTCCTTTTTTGATTCAAAATGGATGTTTGGGATGGACGATGGGTTTGACATCGTGATAGGAAATCCACCATATTTGAAAGAGGGTCGTGTTTCAAAAAGTGTTTTTAATGGGTTAAGAGAATCTCCATATTATCAAGGTAAAATGGACTTATGGTATTTGTTTGCTTGCTGTGGAATAGACATGCTTTCAAATAAAGGTCATTTATGTTTTATTGCTACGAATAATTGGGTTACAAACGGAGGAGCTAGTAAAATGCGCAATAAGGTAATTTCCGATACAAAAATCATACAACATGTTGATTTTGGAAATTTTATGATTTTTGAAAGTGCAAGTATTCAGACGATGATAATGATGTTTGAGAAAAACGACGTTGAAGATAGATACACATTTGACTTTCGCAAATTACGTGGTGATACAAATATGAACGATGTATTGGATTTATTGAACAGAAATAAAAATATTAGAGCGGAATACCTATCACCAATAATATCAAGAAAGGATTTTAAAAACTCTTTTTTGACTTTTAGCTCAAATGAAATCATCCTTTCCAAGATCTCTGCAAAAGGCATGTTTTTAACAGATAAAGAAATTGCAAATGGCATTCACCCTCATTATGATTTTGTGAATAATAAAATTGCCCAGGCTCATAATCTTAAAAAAGGAGAGGGTATATTTGGCTTGTCGGAAAGGGAAAAGCAAAATTTAAATCTTTCAGAAAGAGAATTATGCTTTGTAAAACCATATTATACAACAGAGCAAGTCCAACGATATTATACAAATCCACACAATACATTGTGGCTGATCTATACAGATTCACGCTTTAAAAACCTAAATAGCATGAATAGCTATCCACAATTGAAAAATCATTTAGATAGATTTGCAGAAGTAATAACATCAGATAATAAGCCATATGGGCTTCACAGAGCAAGAGAAGAGAAATTTTTCAAAGGAGAAAAGATTATTGCTTTAAGAAAATGCGTAGGTAGACCTTCGTTCTCATATTCAGATTTCGATTGCTATGTTTCTGCCACTTTTTATGTGATAAAAACCAGTCGGGTAAATCAAAAGTATTTGTTAGGATTGTTGAATTCCAGATTAATAGAGTTTTGGCTTAGAAATAAAGGTAAAATGCAAGGAGACAACTTCCAGTTGGACAAAGAGCCACTGCTTGGAATTCCAATTGCGAATCCGGATAAAAAGATCCAATCTGTGATAGCAAATTGTGTTGATTATGTATTATTATTAAAGGATAAAAATGTTAGTGACATTTCAACTTTAGTGACAAATAGGTTTGTAGCAAATTATTTTGAAGAAATTATTGATGGCTGTATTTATGAATTATATTTTGATGAACACATGAAGAACAGTGAAATAAATATTCTAAATGAGGTGACAAAAAGGATAATTCCAATTTCAAATTTGAATACAATTCATGAAAAATCTCAAATAATACTTGATGTTTTTAATGGTATCAAAAAAACTGACAACCCAATCAGAACCCGTTTAGAATTATTTACACTAAGAAGTCCGGAATTTCTAAGAATTATAATTGAGAAGAAAAATTATGCCAGCAATTGAAACTCTTAAAATAAAAGGGTTTAAAGTTTTTCCGAATGAATTTAAACTCAGTTTTGATGGTAAACATCTACTTTTGTATGGGGAGAATGGTAGCGGAAAATCGTCAATATATTATGCCTTGCATTGTTTATTCCAGTCTCCATTAAAGGAGGATGCGGGTAAAAAATATTTTAATAAACTTGATGATGAGGGTAATGAAAATCATCAAAATTTATTAAATATTAATGTCTTGGGGGATGACTCCCATGTTTCTGTTTCATTTTGTGAAAACCATCCGTTCATTTATGAAATAAACAAAGACGGTTATAAAACGACCTTGTATGGAGGACGCCATCCTCTCCCTGCCGATATTAATGGAGTTTTTATCAATCATAAATTTTTATTCCATTTTTTTAGTTTTAGAAATTCTGAACAAATCAATTTATTCCCAATTTTTGAAAAAGATATTTTACCATTTGTACTTGATAAGGAATCAGGTCTACATATTGGTGAGATGTATGATACAATAACCTCGTCCGTTATAAAAAAAGCAAACAAGGTAACAAAGGATTACTTGTCTAATATTGAGTATTTCAACATGCAAATTAGCAATGTGGTAGAAGAAATAAACCTTCGAGCATCGGATTTGTATTGTGCATATTTCAAGGAAGATACACATTCAAAACTTAAAATAGTTTTATATTACCAATCGACAGCTTCCAAATCTCCAAATGATAGCAGGCAATATTGGCTAGAATATAATAATTTTACAGACTATGTAAATGAAAATGGTAAAATTGTTGCAAAACAGAGTAAATATAAGGCACTTAATAAACCATTTATACGTCTTGAAGTCTCTGAGGAATTGGAAGACGGTTCTTGGCGAGTAGTCCCAAAGCCGCAGGCTTACTTTAATGAAGCAAAACTTACGGCAATCGCCTTATCAATTAGATTTGCGTTACTTAATCTTGATGCTCCTGAAGATGGGCGTTTTCTTGCATTAGACGACATGCTAATAAGCCTTGATATGAGTAACCGTACAAAAGTTATAGATTTTCTTCTTAGAATATCAGATAAGTATAAAATCTATCTTTTTACTCATGATAAGATTTTATTTGATTTAATGAAAATGAGAATTGAGCAAAATAAACATTCAGATTGGTGTTTTTACGAAATGTATACCGATGAAAAAAATCATAAACCAATAGTATTATTATCTGATACGTATTATTCCAAAGCTTGTTATCATCTACAGTCTTTTGATTACCCTGCTGCTGGAAACTATTTTCGGAAAGCAGCAGAAGAGTTATTTGAAAAATATTTTCCTACAGAAGTAATTATTGGCAATGACGGACAAAAGCGTAAAAATTTAAAAAACTACGTTGATGCTGCAATCGGAGTATATGAGCGTATAGGAATAGATACAACGCATTTAAAAACCTTGGATCGTTATGTTTTTCTTTTACTAAACCCTTTGTCACATAGAACTATAGAGACAAATGTGTATAAAACTGAGTTAAATCGAGTAAAAGATTTGATTCCGAATATTATGAGTGAAGTTCAAAGTCTAAATCTACGAGAATTGATTGCTGCTCAGAATTCTCTTGTTATTGTTTTTCAGAATGATATAGTTACTCAGAACGAATATACAATAACTACCAAGGAACCGATTTATCTTTTTAATAGACTAGGAGTAGAATTGTTATCAAAGTCTCAGTGTCAGTCAACAGAAAGTTTAACCATCACAAATGGCATATTAGGTGCGAAGTCTAAAAATAATCATTTTAAAGAAAATTGCATCATTGATGTTTATAAGAAGATATTTGAACGATGGACTACCCCATATGATGAGAGTTACATGAATAATATATATCATGTAAGTTCTTCTAATGAGAGAAAATCATTACAAACATTAAGAGATAGTTTTTAATATTTTTATGCAAGTAGAATTTGTCAACCAGCATCATCCATTATTTCAAGAAGTAATATCACTTGGAAGGAAACATTCGGCAACCTTGGGTTTTATGCCCGAAGGAGGGTTTATTGATCATGCACAGAAGAGATGTATCATTATCATCCATGACAAATCCGATTTGATGGGCTATTTGATGTTTCGTGTTGTTGCTCGATCTTCGAGGATAAGCATTGTTCATTTATGTATTAAAGAAGAATTTAGAGGAAAAAGTATTCCGACTAAATTACTTGACGAGTTACGAAAAAAATATGAAACCACACACGCAGGTATCGCCCTTAGTTGTAGAGCGGATTACTCAAATGCCTCAGCATTATGGAGTAAGTATGGCTTTGTTTGCAGGGGAAAAGTGCGTAGTAGAAGTGGTGATGAACAATTTTTAAATAAATGGTGGTATGATTTTAATAAGTTAGACTTATTTAATAACGCAAATAGTACATCTGTAAAAATCAAAGCCCTATTAGATGCAAATATTATAGTGAAGCTCAGAGATGATTATATTATACAAGAGCCTTCTCAGGATGCTCGTCCGCTTATGGCAGACTGGTTGTCAGACGAGGTAGACTATTATTATGCACCGGAGCTATTTAATGAAATTTCAAGAGATTACGATAATGAGAGGGCACAGAAAACAAGGAATTTTTTAAGTAATTTTATAGAGGCTCGTTTTGAGGTTGCAAAATGTAAGAATATTACATCGCAATTAATTCCTTTTATTTCTGGTAATACAGATAATGATAAGTCTGACAGGGTGCAGCTTGCCTCCGCAATTGTGTCTAATGTATCGTATTTTATAACATTAGATAAAGGAATATTGGACAAAAGAGATGTGATAGAAGAGCTTTTTGACATTCAAATATACTCTCCCCAAGAATTTATTATAGAAATAGACCAATTGATTAATAAAGAGGAGTATTCTCCAACGAGGCTTGCAGGTGTCAGTTTTCATTCCATTTCAAAAATTTCAAATACGGAGTTGGATATTTGTATTGATAAATTCTTGTCAAAATATAACTCTGAAAAAAAATCTTCCTTTCAGAATATTGTATATGCTGAGACTTCAAAAGGACAAAATGCAAAAATTAAGGTTGTCAAAGTTGGCACAAATCCAATTGCTTTTTTCGCATACGACTATGGACTATCTGAACTAATTATACCATTTATTCGATTGGATGATACAGAGCATAAACAAACCCTATTTATGCAGCTGATTTCGGACTTTATACGAAAAGCAATTGATGAAAATCTGTCCAAAGTAGTAATAAAAGAGACTTTTTTATCAGAAAATCAAATTTCAGTATTAGGTAGAATGGGATTTGAAAACAATTCAGGCGTTTGGGGCAAAACTGTTTCTAATAGAATAATTGACAGTGCCCAAATCGTAGAAATTGACGGAAGATTTGGAGAAGAAAATTTTGTAGATCTACTTCAATCCTCATGTAAAGAAGAGAGAAATAAAATTCTCTTAAACATTGAGCATAAGTTATTTCCTTTAAAATTCTCAGATTTAGATATCCCATGCTACATTATTCCAATCAAAGCACACTGGGCAGGTCAGTTATTCGATCCTAACATTTCAGGTGCAACTTTATTTGGCGCTGATCCTAATAGAATCTGGAGCATTGAAAATGTCTATTACAGGAATACCAGACCAATAACAGAATTAGCTCCGGGAAGAATACTTTGGTATGTTAGTTCAGACAAAAAAACAGGTAGAAGCCAAGCGATTGTGGCATCTTCTTATTTGGATGAGGTAATGACAGATAAGCCTAAAATATTATTTCAAAAGAATAAATATTTTGGAATTTATGAATGGAAAAACATTTATGAATTATGCAAGAAAGATATAGAAACACCAATTAGAGCTTTGCGTTTTAGTAAGACGGAAGTATTTCAGAACCCAATAAAGTTACCATTGATTCGTCAAATATTTTTGGCTAATGGAAGAAGTGAGAATACATTTGCTTCTCCTGTAAAAGTGGGGAGTGCTATTTTTTATCAGATATATAAAACAGGACGTGAAAAATAAAAATAAAATAAAACGATATTTGTTTATTTCGGTAAAACCTGAGTTTGCAAATAAAATTGTATCAAAAGAAAAAAGTATTGAGCTGCGCAAAATTAGACCGCATGTTATAGTTGGAGATTATGTTATTATCTACGCATCCTCCCCCCTTAAATCTGTGGTTGGATTTGGTATAATAAAACAAATCATAGAAACGACACCGGAACAAATGTGGCAAAAGTATCATTTACTTTTGGGTATTGACAAGATTAGGTTTGAGGGCTATTATGCAGGGAAGGAAAAGTCTATTGGCATCGAGGTAGAGAATATAAGAAAAGTTGCTCCCATACATCTTGATAAACTACGCGCCATCGACCCTAATTTTCATCCCCCGCAAGTATATCGCTATGTTTCCAACGAAGATATTTGCAAGGCTATTTCAGATTACTTATAATATCGTAGTCTTAGCAGCTTTCGGATTGATTGCTGGGTTTCGTCCCTATTTTGTCCCTCGCAAAAATGAAAAAGCCTGATAATTAAATGATTATCAGGCTTTTCCCGTACCCGGAGCCGGGATCGAACCGGCACAGCCTTGCGGCCACTGGTGTTTGAGACCAGCGCGTCTACCGATTCCGCCATCCGGGCATTGAATTGTTTCGGTAAATGCTGGGCGTCAAAGGTAGAAATAATTTTTTAATGGGCAACTATCTGCTTACAAGAATGGGTTTGCCCAAACCTGCCAATTCAAGTGGTTTTAACTGAGTTTTGGCATCTCCGACAACTACAAAAACCATCTCGTTAACATTAAGGTTACGGGCAATTGTCTCTTTTGCCTGCTCAAGTGTCATCTCGTTGAGGATCTTCTCCTGTTGCTTAACATAATCTACCGATAGATTGTAGTAGGAGATGTTTGAGAGCATCTTTACAAGCGAACCAAGTGTCTCAAACGAAGATGCCATTGCTTTGGTCATAGAGCTCTTAGTCTCATTCAATAACTCTTCGTTAAAGGCCTGGCCGTAACCGCCAATCAGTTCCCGGAATATCTTAACCGCCTCGGGTGTTGTGCTTGCCTGCACGCTGGAAGATGCCGAGAAGTTGTTATAATATTTGCCGCTCTCAAAAGAAGAAGATGCACCATAGGTGAACCCTCGTTGTAAACGCAAAACATCAAACAGCATCCCCTGTGAACCTGTGCCAAGTCTGTAATTGACAACTGTTGCGGGATAGAAATCCGGATTATCAAAACTCAAACCAGCTTTTCCAACAATAATCATAGATTGAGGCGAGAGCGGGTTATCTACAAAATAGATTTGAGCCGTCTTTGCAGGAATTCCCATAGTAGGTTCAGGTATAGTAACTTCGGTTATTCTCCAATCTTTTGCAAGTGTGGCAAGAGCTGTTTCACAGGTAAATTTATCTATATCTCCTGCAATACTCATTGTAGCTACCGACGGCGAGAATGCTCTCTCGTAAAACATCTTTATATCATCAATTGTGATTGAATCTATGCTTTGCGAAGTTCCATAAATAGATTTGGATAGAGTGCCCTCGGCGCCGTAAAGAAGGATGTCTCTGGTTCTGCGTGCAATTGCAGATGGGTCTGCAGATGATTGTCTTATAAGAGATTTTGTCTCCTGTTTTACTCTGGAGAGAGCACCTTCGTCAAATCTTGGTTTAAGGAGTATCTCTTTTGTGAGTTCAACAACTTTAGTAAAATTGCGGGTCAGAGCAGTAACATTTACATTAACCCCCTCAATATCTGCCGAAACTGATATTCTGGCACCCAATAATCCCATTGCACTCTCAAGCTCCTCTGCACTTTTTAGCGCAGTTCCCTCATTCATCAGCCTGGCATTAAGATAGGATAGGCCACCCTTTCCCGGAGGATCCATCAAGATACCACCTTTAATGTTTATGGTAAACTGAACCACAGGCAACTCCTTTTGGGTGATGCCAAAGATCTCCATTCCGTTGGAGAGGGAGGTTTTCCAAACCTCAGGCAGATTGAATTCAGGTGTATTAGGCAGATAATCCGGTTCAACAGAGCGGTCAATCTTAGATGCACTCTTTTCGTAAGGGTCGTCAACAATCTTGCCTCCGGCAGATTTCATCTGCTGCTCTTCTACTTTTTCCATCACTATATCTGCCATCCTGGATTCACTCACTGCCAGATCTGCTCTACCGGCAGGGACAACACTTAGTGCAAGATGAGTTCTCTCTTTGAAATACTTTTTGTATACAGCCATAACCTCTTCGGCTGTAATTTTTCTATATCTCTCAAGCTCTTTAAGGGAGTTGTCCGGTGAACCGGCAAACTCATTATCCCTTGCCATCATTATTGCTTTTCCATTGATGCTGCTCAGGCGGTTATATAGATTAACCTCCTGCATTATCTTAAATTTTTCCAACTCTGCAGCATCTACACCAATCTCTTCAAACTTGGTAAATGCCATATTTATTGCATCATAAACAGTATGCAAATTCACATCTTCAAAAGCCCTCACAGATATTGCCGCACTTCCCGCAACCTCTCTGGACATACTCATCGCATTTACATTAGGAGCCAGCTTCTTCTCCTCCACAACAACTTTGTAAAGTGGAGATTTTTTCCCGCCTGCAAAGAGAGAGGTGAAAGCCTGTAGTGCATATGAGTCATTGCTATACTGCTCTACAGTGGGGTAAGTAATAGTTAACTGGGGTAGTTTTGCGTATGCATCTTCCCACATAACAAACTTATTTTCGGAGAGAGATGGGTTACTCACAACAGGCTTCTCAACATCTGCCCCTTTTGGAATCTCTTCAAAATATTTAGCTACAAGCTCCTTTACAACTGTAGCATCAAAATCTCCTGCGATTACCAGAGTTGCGTTATTTGGAACATAGAATTTTTTATAGAACTCCTTAACATCTTCCAGGGTTGCGCCGCGTAAATCTGCAATCTCCCCTATGGTTGTCCAGCTGTATGGGTGCCCTTGCGGGAAGAGCTCTTTTGAAATAATTATACTGCTCTGTCCGTAAGGCTGGCTATCGTAGTTCTGTCTCTTCTCATTTGAGACGATGTCTATCTCGCGCTCCAGCCCACCCTGTGTAACTGTGTTTATGAAATAGCCCATCCTGTCTGACTCCATCCACAAAACCTTCTCCAGAGCATTGCGGGGAACTGTTTCATAATAGTTTGTGCCGTCTGTATTTGTAGATCCGTTAAAACTCCCTCCCAGGCGTGCTATCTTTTGGAAGAATGCATTTCGGGGCAGATTCTCAGATCGCTGGAACAGCATATGCTCAAAAAAGTGTGCAAACCCTGTTTTACCGGGCTTCTCTCTGCCGGAGCCGACGTGATATTGAATGGCAACAGCTACAATAGGATCTGAAAGATCCTGATGAAGAACAACTTCAAGCCCGTTTTCAAGCTGATATTTTTCAAAATTCAGCTTTACGGAGCTATCTTTTGTACAGGAAAAAACCACAAGCACAGTCGCAAGCAGCAGTGTTAATTTCAGAAGATTTTTCATAAAGTTTAATTATGGGTGTTAGTATTAAGGATTATTAACAAAGTTAAAAAAAGTTGTATTTGATAAGTAATTTACTTTACCTTTGCTCCGTTCAATAGTTAAGGGAACTCCGTGAGAACCGGAGACAGTACCCGCTGCTGTGATGCTTACCCGTATGGGTTATCCTCTTTCGAACCACTGCCGTAAAAGGCGGGAAGGTGCAGGATGTAAAAGCTAAGTCAGAAGACCTGCTGGAGAACGCTTATATTTTTTAATCGAACTTTCGGGAGATAGGGCGCGATGTACAAGAGGTTACATTATATTTATGCATTAGCATTATTGTTATCCGGAGCTGTTTTAAATAAAGCAGCGGCTCAGGACTCTCTTCTATTCCCAAACATTTATTCAGAGAGCGATACCTTAAAAAAATTCAAGCTGGATTCGGTTCTTGTGAGCTCCGGCCTGCATAGGGGCACAATGCCAAACAGAGGCTTTGCCGTTGGGACAAATGTAATCCTGGCATCGGTTGAGTCAATCTCCAGGATGAGTATGAACTCCCTGGCAGATTACATCCGGGAGCAGAGCTCTGTCTACCTCAAAGAGTATGGGCGCGGAATGAGTGCATTCATCTCTGTAAGAGGCACATCCTCTTCTCACACCACAATTGCCTGGAACGGAATGAGTATGGCTGTACCAACACTGGGTCAGGCAGATCTCTCCCATATTCCGGTCTACTTTTTTGACAAGATGGAGCTTCACGTTGGGGGAAGTTCGGTACTTTACGGAGACGGAAGTATTGGGGGGACTATTCAGATGAACACATCTGCAAAGTGGGAGAGGGGGCTCACAGGAGATATTCTTCTCTCTGCCGGGAGCTTCTCTACCCTTTTCACCGGAGCAACCATCAGATACTCAAACGGAAGAAACGAGTCGCGCACCAGTATATTTCAATCATCTGCAAAGAACAACTACACTTTCGAAAACAACACAAAGGTGGGCAGGCCAACCGAGAGGCTCAACAACTCTGCATATAAAAACAGAGGTTTTCTTCAGGAGTTACACCGTAAACTGAAGGACTCCTCTTTACTGTCATTCAACATCTGGCTACTCGATTTTGACCGGGAGATTCAACCCTCTGTCTCCCTGAATGACCGACCGGAGAGTTTTGCCTCCATTATGGACAGAAACCTAAGGAGCTCTCTCTCATACAGCGGTTCACGCTCTAAGATCTCCTATTCTGGCAGATTATCATTCTCTCACGATTACGAGAGATATAAAGAGGATATAATAGCAGCCTCCAGGTATATGGCCTATGCAGATATTCAGTACTTTCACAAAGATGTTGTCTTTAAGGCAGGTGCATCTGCAGAGTATATTGACCCGGATGTAGACTCCTACGCACAATCTACTAGTGAGAGCAGAGGCTATCTCTTTTTACTTGCAAAATACAACCCATATCAAAATCTTGTAATATCTGCAGGGGCAAGAGCAGGCGGAGTAACCAACAGTAAAGTGCCGTTTATGCCCTCACTGGATGTGAGATACACGCCTGTCAGGCACTCCGGCCATACACTCAGCCTGCGGGGCTCTCTCTCAAAAAACAGCAAGGTACCCAGTCTTAACGACCGTTACTGGGGTGGGGTGCACAGCTATCTCAGGAGCGAAATCTCATTTACACAAGAGGGCGGGGCAGACTACACCTGGTTCTCGGGAGCAAGCTCTGTCGCATTTTTTGTAACCCTGTATAAAAGCAGGGTAAATGACTGGATAAGATGGCTCCCTGCCGGCCAGGTATGGAGGCCGCAGAATATTCCGCAGGTGCTCTCCCGGGGCGGTGAGAGTGGCCTTACCGTTACCCAAATCTTGTATGAGTGGAGTTTCAAGGCAACTCTCTGCTACAGCTACACAGATGTTAAGATGGTTGAAGCTCTTTGGAGAGAGGACCCCTCTGTTGGGCAGCAGCTTGCATACCAGCCCCGCCACAGTTGGCGAGGTGCGTTAAATGCAGAGAGGGGAAATTGGGCCTCTTTTGTAAACATCTCATATACCGGAGAGAGAACTACTCTGGATATCTATGATACTTTGGCGGGATACACTCTTATAGATTTAGGAGCGAGCTACCGGGGGAAGATCTTAGGGAATAATGTAACTGTTAGCACTATAATCAAGAACCTTCTCAATGTCAGTTACCAGAATGTAAAGTTCTATGCAATGGCCCCAGTAAACTATCAGATAACATTAAGGTGGAAATTTTAAATTAAACATATTTATAAACGTTATGACCAGGTCAATTTTTTTCAAAACAGCTCTTATTGCCGCTGCGGCAATCTCTATCTTCTCTTGTACAAAAGAGAACACAGTAATCACTGTACCAATGGATAAGAAGGTTATCGTTATAAACCAGGGAAACTACACCGAGCACTCGGCAAGTATCTCTCTTTATGACGAGGTGACCGGGCAGGTAGAGAATAGAGTTTTTGAAACGGCAAACGGAGTCTCAATCGGAGCCACTGTAATCTCCGGTACAATAGCCCCAAACAAGCAAGCCTACCTTATCTGCAACAACCCAGATAAAATAGAGATTATAGACTCAAAAAGTGCGAAGGTAGCAACTACACCTATGACGGAGGGGCTTGAATCTCCAAGAGCGGCAATTGTGCTGGACAACAGAATCTATGTGAGCAACTGGGGTTATGAGTACAATGTTCTGCCCAGCGGATACTGGGAGTTCAATAAATCATATATCGCTGTTTATGATCTTTCTACAAAGGCTTTGATTAAAAAGGTTTTGGTGGGAACAGATGCAGAGGGGATTGTTATTTACGGAAGCAGATTGTTTGTTGCAACGAAGGAGGGTGTGAGAGTTTTGGATATCACGGGAGACCAGATGGCTACAGTCGCTACAATCCGCGCGAACAGTGTTACCGGAGCTGCCAAGTATCTCACTTTTGACAAATATGCAAGGGTATGGGCATCTTTCCCCGACAAAGGAGTTATTCAGATAGATCCCGTAACCCTTACCGTAACTAACACTGTTGAGGTTCCTGTAGATTATATGGATGGCTACATCACTACAGATAAAGCAGGTGAGAAGATCTTAACCTACTACACAAAGTTCAACTCCAGTTATATGCCGGAAGAGGCTTCGATCTATACTGTAGATGTTACCTCAGGATCGGTTTCAAAGCTCTTCTCCGGAACATATTTTTACGGAGTGGGGGTGAGCCCGTCAACAGGTAATATCTTTACGGCAGAGGTGAGTTTTACATCCAACTCTGTAATGAAAGTTGTAGGTCCGGACGGCACCCTAAAGGGCACTGCCACCACAGGGGTGGGAACAGCCCGATACCTCTTTTTCTAGATTAAAGAGTAATTACTCCGGCAGATGGTAAGTAATTGTCTTGATAATATCCGGATGGATGCTGTTTGCCACAGGACAGGTTTTAACACTTGCCTCAATGAGCCTCATCTCCTTTGGAGAGTAGTCTTTGCGGGGCAGGTAGATGTCCAGCTTTAGCTCCGCAACTCTTCTCGGATTGGAGGCCATAATCTTTTCGGTCTCAATACGCATACCATCAACAGAGAAGCCGTGAACCTGAGCTGCTATGCCCATAATTGTCATCATACACGAACCCAGAGAGGTGGCAAAAAGGTCTGTTGGAGAGAACATCTCCCCTTTTCCATTATTGTCTTCGGGTGCTTCGGTTATCAGTTTGCTTCCCGATTTCAGGTGTTCTGCCTCTGTTTTTAGATCTCCGATATAGATTGTTCTGATCTTTGTCATAACTTTATCTGGTTATATTTGATATTAAATAACTTACTGTTTTACACAACAACTTCGCCCTTTAGAGTTGCCGATGAGCAGGATGTCACTCTCACTCTAACATAGTCTCCAACTTTATGTTCACCTGCAGGGAATATACACACCTTATTCTGGGAGGTTCTTCCCGAGAGCTCTGACTTAGACCTCTTGGATACTCCCTCCACTAGCACCTCCACCACTTTGCCCAGGTCTGCCTTATTGGATATGTGTGATAGCTCATTCTGGAGTGCAATTATCTCATTTAGACGACTGTTCTTAACCAATGGAGGAACATCGTCGGTCAATTTTTGTGCAGCCGTAGTATCCGGTCTCTCGGAGTACTGAAACATAAACGATGTGTAGTAACCCGCCTCTCTCATCACAGAGAGTGTATCCAGATGGTCCTGCTCGCTCTCTCCACAGAAGCCTGCAATAATATCTGTGCTTACAGTACACTCCGGCAGCATCTTTTTAATCTTCTCCAGCCGTAGCAGGTACTCTTCACGGGTATATTTTCTGTTCATTCGTTTCAATACTGCATTGCTTCCGGATTGTATAGGAAGATGGATATGGCGGCAGATATTGGGGTACTGTACCATAGTTGTAAGAACGGAGTCGTCCATATCCTTTGGGTGAGAGGTTGAGAAACGAACCCTGAGCAGCGGACTTATCTGAGCAACCATCTCCAGCAACTTAGAAAAGGAGATATCCTCCGTGAACGAGCTATGTTGCTCTGTAACCCTCCAGTTGAATGAGTTCACATTCTGCCCCAGCAGAGTAACCTCTTTGTAACCATTGTTAAACAGCTCCCTGGCCTCGTTTAAGATGCTCTGCGGGTTTCGGCTTCTCTCCCGGCCTCTAACATATGGAACCACACAGTATGAGCAGAAGTTGTTGCACCCTCTCATAATGGAGATAAATGCAGATACACCATTCTTGTCCATCCTTACCGGAGATATATCTGCATAGGTCTCCTCCAGTGAAAGAATTGTGTTTATCTGCTTTTGCCCCCCAGATAGTTCAAGGAGCAGATGCGGCAGATCCCGGTATGAGTCGGGGCCGGCAACAATGTCCACAATACTATGCTCCAGCAGCCTCTCCTTCAACCTCTCTGCCATACATCCGAGGATGCCGACAGTGAGACCTTTTCGCCTCTTTTTAAGAGATTTAAAATAGTCCAGACGGCTCCATATCTTTTGCTCTGCGTTATCTCTTATGGAGCAGGTATTGACTAAAATGAGAGAAGCTTCGGTGATTTTACTGCACAGAGAGTAACCTGCCTGCTGGAGTACAGAGAGAACAACCTCGCTGTCACTCACATTCATCTGGCACCCGTAAGTTTCTATGTATACTTGTTTAAGATTTGTCTCCTGAATAGGTTTTACGGAATAGAATTTGTTTGTCATCTACTAAGTAATTATTCGGCAAATATATGCTTTTTTATACCTTTGCAGTAATTCAAATACTAAATTATGAATAGATTATTATCTCTGGCGCTCATTTTCATTGTTGTTGCAACAAGCTGCTCCAGGCTGAGTGAAGTGAATGTAATGAATGTAGAGGTTAGGAGTTTTCAGCTTTTAAGCACATCCAAAGCCAACTTAGAGCTGGAGTGTTTAGTGCAAAATCCATCCAACAAAGATCTTATTCTTGAAAGTGCAGATGGTCTTCTTAAAAAAGGTGGAATTGATTTTGCAACAGCTACCCTTGTGAAGTCAGATACAATCCCTCCCCGCTCTCAGAGTTTATATAGGGCTGTTTTCCAAATAGATATCAAAGACCCGCTTGCACTTCTGGCAATGGGGTTAAACATCTCCAAATGGAGCTATTCAGATTTCCGTATAGATGCCCGGGCGGTTGTAAAGGCTCCCGGTGGGGGGAAAAGATCAATCAAGTTCCAGGATGTAATGCTTAAAGATCTCATAAATAGGCTATAATAAAAAAAAGGATTTTATGCTCAAAAGATTTGTGATAAAAGTGACGCTCTTTTTTCTGATGATTTATATCTGTAATGCAACATTTGCACAGGTATCATCTGCCGGAAGCTCTGCAGTTACAACTGATTCTACATTCCGGAGGGCTCCTGTTATTGACTCCTCATATTTGAACAGGGATATATTTGAACTTATTACCAGGCAGGCAATAAACGGCAGTGTGGTTAAGATAAAGCAGAGTCAGGACATTGTTACATCGATGCAAAACCATATTGCCAACGCATCACAAAAAAGAATCAACGGATATCGTATAAGAATTTTCTTCGACAATAAACAGGATGCACGGGTAAAATCCGAAAGTATCAGCCAGGCATTCGCCGAAAGCGTTCCCTCGGTTGGAGTATACCGGACATATGATGCCCCATATTTTAAAGTTACTGTCGGAGATTTACGCTCTAAGTCAGATGCAATGAAGATGCTTAAAAGATTGCAGGGAAGCTTTCCAAGTGCCTTTATTGTGAGAGAGCATATAAATTTTCCGCCGCTATAACTACCTTCTCCACCACTTCGGCTGGAATCTGCTTGCAAGCCTCCTAAGGGGAGTTATGTAGCGCTCAATTTTCTCGGGATATATATCAGAGATGTTTATCATTATTCCGGTCTCCTCAACACCTCCGAATCCCTCGTTAATAGCTGTTCCGAATACCCTCATAGATGGGGAGAGATTCATATAGGAGTTGATAAGCGGCGGGATGTTCTCGCCCAAACCACGAATCTCCTTTGAGAGCTGTTTATATGACTCTTTATAATCTCCGTCAGTAAAGAGCTCCTTAAAGTAGGGGTTCTCTTTATCGTAATCCAGCGGCATTATTGGCTTAACCAAACCCTCCTTGTCCGAAAAATATTGGTTCAAAAAGTTGAGCAGGGTATTCCTCGCCCTCATATTATATGAGGAGTACATTGTTACCTTTCCGAAGAAATATTTTATATGAGGATATCTTAAAACCAATGCGCCCAAACCATCCCACAGGTTATCCAGAGCATAGAGCCCTTTTCTTCTGATATTGGTGCTCTGGTAGTTTGGCTGAATAAAAGAGCGCCCCAACTCAATGGTGAATGGCAGATACTCTTCACGGAATTTCTCAGAAAATTCGAATAGTTCGCTGGTTGCCATATGGTGATACTCGAGTCCGGAGCACTTTATATATCGGTATCCTCCTAATATCTCGTGATCCTTAGGATCCCATACGATAAGCTGTTTATATGGATTTTTTGAATCTGTGTCAAACTCATCCATATCTACAGACTTGCCTGTGCCCCCGCCTGCCAGACGGAAAGAGATCTCCCTCAGCCTGGCTATCTCCCTCATAGTGTGAGGGGAGTCGTGTGCGGTTATCTCGTATAGTTTGTTGTCTCCCTTGCGGGTATTTCGTATAAATTTATCACTAGTGAGCTCATCTATGATAAGTTTACGATCTACCGGTAATATTACTGCTTCCATAATTGATTTTTTAAAGTATATACCCTCTCTCTTATAATTTTATTCCACTCCCCGGCAGATCTCCCACAAGAGAGCTCCTGATATGTGAAAGGGTCCCCAATATAAACATTAAATTCGGAGTTTTGTTGTCTAAACATCTCCCTTGGCAGCAGGATAAATTCGTAATTGAATTTGATACCTAGTCTCTTTCTTATATTTGCAATCTTATAGAAGAGACCGGAGTTGCGCCCTTCAAAAAAGACCGGAAGTATATCTCTTTGATGTTTTATTGCTTGTGAAATATAGCTTTTTTTCCATTCAAGATCTTCTATAACCCCGTTTGTAAGTCTTGAACAGAGCCCTGCAGGGAAAAATAAAACCTGATTACCGTAACTGTAGCTTTGAGTAATCATCTTAGCAATCTCTATGCTCTGTTTTCCGAATTTATTAACTGGTATGAATACCGGTTTGAGGGGCTCAATATTGTAAAGCAGGTCATTAACAACAAATTTTATATTGTCAAAAAATTTTCCGAAAAGATCTATTAAGACAACTCCGTCCAGCCCGCCAAGTGGATGGTTGGATGCAATTATGTAGTTTCCCTCTTTATTGAGTTTCTCCACACCGTGAACGATATATTTAATATTCAGCTTTTTGAGAGTGGCGTGAGCAAACTCGGCACCACTCAGGTGGCCGTTTTCCGTTAATATCTCATTAATAAAATCCTGGCGGATGAGCCTCTTAAGCCAGTTTATAAAAAACTTGGGTATAACCTTAAGCAGCCTGGGGTTTTTACCCGCTATTACTCTCTCAATATCTATCCTCATTTTACCTTTGTACAGCTCCCTTATTTGAGCCATTAGCCAACTGCGAAGTTAAATAAAAATCATATCTTTGCATAAACGCTCCTATTAATATGTTAAAACAGGGACTACAACAAAAACTATTACAGAAGCTTTCTCCGCTTCAAATTCAGACCATCAAGCTTTTGGAACTGCCAACACTTGAACTTGAACAGAGAATTAAAAAAGAGCTGGAGGAGAATCCGGTTTTAGATGAAGTACCTGATAGCGAAGATATTGAAGATGCCCAGGGTGGAACAATCTCGTTGAGTGACTACTCAGTAGACGACCAGATTCCCTCATACAAACTATATACAAATAATCAAGGTAAAGATCTTCAGCCCCAATACAACACCTTCTCAGTAAAAGAGAGTTTTCATCAAAGCCTTCTTACCCAATTGGGCTACAGTCAACTAGCAACTAGAGAGAAGACAATAGCTGCATTTATAATTGGCAGTCTGGACGACGATGGCTACCTCAGGCGTGACCTGGATTCGCTCTCGGACGATATAGTTTTCCGGCAGGGGATAGAGACAAACGAAAATGAGCTTGAGCTTATTTTAAAGAAGATTCAGGAGTTTGAACCGGTAGGTATAGGTGCAAGAGACTTGCGAGAGTGCCTTCTGCTTCAAATAAGATCTAACGAAGAATCAGAGAGTCAAAAACTTGCAGAGAAGATCCTCGAAGAGCATTTTCAGGAGTTTACTAAAAAACACTATCAAAAAATTATGTCCCGCCTCTCAATCTCCGAGGAGCAGCTTAAAGGTGCAATTGAAGAGATTGTAAGGCTTAACCCCAGGCCGGGAGGGCAGATAGACGACTCGTTTGCAGAGCAGGCTCAGCAGGTGGTTCCCGATTTTATTTTGGAGTTTAAAGATGGCGAACTAATTATGTCGATGCCAAGATTCTCTGTTCCGGAGCTTAAAGTCAATAAAAGGTATGCAGATATGCTTCTAAGTTCTGCCAACTCAGACAGAGCAGGCAAGGAGGCAGCAACTTTTGTAAAACAGAAGCTGGACTCTGCAAAGTGGTTTATTGAGGCAATAAGGCAGAGGCACAATACTCTCTCAAACACGATGAATGCCATAATAGATTTCCAGAGAGAGTTCTTTATTGAGGGGGACGAAACCAAGCTTAGGCCAATGGTCCTCAAAAATATTGCCGAGAAGACACATCTGGACATCTCCACAATTTCCAGAGTGGTAAATTGTAAATATATTCAGACTCATTTTGGAATATACCCTCTCAAGTACTTCTTCTCGGAGGGGTTGATGACAGATTCCGGAGAGGAGGTATCTACCCGGGAGATTAAAAACATTCTTGCAGAGAGTATAGATGTGGAGGATAAAAAGAAACCGCTCACAGACGAAGAGCTGGTCTTTGTTCTGCACAGTAAGGGATATAATGTTGCCAGAAGAACAGTTGCAAAATATCGGGAGCAGCTCAATATTCCAATAGCAAGGCTTAGAAAAGAGCTTTAAACAAAACAATATGAAAAGATTAATTCAGGGGATGATTCTTTTCACCCTATTAAATGGCTGTACAATGAAAGAGCAGGCAGATCTTATTATTATCAACGCAATGGTCTACACTGTAGACAGTACATTTTCAAATTGCTCTGCAATTGCAGTAAGAAACGGAATTATTCTCTCTACCGGAGAGGATGACCAGATACTTAACAAATACCGTTCTACAAATATTAAAGATCTTAAGGGGGCTCCCCTCTACCCGGGTTTTAATGATGCCCATTGCCATCTTTTTGGACTGGGACTCTCTTTAAACCGTGTAGATTTAAGAGGAGCTGACTCCTTTGATGAGATACTTTTAAGGTTAAAAAAGAGGTACGACTCTATTCAGCCGAAATATCTTGCCGGAGACGGTTGGGATCAGAACCTTTGGGAGAATAAAGAGTTTCCGGACAACAAGAAGCTAAACGAACTCTTCCCGGATATTCCGGTTGTTTTGTCCCGTATAGATTTTCACGCAGTTATTGTGAATGATGCGGCTATAAAGGCTCTTGGAATAACTCCGGGAGAGCCGTCAATTCCACCCGCAGAGGCGCTTCTAAGCGGAGGTAAATTCAAAGGGGTATTCCTGGAGAACACTGCAGATAGATTCAAAAATGTATTGCCTGAGCCCGATGTATCTGAATCGCGCGGGATTTTACTGGCGGCACAGCAGGAGTGTTTCAGATATGGTCTTACCTCGCTCTCACACGCAGGTGAGTCACTAGGAGTGATAAACATTATGGAGAGTCTCTATAAAGAGCAACTGCTTAAAATACGTACAGATATCTGGCTAACACCAAACAACGAAAATCTCGAAAGATTTACCAAACCCTACAGAGATGAGAGGATGAGAATCTCTGCAATAAAGCTCTATGTAGATGGTGCTCTGGGTTCCAGGGGTGCTCTGATGATTGAACCATATAGTGACGCCCCCTCTGAGCAGGGTATTAAAGTAATTACCAGAGAAGAGTTTGAACGGTTGTGTAAATGGGCTTACGAACACGGGTTTCAGGTTGCCACACACTGTATAGGCGATGCTGCCAACAGAGAGGCACTCACGGTATACTCCAAATTCCTAACACCGGGCAATAATCTTCGCTGGAGGATAGAGCACTCTCAGGTGATAGACGAAGATGATTTTGCACTATTCGGGAAATATTCGATTGTGCCTTCCGTCCAACCCACCCACTGTACATCGGATATGCTCTGGGCAGATGAGAGACTAGGTTCAAGATTGAAAAACGCCTATGCCTATAAGAGACTCCTTGATGAGCTGGGATGGATTCCAAGCGGGACAGACTTTCCAATTGAACAGGTAAATCCTCTCTACACCTTCTTTGCTGCGGTATTCCGTAAAAACCTGGAGTTTGTACCGGAGGGCGGGTTCCAGATGGAGAGTGCACTATCCAGAGAGGAGGCGCTCAAATCTATGACCTTGTGGGCAGCAAAAGCCTCATTCGAAGATGGGGCGAAGGGTAGTATAGAACCCGGCAAATACGCAGATTTTGTGGTTCTGGACAGAGATATTATGACAACAGAAGAGAAGATGATTCCCAGCACCAAGGTGTTGATGACCTTTGTTGCCGGAGAGCTGGTTTATAATTACAATTTGCTACCGTAGGCAAGATCTCCGGCATCTCCAAGGCCGGGAACAATATACGCTTTTATGGTAAGCTCCTCATCAATTGCACCTACCCATAAGGTGGTCTTCTTATGAGGCAGATGTTTTGAGAGATACTCAATTCCATCTACGCTTGCAATGGGGCATATTATATGTGTGTGTTCGGGGCTTTCGTTTTCACATAGCCTGTTATATGTAAGAACCAAAGAGGAGCCGGTGGCAAGCATTGTGTCTGTAAGCATCAATACCTTTCCTCCTACGGATGGGCTGCTGGCGTACTCAAGATGGATTACAAACTTATTATCTTTCCCGTACTTTCTGTAAGCTGCAATAAATGCATTTTGTGCTTTGTCAAAGATATTGAGCATACCGTGGTGTACCGGAAGGCCGGCTCTCATAATACTTGCAATTACTATATTGTCGTCTGAAGTATTGCATTTGGCTATCCCCAAAGGGGTCTGAACCTCTTTTGTGCTGTAACTTAGTACTTTGCTTATTTCATATGCAAATACCTCTCCGATTCTCTCCAGATTCTTACGGAATCTCATACTGTCTTTTTGAGTTGAGGAGTCCCGGATCTCTGCTATAAAGTTGTTTAAAGCAGAGTTGTTCTGTCCCAGATTGATGATTTTCATATGTGAAATTTTAAGAAAAATTTGTCTCAAATATACAAATTTATCAGATGATTCCATCGTCTGCAAAGCTAAAGTAACCGTCACCCGCTATAATCAGGTGATCCAGAAGCGATATGTCGAACAGGGATGCAGCCTCTTTAAGAATTTTTGTTTGTGCCTTATCATTATCTCCGGGATATGGATTTCCTGACGGGTGATTATGAACCAGAATTATAGAACTAGCCAGCTTCTCCAATGCATTTTTGATTACAATCTTCACATCTACCACTGTTGCAGAGACCCCGCCGATGCTGAGCCTCTCTTTTGTAATCAGTTTATTTGCCCTGTTAAGGTACATCACCCAACACTCCTCGTGACTGAGATCCCGTAATATCGGGCTGATAATCTTTGCGGCATATGCAGAGGATTGTATTTTGGGTTTATCTGTCTCCTGTGAGACAAGAAATCTTTTAAACACCTCGAAGACTGCAAGAATTGTTACTGCTTTTGTCGGCCCGACACCCTTTAACGCCCGCAGCTTTTCATACGAGAGTTTGGATAACTCTCTCAGATTATTATCTCCCAGCTGAAGAATCTTCCTGGAGAGATCTATTGCACTATCCTCCTTGGTCCCACTGGAGATTAAAATAGCAATAAGTTCTGCGTCACTCAGTGACGATGCCCCCTTATCTATGAGCTTCTCTCTTGGCCTCTCATCTTCGCGCCACTCTTTAATTGTAAGTCTCTTCTCCATAATAAAAAAAATGCTTCCCTAAAGTTGGGAAGCATCTTTAAATTGTCCGAGACAAATAGTAAAAACTAATTTAATTTGTTAACAAAGGCAGCAATACCGCTTTTTAGATTTGCCGCTTTGTTTTTGTGAATTACATTAATTTTAGCCAATTTATCCAACATAGAGGATACTTTTGGTAACAAAGCTAATGCAGCGCTCTTATCCGTTGTGTTACGCAATGCTTTTATTGCGTTACGAGTGGTGCGTGCATAGTACTTGTTATGAACTCTGCGCTTTGCGCTTTGGCGCGCGCGTTTTTCTGCTGATGCGTGATTTGCCATTTTGTCAATTTTTTTTCGTAGTCCGTAGGGGAATCGAACCCCTATTGCAAGAATGAAAATCTTGAGTCCTAACCGTTAGACGAACGGACCGTTCAAAATCTAGTAGATCTTTCCGTTACAGAGCAGATCCCTTTCCGATCTTGGGAGGGCAAAGGTATATATTTTTTTTATTGCTGCAAAAAAATATTAAAAAAATTCAAAAGAGTAGATTAGTGACTCCACCTGACGAAGGTAGTTCCTCTTATCATATCGTGGAGCATATACAAAAGACTCAAGAGCTATAATATTCATATTCTCCTTATCAATAAAGAAATGACTCACGAAAGGGCCCCCCATAAAATCGTTCTGAACCTCCCATAACCCTCTGAGTTCGGCAAAGTCTCTTTTATTGTACCTTATCCACTTTAATCCGCTCTCTTCCAGCATATTTGTGGTCATATAAGATTTTTCCACCTGCCCCGGAACATTTCTTCCAAGAATCTCATTTCTTTTGGCAATCAGGTTCTCTTTCAGGAAATCTGTACTATCCCTGTATGGGAAAGAGTAGATAAATATACCCTGATTGGTATATGTTGTCTCATATGAGATCCAGATAAAATCTTCTATCCTCTTCTTTAGACTATAACCTTTGGGAAAGTAGGGTGATCCTCCGAACTCATCGGTTACAACAGCTCTGAGGCTCTTCTCCTCATATCTTTTTGCGTTTTGGATGTTTCGGTTCCTCTCGGCCATCATCATAGCTCCCCTTAAGCGCTCCTGATCACGGGCAATAATCTCTGAAATCTGCAGCTCGTTTGAACCGGAGATTGTCACAACTATCTGCGGTGCTGCCCAGACATTCTCTTGTAGAGCTATTTTGGGCTCCTGTTGTGATTCGATAACCTTTACAATGATAATGTTTCTGTGTGTCTGAAATATGCTTGTAAATGCATTTTCCGGGATATTTACCAGTGTAAACAGAGGTTCTCTTTGAGGAAGAAACTGCTGATCTACCGCCAGCACACCTCTAAGGGCTGCACCTGCCTCACTCTCCCAGTCCCCTTTGTTGATTACGACAACAACTTCGCCGGCTTTACCGCTGATATTTGGCATCAGCTGAGGTCCTCCGGTGCAGGAGTGCAACAGAGTTACCATACAGATTGCGAGCAATAGTTTAAATGACTTCATATCAAATTTATTTAAAAAGTCTGTATATATCATTTCCAAAAGCCAGGAACATAATACCAAACAAAAAGAACATTCCTGCTATTTGAGCATATTCAAGGAACTTATCACTTGGCTTTCTTCCCGTGGCCATCTCATACAAGACAAAAAGGATATGTCCTCCGTCGAGAGCCGGAATAGGGAGCAGGTTAAGTACGGCAAGCATTATTGACAACCACGCCGTAATATTCCAGAAGATATCCCACTGCCAGCTGGATGGGAAGATTTTACCTATAGAGATAAAACTTCCTACAGACTTATAGGCCTCGGTTTTTGGAGAGAAGATGAGCCCCAGCTCCTTAAAGTAGTTTCCGATTGTAGCGGTACTCTTTTTAAAACCTGCGGGAATAGACCCGGCCAGAGTGTATTTCTGAGTCGTAACATTAAAGAACTTGGTTATATCACCCTCAAGAACTATGCCGAGCTTACCCTCATTATCGATGGTAATGAGCTTTTCAAATGTCTCATCTCCACGGAGAATCCTTACCGGAACGGTGGTTCCACTCTTTTGAGATAAGATCTCCTGTACATCCTGAATAATAAAGGCATCTACGGAATCTATCGCAACTACTCTGTCTCCGCTGAGCAGCCCTGCAGATGCGTTGACAGATGTGTCCGGAACTGCCGAAATCACAAACGGAACCCTAAGGGAGAACATACCGGGTGTCGATAAAATTGCAGGCAGATACACCGGGTCAATATTAACCGTTACACTCTCTCCATTGCGTATAACCCGGGCACTTGTTGCCTGATTCCGGGCCAGAATAACCTGAAGCTCGTGAAATTTTACAACCTCATTATCGTCGAATGAGATAATTTTGTCTCCGTTTTGAAATCCAATCTTGAGGGCTAGGTCATTACACTGAACACCGTAAACAGCATCGCTGTTTTTAAGATACTCCTCTCCCCAGGTAAGAAGTGTTGCAGAGTAGATAAGTATTGCCAGAATAAAGTTGAAGAAGACCCCTCCGAACATCACAAAGAAACGCTGCCACGCAGGTTTACTGCGAAACTCCCAGGGTTTCGGCTCCTCATTCATAGCATCCTTATCCATAGACTCATCTATCATTCCGGATATTTTACAATAGCCTCCCAGCGGAAGCCATCCGATACCGTACTCGGTATCGCTGTTACGGGGTTTGAATTTTACAAGTGAGAACCAGGGGTCAAAAAAGAGGTAAAATTTCTCTACTCTAATCTTGAAAAGTCGTGCAAAGAAATAGTGTCCAAATTCGTGAACAAGTATCAGTATCGAAAGTGCCAGGATAACCTGGATTATTTTTAAAATTGTCTCCATTAGTAGGTTGGTGCTTTATATTGTGTTAATATTAAGGTTGCTGCTAGGCGTGCTTTTTTATCTGTTTCAAAAATATCTTCAATAGAGGGCTCTTTAACAAAGGTTGTGCTGTTAATTACCTCTAAAATTATATCCGGGATATTTGTAAAGGGTATCTCCCCGGCGAGAAAACTCTCTACGGCAATTTCATTTGCCGCATTCATTGCGCAAGGAATGTTTCCACCCCTCTCTATAGCGCTGTAGGCGATTGAAAGACAAGGAAATTTTTCGAAATCCGGCTTGTAAAAATTTAGACTCTCCAACACCGGAAAATCAATTCGTTTTGTGTTAAGGTCCACTCTGTATGGATAGGAGAGTGCATATTGGATTGGAAGTCTCATATCTGGGATACTTAGTTGTGCAGTCACAGATCCATCGGAGAACTGAACCATAGAGTGAATTATTGACTGAGGATGCACCACTATCTCAATTTTAGACGGCTCAATTCCAAAAAGCCAGTGTGCCTCTATCATCTCCAGCCCCTTGTTCATCATACTTGCCGAATCTATGGTGACTTTTGGCCCCATAAGCCATTTGGGATGGTTAAGAGCCTCCTTTACAGTTGCCGTCTCTATCTCCTCCTTGGTTTTGGAGAGAAACGGACCTCCGGATGCGGTTAGAATTATCTTCTCAATGGATGCTCTCTCTCCTTGAAGGCACTGGAATATTGCAGAGTGCTCCGAGTCTACCGGTATGATTGGTGTCCCTCTCTCTTTTGCAAGTTTCATAACTATAGATCCCGCTGCAACCAGGGTCTCTTTGTTTGCAAGAGCCACTGCTTTGCCTGCCTTAATTGCAGATATTGTGGGCTCAAGCCCGCTGAAACCCACCATTGCGGTTAGAACCATATCTATATTACTGCCACAGGCAAGCGCACTTACAGATGCATTCCCGGTAAAGACCTTGATTCCGTAAGGGTCTAAAGCTTTAAAAACCTCCTGATATTTACTCTCATCTGCAATTACAACAGAGTTAACATTGTGCTCAATTGCCTGTTTTATGAGCAGGGTAGAGTTAGAGTTGGCGGTGAGCACCTCTGCGCAGAATAGCTCCGGATGGCGGGATATAACATCCAGCGCCTGTTTGCCGATAGACCCGGTAGAGCCGAGGATTGCTATTCGTCGCTTCATATTTGGGGCTCAGTTAAAATTTAATATATTTAGTCGGGTCTATTGGTGCCCCTTTATACCAGAGCTCAAAGTGAAGGTGATATCCGCTGCTAAGGGCTCCGGTGCTTCCAACCAATGATATTGCCGTGCCGGCTTTCACTTTCTCTCCGGATTTCTTAAGGAGTTTTGAGTTATGTTTATAGATTGATATTAAATCGTTTTCGTGCTGTATCTGAATAGTGTACCCGGTCTCCTCCGTCCAAGCAGACATTACAACAGTTCCGTCCAGAATTGCAGAAACCACAGAGTTCGCCTGTGCGGCAATATCTATGAAGGGGTGGTTGGTGGCCATATTAAAACCGTTTGAGACAACCCCTTTAACCGGCGGAAAAAAGTGAAGCCCCTCAATCTGTTCTATTTTTCTTTTTCCTGCACCGAGATTGAACTGCTCTTGTCTCATAACCTCCTCTCTGAGAAGAGAGTCCTCTTTAGAAATTGGAGCCGAGAGGTTTGCAGTTAAAACGGAGTCAGCGGTTAGAGACCCTTTCGCAATATTTTCGGGTTTAAGAGGTTCCTGACCTGTAACAATTCTCTGAATGTTGCTCAGGTGAAAGTCCCACATCTTTATAGCCTGCTCCAGAGAGTCTGCCTTTAGGGCATTCTGGACAATCGCTCTTCTGGTTTGTGCATTTGGGTATCCCGGAATAAACTCCCTAAGAGGAGTGAAGGATATTAGCATAGTGACTAAACCTACAATCAAAATCACGGACATTGCTATGCTTACAAGTGTCATAAGCCCGTTTGCCCGGAAAACAAAGATCTCTTCGTGAGATGTATCGTTGAAAATAGAGAAGCGGAATTTGCTTCTCAGTCTGTTTCTCTTCTCTTTTTTTACTCTTGCCATTATTATCTTCTTTTTAATCTCCCCGGCCTCTCTGCTCAGTCAATCTCCTCTCCCTCAACTTTTACAAACACCTCTTCGCTTCTCCATAAACCGTGTTTATTGCAGTATGCAAGAGCTGTCAAGCGAAGACTTACCTTTGGGATAAAGGTGAAATCTGCCTCAATGTGAACCGGGTCGTCTCCGAAACTTGCTCTTTGAAGCTTTACCTCTCCAATTAGAGTCTCAAGGTTCCAGAGCTGGATATATTCATAGTGGTGATCTTTTGCGTTAGGATGCTTTATGCTCTTCCCGATTTTGACCTTAACCCGGAATGGTTTATTTCTTTCAGCCTCAGATTCACATATGATTACGGGGCTGTGTTTGTCTGCATAGCTGCGAACTTTTTCGCTGCCGTTTGCAAAGTCATCGAATGAAAATAGTCTTGGCATAGTGATAAATAAACCTCCAAATGTATGAAAAAAAACTAACTTTGCATAATGGATAGAATTGTCGGAATTGACTATGGCAAAAAGAGAACAGGGGTTGCGGTAAGCGATCCTCTGGGTATATTTGCCTCTGCACTTGACACTGTCCCCTCTGCAAATGTTGTTGACTATCTCAAAAATTATACCCAAAAAGAGAGTATCATAAGGTTTGTTGTGGGCTATCCAATGAATCTCAATAATGAACCGTCGGAAGGGGCCAGGTTTGTAGATCAGTTTTTGAACCTTCTCAGAAAACATTTTCCGCTTATTCCTGTTACATTAGAGGATGAGAGATTCACATCAAAAATGGCTTTTCAGGCGATGATTGACGGGGGGGTAAAGAAGATGGAGAGGCGAGACAAGTCTATGGTTGACAAAATAAGTGCTGCAATCATACTTCAGTCATATCTGGACAGAGTGGCCAACGAGAGGAGTAGAGAATAAAATAACTTTTTGTAAAATTTAAATTTTTTTATCTATGATTTTGCCGATATATGTATATGGTGCAGAAGTTTTAAGAGAGAAGGCAAAAATTGTTGAACTGGATAGACCGGGCGTAAAAGAGGAGATAACGACTCTTCTTAAAAATATGTGGGATACAATGCACAACGCAGATGGAGTGGGTCTTGCCGCTCCTCAGGTGGGAAAATCCTTAAGAGTAATTATTGTAGACGGCTCAATGCTATCTCACGATATGCCGGAGTTGGAGGGATTTAAAAGAGCAATGATTAACCCTGTAATTCTGGAGGAGAGCACCGAGGTTATAGATTTCAACGAGGGCTGCCTGAGTATTCCGGATGTGAATGCTGTTGTGGAGAGGCCTAAAGTAATCAAGATCTCTTATATAGACGAGAACTTCAACCAAAAGGAGGAGAGACTGGACGATTTTGCCTGCAGAATGGTGCAGCACGAGATAGATCATCTTGAAGGTATTCTCTTTACAGACAGGGCAGCTCCAATCCGTAAAAAGATGCTGCAGTCAAAACTAAATGGAATTAAGGCCGGCAAGGCCCGTCCGGATTACAAAATTGTAAAATAGATATGGGAGCATTTCACGCCTATGATATCAGAGGTATCTACAACATAGATTTTGACAATGATGTTGTCTATAAGGTTGGATTTTTTCTTCCGGAACTTCTAAAAACAGATAAGGTTCTGATTGGCAGAGATGTAAGAGACTCCTCCCCGGAGATAAGAGAGTACCTCATTGCAGGTATTACAGATGCCGGTGCAGATGTATACGACCTTGGCCTATCTACTACTCCGATGGTATATTTTGCAACCGGTAAATATGGCTTTACTGCCTCGGTGCAGATAACAGCATCTCATAACCCTAAGGAGTATAACGGATTGAAAGTTTCACGGGAGAATGCTCTTCCCGTGGGGTTTGATACAGGTCTATCTACCATAAAAGAGTGGACAGATAGCAGGGAGGTAATCCCTTCGGCAAAAAAAGGTGTTGTCAAGAGCCTGGATATCACTCAGGAGTATCTGGATTTTCTCTCAAACTACAAAAAAGATATAACCGGCCTCAATGTAGGGGTAGATCTCTCAAACGGGATGGCTGCTCTGCTTATAAAGAGGGTGTTGGGAGAGGGGTCGCACAATTTGCACTACATATTTGACGAGTTGGACGGAACTTTTCCGAACCACGAAGCCAACCCTTTGGTGCCGGAAAATATTCGGGATCTGCAAAAGCTGGTAAAAGAGAAGGTGTGTGATGTGGGGGTAATCTTTGACGGCGACGGCGACAGGGTGATGTTTACAGACGAAAACGGCAGGTTTATCTCACCCGACCTTATGATTGCCCTAATGGGCCACTACTTTCTTGAGGAGAGGGGTGAAAAGGGGGCCGTTCTTCAGGATATAAGAAGTTCGAAGGCTGTAGGGGAGTATCTCACCCCAATGGGTGCACAGATGCACACCTGGAGGGTGGGAAGAGCATTTGCGGCACATAAATTACGAGAGATAGATGGCATTTACGGAGGAGAGCTTGCAGGACACTACTACTTCCGCGACTTCTATTACAGTGACTCGGGTATTATGGCCTCTCTTATTATTCTGGGGGTAGTCGCGAAGATGAAGAGCAGAGGAGTGAGCTTGTCTCAACTAATCTCATCAATAGAGCGCTACCAAAATTCAGGCGAGATTAACTTTCGTATTGCGAGAAAAAAAGAGGCGATGGATTTGATTCGGGAGTACTTTCTCTCTCAGGAGAGGGCAGATGCCAGTTACGATTTTGATGGCTACAGAGTTGAATTCCCGGATTGGTGGTTCAACATAAGGCCCTCCAATACAGAGCCATATCTTAGATTTATAGCAGAGGCTACATCTGCGCAACTTCTGGAGAGTAAGGTTTCGAAGGTAAAAGAGCTTCTGCAATCGGGCGGATTCTTTGAATAATGTTCTCCAAACCATCATCAAAGGTTTCCCTATTTGCAGGAATTGCTCTCTGTTTTCTGATTTTATCTTCAACTATTTATGCGCAGATAAATGAGAGTTATATAGCTCAATTCAAAGAGCGAAGAGTTGAGATATCCTCGATCATTCCCCAAAGCAGAGTGGTTGTAAACATTCCGTCACGGGAGAGACTCAAAAGCAACAGAGAGACCAGAATTATTCTCTACGCACTGCCAAACGGCAATACCATTGAACAGACAGAGGGTGTGCTTTTTGAAAACGGTGAGAAGCGTGCCCGCGAGTGGCGTTATGATATACAGCATATTGCAGCTCAGGTTCGGTTTCTCAGAGAGAGGGACCACAGGTACAACTATATTGTTGTCTACCTGGAGAGTACTACAAAAGCCTGGACCAGCCACGCATCTGCACACAGTAACTCACCCGCTCTATATAAATCCCTGTTGGACTCAATACGCAGCTATATTGCTAATGAACTTCCCAAAATTGCACCACTCACGCGTCAGAGGATAGTAGTGGCAAGCCATAGCGGTGGAGGACGATATGTTTTCAATCTAATAAAGGGGATGGACTCCATTCCATCTTATGTTGAGAAATTTGCATTTTTGGATAGTAACTACGGCTATGAAACTGAGCTGCACGCAGATAAACTGGCTAAATGGATTCGGGTCGAGAGATCTCTTGGGGTCATCTCATATGTAGATACCACGGTGATTCTGGATGGTAAAAGAGTTGTGAGTGCAACCGGGGGTACAGGATACAGAAGTCATCTTATGGCAAATGATCTTAGAGAGAGGGGAGTAGAGATGGCTTTAAAAAGAGATACAACTTTTACAGCCTACAAAGGGGGCGGGGTTGAGATTAAAATTAAGGAGAACCCCACCGGTAAAATATATCACACTGTGCTTGTAGAGAGAAACGGCCTAATTCATATGGTTCTCTTTGGAAGCAGGTTAGAGAGCAGAGGTTACAGCTTTTGGGGCACGAGATGTTATTCAAAATATATACTTAACTCTAAGGAGCAATGAAGAGATATCTTTCACTAGATTTTTTGCGCGGAGTATCCATTTTTGGAATGGTCTTCTCCGCAATTATCCCGTATGGAGTGCTTCCCGCCTGGATGTATCATATTCAAAACCCGCCTCCTCACCATAAATTTGATATGAGTGTATCGGGAATCAGCTGGGTAGACCTGGTATTCCCGGTATTCATTTTTTGTATGGGGGTGGCTATTCCCCTCTCCGGAAGAAGAAGGCTGGAAGCTGCTGCAGGGAGAGATATAAGCTTGAGCTACACCGGAGATGTTCTGGTAAGATTTTTTATGTTGTGGCTCTTCTCATACCTCTATGTTTTACTCAATTTCTCAACTGCTCCCGGGTGGTGGGCACAGCTTGTCACAGTGGCCGGGTTCTTATCTCTTTTTCCGCTCTATCTGCAGTTTTCAAAAAGTGCAGGCAGCAAAATTAAACTCTTTTCAAGAGTTGGCGGTGCCCTGTTAATTACAGCACTCATTGCATACGGACACTTTAGATTTGAAGAGGTAATATCACTTAACAGAAGTGGTATAATAATATTTCTTTTAGCTTTCCTCTATCTTTTCGGAGCGCTAATATGGTATTTTACAAGAGATAATCTAAAATGGAGGTTAATCCTTTTTCTGGGAATTCTCCTATTTACGGCGGTCACCATACCGATGGGACTTCAACCCAAACTCTATGCAGTGGAGGAGATACGGTGGTTCTTCAATATGGAGTATATCTACTTTTTACTGATACTCATTCCCGCCACCTATGTAGGAGATCTTATTCAGATAAGATTGTCACAAGAGAAAGTGAGCGACCCGGTAGAGAGTTCATCAACTCCCAAGCGAACCGGTATCCTATACAGAACAATCTTTATTTATATACTATGGTTAATGTTTGCCCTCTATAAAGGGTTATATTTTGCCAATATCTTTGTTACTCTATTCGCTACAGCTGTAATCTACTATCTCGCAAAGGAGAGAGTTTCTGTTTATTCGAAAGAGACTATAACCGCTGCTTTGCTCTCATTTACCGGAAGTGTGGCTATCCTTTTAGAGGGGTCAATAACAAAATCTCCCTGCACCATCTCCTACTGCTTTATCACCTCTTCCATAGCGATTTACTTGCTTATTATCTCAGATTGGGTTATCAATAAAATCAGGGATTCATATGTTGTTAGAATCTTTGCGGGAGCCGGGAGTAACCCCCTTATGAGCTACATTGCATTCGGAAGTTTTGTGATGCCACTTTTTAAATTGACAGGATTTGTCTATATTTATCAGGCAGCCTACCCTGAGGGGTATCCGTGGATAGGGGTGTTAAGGGCAGCTGTTGCCGTGATTTTTACAATGGCAATAGTGGCTAAAATGAGTGAGAGGAGGATTTTCTGGAGAGCATAAGATGCTTCGATCTCAAAAAATAAAATAGTTGGTTATGGAAAATCTGGACTATGGAGTAATTGGAAATTGTAGAACTGCTGCGCTTGTCTCTAAATGTGGCAGCATAGATTGGCTCTGTATGCCGGAGTTTGATTCACCATCTCTCTTTGGAAAGATTCTTGACAAACAAAAGGGGGGGAGCTTCTCATTCATTCTGGATGAGAGTTACAGTTGCTCTCAGAAATATATTGCAAGCACTAATATTCTATGCACCACTTTTGAATCAGCTAAGGATGCATTTGAGGTTCTGGATTTTATGCCCCGTTATAAAACCGGGGATAATGCAAACGACTACTACCTGCCTGCCGAGTTATACAGATATATACGACATTTGAGGGGTAAGCCAAAATTTAGAATTGACTACTCACCTGCCCCCGATTATGCGAGAGGAGAGACAGAGCACAAAGTATTTGACAGATATATAAGAACCAGCTTAAAGTCGCATCTGCAAAGCCCAATATATCTCTATTCCAGTATTAAGCTAGAGGATATTCTGGAGTCAAACGAGATTTTGCTTACCGGGGAGGAGTATCTTCTTCTATCGTATAATCAGAAGCTTATCGAGATTGACATAAAACGAGTCTATCTTGAGTACTCGCGTACCAAGGTCTATTGGCTTAACTGGGTTAACCGCTCAAAGAAATATCACGACTACGAAAACGTGGTGGAGAGGAGCGCATTAATTCTTAAACTGATGACATTCCAGCCCACCGGGGCAGTTCTTGCTGCACTCACAACAAGTATTCCTGAAACAATAGGGGAGTCAAGAAACTGGGATTACCGTTTTTGCTGGCTTAGGGATGCCTCTATGTCAATCGAGACACTTCTTAGAATGGGGCATCAGGGAGCTGCAAAACTCTTTATAGGCTTTGTCAAGAAGATTATCCGGTATAAGGATGACACCTTCCAGATAATGTATAGTATACGAGGAGAGAGAACACTTTCTGAGGAGATTCTCTCCCATCTTTCGGGTTACGAGAACACTGTGCCGGTAAGAGTTGGAAATGCGGCTTACCACCAGAAACAAAATGACTCACTGGGCTATTTGATGGATGTGATTTATAAATATTATCTCTATTTTCCCGGTACACTGGATGAGATTGAGGATATGTGGGAGGTTGTAAAGAACGTTGTAAGAACAGTCTATTCCGAATGGAGGTCACCTGACCAGGGAATTTGGGAGATAAGAAACGGCTCCAGCCACTTTGTCTTCTCAAAAGTAATGTCCTGGGTTGCTCTTGACAGGGCAGTAAAAATTGCAGATCTATTGGGCAAGACCAATTACTCCCTAAAATGGAGCGAAGAGGCGGAGCTGATAAAGTATGATGTTCACCAGAAGGGTTGGAACGAAGATATTGGCAGCTTTACCCAGACCTATGAGAACTCCGAACTGGACTCATCTCTGCTATTGATGGAGGAGTATGGTTTTATTGAGTCACTGCACCCCAGATACTTTAGTACTGTAAGAGCGATAAAGAGAGGACTTATGCATAATGGTCTGATGTACAGATATAAAAACAGAGACGACTTTGGCAATCCTGCCTCTGCATTTACAATATGCACCTTCTGGCTCATAAGGGCACTCTTTGTTACAGGAGAGGAGGAGGAGGCAAAAACTCTCTTTGAACAAATATTACAATACTCAAACCATCTGGGACTCTTTAGTGAAGATTTGGACTTTGAGACAAAGAGACAATTGGGGAATTTCCCTCAGGCATATTCTCATCTTGCCCTCATAAATACTGTTGAACTATTTGCAAAAGAGAGGGAGAGGTCCAGGTTTATCCGTCCTTGAGTGAGTCTTCTTCTTGTGGCCTCTTTCCCGAACCCGCCAATCTGTTAAGAAACGGGATAGTCTCTGTCTGGTTAAGCAGGTTATAACGGGCGTACTCAGAGAAGGTACCAATTTTCACGGTTATGGCACTCTCCGGCAGGGAGAAGAACATATCTTCGTCGGTAATATCATCCCCCATTGCAAGGATAAAATCGTAACTCTTTTTCTTTAACAGCCTGTTTGCTTCTGAACCCTTTGTGAAATTGGGGTGTTTAACTTCAACTATTTTATTGCCTCTCATAATCTGTAGGTGCTCTCTTGTACAGGGTGTTACCAGAGCTCCAATGAGCTGCTGTACCCTCATAGATGCAAGCCACGCATCTACCTTTCTGTAGTGCCATACAAGGGCGGTCTCCTTCACCTCAAGAGAGGAGCGGGGAGTCTTCTCTACATATTGCTGAAGTATATTGAGAATCTCTTCATTCCATATGGCAGGGATGCTGTTTTTATGCCACTCTTCACCCTCTTTAAAGAATGCTCCGTGTTCTGCGGCGAGCCCGATATTTAAAGAGCCGAGCCAATTATCCAGTGTTATATGATCTCTTCCGCTGCTTATGACAACAGTGTTTCTACTGTCATCGGCAAGAAGTTCAAGGGTTTTAATAATCTCTTTTGTTGGAAACGCATCTTCCGGCCTAGGCTTGAATTCAGATAGTGTTCCGTCATAATCCAGCAGGATCAGCCTGTTTTGGGAGTGGTTGTATTGTGAAATAATACCGCTCTCAATCTCGTTACTTAAAACTCTTGAAAAGAGTGTTAGGTTTTTTTCGCCGATACTCTTGAGCTCCCGGATAAAATCTCCGGCCCATTTGTTAACTGTCTGTTTAGAGACCCTGCGTTGCATCCACATCATTCTCTCCCTTTTTTCATCTTCGGGCATCTCCAGCGCTTTTAAAATTGCCTCCTCAATTTGAGTTGAGTCATTAGGGTTTATTATAATGGAGTCTATCAACTCTATGGAAGCGCCGGCCATCTCGCTCAGGATAAGAACTCCCGGGTTATCTCTTTTTGCAGCGATGTACTCTTTGGCCACCAGGTTCATTCCATCCCTTAGAGGTGTCACAAGTGCAACATCTGCCACGTGATACATAGCGCACAACTCTTCGAAAGAGAATCCGTGATAGAAGTAGTGTACCGGAGTCCAGCTCATATTTGAGTATATTCCGTTTATGGAGCCAATCGTCTCATCTATCTTGGTCTTAAGCCCGGCATAGCTATCTACATTATCTCTGGAGGGGACTATTATCATAAAGAGAGATACTCTGTTCCTGTATTGGGGATTGTTCTCAAGAAACTGAGAAAATCCCTTGAGTCTGTGGAGTATTCCTTTGCTGTAGTCTAACCTGTCTACAGAGAGGATAATTTTATGATCTTTATAGTCACTCTTAAGTTTATCTGCAATTCGGGCCACCTTTGGGTCCAGAGATGAGTTATAATACAAATCGTAGTTAATTCCCATTGGGAGAGCATCTACCCTCACAACCCTCTCCCGGAGCCTCACTTCGTCCAGTTCAAAATTGAGATCCAGCACTCTTTCGGCTGCACTTATAAAGTGCCTCATATATTCGTAAGTGTGGAAAGCGATAAGATCTGCACCTAGTAAACCCTGCAGCAGATCTGCCCTCTCCGGAAGAACCCGGAACATCTCATATGACGGGAAGGGGATATGATGAAAGTATCCGATGCTTGTGTCGGGGTGGTTTTCACGAATAATTTTTGGAAGCAGCATCAGCTGATAGTCGTGAACCCAAACAATATCTCCCGGCTCTATTATTGATTCGGCAGCCCTGGCAAAGAGTTCATTTACCCTCTTGTAACTCTCCCAATGGCTGTTTTCGTGCTGAATAAGGGTAAAGAAATAGTGGCATAAAGGCCATATTTTGCTGTTACTATACCCTTGGTAATAATCTTCAATATCTCTGTTTGAAAGGAATACCGGGTGTAGATTCCTCTTTTTTAGAAGGGTCTCTATCTGAACCTGCTCCTGGGGAGTCTCTGCCTCTACTCCGGGCCATCCGATCCAGTGCCTCTCGATATCAAGGTTAAGAGAGTTAAGACCGGTAGTGAGCCCACCCTCGCTTCTGGTAAAACGGAAGGTTTTTTTGTACCTGGCAGCTTTAACGGGTAGACGATTTGATATGATTATTAGCTTCATTTTTGCAATTTAACCTTTTCTCTTTGGAAATACAAGAAAGTTAGCCACTCTCTCTATTGATGTCTCAATCTTTAAGAGTAAATTTGCGCAATGGTGGTAGACTTGCATATTGAGAAGATAGCACGGGGTTATAAGGTGTTTACCCCAAAGGATACTATTGAATATCAGAAAGATCACTTTATTGCTACCCTTAACAGATATAAAGCACAAAAGGGTTTAAAGATAGATTTTGTCCACGGAATGGGTAAGGGGGTTCTCCGTGAGGAGCTTATCTCGATATTAAAGAGTAGATTTACCAATTATATATTTGAAGATGCGCCATTTGCAGTTTACGGATTTCAGGGAGCTTTAAGAGTTACAATCAAATGAAAAAATTATTATTGAAAATTACTAAGTATGCGGCTATAACATTAACCGTAATTATCGCTCTGATGTTAATTTTACCCACTCTTTTTTCCGGTAAAATAAAAAAACAGATAGAGACTCTTATCAACTCTTCGGTGAATGCAACGGTAACATATAAAGATCCCAGACTAACTTTCTTTGCTCATTTCCCGGTTTTAACAGTCACTATTGGTGACTTCTCTGTATCCGGAGTACCCGGTTATGAAAAGGATACCCTTTTTGCGGGAGAGAGGCTCTCATTGGGGGTAGATATTCTCTCTCTTTTGAGAGACAGCCTCTCTGTGGAGAGTATCTATGGGAAAGGTTTAAAGGTGAGTATTATAATGGGAGCAGACGGCAAAACAAATTTTGATATTTTTCCCAAAGAAGAAGCGGCAGATACAACTGAGAGTGATGGCACAACCTCTGACCTCTACTTAAAAAAAATAGTTATAACCGACAGCCGGCTTAACTTTTTTCAGGAGTCCACAAATATGAGGGTTGTGTTTGACTCCCTTAATTACAGGGGTAACGGGCAAATAAAGGCAGGGGAGCTTAAGCTCTTCTCTCTGCTGGATGCCCAAAAATTCTCTTTTTCATTTGACGGTATAAGATATATTGAGAAGAGAAAGAGCGAGATACAAGTTACAACCACCATAGACAGCACCTTTACCAAATACGCTCTGGCAGATGGTCTTATTAAGATAGAGGGTGTATCTGCATCTTTCGCAGGTGAGATAGAGGCTCCACAAAAGGGGTTGATTGCCAATTTTAAACTTAGTTCCAATACCGCAAAACTAAACGATATTGCCTCCCTTTTACCGCCGGATTACTCTCTGGAGGGAAAAAACATTAAACTCCTTGGTGACGCCTCCTTTGAAGTTAAGCTCACCGGTGGCTCAGGCCAGCTGGAGGGCTCTTATCCCGATCTATGGGTGGGGATGAATGTCTCTGATGGTTATATAAAAGAGGAGAGTGCACCAGTTCCTGTGGAGAGCATCAATATGAGTGCTTCAATAGAGTTCCCGGGGCTTGAGTTTGCGGGTGCCTCTTTTGTGATGAACAACCTTACATTCAAACTGGATACTACAACAAACAGAGCCTCCTTCACAATTAAAACATCTTCCGATGTTCACATCTCTGCAGATATCTCCGGCGGAGCAGATATGTCTCTCTTTACAAAAGCTTTGGGATTAAAGGGATACTCCTTTGGGGGAGAGCTCTCATACAGTATAAAGGCAAATGGAATATTTGATCAAAAGAGAGGAGTGATTCCTGTAACCGATGCCATCGTGACAGTTGCAAACGGATCAATAACCACACCATATATATCTGAGTCGCTGGAAGAGATTAACGCCAAGATCTCACTAAGGTCGGTTAAAGGAGGTATGAGAGATCTCATTCTGGATTTTGATCCCCTCAAATTTAAGTTTGTAGAGGGGCCGTTCACATTGGATTGTCGTCTGGAGAATTTTGAAAACCTTAAATACTCCATCACCTCAAACGGGGTACTCAATTTAAATCGCATTTACGCAATGTTCGCTATTGACAGCGCCTCTGTTAACGGAGTTCTCAATACAGATTTTGTAATAAAGGGAGACCAGCTCTCCATAACCAAAGGGGATTATGACAAGATTGAGGGTAGAGGAACGCTGGAGCTGGATAAATTTGAGTATAAGAGTGCCGGTTATATCCACCCTTTCAAGATTCCTTCTGCCACATTCCAGTTTGAGCGCGAGAGGGCGATACTTTCAAATACAACCATCGTTTACGGATCAAACAAAATAACTCTGGACGGGTTTGCCTCAAATTATGTAGATTACTATATGAGTAAGGGGGTATTGAGCGGCACCCTCTCAATGAGATCGGACCGAATTATTCTGGACGACTTTATTGCGCTTATTCCACAGAGTGACACAACAAAAACTCAACCGGCTCCCAAAGCTCAACCATCTACAGGGGTAATTCTTATTCCGGACAAATTGAATATTTATCTTAAATCGGATGTTAAAAGAGTAGATTTTGAGTCTATCATAGCAAGAGATTTCAAGGGAGAGGTTGCAATAAGTGAGAAGAGTATGTACATCAACGGGACCGGAGTCAACATTGCAGGTGCCCAATTTTTACTGGATGCTGTTTATAAACCGATTAACGAGAGATTGGCCCAGGTACAGATGCACGCCAGAGCAGACTCCTTTGATATAGGCAGAGTCTATAAAGAGATTCCAATGATTAGAGAGCTCTTCTCATCTGCCAAAAATATGGAGGGACTCATCTCGATGGACTATAAACTATCTACAAAGCTTGACGCCTCAATGATGCCGGTTTACCCTTCGGTTAAAGGGGAGGGCTTTATTAAACTGGAAGATGTCAATGTTCGGGGGCTCAAGGTGCTGGGAGCCATAAGTAAAGCAACCGGCAAAGACAGCCTCAGTAATCCAAATCTTAAATCTGTACTTATAAAGACAAAAATTGCAGATAACATTATAAAAATTGAGAGAACCAAGATGAGAATCCTTGGTTTCCGGCCAAGGTTCGAGGGTGAAGCCTCACTGGACGGCAAGCTCAATATTAACTTCCGGCTGGGGCTGCCACCTTTCGGGTTAATTGGAATTCCACTCACCATAACAGGGACAATGGATAACCCGAATGTTGAAGTGAGAAAAGGGCGAGAAGAGGATAAGCTGGATGAAATTGAAGAGGAGGATGAGGAGAAAGAGGTAAATGAGCAGAAGAAGACTACTCAAAAATAACTGTATATGAATCTATTATTGATTGCCGTATATGTACTTACACCTGCCGCCGTTTTATGGTTGTGCAGAAAAATGCCGCTTCTAAATAAAATTGGCCCTGTTTTACTGCTCTACCTTTGCGGATTAATTCTTGGCAATAGCGGCCTCATATCCGAAGATACATTCAAGCTTCAGGATTTGTTAGTGACAATAATCATTCCTCTGGCAATACCCCTAATGCTATTCTCGTCCAATTTTCTCAAATGGAATATAAAGAGTGCGCTCATAACTCTGGCAACAGGAGTATTTGCCGTAATCTGTTCAATTGTCGCAGGATATTTTATTTTCGAGCCGTTAATAGGGCGAGACCCGGTGATAGGGGCGCAGATGGATAAGATTGCAGGTCTGCTCGCAGGGGTCTATACAGGCGGTACTCCAAATCTTGCAGCCATTAAGATTATGCTGGATGTCCCGAATGAGACCTATATTATGGTTCACTCATACGATATGGCTGTAAGCCTAATCTATTTAACTTTTGTCTTATCTGTCGGGATCGGGCTCTTCAGAAGATTCCTGAATCACAGCCCAGAAGGCAAAAAAGAGAGTTATAAAACGAAAAGCGCAACACAAACAGCAATCAGCCCAAACTCTGAGCCGGTTTCCAATGAATTTTCCGATAATCCCTACAAAGGATACTTCACAAAGAGTAATCTAAAACAGGTTTTTATAGCCGTTGGACTATCGCTTCTCATCTTTGCGGTTGCCGGGGGGCTCTCGTTTGTTCTTCCAAAAAATATGCAGATGGCAGTGGTTATCTTAACAATTACATCGCTCGGTATAGCTGCATCGTTTGTAAAAAGGGTCCGGGAGATAAAGAGCAGTTACGATACAGGGATGTATCTGGTCTATATATTCAGTATTGTTGTAGCCTCAATGGCAGATCTCACCAAACTTAACCTCTCTGGAGGGATATATGTGCTGCTCTATATTGCTTTTGTGATATTTATATCGCTTGGGCTGCAGCTGATACTGGCAAAAATCTTTAAACTTGATGCAGATACAGTACTTATATCTTCGGTTTCACTAATAAACTCTCCCCCTTTTGTCCCATTGATTGCTACAGCTATGAAGAACAGAGATGTAATCATTACCGGCCTTACCGTGGGTCTTGTGGGTTATGCAGTAGGAAACTATCTGGGGTTTATAATTGCAGCCATACTATAGTTATATATTTGCAATACAATAATTTAAAATAAAAAGAGATGAAAGTAGTTTGGAAAATTTCTCTGATCCTGCTTTTTGCAGCATCTACAATTGCTCTTAAGGCTCAACAGGCAAAAAAGGGGTGGAATTTTGGTCCGCTGCCGGCAGTAAGTTATAACAGTGATCAGGGGTTCCAGTACGGGGCACTTTGTGATATCTACTGGTTCGGGGATGGATCTCAATACCCCAACTATATTCATAAGTTCAATGTAGAGGTATCCAGATACACAAAGGGCTCCGGAGTGTACCACCTCTTTTATGATTCAAGGTATCTGCTTAAGAACCTCCGCACAACTGTAGATATCAGCTATCTCACAGACAGGATGATGGATTTTTATGGCTTTGACGGATATATATCTGCCTATAAAAGAGATAAAGGGGCATCATACTACAAATTTGACCGTAATCTATTTAGGGCAACTGCAGATTTCCAGGGAAAGATTGTTAAGAACCTGGAGTGGGTTGCCGGTTTGGGTCTGTACAGCTATAAAACAGGTGCGGTAAAGAGTGAGGAGTATGCTGGTGAACCGAGCCTGTATAAGAGTTATGTGGAGGCCGGAATTATAACCCCTCTGGAGCGGGACGGGGGTACCAGAGTCGAGTTTAAACTGGGAGGGGTGTATGATACCAGAGATAATGAGGCAGATCCTTATCGCGGGTTCAAAGGGGAGATTATCTCGCTGCTTTCGCCGGGAAAAAACAGCGGCAGTTACACAAAGCTCTATCTCTCGGCATCGGGCTTTATCCCGATGTATAAGGAGAAGCTCACATTAGCGGTAAAAGCGACATACCAGGGAACCATCTCAGGTAACCAGCCATTTTATATGGTTCAGAATATCTCAACCCTATATTTCCGGCAGATTACCAGCGAAGGACTTGGAGGGCTTAATACTATAAGAGGGGTGCTTCGCAACCGTGTTGCAGGTGCGGGAGTGGTTCTGGGAAATTTGGAGCTCAGATACCGTTTTGCCCCATTTAACCTCTTCAAGCAGAATTGGTACCTGGCTCTCAATCCATTCCTGGACGCCGGAAGGGTGGTCCAGTACTATAAGAGAGATTTTTTAATGCTATCTTCTAACAGCGGTGTGGGAGATTTAATTGCTGCCGGGGAGCTCTCTCCCTTTGATTCAGATTCGTTTCACATAAGTGCCGGTTTGGGAATAAAAGCGGTAATGAACAGGAATTTCATAATTTCGGCAGAGTGGGGGAAACCCTTCGACAAAAGAGATGGTGACAGCGGCCTGAACATAGGTCTCAACTTTATCTTCTAATGTTGTAACAAAAACTCTCTCTGTTCGTCTTAGATTTGGAATGACACCTCAGGAGTTTAACATAGTAGTAAGTAAGCTAAGGCCACGGCTTATAAACTTTGCAAGCGGATTTGTAAAGGATGGTGCCTCCACAGCCGACGATATGGTCCAGGAGGCTATTATAAAACTTTGGAAATCAAATGAACTGCAGGAGATAAGGAATCCGGAGGCACTCACAATGCACATACTCAAAAATGTATGTCTGGACTACCTTAAGCTCAAAAAGAACAATATGGATTCACTCAATCCAAATTTTCATATCTATACAGATAGCGATCCTTTGGTGGCCGTTGAGCACAAAGATGAGTTATGTTCCATAAACAGCTATTTGAGTATCCTTCCTCACGACCAGATGATTGCGGTAAGATTGAGAGATATTATGGGATATGAGATGGATGAGATCGCAAAGATTCTCGGGACATCCGAGGGAAATGTTAGAACACTGCTCTCAAGAGCAAGACAGAGATTAAGAGAAAAATTATTGGCAAATGGAAAAGATAGACGAAGTTAAAGCTCTTTTAGAAAGATACTTTAACGCAGAGACAACCCTAAAAGAGGAGCAGATCCTTAGAGACTACTTTAGGACAGATGTAAAGGATGAGGAGTTGCTTGCCTACAAACCACTATTTAATTGCTTTAGTGATGAGGCAGATAAAATAAAGGAACTTGAGCATATAGACACATCTATACAGAGTACCACTTTGAAAAGAAGTTTTCACTTCCGCTGGATTTCGGTTGCAGCTGCTGCAGCTCTGGCTCTGTTTACATATCTGATAATGCCCGAGAGAGGAGACTCTCTAAAGATGATGATTGACGGTGTTAACGTTTACAACAAAGAGCTGGCAATTAGCAAAGCCGATGGCCAGATGAGTAATATCAACTCTATGATGGGCAAATTTAAAAACAGTACAGCGCAACTGGAAGGTATGGGTAAAGTGGGAGATGCACTATCTCCACTGCGCTCGATGGGTAAGGCGATGACACAAAATGACTGAGTTGCTCGTCTTAAAGAATGAAAGACTTAAACTTAAACTGACCAGCATAATTAAAAATTCACAGTGATGAAAAAACTACTAATACTAATGTTTGTCGCGGTCATTATGCCGCTCACAGCGTTGGGGCAGACAAAACAGATCAATGAGATTCTGGACAAGTACGAGAAGAGAAAGGGTGTAGAGTCAATAATAATCTCTCCCTCATTGTTACAGATTGCTTCAACTACAGATGTAGATGCATCTACAAAAGATCTGCTCTCAAAGATTACAGAGATGAGAATTTTAAACATCAAGTCCGGTGCAGTTGAGAGTGGCATTCCAATTAGACTCTCAATAAGGAAAGAGCTGGACGGGCTTATAGGTACAGATATGTTCAAACGGATTGTAATGGTAAAGGATGGAGATGAGATACTCGAGATGTACATTACAAACACAACGCAGGGCGTACTGCTCTTCTTAACAACCAACCCCGGTGAGTTCTCTGTGATATCCATCTTTGGAAACATAGACAAAACAGTTGTAAACGCAGCTATGTCCGGCGCAATAAAAGTAAAATAACTATTATAAATCTGCGAATTATATGAAAACTATTATAAAACTTACAGCCGTATCTCTTCTGCTGCCGGCTTCAATAATACTAACCCCCTCAAAAGCTGTTTCACAGACAGTGGTAAAAATCGGGCAGGCAGAGATTGCCGTTCAGTCACCCATAAGCTTCAGAAAGAAGGACTCTATAGAACGCGTCTCCAATTACAACCATCAGGAGAGTGGAGTTACAGTTAAAAAAACAAAATACCCAAGAAGTTTCGAAGATTTTCACATCGGAATATCTATGGCAGTCCCTACAAACAACGAAGAGTTTCTACCAATCCACTACGGAAGTTCATACAATCTTGAGGCGGGATTTAAATATTTCTATCGTCCGGGCAGCAGGTACGCAATTGGGACTACATTTCAGTACACCTGCTACACCTACCAGATGAAAGAGGCAGCAGCTAACGAAACATTTGTCTCAAATGTTCCCGGAGAGGTTAAGCAGGAGTACTTCCGCAGCAGTAATCTTGGTACCGGTCTTATTAACAGATTCTACTTCTTTCCTAAGAGTAACAAGCCTTTTGCTCTGGATTTGGGCGGTTATATAGATTACTCCTACAATAAAAGATACAATGTTAAAACCATTGAGAACGGTAAACAGAATAAATATAAATATAGGGACGGATCAAAATTCAACCCAATTCAGGCAGGAGTTTACGGAGCTGTTTCAAAAGGGAAATACTCACTCTTCGCCCGCTACAGGCTTACAAACTTTTTCAACCCGAATGAGGTCTCATTAGAGGTGCCAAGGCTGAGCATAGGTATTCAGATTACAACGGACTAAATCCGTTATTATATATCCAGAAGACCCTCGGGAATTTGTGCAACCAGCACCTTTTTCCGGGGGTCAATTTTTTTGATTATATCTTCGTGAACAGGCAGGAGAAGCTCTGCTCTCTCTTTGTCGGGGCGTGTGATTCCAAAGCAGGGATTACCCGGATAGTCGTAGTATTGCGCAACAGTACCAATTACATCTCCGTTATCATTCAGTACAGTATATCCGTTGATATCTGTTGCAGAGAAGCTGCTCTCTTTACCCTTCTTACCCTTATGCTCAATAAAGATAATCTCACCTGAGATCTCATTAACCAGTTCATCTGAGTTAATACCACTCAACTTTACCAGCGCCTGGTCTGTACCTCTGTTTGTGATACTTTCAATAAAAAAGGGGACCGGTAGTCCATCGTATGCGATGAATACCGGTCTCTTCTCATCAATATCTTCTTGGAAATGCGGGGAGTATCTTATTAACATCTCTCCCTTTACCCCGAAAGATTTTATGACCTTTGCGACAGGCAGTAAACTATTTGCCGGCGCTGACATTACAATTACTCTTGAACCGGAGTTTCCTCAACAGCAGGAGCTTCAACCTCTGCAACTTCGGCCTCAACCTCTGCATTTGATTCGGCAGCAGCGGCTTTTGCAGCTTTAGCTGCCTCATCTCTCTTCTTCTTGGCAATCTCTTCTGCTCTTGTCTCTTTTATCTTAGCTTCAACCTCTAAAGCAGATTTTTTTGCAGAGCGGCTGGTTTGAGCCAGTTCAGATTTTTTGGCAACAACTTTACTCTCTTTCTCTGTCATCCAGGCACTCCATTTAGAGTCTGCCACCTCTTGAGTTATTGCTCCTTTCTTAACCCCCTCCAGCAGATGTTTCTTTAAAAGAACACCTTTGTAAGAGAGAATTCTGCGGCAGGTATCAGAAGGCTGGGCTCCGTTATAAAGCCAAGTAAGGGCTTTTTCGTTGTCCAGTTCAATTGTTGCCGGGTTTGTGTTTGGGTTATATGAGCCAATACGCTCAATAAAGCGACCATCGCGTGGTGCACGACTGTCTGCCACTACGATATGGTAGAATGCGAAATTCTTTTTACCGTGTCTTGCAAGACGAATTTTAACAGCCATAATACTGTGATTTTAAAGTTTTTATTATTTTAACTTCCTTATCTTCTCGAGAAAAGGCCCGCAAATATACGATCTTTTTTATTAAATGCAAAATTAAAAAAGAGAGGCATCGCCTGTTTATGACGATGCCTTTCCTGTTACTTAACCTAAAACTTAAACTATGAAAAAACTTCTCGACTAATTAAAATACAAATCGTGTGCCAAAGTTTTGTGTTCATAGATAAAAAAGTTCTCAAAATTTGCTTTTATAACATCTCCATTAGTTATAGGCTGAGATACAATAATTGACGAAAGAGCCGGGAGTGTATAGAGCTTTTTGTTAATCCGTATTTTAAACAGAACAGAGCTTCTGTTTGTAATATTAATCCAGTTACTCTTTTCGTCACTTTTTATTTTAGTTACCGAAATATTTGCAGAGACAAATAGGTTTGCCGTATTTTCGTGTGCTGCCAGCATATTCTGGAACCAGGCTACAGTTCTTCTGCTATCTAAAGCTTCCCGGATACCCGCTTCACTCTTCTCCCTGGCAAGGACAAGGGTAACCGGTCTCTCAAACCCCTTTTCGCGAAGTGTCCCGCTCTCCACATTTCCGTGAACATCACTTGCAGCGATCATTGTAAGCCCCATATCAACAGCCCAGGAGACAACTCTTGGGTAAAATTCGCTGTTATTAAAGACCTCAATACCATCAATGAGCTTATCCTTAAAAAGATCTGCCTGAAACTCCGTGATGATGGTGGTGTCCACAGCCCAGCCGGGGTGATTCCAAATTAGAAAAGCCCCCTGTTTTTTTGCCTCCACGATAGATGCTTTAGGGTCATCAACTGCGATCGGGTTCACATCCTTCACAAAAATGGCATTGAAGTGACCCAGGGTTTTCTGTGTTCGGGTAATCTCTGTCCCCCGGATAAGAATCAACCCCGCACTTTGGGCAGCAGGGAGGGCTATTTCGTACGAGGTGTTGTGGTCATTATTGGTGTATTTTCTGTAGGGGCGATACTCTATATGATCTGTAATAGAGAGTGCATCTACACCACCTGTCCACGCCTCTGAAACTCTTAGCGTAGGCCACACCAGTCCGTCGGAAAAGATGGTGTGTGAGTGGAAATCGCATACAACCACCTTATAATCTTTTACATCCGGAAATATGAAGTTGCTGCGATATTGGGCACTATACTCCGGGTAGGTAACCTTGTTCGGGTTGAGGTTCTGTCCATTAACTACTGTTGCGCAAAGCATCAGGGATAGAACTATTGCAGATAGATATTTTGACCTCATAATTGTTACTATTGATTTTTCGTTCGGGTTATTATTGAATGGTTAAGTTACAGCTTTTCCAGATCTTCGAAAGAGATATCCATAAGGGAGTACTTATCTCTTTCTTTGATGTTAAAATGCCACCACTCATACTCGTAAAATGTGAATCCATTCTCTGTCATTACTTTGAGAAGTTTATCCCGGTTTGCTAGCACCTCCGCCGGAAGCTCTTTATAGTGATAGGATGCCTTTTCGGAAAACTCATCAAACGGAGTTGGCATTGCAAGCTCTTCTCCTGTTGCAAGGTTAATGAGGGTAAGGTCAACTGCACCCCCTCTGTTGTGTATTGAGCCCTTCCAGGGAGCTGCCACAAATGTGGTATCTCCGTAAACCTCATAGAAGTAAAGAGTGCCGGCATATGGCCTGTATGCATCAAAAACCTTGATTCCCAAACCCTCCTTAGCGAGAATTTGCTGAATTTTAAGAAGAGAATCTGCAGCATCTCTCCTTAGCCAAGCCTTTGGAGCGGTGTAGATTTTTTTGCCGGTAAAGTTGTTTTCGGTAGCATAGCGAATGTCCAGAACAACTCCGGGAATGTGTTTCTCAAGATCTACAAGCAGGTTGCTGCTGTCTGCCTCAACAGTTTTTGAGTAGGCCTCCAGGGAGTTTATAATATCCAGCCCGTATGGGTTTTTTGGATCTGTCTTAACCTGCTCCTTACATCCCATAACACTCAAACTCACCACCGTAACGGCAGTGAGCAGAGATATGGTCAAAAAATTTGTTACTTTTTTGATTTTCATATTGTTGATAATATTTTTCGGTAACTGTTTACCGGACTAAGTTATCTTTTTTATTGAAGCGGAGCAACAACCTCAATCAACTCCGGAAGGTCCATCCCGATAGATTTAAGGTGCTCTACTTTAGGAATCCCGTTTTTGTTCCATCCTCTTCTATGGTAAACGGCATCCAGAAGCTTCTCGTATCGATCTTCGCGATACTCTCTGTGCTTTGCCATCTTCTGCTCAAGAGTCATCTTGGCAGGGTCGAGTCCCATAAGTTCGGTAAGTTGTTTGTCATACCTCTCCTGACGACTAAGATACTCCTCCTCGGTTACCGGCCCGGCTGCCCTGTATGGCTGTTTGTCATACTCTCTGGTGCCAAATCCCAGGCGGATGTTGAATATCTTCTGGAAGTTGTAAACCCTCTCAGACATACGAATCATCTCCTCCTTGTCAAATTCACGGCCGGTAACGGCTTTGAAAATTGTCACATAGTTGTCTACGTGCTCGGGAACTTTGTTCGGCTCCGCGTGGGTTGCGTTATCGGCAGGCTCCACATCGTTCCAGCATAGTTTGCAGAAGCCTGCAAGCCCAAACCAGGTGCGGAAGTATGGGAAGTAGTGAAGCGCCTCTGCTTTGTTCTCAAAGGTAGGAATCATATTGTTTACCATATCCATAAAGATAAGCCACGCCTCGTCGTGCTGCGGCCCTTTGTTGGTCATTGCATACCCCCCCTGCTGAGCAAGAGACTCTTTTGAGAGATACATAGAGTACTCGAGACCCTTATTCTCCATTGCGATGTCGGTGATAAACCGGGCATCACCCCATCCCTTCTCAATAAACATCTCTTTTAGTTTTTTTACTCCAAGCCCTGCGGTAACCCCAAACCCCTCTCCCCGGGCCATCTGGTGCAGCAACTCGAGCGATGCATCTGCATTACCCCAGGATAGATCTACCCCGCCGGTTCTTTCTGAATTGAGAATTCCGTTATCCCAGCACTCCATTAGGAATCCTACAATGTTTCCCCAGGTAATTGTACAAACACCGTATGTGTCACAGTAGAAGTTCTGCTCTATAATAGCGATTGGGTCAAAAATTGCAAGGTTAGAGCCGAGACCGGCAGCATTCTCATACTCAGGACCATCAACTATTACTTTAGACCCTTTATAGGGGCCTGTTGTCAGCTCGAAATTATCTACACCCTTTGCGCAGGACATATTACACCCAATCCAGCAACCATCGGGAACTCCCTGGGTAAAATATTTACGCCATACATCCATATCTATCTTCGGACAATCTTTATGGTCGCCAAATTTGAAGTTCATTACAGGAAGAATGTCATATTTCTCCAGAACTCCCATCAGGTGAGCCGTCCCAAGTTGTTTCATCTGACACTGCACATCGTCCAGGTCACGCATCTCTTTGTTGAACCTCTTTCCCCTCTCCATTATTGGCTCCATCTCGGCTACATTGTTGAAGTTCCCGGTAACCTTTGGAATTTTGGCAACAATGGCACGAACCCCCTTCTGCCTCATTAGTGTTCCGATGCCGCCTCTCCCGGCCTGTTTGAGACGCACCTTACCTCTTTTCATATCGTAGAAGGTGAAGTTTAGCATCCCGATGAGCGAGTGCTCTGCAGCTTTTCCTGAGGCCACAACCGATACATTGATCTTATCCTTTTCGCTATCTGCAAACATCTCTAAAAGCTCCTCTCCCAAAAGGTGAGAGTCGTAACTCAACCCCTGTGGAGATTCAAAGATCTCTACAGTATGATCTACTCCATTGATGAAAACAATTACATCTTTTGGGGAGATTCCCTGAAGCTCCAGTGCATCAAAGCCGGCAATCTTAAGATGAGGACCAAAGTGCCCACCCACATTGCTGTCAATTATCTTCTCTGTCTGGGGTGAAATAGCCACAACAATAGATTTTCCGGAGCCGGAATATTGAGTTATTCCGCAGCAGGGACCACCGGAAATTACTATCTCATTCTCCGGATCACTCCACTTGGTGGTCGGTTTAACGGCATCCCAGAGCATTCTTAGCCCATAACCTTTACCTCCTATGAATTTATCCTTTGTTTCGGGTGCAATATCTCTCACCTCCATTTTACCGGTTCCTACGTTAACATAAAGAGAGACATCACTATAGCCTTTAATAGTCGGTCTCCAGGTATACGGGAACGAGGCGATAATTTTTCTTCCTTTTTTAATCTCCTGAAAATTCATTGAATAGTTTATTTTATAGTTTGCAATAGAATTGGTAAATTTACAAATAAATGAAACCTAAACAACCCGATTTATGCTAAATTTTAACCAAATTAAAACAATTTTATCAAAAAAGGTGGTTGGAATAGCCGGCGCCGGAGGGCTGGGCTCCAACTGTGCAGCTTCATTGGTAAGAAGCGGTCTCGGGAAGTTAATCATTGCAGATTTTGATGTTGTCTCCCAGCCAAACCTCAACAGACAGTTCTACTTTCACGATCAGATTGGGATGAACAAAACAGATGCCCTAAGGGATAATCTTTTGAGAATAAATCCAATGTGCCTTTTGCAAATCCATAATACCCGGGTCACAGAGGAGAATATCTCCTTATTGTTTTCTGTTTGCGATTTGGTGATTGAGGCATTTGACGATGCTGCTCAAAAGCAGATGCTCATAGAGTATATGCTCACCAACCATCCCAATATCCCGCTCATAGCCGCCTCCGGAATGGCCGGGTGTGGTAATCTGGAGCAGATATCACTTATACAATCCGGAAATCTCATAATCTGCGGAGATGGATCTTCGGAGGTCTCATATGATAACCCGCCAATGGCTCCAAAAGTTGGAATTGTTTCAAATATGCAGGCAGATGTTGCCCTACAGATCCTTTTAAGCCAAAATGAGAATGAAAATAACACTAAATAACAGACAAGAGGAGTTTAACTCAGAGACGCTTACGATATCTCAAATAATGGAGATAAAATCTTTCCATTTTAAAATGTTGGTTGTAAGGCTGAATGACACCCTAATAAAGAGAGAAGAGTACTCATCTGCCCAAGTAAAAGATGGCGATGACCTTAAAATAATTCATCTGGTGAGTGGGGGATAGCTCTTACGCAAATATCTGCCCAACACAATTTTCTATTGCCATAAAGTTCAACTATTGCATTGGATCTAATTTTAAATTTGCTATATTTGGGTACTTAACCCCCTCAAACAACTAACTTATGAGAAACATAAATGTAATAATGCTAGTTGCCTTTACTTCTCTTTTGTCTTGTTCAAAACCTGATAATAACCAGGAACAACCGGGAGATAAACCTAACGATAAACCAAGTGAGATAACCTATACCACAACTGCTTCAATAGGAATAGATGGAGGTAAGCTAACAGATGTAACAATTCAGGTAGATATCCCCCAAGGGGCATTTTCAAAATCACAAACAATGGAGCTGAAAAAATCTACAGAAGGCTCTGCTTTTGGAGAATATGAATCTTCTACATTTTATGAGGTCAAAGGGATTCCCGCAAATTTCTCAAAACCTATAAAGGTGACAATAACACCGGCTTCGGGTTCGCCGGATAATCTTTTAATGACTGTAATGGAGGATAAATATTCTCCTTCATTAAGACAATTGGTACAATCATCAAATTTTGTCTCTGCAACAAAATCAGGATCCAGCTATGTGTGTGATTTAAATCCCTATAGTGTTACTGGAACTTTGCGTGACACAACCATCTCTCTTAAGTTCGGGTTGGTCAAAAATTACGAGTTGTTACCTGCCACCAAAGCCGGTTCAAACTTTAAAATGTACGCTCCTAAGGAGTACAAACCTCTTGCATTTGACCTGAGAGATTATCTTGACCAGATATATTACACAGTAAGGGATGACCTTCAGTTTTCATATGCCGAGCGAACCACTTGGCCAATGGAGGTTACAGTAAAAAAGTTTCCTGCCGGGAAACAGAATGTATTTGGCTATTTTGTTATGTCATCGTGGAGTCATAACTACTCAAATATGGAATTCAATGCATCACTTTTAACATCTACAACAGAGATTAAAGCAACAGCAGGACACGAATTTTTACACTTTGCAAAATCACTTTACGGAACGATGAGTACAGTAGCTATGCTTGTCAGCAACGACCCTTTCTATTGGCTTGACGAAGCAAGTTCGGTTTGGTTTGAGGAGATAGCTAGTGGCCAGCCGGGTTACAACCCTTTAACAAGACAGGGACATCACCTCGAACCTCTGGTTGGAGTATATAAAGGAGCAGAGCAAAATTCAGAGCACTACGGATATGGAATGAGTGCTTTTATTAAATATCTGATTAATACAAATGACAATACATCTCTTGTCAAAATGTACAATCTTATTAGAGATAAATCGGTCAGTAATCCGGTAGAAGCTATTAACCAATCCCACGCAAAATCTTTTGAAGAGGTGTATCCCTCTTTTCTTCAAGACTATTTTTCAGGAAAAATTTATTCAGACTTTCAATCCTCTTCTTTGCTTTCAAATTCAACGGAAACTTTTAATATACAGGCAGATACAGACACTCTGAAGACTATTATAAAGGATTACGAAGCACTCTCTGCACAAATTTTCAGAGTTGAATTTAGTTATGCAGGCTTGACTAAAGATGATGCACTCTCAATATACTCCTCTGGGTTGTCTCCAATGTTGATTTATCAAGCAGATATTACCGGGCTCCATTATTTAGGAAAAGCATATGACGAATTTATAGTTTCTGATCTTAAAGATCTGAAAGACAAAACTGCCAAAATTCTTGTTGTTAAACCAAATACTTCACTTACTAAAGATAAACAAACTGTAGAATTTAGGGTAGAGAAGGGTTTAGCAATTGATGCAGTTTGGGCAAAATTATATGTTCGAGGCAGCTTTACAGGAGATGTTATTTCCAGTGCCTCTGTTGAAGTACCGCTTGAGGTAAGGTCAGACGACTGGCCAAATTACCCTATGCTGAAAGCAACCTACAGCAATGCCACAAAGATTCTAACGGCATCATATAATGGTAATTCGCTCACAATTAACTTTGATTTAAAAGCAAAAAAAATAAGTGGTTCTGTGAGCTTCCAAAACAACGATGTAAGTTTTGTAAATAGAACTGTAACTGCAACTGCCAATTTCTCCGGAATACCACTTACAGAATGGGACGGGAAACTGTTGTCTCAGTACCAATCTACAAATCCAAAGGGGAGCGTTACAGTATTAAATTGCGAATATGCTGTAACTGAAATTGAAAAAAATACGCTGATTACACCTTCCGAGGTAAGTTTGTGGATATATTTCGGTAAGAGGAAATAATAACAGAATTAAATTCCGACAAACTATTTTTACTGGCAATTGTTGAAAATCTCAATTTGCTGCCTTACAGACTCTTCGTGTATGGCTTCCAGAATTAATTTAATAAAATCTTCATCTACCATTAGCTCTGCTGCCTGGGAAACCCTTTGGGTAACCAGTCTGTCGTATCTCAGGGGTTGCAGGACCGGAATGTTGTTCTCTTTTTTGTAACGACCTATCTCCCTTGATATTGCCATCCGTTTAGAGAGTATATCCAGCAGTCGCTCATCCATCTGGTCTATCTCTCTCCTGAGCTCACTGAGGCTTTCGGAACACTCCTGTCTCTCCCTAACAACCAAAACTTTAAGGATATCTCTGAGCATAGCGGGAGTTATCTGCTGCTCCTTGTCGCTTAGTGCAGATGAGGGCAGATAATGGCTCTCAATCATCAAACCGTCAAAACCCATATCAAGGGCCTGCTGCGATAGTGGATAAATAAGATCGGGTCTGCCTCCGATATGGCTGGGGTCACAAATCATTACCAGAGATGGTACCCTTCTTTTGATCTCAATAGGTATGTGCCACTGGGGCTGGTTTCGGAAAAGACCCTTTTCGTATGCGCTGAATCCACGGTGAATAGCTGCAATTTCGGTTATTCCGCAGTTTTGCAATCTCTCTATTGCTCCAATCCAAAGATCGGGATCTGCATTCAAAGGATTCTTCACAAAGACGGGAATATTTTTACCCTTGAGTGAATCTGCAATCTCCTGGACAGCAAATGGATTACCGGTTGTTCTTGCACCTATCCACAAAATATCTACACCACCCTTTAGGGCCTCCTTTACGTGCTTTGAATTTGCTACCTCGGTAGCTGTGTACATTCCGGTTACCTCTTTTACCTCTGCAAGCCATTTAAGCCCCTCTTTGCCGACCCCTTCAAACCCTCCCGGTTTTGTTCTCGGTTTCCATATTCCTGCACGAAAGATCTTCACCCCAAATGAGGCAAGCTCCTTTGCTGTTGACAAAAGCTGGTCACGGCTCTCGGCACTGCAGGGGCCTGCCAGTACCAGCGGTTTATCCTTTACCAGCTCTTTTATGGTTATTGCGGGGTTGCTCATATCTGCACAGAAGTGTTGTTTTTCATTGTAAAATGTTCCCAAATTTAACAGTTTTTGTCTATTTTTGACACCTCCATAATTAAACAATCTTAAAATGATTAAGTTTCGTACCCTTTTGGTGCTTCTTGTATTCACATTCGCCTCTGCAGGTTGCCGCTATTTCAATACAGATGCCTTTTCCGGCTCTACCCTTATTTGGGAGTCCGGTGCAAACAACTACTATAACAGAGAGAGCCCACATCCACTCGAGTTTGGAGAGGATATTCTTGTTACCGGGGAGGTCGAAAAGGATGTAAGAGTCAATCTGGAGAAGCTTCCCTGGAGGTCTGTAGCTGTAAAAGAGAGCAGGATGGAGGGAGATTCACTAGTTTTCGAAGGTGCTTTTAGATATGATGGCTACGCATTAAGTGACATCTTAAGCATTGTAAAGGTAGATAAATGGAAAAAGGAGGAGTTTTACCCCCCTGTTGATCTATATGTTGAGGTGTGGAATGACAAAGGGGAGTTTGCAGTTTTCAGTTGGGGAGAGCTCTTCTACTCGGCAGACCCCTATAATGTAATCATAGCCAAAAATGTCACCAGGGTAATACCCGGAAAGACAAAAGAGCTGTGGAAGCTGCCAAAAAGTGCCAAAATTGTGTCGGGCGGCGATAGATATTCGGTAAGAAACATATCAGACCCGGTGAAGATTGTGATAAAATCGCTAAGAGGTAATTTTAAGGTGGACAGAGAGCCGGAAATCTTTACCTCAACAGCCTTAGAGGTGAACGACGGAACTCAACCGGTGTTAACCTTTCCAAACCTTCCTGCTCATTTGCCCGTGGTAGAGAAGCGTACTCTGTTTTACGGGCAGAGTATGGGGTATAAAGGTGAGAAAATATACAGAGGGGTCTCTATTGAGCAACTCATCGGGGAGTCTCTTCCATTGAATAAGACTAGCCTCAGGGGAGGTATTGTTTGCATTGAGGCAACAGACGGTTATAGGGCATCATTCTCTCTCTCGGAGCTTATGAACAGGGCAGACTTCAAAGAGCCGCTTGTAATGTATGGCGGAGATGAAAAAGGTCGTGACGGCTTCTCTCTGTTTTGCCCGGGAGATATGTTTGCAGACAGAGCAATCAAGAGTATTAACAAGATAACACTTACCAAATCAAAGCAGGAGCTTACCGGTAATCTTATAATATTTCACGCAGGCTCACTCTCGATGCCCTTTAAAGCCATTGCAGATTCATTTATGATAATGAATCCGGGGGTAAAAATTCTTGCCGAAGCCTCCGGGAGCCTGGATGCTGCAAGGAAGATAACGGAGTTAAAGAGGGATTGCGATATTATGGCATCTGCAGATTATGTAGTGATTGATAATCTGTTAATACCGGAATATGCCGAGGAGAATATCAAATTTGCCACCAATGAGATGGCACTGGTCTATACCGAAAAGTCAAAATACTCTAACGAGATAGACTCCCTAAACTGGCTCTCATACCTCTCCCGAAAAGATGTTGCAATTGGCAGGTCCGACCCCGACTCCGACCCCTGCGGGTACAGAACACTACTCACGCTGGAGCTTACAAAACTGCAATCAGGGAAAAACCGGGAGGTTATTGAACAGATTGAGACCATAATCGCAAAAGACAGACGCTTTATAAGGCCAAAAGAGGTAGATCTCCTTGCGCTTTTAGATGCCGGAGCGGTAGACTATATCTTCCTTTACAAAAGTGTTGCTGTCCAGCATAATCTTAAATATCTGGAATTGCCAAAAAGGGTTAATTTGGGAGATCCAAATTATAACTCTACATATTCACAGGCAACGGTATCTGTGAGAGGCGCAAAACCAGGTACCAAAATAGAAATAAAGGGTGAAGCTATGGTTTATGGGGTTACAATTATGAAAAAAGCCCCAAACAGAGCTGCTGCCGAGGCATTTATTGAGTTCCTTCTTGACCAAAACGGTGGAAGAAAAATATTGAGAGAGATGGGTCAAAACCCGTAACCCTTCTTAATCTGCCCTCCAGATTAACTCATCTAAATCTCTTTTAGGCACGTGGTGCACCTGAAAGGAGTCTCTCCAGTATTTGATATCTCCATCCTTAACCTCATCTACAACCACAACCTCTTTAGGTTTGCCCAGCGCAATTACCATAATTATCTCCAGATGCTGCGGCAGATTTAGAAGCGGAGTAAGAACATCTTTTTTAAAGGTGGCAATCATACACCCCCCGAAACCAAGCTCAACAGCTCTTAAAAGGATACTCTGGGCAAAAATACCGTGGTCGCAGGAGTAACCCTGGGAGATGTTTTTATCGTGCAGTAATACAATATATGCACTTGGCTGCTCCCCCTCACCGGGGCCGTCCCAATCTTTAAGATAACCGGCCCAGCCCAGATTCGGGAATATTTTATCGTTCATCTCCCTGTCGTTGCAGATATAGAACTTAATAGGTTGAATATTTCTGGATGATGGCGACAACCTCGCGGCATCTACCATAGATCTTAGATTTTCAGTTGAGATATCTTCACTCTGATAGAATCTTCTGTAACTTCTGTTCTTTGAAAAGGGTATCATAATTTTGCTGTTTTTAGTAGTTATCGGTAGTGTCAAAAAAATTTGGAATCTCCTCAATTGAGCTGCCTCTTACTAAGTTCGGATGATCTATCTCATTAACAACCTCGTGAGCCCATATTATATCCGAAGGGATATAGATTGCATTGGCTCCAATCTCAAGAACCGGCAGAATATCAGACTTAAATGAGTTACCCACCATCAGAAAATTGTGGGGCTCTATACCGTGTCTTTTAATTATTGTGAGATAAGACTCCCTGTTCTTTTCGCTCAATATCTCTATATGAGAGAAGTAACTCTTAAGACCGGACCTTTCAATCTTTGACTCCTGCTCTTTAAGATCTCCTTTTGTGGCCAGAAGCAGCGGATAGTGCCTGTTGAGCTTGCCGAGAACATCCTCCACATTTGGGTAGAGTTCAATCTCCCTGCCTATGGTATCTTTGCCTATGCTTATGAGTTTTAGAATCTGGTCATTGGTGAGAGCCCCTTTGCTTAGTTCAACTCCACACTCAATAAGCGATATTATAAAGGCTTTTGAGCCGTAACCCAGCAGGGGAAGATTATCTTTCTCAACTCTAAGCAGAACTCTGTTTGCAGTCTCATAATCGCACCAGGGTGCCATAACATCTGCAAAGCGCTTCTCGGCATTGCGGTAGTGGTACTCATTTACCCACAAGGTATCATCTGCGTCAAATGCTATAAGCTTTATGTTGCTGTTAAATCGTTTACTGGTTTGCATAGTAGATCGTAATTGGCTCCAAAGATATAAAGAACTATCTGACAATGGAAATATACTCTCCTGTAGATGTAGTTCCCTCAATTACAATATTTAAGCGTGTTTTTCTGTCGGAGGTGTAAAAGAGAATTTTAGCAATACCGTTATCATCGGTTCTTACTGCCGGGTCCCAGAAAAGGGTAGTCCTGGTGTCATATTTTATGGCTTCATTATCTTTGGCCAGAGAGTAATCGGGAGAGTAGAACTTAGATGGTTTCTGCCACCCCAGGGGGGAGAGGAGCTTTGTGTTGAAATACCAGCTCACATCTTTGTTTTGGGCGGCATATCTGAGAGTCACCAGAATCACTCCGGAGAGGGTACGGAACATAAACCCGTCGTTGCCTTTTAGGAATGCGACATTCTCTACATCGTCCACAGTGTACATATCCAGGTCACCCGTACTCTGCACCTGGGCTCTGTTTATAAAGAGTAAGGGAACCCCGGGGTCTCCTGTAATATTAAAACTTCTGGTAGATATAACTGTCCTTTGACCATCGTCGCCGGTAGGGCCGTACATAAGGCCCGGGAAGTTACCGACAATATAATCCAGCAGAGACATTCCGGAGTAGAGGTCCAGCTCGCTCCTCTCCCGTAACTGCCTCCTGTCGAAATACTGGTTAAAGGGAGATGGGTTATATTTAGGTGCGACCTTAGGGCTGGAGGAGATAACTGCAGCATTGAGAGTTACAGCCTCAGAGCCGCCGGTGTCGTAAAACATCTTTGTATAGATCATCATTGAAGCGGGATCTAAAACGCTCTCTCTCTTTTTAATAAAGCTATATTGGCCGACCGGGGGGAAAATCTGATCCTCAATATCGAGATAGTACCCCTTTTGACCCTCTTTACCGGTACAAGAGAGAATAAAATTTGTGCTGTCCGGGAAATTAAGATCTGTTACGGTAAACTTTCCCGTTTTGTTTAGTGGTTCGCTCACTGCGAGCCCAATCTCGGGTGCCAGTACTGAGAGGGTAGATCTTTTGGTGTTACGAAAGGTGCTGGTTGCCCTGCCGGTTATTTGTTGAGTAAACTCCTTTTCGTACCACCTCTTTGCAGAAGAGTTCTGTGCAGATAGTATTGCAGGCAAGTCATAATATCTCCACCCCTGTACCATCATCAACAGATCCATAGCTCTCGCTCTTTGCAGAGAGTCATCCATAAAGTAGTATGCGGGATTCTCAATGGCCCCCCTGATCTCCGAAGAGAGGAGCATATAAGATTTAAAGTTGTCACACAGGCTATCGTAGGGAGATAAAAAACTGTCTGTTACAGAAACCGAGAACTTTCCCTTTAACGGATTGCCCAGGGAGTCTTTCAGCTGTAGGGTGTACCCGGCACTCTCTCTGGTACCTGTAGTCTCATCTCCATTTTTTGAGACCAGGCTTACAATGACTTCGCTCTTAGGATAGACAAAAAACAGCCTCTCGCTAAGAATTTTACTGTTTCTGTCAACTATCAGAATGTGATTTATACCCGGTGCAAGGCTCTCCTGCTTTAAGATAAAGGTCTTCTCCTGCCGGTTAATATCTTCACAAAGGAATAGACTATCTCCGTTGTGGATAAGAATTGTCACTCCTGTTGTTGCAAAGAGATCTGAAATATTGGTATTTATAAAGATCTTACCATCTCTGTTACGCAGGTTAATCACCGCCCCTTCGCTCTCTGGCTGAGGCAGGTTAAACCTTACTCTATCTCCTTTTCCGTTGGATGCCAGGATGTAGTAGCTCTCACCGGAAATTGGAAGGAATCTTAAAACACCCATTCCGTTGTGCTCTGTAACCAAATGAGCTATTAATGAGTCCTTTCTGTTATAGAGTGCACCCTCAGTATTAAATCCCCTCCCTTTTGTATCTGTGGCCTTAAAGGCTATAACGGCAAAACGATCTGCCAAGTATCTGCCGCTCTCCGGAAAAAACTGAACTGAACCGAGAGTATCTGCACTCTGTTCGCCTGCCTCTCCTGTTTGCTTGACCTCTGTAGCTTTAATGTTTAAGAGTGAGCTGTTTGTAGTTGTGCGGGTAACTCCCGGAGTGGTTACCAATCTGCTGCTCCTCTCTGTGGGGTTGATAAGAGAGATCTGCTTATGAAACATAAACTCAGGATTGGAGTTCATCATCCAGGTTGTATAGCCTCTCAGGGTGTACTCGCCCGATTTGAGATTGTGGGCCAGAGGCAGTTGCCCGGCAAAACCATCTTCGCTTTTTTTAATCTTAACCCTGCTGATGAGTGTATCGCTATAGAGCTCTACATAGATAAAGTTGCTGTGAGCCATTTCGCTCAAAGCAGAGCTATTCTCCAGATAGCCCCGGAACCATATGTACTCTCCTGCTATATAGAGAGATTTATCTGTATGCAGATATAGTTTTTCCGGAGATGAAAAGCGTGAGTAATTTAAGTACCGGTTTGTTAACGAGTCTTTTAAATCCTGCGAAAAGGCGTTGATGCAACAAAAGTTTATAAGGAGCAAAGCAGCAATGGCAGCTCCCTTTTTTCCGGCTTTCATACTCATATAGTTAAGGTGTTTGGATAATTATTTGACTATCTGCAAAACGGATGAAAAAAGGGTGCCAAACTTGACACCCTTTGTAGATTTTTTATGGATTGTGAAATACAATCTCCTTTATTTGGCAACCCTCTCGAGCCACTTGAGCATTGCAAGCATTGTTCCCATTGAGATGAGACAAGCCACAACAAATACTCCCCAAGTCATCCATACAGGAATACTTTCATAGAATATTGCTCCGATGAAAAGTAGCTGATTACCAACTGCTGTGGCACCCAACCATCCACCCTGCATCACACCCTGATACTGAGGAGGAGCTACTTTCGAAACAAATGAGATTCCCAGAGGGCTAATGAAGAGCTCTGCAACTGTAAGTATAAAGTATGTTCCAATCAGAAGGAATGGGGTAACTTTTTGAGCATCTTGCAGGCCACCCATAGCCAGAACATCTTTCTGAAGTGGAAGACCATATGAACCGATAGCCATAACAACGAAACCGAAAGCGGCAATAAGCATACCTATTGCAATCTTCTTAGGAGTAGACGGCTCTATACCTCTTGCCCTTAACCAGCCGAACAGACCCATTATTACAGGGGTAAGAAGAACAACAAACAGAGGATTAATAGACTGGAATATCTCTGCACCAACTATTTTTACAAATCCTAGATTGATTTCAATTCCGCTCAGGTCTGTAAACTCTTTTGCAAACATTGTAAGAGTAAGTCCGTTTTGGTGGAAAGAGAACCAGAAGAAGATTACAACTCCGAATACTGCGAAAAGTGCATAGATACGTTGACGAACCTCCTGTACAGACATCTTTATCTCATTAGGATCTACAACCTTAATACCACCTTTAGCCTCAAGACCAGGGAAGGTTTTCTTGTTTGAAACGTAGATTGCAAGAGAGATTAGCATTGCAATAATTGCTACTCCAAATGCGTAGTGATAACCTGTTGTAAATACACTCAGATACTGATTTGCAAAAGCTGTAAGGTCAGCCACAGGAGCTCCTGCAGATGTGTTTGCAAGTTCGGCAAAACGGGTTGCAGCCTCAGGAGAGAGGGTGTTTCCCAGTTGTGCGTGACAAAGAGCAGGAAGGTCTGCACTGTATTGGAAACCATTATGGTTAACCCACCAGTTACGGATACCTACTGCAAAGAATGGAGCGAAAATAGCACCTACGTTAATAAACATATAGAACAGAGAGAAACCTGAGTCTCTCATTTTGCTGTACTGATTGTTATCGTACATTTTACCCACCAAAGCCTGAAGGTTTCCTTTGAACAGACCGTTACCAAAAGCAATTACGAAAAGTCCGATACAAACCAGAATAAGGAAAAGTGTTTTGTTAGGAACCGGAGTAGGGGTAGGTATTGACAAAAGAAGGTATCCTACTGCCATAATGATAAGGCCGGTAAGAATAGTACCTTTGTAATTCCTGGTTTTGTCTGCAATTAAACCGCCTACAAGCGCAAGGATGTAGATGGATGCGTAGAAGATGGAGTAGATTATACCTGCACTGGTTCCGTCAAGACCAAATTTTGCCTGAAGAAAGAGTACAAGAATCGCCATCATCGTGTAAAACCCGAAGCGCTCTCCCATATTTGCCAGGGCGGCTGCAAGTAGTCCTTTTGGATGATTTTTAAACATAGTAAATTATTGTATTAGTTAAAAATTAGCTCACAACTTCGCAAAAATAGTAAAAATTGGATAACTTTGTTGAAAAGCTTAAGTAACCGATGTCAAAAATTATCTTTTTATTACTCGCAGGCCCCTTTTATCTTATTTCACTACTACCGCTGCGGTTACACTATTTCATATCGGACAGTTTACTTTTTATAATCGGCAATGTTTTTGGGTACAGAAAATCGGTTGTAACGGTTAATATATCACGCTCTTTTCCAGAATTTAAGTACGATATGGTGGAGAGCACCGTAAAGGGCTTCTATAGTCACCTTGCAGAGATAATTGCAGAGAGTATGTGGATGATTTCTGCTTCAAAAAAAAAGTTGTCTAAATTGGTGAAAATCGAAAATTCCGAGGTGTTGAGAGCTTTTTTTTCGGCAAAAAAGTCTGTAATTGTCGTGGGCGGCCATATAGGAAACTGGGAGCTTCTTACAAAGATGGACAAATTTGACGTGGGTTTACCTTTAGGTTATAACGGAGATCAGCTAAAATTCATATATAAAAAGCAGCACTCGAAATTTGCGGACAGGTTTGTGAGATGGATACGCGAGAGCAACTCCGGGATAGAGCTTATTGAATCCAACAGTGCTGCAAGGTATATACTAAAAAACAGAGATAAAACAGCCTGCTACTTCCTTTTTGCAGATCAAGCCCCCCTGCCTGGCTCAAAATTTGTGACAAAAATTTTTAACCAGCAGACCCTGATGATTAACGGACCGGAAGTTATCTCAAAAAGTGCCGGCTTACCGGTTGTTTTTCTCAATATGGAGAGGGTAAGGAGGGGAGCTTACACGGTAAAATTAACCCTTGTAACAAATGACGCATCCAAAGAGGATGAGGGGTTTGTCACCGAAAGGTTTGCTTCTCTACTGGAGAGTTCTGTAAACGCCAACCCCCACAATTGGCTCTGGTCTCATAAGAGGTGGAAAAGAACTGCTCAGGAGAACATTTTGAAGAGTTAGAGTGTTTAGATAATAATATATATGCCAAGAGGAATTAAATGTATGCCGAGAGGAATTAAAAAGAAAATGATGAAGAATATTTTAAAAGCACTCCTGCTAATTGTTATGATTGCCGGGGCAACTGAATCAAGGTCGCAATTTATCAATCCGGGCGATAAAATCCCCGCTGGTGCAATAGTCTATTCCCTCCCTGTAACCTCTCTCCATTTTATTGTTGAGGTTACATTCGAATCTTTTACTTCAGGGCCTTACGCCAGGTTTTCTCAAAAGTATTTGGGGGTTCAGGCAAGAGAGGAGAGTGGAGATTCATATCAGATTAGCAATGTAGAGGTTATTCCCTATATTGAGGCAGACCCATCTGCAAATATTGCCCTTAACCTGGGAAATAGTAAAAACGCTTCGGCAAACTTCCTGGAGATGATAAATCAAGGTCTTATAATGTGGTCAGATTCATATGCAGGTAAACAGGAGAAGATGAGATTCCCGGATATGCGCAGTAACACCCTTTTTGTGAAGGCTATCTCTACATCAAACCTGACAAGCGAGAAGAGTACCTTATACAGAACCGCTTCCACTCCAACCGGATCTGAGAGATCTGCAGTTCAACAGAGCCAGGTTGTGGAGAAGAGCATTGAGAAGAGGGCAGAGGAGAGTGCCAATATGATATTCAAATTAAGAACCAAACGGCTCGAAATTATTACCGGAGAGACCGATGCAACATTTAGCGGAGATGCTCTCAGAGCTGCTATTGACGAGATAAACAGGCTGGAAGATGAGTATCTGAGTCTTTTCTTTGGAAAGATCAGGAGCGGTTCTCAAAAGATGTCATTTGATGTTATGCCAAAGGCAGATAACGAAAAGCAGATTTACATTGCCTTTCGCCTTTCGGACAGTCAGGGATTGCTCCCCTCAAATAACCTTGCAGGTCGTCCTATAGTGCTGGAGCTTCTTAAAGAGACAGAACAACCGGGGGTAACAATGGATGTAACCTCAGGCAGAGGTCGTGTGGTGTATCGCAAACCTGCAATGATGAACCTTCGGCTGATGGATGGACAAAATGTAATTATGCAATCCAGAGTACCTGTATACCAACTTGGAACCCTGCTATCTTTTCCGTTAGATATAGCAACCGGGAAACTATAATGATTATTAATTAACAATTAAAACATAGAGTTATGAATATTAAAGATCTTAAGCCAGAAAGAGTGTGGAACCACTTTTACTCCCTTACACAGATTCCGCGCCCATCCAAAAAAGAGGAGAAGGCTGTTCTTTTTCTGGAAAAATTCGGCAAAGAGCTTGGTTTGGAGACAATCAAGGATGAGCTGGGCAACATTATCATCAGGAAACCTGCATCCAAAGGGATGGAGAACAGAAAAGGGATAATCTTCCAGGCACACATAGATATGGTCCCTCAAAAGAACAGTGATAAGGTTCACGATTTTGAAAAAGATCCTATTATTCCGAGAATTGTAGACGGATGGATGTACGCAACAGGAACTACTCTTGGAGCAGATAACGGACTTGGAATTGCTGTGGCAATGGCTGTTCTTGAAGATAAAAATATGGTACACGGGCCTGTTGAGGCTCTCTTTACTATTGACGAAGAGGCCGGAATGAATGGTGCCAGAGGTCTTAAGGGCGGTCTTCTTAAAGGAGATATTCTCATAAATCTGGATTCAGAGGATGAGGGCGAGCTTTATGTTGGTTGCGCAGGAGGCTTGGACGCTACAGCGATTTTCAACTATAAAGAGGAGAAGACACCTGCCGGAATGGAGGGTTACAAGTTGAATATAACAGGTCTTAAAGGTGGTCACTCGGGAATGGATATCATTCTTGGCAGAGGCAATGCAAATAAGGCCCTTGTTAGAATACTGCTTCCTCTTATGAAAGATCTTGGAGTGAGATTATCTTCAATAGAGGGTGGAAGTCTTCGTAACGCAATCCCGAGAGAGGGTTTTGCAACACTGGCAATTCCATCTGCAAAGGTTAAGGATGCACAGGCAATTGTAGAGAGACATTTTGCCGAAATGGTTAATGAGCTTGCTGCTCACGAACCTAACCTGAACATTGTTCTTGAGAAGTGTGACACTCCGTCTGTACTAATAGATCAAACCACAGCCCTAAATCTTGTTAAGTCTGTTTATGCTTGTCCTAACGGAGTTGAGAGAATGAGCGATGCAATGCCGGGGCTCGTTGAGACATCAAACAATCTTGCAATTGTAAAATCTGCAAACGGTAAAATAGAGATCAACTGTCTTTTGAGAAGCTCGGTTGATTCTGCCAAGGATGTGCTGGGAGCAGCAATTACATCTGTTTTTGAACTGGCAGGTGCAGAGGTGAAACTAGCCGGAGGGTATCCCGGTTGGAAACCGGATGTTAACTCAGACATACTCAAGACTATGAAGGTTGTATACAAAAATCTTTACGGAAATGAGCCGGAAGTTAAGGCAATACACGCAGGTCTTGAGTGCGGAATCCTGGGCGGGAACTATCCTAATTGGGATATGATCTCTTGTGGTCCAACAATCCGCTCTCCTCACTCACCGGATGAGAGAGTAGAGATTGCAACTGTGGAGAAGTGGTGGAACTATGTTGTAGAGGTTCTCAAAAATGCTCCGGTTAAAAAATAGCCACTTTTAAGAATTATTTGGAGGGCTGAAAATATTAAGTTATATTTGCAGCCCTTTTTTAATTATTTATTTTAATATAAAAGTATGTTAAAACAGTACGAAACCGTTTTCATTGCAACTCCCGTTTTATCTGACATCCAGATAAAGGAAGCGGTAAAAAAATTCCGTGACTTCATCACCGACAATGGTGGTGAGATAGTTCACGAAGAGGATTGGGGCCTAAAGAAACTGGCTTATCCAATTCAGAAAAAAACAACAGGTTTTTACCACCTGATTGAATTCAAAGCAGATCCTGCCAATGTCTCAAAACTTGAGATTCAGTATCGCCGCGATGAGCGCATAATTCGCTTTTTGACATTTGCCCTGGACAAACACTCAGTGGCATACGCAGAGAGAAGACGCAACAACAAATCAGAGAATAAAGCTAAGGAGGTTTAATTATGGCAAATCAGGCAAACAACGAAATCCGCTATCTGAATCCTCCTACAGTTGAGGTGAAAAAGAAGAAATACTGCCGTTTTAAAAAATCCGGTATTAAGTATGTAGATTACAAAGACGCTGAGTTTTTAAAGAAATTCCTGAATGAGCAGGGTAAGATTCTTCCCCGCCGTTTAACAGGTACCTCTTTGAAGTTCCAGAAAAAAGTTTCACAGGCCGTTAAACGCGCAAGACACCTTGCTTTACTGCCATATGTAACAGATTTATTGAAATAAGCAAAGGAGAGATACAATGGAAATTATACTAAAACAGGATGTGCCTAATTTGGGCCATAAAGATGATCTGGTTAACGTGAAAAACGGTTACGCCACAAATTATCTCATACCTCAAGGCTTTGCTACAATGGCTACACCTTCTGCAAAGAAGATGCACGCAGAAAACCTCAGACAAAGAGCTCATAAAGAGACTAAGATAAGAGAAGTGGCTTCGGCTTTGGCAGCTAAATTGGAGGGATTCCAGGTTACTATTGCAACCAAAGTAAGCTCAACGGGTAAAATTTTCGGCTCTGTAAATAATATTCAGGTTGCTGAGGCACTAGCCGCAAAAGGATTTGAAATTGACAGAAGAAACATTACCATTCAGGGTGAAGAATCACTGAAAGAGGTTGGAATTTACGATGTTGTCGTTAAGTTTCACCGTGATATCAAGGCCAATATCAAGATTGAGATTGTAGGGGAGGAGTAACAGGACCTTAACAAAAATATTAAAAGGCCTCATTTTGAGGCCTTTTTTTGAATAATTAATTATTTTTTTGTACATTTGAACATTACTACCAAAACTAACTTGTTATGATAAAGAAATTATTGACTGTTACAATTTTACTGTTCTCTGTTGCAGGTTTTGCACAGGAGCAGAACGAGGGCAATAAGTATGGCCCTTTCCTTACCAATAAATTTTTTGACAACTGGTTTATCTCTGCAGGAGGCGGTGTACAGGTTCTTTACGGAGAACACGATAATGTAGCTTCTTTTGGTAAGAGATTTTCACCGGCTCTCGATTTTTCTGTAGGTAAGTGGATTACTCCTTCAATTGGTGTTAGAGGTCAAATTGCAGGGTTCTCAGCTAAAGGATTGGTTAACAATTCTACAGCAAAATTTATTGAGGGAGCATCTAGTGATCACGCCGGCTATTGGGATGAGAAATTCAGTTTCTTTAATCTGCACGGAGATCTTTTATGGAACATCTCAAATAGTATAGGTGGTTACAGAACAGATCGTACCTGGGAATTTATCCCTTTCCTTGGTGTAGGTTATGCCAGGTCTTGGAAAGAGAATGTAAATCCTGTTTACAAAGAGGCTGCGGCATCTACAGGAATTATCAATAAAATCAGACTTTCAGACGCTTTCAACCTCAATCTTGAGCTAAGAGCACTTCTTGTAAATGACAGGTTTGACGGATTTGAAATTGGTCAGGGAATTGAAGAGATTGTATCTGCAACTGTTGGGTTTACCTACAACTTTGCAAGAAGAGGTTTCGACAAATACAAAGAGCCTATCATTCCGGACTACACTCCTTATACATCAAAAATCTCAGATCTTGAAAAGCAGATTGCAGATGCAGATGTTAAAACTAAGAAATTGTCTTCGGATCTTGCAGCTGAGAAGAATAAAAAGCCGGAAATTGTAAAATCTGTTGAGTACATTGCCTCTCCACTTGCAATTTTCTTCCCTATAAGCCAATCAAGGCTTACAGATATGGACCTTATCAACCTTGGCAACTTTGCAGAGGCTGTTAAGAAATCCGGCAAGAAATACAAAATTATGGGTTCTGCAGACAAAGCAACCGGCAATAAAAAGCTAAATATGAAGATTAGCCAAAGTCGTGCGGATGCTGTTTACAATGCTCTTGTAAACAAATTTGGAGTTAACCCTTCTCAACTTGAAGTTATTGCTAAAGGTGACGAGAACGAGCCATTCGGCAAACCAGTTCTTAATCGCGTAGTTATACTCGAATAAGCACATAAATAATAGTTAATCTAAGAGGCTGTCTAATTTTAGGCAGCCTCTATTTTTATATACTGTCGCCACTTATGCGTGGAAAGCTTACCGGCAGCAACGCAGTTTTTTCAAACGCTTTTTTCTTTGTGTTTTTCGGGGCTTCGAAAACGCCTCCCTACGGTCGTTGAACGGTCCTCAGCCTTTTTCCGAAAAACCCTTCAGAAAATAAGCTAAAAAAAAGATGTTGATGCCGGTGAGCTTTCCACGGAATATAAACTTAGCGACAAATTTATAATGTGAAACCTTTCCAAAGATTTGGCGAACTAGAAAATATAGTTGAATAACTATTAAAAATAGTTGCATAACTAAAAAATATAGTTACATTTGCATCAAATAACAATTTTTATGAAAATTCAATCTAACGGCTCTTCAAGATTAACCTCCAAAGAGGAGGAGCTTATGAATTTTTTCTGGGCTAAGGGTGCTCTCTTTGTGAGGGAGTTGCTGGATTTTTACGATGAACCAAAGCCACATTTCAACACTCTCTCTACAATTGTAAGAGGGTTGGAGGAGAAGGGGTTCTTAGATCATAGGTCTTTCGGTAATACTTACCAGTACTATGTCGTGATAACTCAGGATGAGTATAAGAGTGGCGCTCTCGACAATGTTGTGAAAAAATATTTCAAGAACTCATACCTTGGCGTGGTATCCTCTCTAATTAAAGAGGAGCAGATATCTTTGGAGGAGCTTCGCAAACTCATAGACTCTGTTGAGAAATCCTCTAAAAAGTGATAGCTATGGGAGAGTTTTTTGTATATATATTGAAGTCTTCACTATGTTTGTCTGTCTTCTATCTTTTTTACAAACTGCTGCTTAGCAAAGAGACTTTTCACAGCTTTAACAGAGTGGTACTTATAGCGATTTTTCTCCTTTCTGGGTTAATACCGTTTATAGAACTTGCTCTTATTAAAGAGAGCCGGATATCGGAACTCTCTCTTAATCTTGATGCAATTATTGCAATGGCCGGTAACGCTCCTGCAGATGAGGCTGCGTTGAATGGTTCAGAGAGTGTAATTTACTTGCCCATTATTGCTCTTATTATATATTTAACAGGAGTCGTATTTACATCCGGGTTCTCTATCCTGTCATTTGTAAGAATGTCTGCGCTCCTTACAAATAAAGACTCTCAAAGAAAATCTATCGGGGGAGGAGTTACACTTATTATTCACAAGGAGTCTGCCTCACCTTTCTCCTGGATGAGGTATATTGCAATAAGCGAGAAAGATTACAACGAAAATGCAAGAGAGATACTCTCTCACGAGATGGCTCATATAAAAGGGGTGCACTCTGCAGATATAATTATCGCAGAGTTAATGAGGATACTCCACTGGTTTAATCCTGCAGTGTGGTTATTGAAGCAGGAGATTAGGAATATTCACGAATTTCAAGCAGATGAAGCAGTTATAAACAGCGGCATCGATGCAAAACAATACCAACTATTATTAATTAAAAAAGCTGTTGGCGACAGACTCTACACTATGGCCAACAGCTTTAATCACAGCAAACTTAAAAACAGAATTACTATGATCACAAAGAAAAAATCAACTCGTTCGGCATCACTTAAAGCAATGTTTGTGTTGCCTTTAACTCTTTTTGCAGTTATCTTGTTTGCAGATGAAAAGGTAACATCTGCACTTGAACCGGTTTCAGATGTCAAAATTACAGATTTAATTCAAAAAGACACAATAAAAGAGGTCTCAAAAAGCGTTAAGATTATCCTAAACGGAGATAAAGCAGCATCTGCAAATGGGGATATAGTTGTATCTGCAAAAGGGGATATAGTTGTATCTGCAAAAGGGGATATAGCAGATTCTACAAAAAAAGTCAAAGTCAGAATGGTCGTAAACGGCAAAGATACTTCGACAATGGTTTACAATATAGCTTTGAAAGATAGCCTGAAACCTTCTGTTATAGTTATTGATAATAAGATTATTAAGGCAGAAAATAAAAATGAGATAAAAGTAGTTAAGGGAGAGATGACTGTTTTGTGGGATGCAACTTCAGATGATAAAAACCCACTTATTGTTGTGAACGGAGAGATTCAAAAGCCCACTTTTGATATATCCAATCTATCATCCGAGTCAATTAAATCAATTACTATCCTTAAGGACAAAAGCGCATTATCGCTGTACGGAACGAAAGGAAAGAATGGCGTAGTTGTGATTACATTGAAGGATGGTGCACAAAAAATCGATGGTAAGACTGAAATCAGGATTAAAAGCTCAGGAAATGTTCAAAATCCTCTTTATGTTATTGATGGAAAAGTTATAAAGGAGGGGGGTGACATTAATGCAATCAAAGCGGAAAACATTGAGTCAATCAATATATTGAAAGACAAGACGGCTATTGAAAAATATGGAGAACGAGCTAAGAACGGAGTTATTGAGATCACCCTTAAGAAGGGTGTTAAACCAGTCGCATCCGACAACCATAAGGCACAAGAGAGATCTGCAGGAGTGGCAAAATCCAGGGGGATAATTAATCCAATCTATGTGGTGGATGGAGAGATTATGAAAAAGGGCTTTGATATTGCTAATATTACACCTGAGAGGATAGCCTCTATGACAATTCTCAAAGATAAAAGTGCTATTGATAAATATGGCGAAAAGGGTAAGGATGGAGTCATTGAGATCACTTTAAAAAAGTAAAACAGGGCAATTAACTGAAAATATTTTGTACCTTTGATGACTTTTTATTAAGCATTTTAAAGACAAAATATAACATAATGAAACAAGATCTTCAAATATCCGAACTAATTAAAAAAGAAGAGAACCGCCAGTTACACGGGATCGAGTTGATTGCATCGGAGAACTTTGTTACTCCTCAGGTACTATCTGCCCTTGGCTCCGTTTTAACAAATAAATATGCCGAAGGGTATCCGGGAGCAAGATATTATGGTGGTTGCGAGGTGGTAGACCAGGTGGAGCAATTAGCTATAGATCGTCTTTGTCAACTTTTCGAAGCTGAGTACGCAAATGTACAGCCCCACTCAGGAGCCCAGGCCAATATGGCTGTTTTTATGGCTTGTCTCAAACCCGGAGATACATTTATGGGTTTGGATCTTGCACACGGCGGACACCTGACACACGGCTCTCCCGTTAATATGTCCGGTATCTGGTATAATGCGATAGCATATCAGGTTAGAGAAGAGACCGGCCTTATTGATTACGATGATATGGAGCGCAAGGCTCTTGAATTCAAACCAAAGATGATAATCGGCGGAGCTTCTGCCTACTCAAGAGAGTGGGATTGGGAGCGTATGAGAGCAATTGCAGATAAAATAGGTGCACTTTTTATGGTTGATATGGCTCATCCGGCAGGACTTATTGCTGCAGGTCTGCTAAAGAATCCGGTTAAATATGCACATATTGTAACCTCTACAACACATAAAACATTAAGGGGTCCTCGCGGAGGTATTATTCTGATAGGGAAGGATTTTGAAAACCCATTCGGAATTCTGACTCCAAAAGGGGAGACAAAAATGATGTCGGCAGTTCTTAACTCAAGTGTATTCCCCGGAATTCAGGGTGGCCCACTGGAGCACTGTATTGCAGCAAAAGCTGTCTCTTTCTTTGAAGCCCTGCAACCGGAGTTTAAACTTTATCAGACTCAGGTTCAGAAGAATGCAACAGCTATGGCAGCTGCATTTATGGAGAGAGGATATAAAGTAATATCGGGTGGAACAGACAACCATCTGATGCTTATAGATCTCAGAAGCAAATTCCCGGAACTTACAGGTAAGATTGCAGAGAAGGTGCTGGTAACTGCAGATATAACAGTTAATAAAAATATGGTACCATTTGACAGCAGATCTCCTTTCCAGACATCCGGCATACGAGTGGGTACACCTGCAATTACCTCTCGCGGTCTTCTTGAAAAGGATATGCCTTTCATTGTTGAGCTGGTAGATAGAGTTCTCTCAAATATAGATGATGAGGCCATTATTGCAGAGGTGAGAGAGCAGGTGAGAAAGAAGATGCACGGGTTACCTCTTAATATCTGGTAGTTACGAGAATATCTGGTAGAGGTTCAGAGACTATGCCGGAGTTACAATGCGGAATCGACTAAAGTAGATTCAACTTGAGAAGGCGGAGCGGTTATTACCGGCTCCGTCTCTTTTTTTGTGAATATCTCAAAGGCTGGTAAAGCAGGAGTTTTCCCGAAAAGCTGATTTGTATAGAAGAAGCCGGGAAGTTCAAGGGTAGAGACATACTCTCTCGATGACGGAATGACTGACCTTGTTGTAACCTCAAAGCGACTGGCCGGTCTCTCGTTATACCTTAACCGAAAACCTTTTAGCCTCTTTTTTTCCGGTTCAACATCTATAATCGGATAGAGATCACTCTGAACAGTTTCAAAGTATCTGACTCTTTGAACGCTCTTCTCTTTAATTATGGCGGTCATAGTCTTACACTCCTTCTGATTCATAGTTGTGAGGATACTGTCCTCCGCGAAAAAGAAGATTACTGTTACCCCACCGTAAGCATCAAACCTGGTGAGGTCACCCTCAGTAAAATGGGCAACAATATCTGTAGCTTTAATTTGATTGTAGTGCAGAGAGTCCTCTTTTGTAGCAACGAAAGCACCGGAGATAAGCTCTGTTTTGCTGAGCTGTTCATTAGAGGTAATAAGTTGTATACTGTCTGCGTTAAACTGATTGTTCTCATTCCAGAGCACAGGGTCTTTATATAGCCGGATAATTGAGTCTATAGAGTTGAACATTAAAGAGTCGCATCTGCCCTGAATATTGCTTCTGTAGAAACGGATGTTTTTATTTGCAGATATTACTCTTATTAAGGTTGTATCTTTTGGAGTTAACAAAAGCGAGTCCTTGACCGGAATCTTGAGTGAATCTTTGAGATGATTTGAGAGTGAATCTTTGACCGGAATTCTGAGTGAATCTTTGAGATGATTTGAGAGTGAATCTTTGACCGGAATTCTGAGTGAATCCTTTGCGGTAATCTTTAGAAGGGAATCTGCTGCGGCAGTTTTAAGCAAATCTGTAGCAGGGGGTTTAACAGCGACCACCGTTTTTTTTGCGGTTGAATCTTTGGGTAGCGGAGTAGGTCTGTTGTACATCTCTTTAATGGGGTCTTTCCGGCTAAGAGAGTACCTCTTTTGAGAGAGAGCAACTGTTGCGGAGTCCATCTCAAACTTTGGTAACATTCGGTAGTGAATTGTATCAGCAGCAAAAAAGAGGGTATCCGGAAGATCGTTCTCCACTGAGTAGTATGCTAGTGAAGGGTTTTTATAGAGTTCGGCAAAAACTGGATTCTCGCGGTATCTTACAAAATCCGAAAAGAGCAACATAGATTGTGCCGTATCCAGAATCTGAACATCATCGTAAAGCTCTGCTTTTGGCTCAGCTCTTTCGTAGTATATTCTTTTTGCCCAAAGTTCATTTTGGCCGTTGAGCATATAGGCGTTGTCATCAAAATTGTATATCTCCTTCTCACGGTTGTACCAGCCACTGTTGGAGCTAAGAAAGCTGTTATTCTGCCACACCTTTACAGAGCCAAGAAAATCTACACGCTTATCTTTACTCCAGTATGCGAGTGAATCACTCTTAAGGACAAGTGAGTCTGAGTTAAGTTCTACCCGTTCTATAAACTTAAACCGTTCAATTTTCGAATGGTAGTACCCCCGTATGCTCTCTATAACCTTCCCCTTTTTATCCATCATACTTCCGCCGTTGAAGAAGTATGCGATGCTATCTTTTGTATTATAGTCCAGATGTAGTGTCCTGAGACGATTGCTATCCTTGTCTATAAGCTCAACTAGGTTACCTCTTACACGAGCAATAGAGCTGTCTGCAAGATAGTTAACTCTATCACCGGAAAGAATGGTGCGATCCTGAACTATCTTAACATTCCCGATAGCATCAACAATATTGTAGGTAAGATCCCATATTGCGGTATCACAAATTATTAATGTGTTGTTATGAAGAAATTGTGCAGGGCCTGTAACTTTTCTTATATTTCTGAATTCATTTTGGTAAATCTCTGCTGTTTTGGCACTTAACAGTCTAACAAGGCGATCTTCGCCCTGTGTCTGTTGTGCATTCGCAGAGATGGAAAAGAGTATAGTTAATATTAAAAATGACAGACTATGTCTCATTTAATCCAACCATTCTTAAGGAATGGGCAATGTTGAAATACAGGATCAATTCTGATAAATGTACTCTCCTTCTTCTTTTTAGTAAAGGCTTCAATAGCCTCCATTGCAAGCTTATTTCTAGCCTCGTTTTGAAGAACGGAGAAGTCATCCCTAAAAGTTGCCACGTGAGATGGTATTATCTTTTCGAGTTTAATAATCTTATAAACAGTGTTTCCGCTTCTTCCTTCGTTATCTGTAGTCTCAAAAGGCTCCGATATCTCACCCTCTTTAAGGTCTTTGATTATGTTATAATCTACAGGTTTTAGCTGATCTTTCTCAAAATATGCAGAGCCACTCTGCTCATCGGCTACAAGACCACCGTTTACATAAGATTTGGGGTCGTGTGAGTATCTTTGCGCTGCTGCTTCAAAATTGATAGTGTCAATGAGGATAAGGTTCCTTATGCTGTCCAGTTTATTGAAAGCCTTTGCACGATCTGCATTTGTATATTCAGGTCTAAGCAGAATGTGGCGGGCATTAAACATATCTCCCTCTTTCTTAATCATCTGAATAAGGTGAAAACCATCGGGAGTCTCAACTATCTGAGAAACTTGCCCCTCTTTAAGAGAGACAGCTGCATCCGAAAATGCCGGCCAGTAAAGCGTTTTTGAAGCCATACCAAGCTCTCCGCCTCTTCCTGCACTGCCGGGATCTTTAGAGTATAGAGTTGCCAGTGTGCTGAATTTATCTCCTTTAATTACCCTTTCACGAAACTCCAGAAGCCTCTCTTTAACGGCCATAATAGAGTTCTCTTTATCCGGATATTGTGCTATTTGGCGGAATTTGTACTGAGTTGATATAATTGGAAGACTATCTGCAGGAGTAGCTTTATAATAACGCTCAACATCAAAAGGGGTCAGTTCCGGAGCAGTCTGAGCAACTTTGTTTCTCATCTCCTGTGTAAGGAATTGCTCGGTTAAAGCCTCTCTCCACTCATCTTTTACTCTGAATAGCGGTTTTTTGAAATACTGCTCTGCAGCTTTCTCACCACCCAGCTGAGTGAGTACCTCCTGTATTCTTCTGTTGAGTTCTCCCTCAACATTGTCCGGACTCACCTGCAGACTATCTAGTCTTGCCTGTGTGAGGAACAACTTCTGGATGAGCATATTTTCAAGCACATCGCATCTAAGGTTCCTGTCTGAAGTTACCCCCTGCAGCATCATCATCTGAACCTCTGCCTCAAGAGCCGATAGTTGGATCATATCATTTCCAATGAGTGCTATTGTTTTGTCTATGAGCCCTTTTTGATATTTCTGCGCGGAGAGGGTCACTCCCGAAGCGATAATTACAAGAAGAGTAATCAGAAATCTTTGAGTCTTACTGTTCATTTTTTGGGGTATCGTTAATGTTTGTTTTAATTTTATTCTTTTGATGAGCCTCACGAACAAGGTCCTTCTCCAGTTGAGAGATAAGGTTCTGTTTGCGTTTGCTTATAATTATCTCTTTTATTCTGGGCAGATAGTACTCAAAAGGTGGAGTGCCATCCGGCTTTATCCTCTCCGGAAAGAAGGCAAAGTAGTTGTAGAGTGAATCTTTGGTCTCGATATACTGTTTGTACTCCAGCTCTCTTTCGCAACTGTACAGGTCTAAAGGCATCTCTCTTGCAACTTGTGAGAGATCTGCCCATTGATTGTTAAAATTGTTGTAACGATCTGCAGAGTTGAAGCACAGTTTCTCAAGTTCGTCTATATCTTCAAGACTGACAGCTTTGTATAGGCTTCTTATCCTCTCCAGATTAGGAGATTTGGCAGAGATCTTAATGACTCTGGCCTTTACTACGGAGTTATTGAGAGAGATATTTGAAGAGTTTGCCAGATAGTAACTTCTTGCCTCCTCATTGGTAACCAGCGTGTCAAGCCTTTGGTCTATGTAGAGTTTTTCGTAACGGTAGGCAAGCAGTGAGTTTCGGTAGTCTTCAAGCTCTACTGTTACATCCTTATCCTCTTTGAGAAGCTGACTCTCCGCTTTCTCAACAATCAGGTATTTGAGTGCCCAGGAGTTTACATATTGACGGAGCATAGTAATGCTGTCGCCATAAGGTGTTCCGGCAGGGATTAAGTTACGGATATCCTCCTTGTAGAGATATCTGTCTCCTACCTGAGCAACAACATCATCCCCGGAACGGAACTCCAGAAACCTGCAGGAGGAGACCAGAAGGAGAAGTAATATTGTTGTTATTGCTCTCATATTTCTATTAAATATTTGTTTTACTCATATTTAAGCCTCTACCTGGTGTAGTTTGGAGACTCTCTGGTAATTGTAACATCGTGAGGGTGGTTCTCTATTACTCCTGCAGATGTTATTCGAATAAATTGTGCTGCCCGTAACTCCTCAAGGTTTTTGGCACCGCAGTAACCCATACCTGCTTTCAAACCGCCAACCAGCTGGTAAACAACCTCGCTTAAAGTTCCTTTATATGGAACCTGTGCAACGATGCCCTCCGGTACAAGTTTTTTCACATCATCTTCCATATCCTGGAAATATCTGTCTTTGGAGCCTTGAGCCATCGCTTCAAGAGACCCCATACCACGATAAGATTTAAATTTTCTACCGTTAAGTATGATTGTGTCTCCGGGAGACTCCTCTACTCCGGCAAACAAAGACCCTGCCATAATTGTACTGGCACCCGCAGCAAGTGCTTTTACTATGTCTCCGGAGTACCTGATGCCTCCGTCTGCAATTATCGGAATTCCTGTTCCCTTGAGAGCCTGAGCGGCAAGCATTATTGCCGTAAGCTGAGGGACTCCCACTCCTGCAACCACTCTTGTTGTGCAGATAGAACCCGGCCCAATTCCAACCTTAACACCATCTACATTGCACTCTGCCAAAGCTCTGGCTGCATCTGCAGTTGCAATGTTCCCTGCAATCACCTGAAGATTCGGGAAAGCTTGCTTTACCTTTTTTACAGTCTGTAAAACATATACAGAGTGGCCGTGTGCCGTATCGACAACAATTGCATCTATCCCCACAGAGACCAGTTTTTCAACCTTAAGAATTGTATCTGCACCAACACCTACTGCAGCTGCTACTCTAAGGCGTCCCTTTTCGTCCTTGCTCGCGTGAGGATTATCTTTAATCTTTGTAATATCCTTATAAGTGAGAAGACCTATCAGAACGCCGCTCTCATCTACAACAGGAAGTTTTTCAATCTTGTAATTTTTAAGAATGAGAGAGGCTTGTTGCAGATCTGTTCCTCTAACCGCAGTTATGAGGTTCTCCTTTGTCATCACTTCGGAGATAGGCGTCTTCATATTGTCTATAAAGCGAAGGTCGCGGTTTGTAACAATACCGATTAGTTTTTTATTCTCGTCAACAACGGGAATTCCTCCGATTTTGTTCTCTTTCATCAGAAAGAGCGCATCCCCGACAATCCCGTCTTTGTGTATGGTAATGGGGTCATAAATCATTCCGTTTTCTGCCCTTTTAACCCGTCTCACGTGGTCCATCTGCATCTCTATAGGCATATTTTTGTGAATTACACCGATACCCCCTTCGCGTGCAATCTCAATTGCCAGCTCTGCTTCGGTCACAGTATCCATTGCTGCAGATACAACAGGAGAGCTGATTTTTATATTTTTTGAGAAATATGAACTCACATCTACATCTCTTGGAAGAACCTCACTTCTTGCAGGAACAAGAAGGACATCGTCAAAGGTAAGACCTTCTGGAATAATGATATTTGCCAATGATTGCATAACTCTTTTTTTTATAATCTGCAAAGATAGTGAAAAATGGTTACAGGTTATAGAGCCTGGATTGAAATGTTTCTCTCTCTTGTAGCCTTTTCTCTAATAATCTTAAAAGCTCCACATTCCGGATAAACCCCCAGGGGTTAGATTTAACAAATCTTGGGGGGAGCTCGCCCGCAAACCTCTCTATAAATAGGTTTGGACGAAGCAGTTCCAGGAAATCTACAAAGAAATCTATATACTCTGCAAGAGACATCTGCACAAAATCCTGCGGCCTCTGTTCAAACTCCAGCTCCATCTTTGTCCCGGTAACAATCTGAAGTTGATGAAATTTTACGGAGTTAAGAGGAAGTCGGTTAATCTCACCTGCATATGCCATCATATCTTCGCGACTCTCTCCCGGAAGCCCGAAAATGAAGTGTGCCCCCTGATGAAGCCCTTTGAGGGCTGTCTTCTCTATTGCATCTACAGCGTCTTTGAAGGTGTGGCCTCTGTTTATCCTCTCCAGGGTTTTGTCGTGAATACTCTCTATGCCGTATTCTATTACCACTATGTGATCTTTTGAGATTTGCGAAAGGAGTTCAAGCTTACTCTCATCTATGCAGTCCGGGCGGGTTCCAATAACAATACCCTTAACCAGCGGGTGGGAGAGTGCCTCCAAATAGCGTTTACGCAGAGTCTCGGTGCCGGCATAAGTGTTGGAATATGGTTGAAAATATGCAAGATAGCCCTCTGCAGTGCGATATCTTTTTTTGTGAAATTCAATACCCTCCTCTATCTGCAATAGGATATCCTTATCTGGCGTGCTGTAGGAGGGGTGAAAGGCATCGTTGTTGCAATATGTACAACCTCCTGTCGTTATAGAGCCATCTCTGTTGGGGCAGGAGAAGCCTGCATCCACAACAATCTTCTGAAGCCGGCTCCCATATTTTTCGCGAAAGTATCCTACATAGGAGTTGAATCTTCTGTTGCCGTTAAAGCGCATCAGAGAAGAATTTTAAAAATGGCCTTCTTGATTTTCCCGACCCCGATAAGTGGAGCGTGTGCATCGTGTGGGAAGAGAACCACCAGTGTTCCCGGTCCCATATTGAGAAAATACTCCGGCTCCTCTTCCAGGAAGGCAATATCTTTTACCTGGTCATAAGGTATATCGTCTCCGTTGCACCGGCTGCGATCTCTAACTCCGATTGTCTCCTCTCCCTGCAAAAGAATATGAATGTCTATGTAAGAGTCGTGAACTTCTAGTTTTGGAATCACCAGACCTTTTCCCTCGCCCTCCCATATTTTGCAATATATATCTTTGCCCATAATTTGATACTCACCGGGTTCAAGTTCATCCAACCGGGTTTTTGTCATATATTCAAAGGCTTTCTGAAACCTGGAGTGGAGATGGGTATATCTCTCAAAACCTTTTAAAGAATCTACTATCATAATTCAGGATATTTATGCAAATATAGTATCTTTGTAAGGATATACTAACCTCAAAAGCCAATAACCCTATGAAGAAAAATTTTATCATTCTGTTTACGGCTCTTATCTTTAACCTCCATTTCAATAGTGCCGTTTCACAGGTTTATGACGGCAAACACGAGTGGAGGGCTGTTTGGATAGCCACGGTTAATAACATTGACTGGCCCTCTCGCCCGGGACTCAGCTCTCAGGATCAGCAAAAGGAGCTTATTGAGTATCTGGATCTTTTCAAAAAGATGAATTTTAATGCCGTTGTACTTCAGGTACGGCCAACTGCAGATGCCTTTTTTGTATCACCATATGAACCCTGGTCTATATACCTTACAGGTGACCAGAAAGTTGCACCATCTCCTGTATACGATCCCCTCGAATTTGCGATAAAGGAGTGTCATAAAAGAGGGATGGAACTTCACGCGTGGCTAAACCCATACAGGGTCTCTCAGGATACTTCAAACCTAAAGGAGATGAGTCCCAACCATCTTTACAGAGAGAAGCCGGAGCTCTTTGTACGACACGGTAAAAAACTCTATTTTGACCCGGCTTTTCCTCAGACGAGGGAGTTTCTGGTAAAAGTTATTAAGGATCTTGTTATCCGTTACGATCTGGATGGAATTCACTTTGATGACTACTTCTACCCTAATAATGATTTTGAAGATTCAAAATCTTTTGCATCCCACTCAAGAGGTTTTAAGCCCGAAGAGAAGATGGCCTGGAGGAGAGAGAATGTAGATATGGTAATCAAGATGCTTCGGGACACTATAAAATCTGTTAAGCCGTATGTAAAATTCGGAATCAGCCCCTATGCAGTGTGGAGAAACAAGAAAGAGGACCCGAGAGGTTCAGATACAAAGAGCTATAGTTACACTAACTACGACCATCTTCACGCAGACATTCTTCTTTGGATGGAGAAGGGCTGGCTGGACTATATTCTTCCACAGCTCTATTTTAACATTGGGTATGATGCTGCAGATTTTAAAGTTCTGGCAAAATGGTGGGAAGATTATAACGCAGGCACTCCGGTTTATGGAGGTCTCGGTACCTACAGGCTGGCAGCAGATGCTAAGATACCGGAGTGGCGCTCTGCAAACGAGATAAAGCTACAGGCAGATATGCTCCGGACAATGCCATCTTACCAAGGCGTTTGTTATTTTAATGCGAAGAATTTCAAAGAGAATCGCCTTGGGATAAATTCGGTAATGGAAGAGCTCTATCCATACCCAGCATTGGTTCCGGCTCTAAAGGGGATTCCGCTAAAAGCACCTGCTGCACCCAAAAATCCGAATTTAATTCAAACGGGGGATGTTCTTAAGATAACCTGGGATACCGGGAAAAAGGACAAATCGGATGTTCACGCTGCAAAATACCACCTGATTTATCGTTTTGAAAAGGGTGAGAAACCGGACTTCACAAAGGGAACCGCAATCGTTGCGCTAACAGGTGAAGATTCATATTTAATAAAGGAGTCTAACGGGAAAGATTATCAATATTACCTATCTGCTCTGGACAGGCTGTTTTGCGAAAGCAAACCTGTAAAAGTGACTGGCAGATAACATAAAACATATTCAGTTATATGAAAAAATTTACTTTGTTATTATTGGTGGCTCTTTTAGCCATCTCCTGTACTTCAGGTAAAAAGAGTGAGAAGATCCAAAAAGAGTTTGACGAGATAGCTCAGCAGGTCAAACAGGAGTTTGCCCCCGACAGAAGGGTGAAAACATTTGAGCCATCAGTTGAGATATCGGGAAATGACGACAGGTCTCTTATACTTAAAGGATCTACCACCGAAGCTGCTGCCAAGGAGGCCCTTCTAAAGGCTCTTTTGGAAAAAAACTTCCAGGTGCTGGACAGTATGGCTATCTTACCGGATCCATCTCTCGGGGATAAAACCTTTGGAATAACTGCGCAGTCTGTAATTAACTTTAGGTATGGTTCGGGCTACTCCAACGAATCTGCCACACAGACACTAATGGGAGCACCTTTACGAATACTCGAGAAGAGGGGTGGATGGATAAGGGCTATTACACCCGAAGGATACATCGCCTGGGTTACATCGGGAAGTATACAACCGATGAACCAGAGTGAATTCAATGACTGGACATCTGCAGCAAGACTTATAATCACAACACATTACACTCTGTTTCGGGAGTCACCTTCAGAGGAGTCTGCCGTGATTTCCGATGGTGTTTGGGGCAATATTGTTCGTATGGACGGAACCTCCGGTAACTACTACAAAGTTATACTGCCAAACGGGAAGAGCGCGTTTTTACAAAAGTCTCACGCTCAAGACTTCACTAAGTGGACTGAGAGCAGAAACCCCACAGCTCAGAATATATTAGCTACCGCCAAACAGTTTTTAGGCTTCCCTTATATGTGGGGTGGAACATCCATTAAAGCTGTTGACTGTTCGGGATTTACAAAGAGTGTCTTCTTTTTTAACGGAGTTATACTCGAAAGAGATGCATCTCAACAGGCTTTAACAGGTGAAGATGTAGATATTAGCAACGGATTTGAAAATCTTCTTCCGGGAGATCTTCTCTTCTTTGGCTCAAAGGCTACCGAGCAGAAGAAGGAGCGGATTACACACGTTGGAATTCATATTGCATCAGGAGAGTTTATCCACTCTGCCACATCTGTAAGAATTAACTCGCTCATTCCTGACTCTGCAAACTACTATGAAGGCTCAAACCGTCTTGTCAGGGCAAAAAGGCTGCTTACCAGAGTAGATCAGGAGAGTGATATTATCTCAATTAAAAAGCACCCTTGGTATTTTGTAAATTAAATGAATCTTAAAAGAGATGAACAACATTACAACAAGAAGAAACTTTATTAAATCTGCAGGCCTTCTTACAGCTGCGGCTGCAATTTTGAACCCATTCGAAATTTTCGCACAGAGCAGATCCTCTGCCGCAAAAAAAACTGCAGAGAAAAAGCTTACCCTGTCGTGGGTTCCGTTTGACGCAAAGCTCAGACACCCCTTTACGATATCCGGCTTTACCAGAACCACTACACCAATTGTGCTTACAGAGATTACCTGGGATGGCTTCACCGGTTACGGAGAGGCTGCAATGCCTCCATATCTAGGTGAAACACAGGCGTCTGTGATGGAGTTTCTCAAAAAACTGGATCTTTCAAAATTTAGTTCACCATTCCAGATTCAGGACATAATGAATTATGTAGACTCTGTTGCCCTTAACAACACAGCGGCAAAAGCTGCGGTGGATATTGCACTTCACGATTTAGTGGGCAAAATTATGGGACAGCCCTGGTGGAAAATATGGGGGTTCAACCCTGCAACCACACCCAACACATCATTCACTATTGGTCTCGATACAGAGGAGGTTGTGAAAATTAAAACTCTCGAGGCATCTCCATACAAAGTTATTAAGGTTAAGCTTGGAGTAAACGAGAAGACAGACAAAATGATGGTAGATACAATCCGCTCTGTAACCAACACAATAATTTGCGTTGATGCCAACCAGGGATGGAAAGATAAGCACTATGCTCTGGATATGATTCACTGGCTCAATGAGAGAAATGTGAATATGATAGAGCAGCCTATGCCAAAACTGCTTCTTGACGAAACCGCCTGGCTTAGCGAGAAGAGTCCTCTTCCGGTGATTGCAGATGAAGCTTGCCAGCGCCTTACCGATATTCCTAAACTCAAAGGTGCCTATCACGGGGTTAATATAAAGCTGATGAAGTGTACCGGAATGCGCGAGGCGAGGGAGATGGTATCTCTTGCAAAGGCTTTGCATATGAGAATAATGATTGGATGTATGACAGAAACATCTTGCGCAATCTCTGCCGCTGCTCAAATAGCGCCCGAGACAGAGTGGGCAGATCTGGACGGAAATCTGCTTATTTCAAACGATATGTTTGACGGAATGAAGATTGTAGAGGGTAAAATCACACTCAATGAGCTAGCCGGCATTGGAGCGATAAAACTTTAAGATTAAAATTATTTATTACCTTTGGCCCAAATTAAATTCTAGTATGGCAAGTTTAAAAATTATTAAAAAAGATATTGATTATCTTATTTCTGAGGTGGTTTCAGATTGCTGGACATTCCTTTACATCAACCCCGATAAAAAAGCTGAAGATGTGGTTGAGATTATAAATGATTCAATCAAGCTCAGGAATGAACTTTTTGCAAGAGTCAATAATCCGGACAAAAAGAGTATGAAAGCTCACTATAAAGCTATAAATCAAGATCTTCTGACAGGCGTAGACGCGCTGTTTCAAAGGATAAGCCAGTTGACAAAATAGGCGTTATATAAGAGAGCATTTGCTCAAAATAGAGGCTGTCTAAATGTAGGCAGCCTCTTTTCTTTTACAACAGTATGCTGTCAACAAAAAAATATCAGCGATATCGGTGTCAGCAAAGGAAAACATTGGCTCCCGAAGAGGGAGGGGACCCACCGCAGGTGGGGAGGATTTTCCGTGCTGACACCGTGAGCTGATATTGTTGACAGCTAAAGAAATTTAGAGCTCGGGACGGAATCTCAGGAGCTCTTTAGTGATCTCCTTCTCGTTTCCGCCGCACAATTCGTTCACAAGTTTGTGGAACTTATCACCGTGATTCCGATATTTCAAGTGGCAGAGCTCGTGAATTATAATATAGTCGCACAACTCATACGGCAGTCTCATCAGGTGAATGTTAAGATTTATATTGCCTTTTGATGAGCAGCTGCCCCAGTTGCTGGTATTATTTTTAAGATATAGTTTGTTGTAAATAAAGCCGTGTTGGCGGGCGAGGCTCTCCAGCCTGGCCGGAAGGTACTCCCGTGCATCTTTACGCAGTATCTTAATGACAGCCTCTTTAAGCTCCTCATTGGTTACCTCCGGGAGGTAAGCTATAATCCTGTCAACCCCCTTCACGGAGATTTTTATCTTTTTACCCGGCATTGAATCTACCCTAGAAAACTTAATTACCCCGGAGAGAATTAAAATCTCCTCTCCCTCACCCATAGCGATAGTAAATCTATCTGCCCGCTTTTTCTGTTTTACAAGGGCTGCAGTTATCCACTCTACTCTTGATTCGATGAACCTCTCTGCTTCGCTGAATGAGGCAAATCGCGGAATTGAAACTCTCACACCTCTTCGAATATGAACAGAGAGCCGTATGGAACTTCCTCCGCCTCCCTTAACAATTTTAATATCTCCGATTAATGGATGCTTGAGAATCTTTTCCACTTTAACTCAATATAAAGATTTCTGCAGTTTCACCTTTCTCAATTCGGGTAACGCCCACCGGTATCATTGCAACTGCGTCTGAAAGGGTCATTGCCATAATATGTGCAGATCCGTTGTAATGAACCGGCGTAAAGGTGCCGTTTTTTTCAATAGTAACGGGTATAAGAGCTGTCCTTTCGCTGTTTCGTCTTTTATACTCTGTTGCAGAAGAAAGTATTATGCTCTTTGGGAAGTAGCTTCCGCCCATAGATTTCATAATAAATGGCCGTACAAGCATCTCAAACTGAATATATGATGAGACAGGATTCCCGGGAAGTGCAAAAACAACTTTTAATGGTTCCACTATCTCTTTTCCCGGCTCCGCTCTCTCTTTAATCCCGAACGTGCTTGGTTTGCCCGGTTGAACGGCTATCCTGTCAAAAAGTATTTTAAAGCCACACTCGGTAAGAACTTGCGGCACATAATCGAACTCTCCCATTGAGACTCCTCCGGTTAGTATGAGAATGTCGCACTCAGATGAGACTTTTTGGATTGCCGCAAAAAGCTCATCGCGGCCATCTTTCACAATACCGTAAAATTTAGCATCTGCACAGCTTTTCGCCTGAGCTGTTAACTGCGCTCCGTTTGAATCTCGGATCTGATAATCCAGAGGCGTTATATGTGGCTCTACAATTTCGTCACCGGTTGAGAGAACTCCAACTTTTGGGCGGGTAGATACCCGGACACTGCACACCCCGGCACCGGCAAGAACAGCTACTTGAGCAGCTCCTATTGTTGTGCCGGACTTTATGATAGTCTCTCCCTGCTTTATATCCTCCCCTTTATAGCATATGTTTGAACCCCTTGCTGCCGATAGAGCTCCCTTCTCACTTATGTTACCCGCCCGGATCTTCATAAAACCATCTTCAACCTCACTATCTTCAACCATAAGGAGATAATCTGCACCATTTGGTACCACTGCACCGGTCATAATCCTGCTGCATTCACCCTCTTTTATCTCCATAGTTGGCCGGTATCCGGCAGGTATGGTCTCAAGAATTGTGAACCTCTTTTCAAGTTGCTCATTACCTTGCGGGAAAAGGTCACCTCTTCTGCAGGCAAATCCGTCTACGGCAGATTTATTAAAGGGCGGCATATCTCTGTCTGCGGAGATATCTACGGCGAGTACCCTCCCTGTACACTCCCACAGAGGCACATCCTCACAGGGGAGTTTTAAAGAGCTA
>Ga0154520_129_pt2 | contig 131774 bp, 112 predicted proteins | sample RifGroE2_FD_105663 | JGI IMG/M metagenome (GOLD analysis project Ga0154520, IMG submission 105663) | Bacteroidetes bacterium GWE2_40_15
CTATACTGTTCAGCGGAACAATGTGTCCCAGCTTTAGGGTTACCGGTTTGGAGGAGGACTCTACCAGAGGTCGTTCTAATATTTTGCGGGAGCTATTAACCAGACCTCGTACCAAAAAGGTCTTTGACCAGGCCGAGATAGTGACAGCGCTGGATTTGTGTATCTCCTGCAAAGCGTGTAAAAGCGAATGCCCCTCCAATGTAGATATGGCAAGGTATAAAGCAGAGTTTCTGCAACACCACTACGATGTGCGTAGTTTTTTTAATTTAAAAGAGCTCCCGTTTCGCTCTTTTATGATCTCCAGAATGGCTCAGGTTCAAAGTTTTGGCTCTCTTTTTCCGGGCGTATATAACTTTTTTGCCTCAAACAGACTCTCCTCTTCTATAATTAAGAAGATACTGCGTTTCTCCTCCAACCGTAACATCCCTTTACTATCAAAAGTTACACTTCGCCGCTACTCTGCACTGAAACTGCGAGATTCTGCTCGGCAAAAAAGGGTTTATCTCTTTGCAGATGAGTTTACAAACTACAACGAAGCCGAGGTTGGAATTGCTTTTATTGATCTGCTCAACACTCTGGGTTACGAAGTAGTAATCCCAAAACATTACGAAAGTGGCAGGGCTGCAATCTCAAAGGGGATGCTCAGGCGGGCAAAGATGTTTGCAAACAAGAATGTTGAAGCTCTCAAAGATATAATCACTCCAGAGACTCCGTTGGTTGGTATAGAGCCATCTGCGATACTTTCATTTAGGGATGAATATCCACACCTGGTATCTGCAAATCTAAAGGAAGATGCCAAAGCGTTGTCTAAGAGTTGTCTGCTCTATGACGAGTTCATAATGAGAGAGTTTGAGGCGGGGAATATAGATAGATCGCTCTTCACACACTCGCCGCTGGAGATAATCCTGCACGGCCACTGTCACCAGAAATCTCTGGCCAGCGTGGAGGCATCTGCAAAGATGCTATCTATACCGGCTAATTACAAGGTGGAGACACTTCCAACCGGATGTTGCGGTATGGCCGGTTCCTTCGGTTATGAGAGAGAGCATTACAAAATATCGATTGAGATAGGGGAGCAGCGGCTCTTCCCGATGGTCAGAAGTGCCGCTATCCAAACTGCCGTTTGTGCTCCCGGCACATCTTGCCGCCAGCAAATCCTGGACGGAACCGGCCGAATAGCAAAACACCCCATACAGATTCTGTATGAGGCGTTAATAAGTTAGCCAAGGTTAGCGCTTCAAGGTTATTTTCTGCGTCCTCTGCGACCATCTCCGTTTCTATAGCCCTCTTCGTGTCTTGGACCCTCTCCATTCATCAGACCGTGGCCATTACCGTTTCCGGCTCCACTGCCATCTCTCAATCCATTTCTATTTCCTTTCTTCATCCCCTGACCATCTCTTAAACCGCCTCTGCGACCGCTGCCATCCATCAGCCCCTTGCCGTTGCCTAAAGTGCAGGTTCCTTTCTCAAAACTGTCGCACACGCCGTTTTTATCTGCATCTACAAAACAACTTTTGTTGTTGTGAATAGCTGTTGTTTTAACACTGTTATTTTGTGCTGCCGCAAATGTTGTTGATGCTGCCAGTGCAAGTCCTATTAATACAATTCTTGTTTTCATTTTTTCTAATTTTAAACTGTTATTATAAATTGTTTCCGATTATAAGACATCTCTCTTTATATATTCCTACGCTTTTGTGTATATAAAAAGCTGCTAAATTACTCAAGCAGCTCATTATCAACAAAACCCCACGACTCTTGGCAATGTTATCTTCGTCGCCCGTGACCCTGGCCGGCTCCTCTCATTTGAGGATTGTCACGGAACAGGGGGGCAAATATCTTTTCAAGTTTTACGGCCTGGTCACCGGTGCAGCATTTGCGTATCTCCAGATAGAAATCTACTGTCATCTCTTTGAGTTGAGAGTGGGCGTGCCCGATAGAGTCCGAATACTCTTTGGTTTTTAACCTGTCGGGGTTCTCCCGATGTATCTCTTCAAACAGCAGAGACTTATATCTGTTGAGCTTTTCAATGACTCTATTTGCACTTTGACGAAACTCTCTGCTCTCCTGTCGGAAAATCTCTACCTGGTCGTGATTGAAATTAAGCTCTTCTCTTAGATATCTACCGTTAAGAGGGGAGCTCTCCGGGTCGATAATTATGGACTCCTCTGCAGATGAATTTGCTCTGTTATTAACTAGAATTGCTGCGATAGTGCTAATATTGAGAAGTGCCAGTAAAATGACACTCCATACCAAAATCCTGTTTCTTAGTTCTGTTTTCATTGCTTTTATCTTAAATTTCCAATCTTCTCTAAATAATTACTCATCTGCGGTGTAAATATGCAGATTTTCCATCTGGTTATCATTAATATTGACAGACATCTCGTAGTTAACGGAACCTTTAAAGGATGACCCAAGCGAAACTCCCAAAAAAAGTATCAGTGCTATACTTGCTGCAATTGCAACTCTGTAAAGTGCACTCATAAATATCTGATTATTTCTGCTTTTCGTAATCTCATTGGCACCTGTTATCCCAATCTCATTGACACCGGCTCTTGATTGCTCAATAGCCTCTATCGTGGAGATCAATTTTGAGACAAGAGACGGATCGGGCTCTATACCCCTTTCGCTTTTGATATAGTTATCCACTAAATCCAGCTCATTAAAATTATCCCATTTCTCTTTTTTCATATCGTTGAGAATTAATTTGTTCTTTGATTATTTAGTTTGCTTTAATATGCTTTAATCTCTTTTTCAGATTCTCTTTCCCTCTCATAAGGAGTTGTTCAACAGAACCTTCGGAAATTTGCATAATTGCAGATATCTCTTTTTGTGACAAATCCTGGTACTTTTGAAGTATGAATGCCGTCTTCTGTTTATCGGGGAGTGAATCTATCGCCTTACGAACCGCAATTTTTACCTCATCTGCAATCATACTCTCCTGAGGATCTCTCTCTGCACCGCCTCTGTTTGCGATTTTTGCCATAACATCTTCTACTCGGTCAAATATACCTCGTCTGTGTTTTCTGTCAATCTCGTTCAGGCAGGCATTAACCATTATCCTGTAAAGCCAGGTTGAGAGTTTGGAGTCTCCCTTAAATGTTCCCAGTGAGCTATACACCTTGACTAAAACATCCTGAACCATATCCTGGGAGTCCTCTTTAGAGTGCAGATATCCCATCGCAACCCGGAAGAGAGTATCACTATACCTCTCTGCCAGAACCCTGAAGCTCTCTCTGTCGCCATTGAGAAAATCCGTTACAATCTGTTCATCACCTCTTTTATCTATCATACCTAAAGGCACTCTCTATTTTGTAACTCTTGTAATGTCCCAAGAATCTATGTACAAGTTAAATCTTTTATCTCTAATTACAATATATAGACAAATCTCTTAAAAAATTCCTACGAAAATAACCTTGCCAAGGGTTGTGGGGCTTTTATTTATAAAAAAAAAGCTGCCAGAATACTCAAGCAGCTCATTATCAGCAAAGCCCCACGACCCTTGGCAAGGTTACTTCCCTAGCAGCACTTTTTCTATAGCCTCTTTAAAGGAGGCTTTTGGAAGTGCTCCCATTGCCATTTGAGGTGATCCCTCCATTGGCACAAACAGTAGCGATGGAATGCTGCGGATACCGAATGCTCCGGCAAGCTCTTGCTCCTGCTCTGTATTTACTTTATAAACATAGATGCTTTCTGTGTACTCTTTGGCCAGATCTTCCAGAATTGGAGCAATGGTTTTGCACGGGCCGCACCAATCTGCATAAAAGTCAATAATTGCCGGTTTGTCTCCAAGATATTTCCACTCTTGTGGATTTGCTTCGTAGTTTGCAACTTTTGTTAGAAACTCCTCTTTTGTAAGATGTATTGTCTTCATAATGTTTTAAAATTCTTTTAATTGCTTGATTTATTATATTTATTTTCTCTTTTTTATTTTCACGATTTTATGTCGTTTTGTGCTTTTTTAGAAATAAGAATAAACTGTTCATAATCAGTTCCGTTCTTACTTAAGTTATTGTAGGTATATGTTTTTACCACCTCCAGGTCGCTGTTCTCGAGTTGTTGTGCCAGTTGTTGGACATTAAATCCATTATGAGGCACATACTCACCTCCGTGAAACGAACCATCCTCCTCTTTTAGGTCGCCTATTACAAACAAACCTCCCGGTTTAAGAATTGATGATATATGCTCAAATGTCTTTTGGGTATTCTCTATATGGTGTATTGCCATAAGTGAGAAGATTAAATCGATGTCAGGAGTTGTGTATTTATCAATTGTTCCATTTATTATAGTCGAACTATCCTTTATTGCTGATGATCTCTCCTTTAAAGTTAACCCCTCAATCTTCTCTTTAAGTACCTCAATCATCTGGGTTGAGCTGTCCAAAAATACAATTGATTTAACAAGGGGAGCTATCTGAAGACCTACCAGACCTGTACCGCAACCCAATTCAAGAACCTTTAGATTGTTTGTAAAGTTTATGCTTTTAAACATCTCCGAAACAAACTTATCTGCCATATCAATCTTCATTGGGCTGTCCCACTCTTTTGCCTTATCCTTGAAGTAATCAACCATTTTTACTCTTCTCGCTCTTTTTAAACATATTAAAAATTAGACCTCCCAGCAGGATACCATACAGTGTGCTGTTAGTAGGCGAGGATGTAATTGGACAGGTTCCGCTGTTACAACCTATGAAGTACCAGTATAAATATCCTCCTAGGGCCCCTGCAGCACCTCCGGCAAACCAGAGCCACTCCTTTTTAACAAATGCTATAATCTTATTCTTCATATTGTTTTGTAGTAGAGTTTTGTTATAATCTTTTTTATATGTCTATAAGAAATAATTTCCATAAGAAATAATAATGCAAAGATAAATATGTTTTACTTAAAAACAAATTCCATTTGATAAAGTTTAGAAGGCTTCTCTTGTTTGAACAATATCAATTCAGATATGTTTTAAAGAGTGTAAAAAAGAAAACTATGTCTTATAATCTACTAAAAGGAAAGCGAGGTCTTATTTTTGGAGCCCTCAACGAAAGTTCTATTGCCTGGAAAACAGCAGAGAGAGTGTATGAAGAGGGGGGAGTGTTTGTGCTCTCCAATACAATGGCCTCAATGAAGCTTGGAAATGTAAGTGACCTTGCCAATAAATGCAATACAATTGTTATACCTGCAGATGCAACTGATGTTCAGGATCTGGAAAATTTAATAACCAAGGGTATGGAGTACCTGGGTGGTAAGTTTGACTTTGTGCTTCACTCAATTGGTATGTCTCCAAATGTTCGCAAAGGGCGCACATACGACGACCTTAACTACCAATATCTGCACCAGACCCTTGATATATCTGCAATATCTTTTCACAAGATTCTGCAGAGCTGCCGCAAACTGGACGCAATTAATGACTGGGGCTCTGTTGTAGCTCTCTCGTATGTTGCTGCTCAGAGGACTCTTTATGGGTATAACGATATGGCAGATGCCAAAGCTTTGCTGGAGTCTATTACCAGAAGTTTCGGCTATATCTATGGAAGGGAGAAGAATATAAGAATCAATACGATATCTCAATCTCCCACAATCACGACAGCCGGTGGAGGAATTATGGGTTTTGACAAGCTCTATGACTTCTCCGAGAGAATGTCGCCGCTCGGAAATGCAACAGGGGAGGAGTGTGCAGATTATATCATAACTCTATTCTCCGACCTCACGAAAAAGGTAACAATGCAGAACCTCTATCACGACGGAGGCTACTCGAGTATGGGTATGAGTCTTGCCGCTATGAGCGTATATCGTGAAGGTCTGGATTATAACGATGTTAAAGACGATAAAAGCAAAAAGAGATAATTCAGTAAATATTTTATTATTGTATATTTGTCTAAAACCAGAGTTATCTCTGGTTTTTTTTCTAATATTAATTAGGGTATTTTTGGTTTCGTTCGGTAATAATGTAAAGAGTGAAAAAATTGACCAGAGAGGATTTTAAATATCTGTTTGACCAAAAATTCGATTCAATCAGGAGCTTTATATTTTTTAAATGCTCCGACGAGGAGATGGCCTCAGATATTGCACAGGATGTTTTTACAAGAATTTGGGAGAAGGGCATCTACCTTCATCCGGATAAAGATAAGAATCTGCTTTATAAAATGGCTTCGGATACCTATATATCAAAAATTAGACGCAAGAAAACAGAGCTTAATTTTGTAAACTCGATCACTATTGAGAACAGTGAGTTGACAGGAGAGGATAATTTAAAGTATCAGGATATTAAGCGGTTGTATTCAAAAGCGCTATCTGAAATGACCAGTCAGGAGAGAGAGACATTTCTAATGAGTAGATCGCAAGGACTTAAATACGAAGAGATTGCACTAAGTTTGAATATAAGTGTAAAGACGGTTGAGAAGCGAATAAGCAACTCGCTTGCTCTGTTGAAGAGAAGACTTGGGCAATATAATAAGAGTATAGTTACTAAATAGATTAAAATAATCTCCAAATTTTTAAGAGATGAAAAATATAAAGGTAGAACCTAAGTGGAGCAGAACCAAAGATCAGATATGGGCCGACAATTTTGCAGAGATTGTCTCTTTGGAACCGTTGGTTGTAAAAACACCATTTCTCTTCAGGTATAAAAGAAGATTTCAATTTGCAACGGCAGTTGCAGCAATATTTGCAGCTGTTTTACTCATCCCCTCACTTTATGTAAAGAGCTTTGAAGCCTCAACTGGCGAGAGGTTAACAGTGACTCTTCCGGATGGTAGTGGAGTGACACTAAATTCACTAAGCAGCATAAGCTACAAACCAATATTATGGTTTAAGGAAAGAGCTGTTAAAATGAGCGGAGAGGTCTTTTTTACGGTAAAGAGAGGGTCTGACTTTAAGGTTAGCTCTTCTAACGGAGTTGTCTCGGTTTTGGGTACAAAATTTAATGTTTTCTCAAGAGGAGATAATTTTAGTGTAACCTGCTATAGCGGAAAAGTTGGTGTTGAAGCTCCAGGAGTAGAACAGGGAACAACACTTGAAAATAATACAAGATTATACAGGACTTCAGAAGGGAGCTTTATTGTGGAGAGATCTAAACAGTATGATCTAAAAAACAGCTGGATTGAGAATAATTTTTTATTCAAAGCAGAACCTCTAAAGAATGTAATTGATGAGATTGGAAGACAATATAACGTTTCAATTTCATATGACGAAAATCTCAATTTTAATTATACCGGCAACTTTTCAAAGCTTGATAATCCTCTTCTTGTTTTAGAGATTGTTACTCTTCCTTTTGGATTAAAGATAGAGGAGAGGGATGGCGTTTATAACATTGTAAATTAATTAATTATTATATTATGAAAAGAAAATTTTTGAGCACTCTGTTGATAGCCACATTAGTTACTACTGTTGGTTTGGCTTGTGAAATAAAGTTAAGCATAACAGGAGATAAAAAAGAGTTTTATAAAGAGGGAGATGAGGTAATAGTTGAAGCCGTTGTTATCTATACCCATAGAGTTTGTGAGTTAACACTGTCAGATACTAAGTTTACTGCAGATGGATTGAAGATCTTGGGAGGTACTCCCTGGAAAGAGAGTTCGCCAGGAACTTTTACCAGGCAGTTGAAGATACAGGTATTAAAAGATTCTAAAAAAGAGGGTATTATTAAAGTAGAAAGGAGTTGTAAGAAAGAGGGGGGATTTGGAACTTTAACTCTTAAGAAAGAGTAGTTTATGCTACAAGATGTATTTACGGAAAATGTAGATTTTACTGCATTGGAAGAGACAACTACTCAGTTTTTAACAAAATCTGATCTTAGATTTTTTATAGAGCTAGGGTCACTTTTTTTACTCCTGATATTCATCTCTCTATTTATTAAAAATGATTTCATCAGGAAACTAAGACCTCTTTTCCTTCTGTCAACTCTTGCGTATTTCGGATTTTATAAGGGTGGATGCCCTTGTATGATAATGAGTATGGAGAATACACTCCTTCTTTTCTTGGGTAAAAGCATTGCGTGGATTACGATTATCTGGTTTTTATCACTCATTCCTCTTACATATTTTTTTGGTAAAATTTGGTGCGGTTGGCTTTGCCATTTAGGGGCACTTCAAGAGTTTCTTTTTGCCGGTTCAAGGTTCAGGATTTTAACATCTCTTAAAGCTCAAACTATCTTAAGGCGAATAAGATTGGCAGTTCTAATTCTTTTTTTTGTGCAGACTGCAATTACAATGAGTTATCTTTGGGGACATTATGATCCTTTTAAGTCTATATATAACCTAAGAACTCACAATATTGCCGGATTCTCTCTGGTAATTATTTTATTAATATCGTCTCTTCTTATTTACAGACCATTTTGCAGAGCAATTTGTCCAGTAGGACTTGTCCTGGGGTGGGTCACTCTCATACCCGGGGCAAGAAAACTAACTAAGAGTGAAACTTGTGTCAATTGTAAGATTTGCAGTAATTTATGCAAAACAAATGCAATAGTTTACGAAAAATCGGAAGTGTCACTAAATATCCAGGATTGTATAATGTGCGGTGAATGTTTTGGAAGTTGTAAAAAACAATCATTATGCATAGATAATAGGCGTTGATATGAAAAGAGTACTATTTATATTATTTCTGTTTGTTATAGCATCTCCTATGTATGCACAATGGGAGTGTAGGAGTCAGTTAAGCTCAAACCTTAAGCCATTTGGTCAAAGCAAACTCTATTGGGCATCAGAAGTAACCCTCGGTGCCGGTTATCTTACAAATAATGCAATCTTTAACTCTATGGGTTTTTTAGGATTGGACTACTCTTTTAAAAATTCTGTTTTATTTTCAGAAATTGGATATAAGTATTGGGATAGAGTAGATTTAGATTCAAAGAACAATTTTAATAATGGCCATTTTGGGATTAGAGAGCTCTTCTATCAATACAAAGGGAGTAACAGCAGAGTTACAGCCGGAATTCAATCTGCAACATTAGATGACTATTTTTTGTTGAATGAGAGGATGTTGGGGGTGAATTATAAGTATAATAAAAATGCCTGGGCTCTAAATTTTAATGGTGGTACTGTTATAAAAGGGTTCTCCAGAAATGGTCTGTTTTGTTCGGTAGGTTACTTATACGATGTAGTTCAAGGCAGGAGCTTAGCGTTAATAGGAGGTACTCCCGGAGAAACAAATTTTGCCGGTCTCTCTATAAAATATTCACCCTCAAAAGCAAAAACTAATGAGTTTGAGTCTGAGTTTTCGGAAAACGGAGAGAAAAGGGGATTTAAAATTGAGGATATTGGATTGGTGCTCTATTCTGAATTTGGCAGTTTAATTAACAATATCGTTTATTTACCCGGTTTGTTTTTAAAAGTTGAGATGCCGGCAAATCTTACCTTTAAACCGGAGGTGCTGTATCAAATATCCGATCAAAATAATGCAATTATTTATAGTTTAGCCTTAGAATCAAATTTAGTAACCAGTAAAAATAAATTTTCTGTTAATGCCAGATATATTGATTCTTATAAGATTGATGAATCGGCAAAAATACTTAATTCATATAGTAATTTATTTATGGGTGACGTATTACGGCTAGATTCAAGAGATGCTTTACCGTTGTTGCAGATAGGTGCCAGAGTATCATTTCCTTCTATAAAAACTCATTTTAAATTGCAATACTCAGCGGCAATGGGTAGTATTCCTTTATCGGAATTGAACTTTGAATATGGAAAAAGATTTGCAAAGTTTCTCCAAATTGTAGCAGTTACAGGATTGGTAAATAATAGTCAACAAGGCCAGAAGCTTTTTTTTGGAAGAGTTGAATGTAGAATCTCACTTTAATGTATTTGCAAAATGAGTGAAAAAATATTTGAGCGCAGGGAGTTTATTAAAAAGTGGATGCAGGGTAGTCTGTTGCTTTTATCTGTTCCAATCTTAAAAGCCTGCCAGGAGGAGTGGTTATATCCGCCATATTTTATCAAAAGAGATAGATGTATTGGTTGTGGAGAGTGTCTAAAAGTTTGCTACTACAGCGCAATTGTTTTACCGCAATTGAGCAGCTATAGCATAAAAAAAGAGGAGTGCACAAATTGCGGAATTTGTGAGGGAGTTTGCAAGTTTAATGCTATCGATATCTCGGCAATAGACTATTTTATAAATAAAGAGAGATGCAATCTGTGCGGGAAATGCCTCCCTTTTTGTTCAGACAATGCGATATCTCTTCCTACCAATAATTTAAAATACACAATTGCCAAAGCGTGTGTCGGTTGCGGTGATTGTGTAACTGTATGTGAAAGGGAGGGGAAAGCCATTACCTATAATGTAAGATACTACTCTGTAATAAATTCCAAATGTGCCGGTTGTATAGAAAGATGTTCTAGTGTATGCCCGGTATCGGGAGCAATAACTAAAAGTAATAAGAAGGCAGTTATTAATACTTCTCTTTGTATCAAGTGTGGAAAGTGTTTAGCAAAGTGTGACAGAGGTGCAATTATCCCATCTTCTGTTGTCCTGGATCAATCTAAGTGTACTAAATGCGGGAAATGTTATACTATTTGTACTTATAACGGAGTTACCAAAACTGGAGAGCTTGGCCAGTCTCCTCCTGTAATAGATCAGGGAAAATGTACCAGATGTGGAAAATGTATACCTGAATGTCCTGAGAATGCAATATACACTGTCGCTCCATTATCGATTCACGATCCTATACTTGATATGAGTAAATGTACAAGTTGTGGAGAGTGTATTGTTGAATGCCCTGAGGGAGCAATTAAAAGAGAGCTTAAAAATGCCGAGATTAACCAGACTATGTGCTACAAATGTGGAAAGTGTATGGAGGTCTGCCCGGAGAGTGCAATAACTCGATAACGGATATTTGTAAAAGGAGTGGTTTATTAGATTTTTAGAAAACCATTTAATATATTTACGCACGGTTTAGATGTAAATTTATTAATACTCTAATAATTCAATAAATATCTTGAGGAAATTCATTTTTTTACTCTGTTTTCTATTTATCTACAAGTTTGTCAGTGCAGAAGATATTATCTTAAAATATAATTCTGTAACTATTAATAGAATTTTAAGCGATTTAAGCATCAGATACAGTACCTCTTTATCCTTTAATGAGTCCAATCTGTCTGAATACAAGATATCAATTGATGGAAAGTATTCTACTGTAGAGCAGGCTATTGCTGCGCTTCTTGTAAACCTTCCTTTTAGGATAAAGAAGATTGAAAATGTTATAGTAATTACTCCGTTTAATTCCAACTCAATTGTCTCAAATCGAGACTCTAATAATGAAATAAAATCGGAATCGAAAATTAGCGTTAAAAAATATATTAAGGGGATAATAATGAGTGCAGTAAACGGAGAGAAGCTCCCTTACGCATACATCTCTTTGCGTGGAAAAGGTTATTACTCAGACATAGATGGTGGTTTTACAATTGTTTTGCAAGATGATATTCCTGTTTCACAAGAAAACAGGGTAGAGGGCACTATTAGCTATCTGGGTTTCACAACTGTCAACGTAAATTTAGAGCTGTCAGAAAATAACAGAATCTACATAAATCCGGCAATTTCTTTTCTTGATACTGTTACTGTCAAAGCATATTTAAATAGTAAAGCAATGCAATCCGGGAGTATTGCAGGTCTAATTCGAGTTAACTATAATATTGCAAAATTTTTACCAGGGAACGGAGATAATTCTGTCTTTAACCTTTTACGGATGATGCCCGGAGTGAGGTCATCCGGTGAGCCATCTTTTCTCTCTGTATGGGGCTCTACGAATGGAGAGAGTGTTATTAGAATAGATGGGTTCAGACTCTTTTCATTAAATAACTTCAACGAGCAGATTAGTTCAATTAACCCTTTCATTGTTAAGGAGATTGCCCTTAATAAGGGGGGCTATAACGCAACAAAGGGAGATGCCACCGGTGCTATTGTGGATATAATAGGAATTGACGGTGATGCCTACAGACCGGTTTTTAAAGCAAACATCAACAACTTAACAATGAATCTGTTTGCATCTGCCCCCTTGGTGAACAGATCGGTAATTATGGCCTCTTACAGACAAACGTACTATAATCTATATGATATAGATAAGTTGAACCCATATGGAAGGGGTTCCGAAAACTCCTCTTTAAGCACTCAAAATGATGTTTACATTAAGCCGGATTATAGTTTCAGAGATTTGAATTTAAGATTTAGCTCTTTGTTGACTCCAAGGAGTAACCTTGCTGCAAGCTTCTACTATGCGCAGGATAATTTTAATTATACTTTGGATTACGGTGACAACTCTTACGATGCCAGGGAGAGCAACAATCAGTATGCATTTTCTCTTAAGCTGGACAAAGATTGGAGCGATGTTGGAGGCAAAACATCAATTACAGGCCATTACTCTTCAAATACGTTAGATGCAGAAAACATTAAAAAATACAGGTCACAGAATTTACTCTCTTTCTTAACGGAAAATCTTATTGGAGAATGCGGAGCAGAGATTACTCATAAGATTAATACGGGGAACAACGGCAACTTAGATGCAGGATTCTCATACAAATGGTTATTTGGTAATCATAATGGAATCAATGATGCATCAGGTAAAATTGGTGCCTTTGTAAACGAAAATCTTGTAATAAGAAATTTCTACATCAATTTAGGGTTAAGATTGGACAGGTTTTTAGGAAATAGTTATTTTCAACCAAGATTACAAGGGACTTACAAAATTTCTGATCAATTTAAAATTACTGCCGGAGTCGGGTTGTACAATCAGTTCATTAATAAAGTTCCATTTATTGATAATTCCAATAACTACTCTTATATCTGGAAAATTGCCGATAATGACAATGTTCCTGTTATATCTGCTCTCCATACTGTTCTGGGTGCCTCCTTTTCTAAAAAAGGATGGCTGTTAACCACTGAGGGATTTTTTAAGAAGAGTTCAGATGTTTTAAGATTTGGCAGATACAGAGGCAGTGCAGATGTTGTAAAAACAAATATTGAGGTTATGGGTGTTGATATATTAATTGACAAAGAGATAAAAGGCTCAAATGTTTTTATTTCAACTTCATTATCTCGAGTAAATGAACATTATCAATCACTTAATCTGCCTAAAAAAGAATACACCCCTTTTGAGATCAAAACAGGTGCAGTTATAGCCTTATCTCCATTTTATATATCATCTACATTTGTTTTTGGATCTGGATATATAAACCCTTATAAAAATGCATTAGGTGACGATCCGGTTAGTAATGACTATAAAAGATTTGATATATCTCTGAATTATAGACTTACACGCGCAAAATTTTCAATTGAAGCAGGGTTGTCAGTTCTGAATTTATTTAACAATTCTAACTATAAATATATTGATGCATTGCCATTTGCATCCGGAGGTCAGTCGGGTGTACTAAATATTTATTCCCAAGCCGTTCCCTTCACCCCGATAGTATCGGTGCAAATTGTTTTCTAAATAGGGTAGGGTAAATTCATTTTCGTTCGGTTAATGGTTAAAAGCAGTTAAACATTAATACTAATAAAAATGAAAACAAAATCTTTAATCTATCTATTTTCAGGACTTCTAACAATAGGTTTAGTCTCCTGTGAAAAAAGTGATATCCCTCAGGAAGAGATTCTCAATACTGAGGTTGAAATCCTATCGGTTGCTGTGGATGGTACTACATCGTTTATCACCACTAATCTTTGTCCGGCATTTGATACCACTGCAGATCTTACCGCAAATGAAATTGAGTTTCTTTATGCAGTGAGAGAAGACGAAAAATTGGCGAGAGATGTATACACTTACTTCTTTGATAAATTTGAACTTACACCTTTCTCCAGGATTGCCAAAGCAGAGGCAAATCATATTGCAGCCGTAGAGAAGTTGTTCTATTTCTACTCAATAACTTATCCTGCTGTTGGTCCTGCAGGGGAGTTTAAAGACGGAGATCGTAAGGCATATTATGATAATCTTATAGCGAAGGGAGTTACAGCCTTGGAGGCATACAAAGCAACAGCATATCTTGAGGAGAAGGATGTTGCAGATTACACAAAGGTTCTTGAGACCATTCAAAACGCAAACATAAAAATGGTAATAGAGAATCTGTTAAAGGGATCTGTAAACCACTTGAAAGCGTCTGTTCGCCAGATTTATGCACTTAATGGAACCTACGCTCCTGCTTTTCTCACACAAGAGAAGTATGATGAGATTATTAGCAATAATAGTTTTATGAATGGGAAGCAATATAAAAGAAAAGGAAATCAGAACAGCACTAATGCGGGTAATGGATCTTTTAGAAGTAGGGGCGCCGTAAATCAGAGTGGTGACTGTACCGGAACAGCTAACGGACAAGCACCGGGTACCTGCTCTCAAAGTGGAAGTGTTGGAAAAGGTTACAGAGGAGGAAGGTAACTTGCCTAAAGAGGCCTGGCAACCATAATTCCATTGTTTGTTTTAGATTTTTGAGCATACTCTTGAAGGGTATGCTTTTCTATTACCACCTTTTTCTCTGTACTTGAGGCGTGAATAAAGGTGAGTCTCTCGTCCTCCCAATAGATAATTGCAACGTGAGAGAGGTCCATACCTTTGAAGGTGGTTACAAACCCTACCATATCTCCGTTTTTATAATTTGCAGAGTTTTTCTCTATTTCTGTATTTGGGATATGCCAGTTTTTACGACTGTTAGCTGCCTGCTCTATGCCTCTTATTTTAGCTGTGAGCGCTTCGTCTCCTTTTAGCTGCTTATACTTTTCGTGATTTGTGGACATTGCATAGAGGTCAACTTTAAGCTCTTTTCCACCCGCATCTTTGGTTATATTTTTTACCAGCCCCTTTTTTTGATTTTCATAAATCCAATCTGTAGTGTAGTGAAGCCTGTCTGCATAATCTCCTACCTGCAAACCTCTGTAACGGATATCTTTAAGGTTTTTTGTAAATTGCTCAAAAGTAGCAGCTTTGCCTTTATAACTGTCGCGGATTGTTCTTGAAAGTGCAAACACACTCTCTACAAAAGTGGTGCAATCCAGCTCTCTCAGGTTAACTACCAACCCTTCGGGTACTATCTCAAGAGTGTGTCCTACATATGGGGTGCCTAAAAAGAATTTTGCTGTCTCAATTATGATAGCGTCAAAAGAGAGATTGCTCTTCTCCTGCATATGTGTTACATATTTGTTAAATATCTCAACATCTTTTTCTGTGGAGTATGTTGTCTCTTTACTGCTCTGTGCCTGAATGAGGGTTGTGCAGATAATTGCAAATAATATAGTTGTAATCTTTTTCATCGTGATTTAATTCAATAATTCTAAAATTAGTCGTACCAAATATGACTCTTTTTTTGGGTCAATCCAAATTATATCGGTTTAACAAACGTTTTATTGTTTTAAGGAACTATTTTTGCATATATTTTTATTCACTTACAACGTAACTACACAATATCTCAAAAATTAATCAATATCTCAAAATATGAAGAATCAGAAGGAGTCACTGGGGTTTTTTGAGAATTCAAAACAGAATTCAAAAGAGTATATTCATCAGTACATAAAATTGAGACTGGAGGCGCTTGGGCTTATAGACGATAACTATCAGGAGAATGATTCAGATGGTTTCCTGCATCTTGCCAAATCACTAATAATAAACTATCGCGAGAGGGAGAGGCAGTTTAAACAGTACCTCTGCCCTGCAGACCAGCGTATTCAAAACTTTATCCGGAACTATTTTAAAGGGGTTGATGCACCCGAGATTAGTATTCCATCGTTTACATTTACACTCGATTTTTACGGTATTGCAAGAGAGCTCTCTATCCCTGAGAAACGAGACGACTACACATCTGAATACCTCACCTCGTATAGAATTAAACAGGGTATCCTGCATAATCCGAGAAACGACAGAAGGACCACCAAGGGAGTTTTTCATATTGCAGAGGGTGGTTTACCCATTCCCGATGACAAAAAGGCAGTTCCGGTAAAAACTGCTGCGCTTCTGTTAAAAAAAGCTACAACTATTGAGGGTGATCTCTTTACCCTGCCGTTCACTCAAGATTACGACAAAAAGGGGAGCATATTTGTCTCTCTGCTAATGAGACCTTTAGTGAGCCCTTCAGTTGATGGTCTATACCCGAAAAAGAGTATGGAGGTGAGATTTTTTGCACCGGGATCACTGGTTTCAAATCTGGATTTTGTTGAATCTATCTTTGGAAACGGAGGTTCGCCTTACCATATCTCAAACGATGCCGGTCTCGACTTTGAGACCTGGAGCGGCCATACAGGCTGTATAATATTGGCTCCGCAGCTTTGCAAACTGACCAAAAAAGAGGTTGGATTGCCGAATATTTCTGAAGCTACCGAGAGACAAAAGAGAGACGGTATGTGTTGGGAGAAGGAGAGCGAGCTCTATAACGACGGCTCAGCTTTTAAACTTACGATGAGAACCGATGAGGGTGTTATTGTGACAGTTATTGCAGATAACTATTTCGGATACTCAAAGAAAGAGGTTAAGACCTTTATATCATACGCTGCAAACCTGCTGGGTAATGCAGAGGAGGAGCACGCAGGCGGTGCTCTGATATTCCCTTCATATAACCAGGGAGAGGGGCAGATTACTAAACCGGAGAGTTTTACAACCTCCCTTGATGCGGTATCCAAACTATTTCCGGAGATCATTGATATTAAACCGGAAGGATACGGTATTGACAGAAATTATCCCGATATTTTATATGTTCCGGAGTTGTGCCGTTTTGACATAAACAAGCAGACAATCTCCTGGACAAAGAAAAAACAGGAGTACAGCATTAAACTGCTGCCAAAACATACATACATACTTCCAAACGGCCAGAAATACTCAATGGAGAAGGCAGTTGGTACGCTTAATTACCGCCTTGTGGAGACCAATTCGGAGGGTGTCTTTATCCACAAACCCTGCACTGTGTCGGGTGGCGGCAAGTCGGAAATCTCAAAATCTATATCTGACTCCATAATATCCGGGTCATTCTTTATTAAAGATTTCGAAAGTGACTTTAAAATGGTTGATGAGATCATTAACTACAACTACTCAAACCGGTTTAAAGACTCAAGCCCGCTTAAACCTGCCAAGAACACCAGCAGGACCTTTCTGAGCAACAAACGCTCTATGGGCTCATCAATTAAAATGCTCACCCCTTCTAGTGAATTTGTAGATGAGTACAATGCCTGGCTCGACTCCATTCCTCAGTACATTAAGGGTATAGCCTTTATTGTTAAACGATTCTACAGAGAGGAGTGGGGCAGTGACTGGAAAAAGTTCTTTACCGTAGATATTCTTAACGGACAACCTGGCAATGAGCTTAAGTACAAGAATAAGAAGTTGGCTGCAAGATATTTGAGAGTTGGATATGACGATAAAGGTGCCTGGAGAACATTCAAACTCAGGCAAGATTATGTACACTCGGTGAAGATTCAGATGGAGGACGATATTACGGTCTCTACTGTTATTCCCACAAGTGAGCTCTCTAACCTCAATCCTATTGTAGATAATAAGAGCGTTAAGATATTGGAGAACTGTGAGTTTAGGTTCTTTCAGCGCCCCGATGAGGCTATTCACAGAGGTGCAGACAACAAGGCAGAGAGCGATATAGCCTCTCCAAACACCTTCATCTCCAATTTTGAACCGCTCACAACTGCAGATGCAAAAAATATGGTTGAGGATGTTATCAATTTTGATGAATTCACTCAACCTATGAGAGACCTTATCCAGGATGTTGCAGATAAAAATGTTCCGCAATACTTTGTCTCATCTGCAAACCCTCGTATCGTAGACGGAAAACCGTCTATGAATGTGAGGTATCTGCAAACCAGGGACGATATTGTGAATCCGCGAAATAAATATATAGCCGAGATGGGTATGAGAATATCTCGTAATCTTCCATTCAGTAAGCCGCTCTATGTCCCTGTGAACACTGTATTGCCGGGGCGCAGAAATAACCCGGCAGAGAAGGGGATACGCCCTCTGGCCGTTTACAATCCACTTCATTATCAGGAGCTTCCGGAACTCTTTATGGACTTTATCTGCTCTCTGACCGGGAAATCTCCTTCCACCACCGGAGCGGGTTCGGAGGGGGCTCTCACAAAAGCACCGTTTAATGCTCTGTGGCCAATAATTGACCTTAATAACGCCCTTGTGTCGTTTATTCTTACGGGATATCACGGTTTTACAACCCCTGCAGGGTATATTGGTCACAAATACAGGATAGATCACGACCTGAGTCTATTGATTCCGGAGTTGTGGGCTAGGCTAAGCAACAGTGAGAGAGATCCAAAACTAATGATAGCAAGCGGAGATCTTGAGAAGATAGAGGATTTTGAGTTCGATGGTAAGAGAATTCCTGCATCAATTCTTGGTTACAGGATTACAGATAAGTTTGTTAACGGATATTTCGGGCGGGTATTTGAAAACCCAAATGTGATATTCCCGGATGATATGTTAAAACCTGAGTTACAATCTATGGATCAATTTGCAGATGGTATTCTCAATATTGTGGAGGCTCAGCAGAAGGTTGCTCAGGCATATTTCCGTGACGGAAGTATAAACTCTGCAATTCCGCCTTTAAAGGCTTTGCTTAACATTATGGTTAACGGAAGTTATGAGGGCAAAGATCTTAACTCACCTGAATTCAGAGAGATGTTTACTTATAACAACCTCATAGAGTCCGACTGGTACAAAGCCAGAATCCTCTCCAAACAGCAGTCCGATATCGCACTTTTTGCAAGCCATATAAGATATATCGAGAAGATCATTCGTGACGACCAGAACCTTTCGCAGGAGATGTATCATAACCTCATTGAGCGCCTCACCAAACTCAAGAGCCACTATGAGTATGTCTGCTCATACGACTACGCCAAAAAGTTAATCGGCACAATTGGTAGGAGTAACCTTGCCAAGGGTAGTGGGGCTTTGTTGAGTGACAGTCACTTATAATAAAAGCCTCTCTTTTAGTAATTTGTAACCGGTGGCACTTGCTTTTAGGCAGGTGCCATTTTTTAGGTGGATATTGTAGCTCTCTTTTCCAAAGAGCTCTGCCCTTGCTATCTTTTCGGAATTGACAATGCAAGAGCGGTGGATACGGACAAAAGTTTCAGGCAGATGAGTCTCAAAATATCTCATTGTCTGCTCCTTGATATGTTTACTATTTTCTGTAAAAAGCATAACATAATCTCCGTAAGCCTGGATGTAAAGAAGTTCACTCAGATGTATTATATAAATATGTGATCCCTCCTTTACCGAAATCTTATCAAGTACATCTGTGTTAGACCGCTCTTCGTCGGCTTTTTCTGCAGATTCTTCAGATGCTATGTTCTCCGACTCTTTAATATCGGAAATTGTATTTGCCCTGTACCACTGAGCCAGTATAATCCAGCTTAAAAGCCCCACTGTCGCGAAAATAGGGATGTTCTTTGTGAAGTGCCCCGGTTGTTCCATCCCTGAGATGGTTGCAACTGCATAGGTGATGGATATTATAAGTACTTGATTTATAATTGCTATAACAATTTGTGCCTGAATTGGTCGGATATACTCAGTCATAAACCAGTAGAGGTAACCGGATGCTGCTAGCAGAATGGTATATGTAAGGCTCCCGACCAGAGCGTGAACTATTGAGATGTTGCCATATAGAGCTAAAAGTGACCAGATAACAGCGGTAACTATAACTGTTACCGCTGTCCAGGTCACCTTTCTGTTGTATGATTCAATTAATGGATTTCTCTTCATTAATTTAAATTATGCCCAAATTTAGCAATTAAGATTATTAATTTGACAATTAAGATTATCTAAATGGCAATTAACTCTTAATTTCTATTCCGCTGAATGAAGCGTTTCCTCTTATAATTAATTTGAATGTTGTGTCAGGAAGGTCGGTGTGTCTGTAGCGTTTGTCCTCTGTTCCGCTGAAAACTGAGTTTACGGCTGTTTTTACTGTCCAATTGTATGGTACAAAGATCTCGATGCCTCCAAATGCACAATCTACATCTATATAGGTTTCACCCGGTTCAATAGTGGTGTGTCTAAGGTCAAGAACTGTGCCTCCAAATCTGTTGGACAACATAGCGCCTTTAAATACCGGGTCAAGAACTATCTGCTTAACTGAGCTGAAAGAGTTGTTTGATGTTACAAATCCATTTTCGTTGTTTACAGTTCCTTGCTGGGCAGGTTTGTTCCAGTGACCTCCATCGCAGCAGTTCCAGGCTCTTCTCGGGCGAACTAAAAGTATAACCCCAATAAGTACAAAGACCAATGGCCAGAATGTCCGTACAGAGTAATATTCGGGAGTAAAGAGATGTGGCAGGAGGAAAAACCCGCCTACACCTATAAGAATAAGCCCTGTGGTTGTCTGTCTTTTAATAAGAGAGAAGATACCAATTACTATCAGAAGCATCTGCCAGGAGATGACAATTCTGTAGAGTGAGTGTTCAATCCATCCCAGGTTGCGTCCAAGGATAAAAATACCGGCTAAAATAAAAATTGCAGCAATGCCTATTCCGTGTATTGTTTCGCGGCGGGGGCTGCTCCCCTCATCAATAATTTTCATATCAAAAGTTGTTTTAAAAATTTATGATGCAAAAGTATGCAGATGTATAGCCGCCGAGAATAGAAAAACGGCTAATTAACGTGAAAAATCGGTAAACCCGGGAATTTTCCCGATGAATTCCTTTCAAAATTGGATCGAGTCGACCAATTTTATAATCGTTATGCATAATAAAATTATACATAATAATATTAGGTATCGTAAAATTTATTACATTTGCAAAAGAACATTCATCATTACTAAAGATATTAAATTATGTTTTCACAAGAGATTTTAAAAGGCACAATTAAACCTCTCATTATTAAATTGATTAAAGATGAGAGGAGAATGTATGGGTATCAGATAACTCAAAAGGTAAAAGAGCTGTCAACTCAAAAAATAGTCATTACAGAAGGTGCGCTTTACCCGGCACTGCATAAACTGGTTGATGAGGGCATTCTTATCACAGAGAGCGAATGGATAGGAAACAGAGAGAGGAAATATTACTCACTTTCTGAATCTGGGATAAAGACAGCACCTGCAAAACTTGAAGAGATAAGAGAGTCAATTTTAATGCTGGTGCAATTATTTGATTTAAAACCATTAGTTTATGATGCTAAATGAATTTCAAATTAATGAGATCAAAGAGTATCTTAAAAATTGTAACATTGAGAACAGGTTGATTTTAGGTGATTTTCTGGACCATCTGTGCTGTATGATAGAACAAAATATGACAGAGGGGGCAACGTTTGATGATTCTCTGAAAAAAGCATTATATCACCTACCGGGGAGTGAGATAAAGACTATTGAATTATATACTTTAAAACTATTGAATATGGAAACAAGATTCTCTTCACGAATATCTTTACCGGCAACAATCCCATTTGTATTATTTGGTCTGTTTTGGATGTTTTCTAATTCGGGTTTTAGTGTCCCCGGGGTTATCCAAAATATTATGCTATTATCTTCTGTCATCTCTATGTTTGCGCTATTAACAATTGGTTGGATAAAGGATTTTCCGCGATGGTCTTTCCCTGCTATCGGTTTTTGCTTACTATTCTCATTTTTTTCTATGAATGTAGCTATTCCTAGCATTTCAGATGATATTTTGGGGTTTTGGGCCTGGATTCCATTAATAATTACACTTATAATAGCTCAAATTTTCAAAGCGGGTGTTGAGCCGATTAAGAATGTAATAAAGAAAACACGGGAAGAGCTATTCCTTATAGTATATGCGCTATATGGATTTGCACCTTTTATTCTCTTAATGCTAAGTGACGAGATTCATTCTAACTGGATGATGCCAGTTGCGATACTCTCTACATTAATTCTTTCTGCTGGAAATTATCTATTTTTAAGTTGTGAAAGAAGAGTCTCAAGAGTACTCGCTGTCATTATTTCAGGGGTTTTAGCTGTAGTGATATCATTAACAGTCAGTTATTTATATTGGAAATAAGTCCTACTAAAGTTCTCCACATAACTTTTTGATTGAATTACAGTCTATTACAAGATTCTCCATAAACTGCGGTCTGCTGCGCAGGTGTTATTATTTCTGCACAGGTGTGTTTACCGCTACTCGGAAGACTCCACCTCTCGGATTATTTTGCAAAACATTAAAATATTGAACTTTAGCAAAAGAGGCTTTGCATTTTTAGTGAGATTCTAAAAAATTGCATTTGATTATCTGCGCTATGCAAAAAAACCTGAGAGGTGTAATTGTGGCGTTTTAGCACGTGGGGAGCTTTAGCAGTTAAAAACAAAAACTCCGGAATCTTTCGATCTCCGGAGTTTTGCGGTCTGGACGGGACTCGAACCCGCGACCCCATGCGTGACAGGCATGTATTCTAACCAACTGAACTACCAAACCTTGTTCCTTTTGGGACTACAAATATAGTCACTATTTTCAAGAATGCAAAAAAATAAGAGAATTTTATCTGAAAAGTGAAAAATGGACATTTCCATATTTTTTCTCCTTCAAAAAATTGGGGTGTTTATCAAAGTGAAAGGACGATGGGTGCTCAAATATAAACAATCCATCCTCTTTGAGAAGCGCCCGGGAGAGAACCTTATCGGGAATTGTTGCAAGTCCCTCAATATCATAGGGAGGGTCGGCAAATATTATGTCATATTTTAGGTGGCAGATGTTCAGAAAATCAAAGACATTATGCCTTATTATATGCAATCCCTCTATTCCCAGTTTTGTAGATGTATTTTTAATGAAGCTATAGTGGAGTGAGTTCATCTCTACGGCTGTAATGCTTTTGCACCCGCGGGATGCAAATTCAAAACTGATACTGCCAGTTCCGGAGAAGAGGTCCAGCAGTGAGAGCTCCTCAAAATTGTACATATTAGTCAATATGTTAAAAAGCCCCTCTTTGGCAAAATCTGTTGTAGGCCTTGCCGTAAAACCTTTTGGGGGAAGAATCTGCCTTCCTTTGTACTCACCTCCTATAATTCTCATCAATTTAACTGTTTACTGAAACCATTTACTATATATTGCGTTATAGGTCCCGTCCTGTTTTGCAGATTCAAGAGCTGTCTGCCATTTGCTTACAACAGATTCCGGAGTGTTCTTGGAAAATGCAATGTAGTAGTCCGATGACATCAGCGAGAAGGCAGGAATCACAGAGCTATACTGATAGCCAATCTCCTTAAGTATATCTCCAAAAGTAACGCCGGAGCATACAAATGCTTTGATCTCTCCATCCATAAGTTTTTTTGCCATAACTTTTGGATCTGAGTCGGAAACGAGATTGTTGAAACCAAGACTTCTCAGATGCTGGTCCGAAAACCAGGAGGTCACAGTACCTATTGAGGTTAGTGTTTTTGCATTATCTATAGAGGTTATGGTAATACCGGAACCGACTTTGGTGTAAAACCAGGTTGTATTTGTACCGATAGGGCCAACCCACTGAAAGAGGTTCTGCCTTAATGGGGTGCGGTCCATTGTAAAGAGACACACATTAGGGTTATTGAGTGCCAGTTCGTATCCGTTACTCCAGTTGGAGAGTTTAATGTGCTCAAGCGAACCGGTTCTTTTCATTATCTCCAGTGCTACATCTGTACCGAAACCTGTTATCTCTCCATTAATATTGCGGAAGGTGAGGGGAGGATACTGCTCTGTGTATACCTGAAGTATGCCCGGGGATTCTAGTGAATATAGGTACTCCTGAGTGAGAGCTCTTAATTTGCCCTCTCTCTTTAGTATATCTATTGTCTGTTGAAAATCTGCAACCACCTCATCCGGAACCTGCTTGTTAAAAGCATAATATATTAGATCTGTGCGAATTGTATATTTGGAGGTAACCGAGTAGATAGATTTATTGAGCGATTTAAGAGCCGCTTGGGCTGTTATTTTATCACAAGGGTATAGGTCAATCTCCCCTTTGATAAGTTTATCAAATGCATTTACATTATCTGTGCAGTAAATAAAATTTGTGAACCCCTCCTGTTTAAGATATTGTTCAATAGAATAGTCCTTTATAACACCAATTTTGATCCCGCTCTTTTTTGCGTCATCCAGGGAGTTAATTGTGTTCGTAAAAGAGGGCGAACTATAAAAAAACCAATCCAGAGAGGCGATAGGCCCCGCCCATTTGAAAAGATCTTTTCTGGCACTGTTAAGAACTGTTGAGAATAGGACTGCATTTGGAGTGTTTTGGGCAAGAGTGTAACCTTCGTTCCAGGGAAGGAGATCCACAATAAATGGAATATTCATTCTTTTGCATATCTCCTTTAGCAAATCGGGAGCAAGCCCCTCTACAACAGAGTTCTCTATATAGTTGAGCGGTTTATAGTTTTCTGTTATAAACTTGAAAGTGTAGGGGTACGCATCTGTAGTAGATTTTTCACATCCCCACATAAGCAGAGTTAGTGCCAATAGCACAATGCCCATTAAAAAAGAGCTCTTTTTCATATTTTTAAATTTAACTTGAATAATCCCAACAGGGGCTATAATTCAAACAGAAGCGATGAGTATTTCAGTTCTGTAAACTGGTCCGGGAGTGGTATCTCGGGGTTTCGGAAATATTTAATCTTCGAGAAGTATTTAGCTATATCGAAAATCTCCAAATCACGAATGTTGCCACTTATGTAAACAGTTGTAGTCTCAGGGTTAAACTGAACCTCTTTGAGGGTTAAAAGAAGAAAATAGAGGGCAGAGTTAAAGTGAAAAGCGGGAAAAGAGTTGCAGTAGATAATCTTATCGCCCTCTGCGGCTGTTAATGAGACTACCCCTTTGATGAAGCTAAAGGAGATTTTGTTGTACTCTTCAAAAAGAGGCAGATATGTCAGGTGGCAGAATACAGATGGGTATAGATTAAATTCCGGTTGGTACTCCTTTACCATATTCAGAAAAGTACTGTTTACCGCGAAAACTACAACCATATTCTCTTTTATAACCCGAACGGTATTTATCTCGTCCAGATCGTCCAGTTTATGAAGTTTGTTAAGGACTTTAATCTCCTCTCCTTTTTTGTGTAATTTGGCAGGAATTGCAGAGTACTTCTCTGTGTTATAGATGACATTAACTCTGCTGAACTTACTTCTCAACAGTGGCAGAGTGGCAAAGAGATCTGAGCACTTCTTCACAAAAGAGTCCATATCCTCTACATCCATTAAGAAATCCGATGAGTAGAGGAAGAGAAGGCTCTTCTGTTTTTCGTCTGTAACCGAAAAAGAAAATCCATTCAAGTCAGCTTGAATGGATAGTCTGTAATCAGTTGTCTTTCCCAGCTGAGGCTGACTATTGACAATTATAGGCATAATATTTATTCCCAGTTACCTGCATTGTTGTTTGGTGCATCAATGCTACCAACTTTAAGACCCGGATAACGACCCTGAAGGTCTCTGTCTGCATTAAGGTTTACAATAAGTTGTCTCTCCAGACCCTGAAGTAAGTAGTCAAACGGGGCTCCTGCTTCAAAAAGAGGAACATCTACTCCGGATACTTTAGCTATGATAGATTTCATAACCATCTTCTTGCCTCCGCTGAATGGGATGTAGGCAATAGAGTCAACTATAAAACCAGGTCTTTTGAGCAATGTATCTCTAACAGAAATTTTGATACTGTCGCGGAACACCCTCTTTTGTGCAACAGCAACAGAGTCATCCATAGAACCGATTTGTCTAACTATTGTAATCTCTCCGTTTTTGTAGAAATCTATTAGAGTGTCCAAGTCTCCGGTAAATTTGTTGAACCTGGATTTGTATGCAACCTGAAGGGTCCGGATATCCTTAAGCCTTTCTACACATACACTCTCTCTTATCTTTCTCTGTTTTTCAAAAATTACCGGTTGCTGAACGCTGCGGTAGATTAGATAGCCTAAAACAATTATGATTATAGGCATTACAACAATTATTAAGATCTTTTTCATTGTTTATTATAGAATTTATATTAGTCTCTCTTTATCTATGGTAAATGCGCTTTGCGCAATAAGTTCCACAAAAGTAAAATAAATATTTAGACCCCGCAATATATTTTCCTATTTTTGTCCTAATTATTTTAATATGAACGGATACATAAATGCAAAGGAAGCAGAAGGGTTTAAAGCGTTAGTAAACTCTTGCGGCAACATTCTTATTATCAGTCATACAAACCCGGATGGAGATGCCGTAGGGTCGGTTGTCGCTATGAGAAATTACCTGCATTCCAAGGGTATCTCCTCAACCATTGTATTGCCAAATGACTACCCCGATTATCTGGAGTTTCTGGATGACAGAGAGAAGATTCTGATATACAAAAAGGATCCCCAAAAGATTATCGCCCTTGCAGATAGCAGCGATCTTATAATAGCTCTGGATTTTAATCAGTTGCAAAGAGTGGACGAGCTTGAGGCCCACATTCTGGATTCCGGAGCGCAGAGGGTATTGATAGACCACCACCCCTCTCCGGATTGTAATAATTTTAATCTGGTTATATCAAATACAGAGGTCTCCTCTACCTGTGAACTCCTATACTGGCTTATTTTGACTTTGGAGGGTGAGGTTTCTAAAATTGAAATATCTGTTGCCACTCCGCTATATGTCGGGATGATGACAGATACCAACAACTTCTCAAATTCTGTTAACAGTGCCACTTTTAAGATGGCATCCGATATTCTCTCGGTCGGAGTAGATAAAGAGTCTCTTCAACATAAGGTCTTTGGCGGTTTTTCTCAAAAAAGGATGAGGTTAATGGGACATATTCTGCTCAATAAAATGGTTATAATTGAGAAGTTTGGTGCGGGGTATATTACCATTTCAAAAGAGGAGCAACAGCTCTATGACTTTAGTGAGGGAGATGCCGAGGGTTTTGTAAACTTGCCGCTAAACATAAAAGAGGTAAATATATCTGCACTATTCACCGAGCGTGACGGGCAGATACGGGTTTCACTCAGGTCCGTGAATGATTTTTCTGTCAATAGATTTTCCAGACTACATTTCAATGGTGGTGGCCACGAGAGGGCTGCCGGAGGGAAGTTATTCATAAATTTTGAAGAGGTTGGCGCATTTTTTGAAAGAGCTCTTGAGCAGAGTTTTTATAAATGCAAAGGGGATGTAGGAACCGGTGATGCAGACGGCGCAAACGCAAACGGCAAATCTATTGAGAATAAAAATAATTATAAATAAATGAGGCTGAGTTTTTTAATACTTTCATTACTCTTTTTAATTCCCCTCTCTTGCGCAAAAGAGGAGCAACTCAACCTAATGAGTCAACAGGAGTCTGCAATAGACAAATTTGTTGAGACACTTGCAGATTCCAGAGTTGTGGTTGAAGATGGAGTATGGAGAGTGGTTATGGAGGAGGGGAGCGGCTCTGCAGAGGCGGTTGCAGGAGACTCATTAAAAATCAATTACGCAGCCTATATTTTCAACTCCGGCAAAGGAGCTCTCTATGACTCAAATATTAAGAGCGTGGCCAACGAGGCGGGTTTGGAGATGGATTTTGACCTTCTGCAGCCGAAATGGGTAGTTGTGGGGAAAGGCAAACTTCTTTCAGGAATGGACAGTGGACTTATCTCTGTCAAAAAGGGAGAGAGATGTTATGTAATATTCTCTGCAAGGCACGGTTTTGGTAATACCCAAATTGGTCTCGTTCCCAAAATGTCCCCTCTGCTCATTGAGGTTTGGGTACTAGATGTGAAAAAGAATTAAATTTTTATAACTTTGTATGTTTTTGCGCAGGCTCACATTGAATATTAACAGATATCAAGAAATAATTTTACGAATGAATACCAGACACAGACTCAATTTCGCACTTATTATCACAACCATTGCACTATTTTTATCCTCTTGTGCGAAAGAGGTCGTTGAGAGTTCCGACTCCATTGAAAAACGAATACTTGAATCATATATTTCAGTTGTACACAAAGACAGCATTCAACCTCTCCCAAGCGGTGTCTATATTATCAATACAAAAAAGGGAACAGGCACTTCATTTAAGGAGAACAGTACCGTTTTTGTGAGGTATTCCACATTGGACCTAAAGGGTAACTATCTTTCAACTACAAATGAGGATTTGGCAAAACAACTGGGCAGCTTCTCCTATGCAAGTTATTACGGACCAATTCTTCTTGAACTTGGAAATTATACCCTTATAAAAGGTTTGGAAGAGTCGCTCCTCACTCTCAAAGAGGGGGCTCGCGCAAAGATTATCATCCCCTCTTGGGCTTCTGAATTTAACTATCTTAACAGCGACAGATACCACGCAACTACAACAATTTATGATGTAGAGGTTGTTAAGGTTATTGACGACTATCCTCAGTATGAGCTGGATACTCTTCAACGTTTCAGTAATATCCACTACGACGGCTTGGACTCTCTGGTAAAGGGATACTACTATAAGTCACTTGTTGAGGGTACCGGAGATTCTTTAAAGGCAGGACTTACCGCGAGATATAATTATGTGGGAAGGCTTACAAACGGCTTTGTGTTTGATACAAACATTGAGGATACTGCAAGAAAGTACAAGATATACAACTCAACTAAAACATACGGTCCGCTTACACAAGAGATTCACGAGGTTGGAGAGTCATCAACATCCGGCAGCAGTGTAGTTGATGGTTTTGCAAAGACTCTTCTAAAAATGAGATACGGAGGCAAGGCTGTAACTTTCTTCGGAAGTGAGTGGGGATACGCCACCGAGACACAATCATTCGGAAAAAGGCAGCAACTCCACTTTTACATAGAGGTGCTGCCCGAGTAGATAAACATCTTTTTTCTTAGCCAATAAAGTGGTAGTGAGGGCCGAATCTTTCGAATGCGGCTCTGTCCAACTCTTCACGATGGTCTGGATGTGCCACACTGATTACCATTCGTGCACGCTCCTGAAGCGATTTCCCATAAAGATTTACGGCACCAAACTCTGTAACGAACCAGTGAATGTGGTTTCTTGTGGTAACTACTCCTGCACCGGGTGTAAGTATCGGAGAGATTTTACTCACCCCTTTGTTTGTAAGTGAGGGCATTGCAATTATTGCTTTACCACCCTGTGACATTGAGGCTCCGTAAATAAAATCTACCTGTCCTCCAACTCCGGAATAGTGTTTAGTTCCTATGGAATCTGCACACACCTGACCTGTGAGGTCTACCTGTAACGCAGAGTTTATTGCGGTAACTTTAGGATTCTTTGCAATAATACACGGGTCATTTGTATAAGCCACATCTTGCATTAAGACCATAGGGTTATCATCGATAAAGTCATATACCTGCTGAGAACCCATAAGGAATGTTGCAACCAACTTACCTCTGTCCAGAACTTTATTGGCTCCGTTAATCACCCCGCTATTTACAAGAGGCAATACACCATCTGCAAACATCTCCGTATGGATTCCAAGATTTTTATGTCCTCCCAGTTGTCCCAGAACGGCATTGGGTATTGCTCCGATACCCATCTGAAGCGTTGCTCCGTCCTCAATAAGAGCTGCACAGTTTTTTCCTATTGCTATCTCAATCGAGTCCGGCTCTGCAAAGTGAGCGGGCTCCAGTTGTGTATTATCCTCTACAAAGAGATCTATCATATTGAGTGGTATCATTGCATCACCCCAAGCTCTCGGAACCCTCTTGTTTACAACGGCAATTACATACTCTGCAGTCTCTATTGCAGCTAGTGTGGCATCAACTGAGGTTCCCAGTGAAACAAAGCCGTGTCTGTCCGGGTATGAGACCTGTATCATTGCTACATTACACGGGAGGATTCCACTTCTGTAAAGTTTCTGGGTTTCGCTAAGAAATACCGGAATATAATCGGAATAACCGGCCTGAACGCTTTTTCTAACATTGCTCCCGACAAAAAATGCCTGGTGAAAGAAGATGCCTTCAAATTTTGGGTCTGCATATGGGGCATCACCCTCGGTGTGGAGGTGGTGGATTCTCACATCCTTTAACTCACCTCTCTCTCCTGCGCGTATAAGAGCATCAATCAGAATTTTGGGGGCACTTGCAACACTGCTCAGGTGAATATGATCACCCGATTTTACCACCCTAACAGCTTCGTCGGCACTGATGAACTTTAGATTTTTGTGCATGATAAATAATTGATATTTAGTTGAATTGATATAATTTTACCGAAATAAATTCAAGCGGCAAATGTATTAAAATTTCCTATCTTTGCATAATATTAGTTCTAAAGGATGACATTAGTAACAATTACAAGCGACTGGAAAAATGGTGATTATTATCTTGCTGCACTCAAGGGATCGCTTTTATCTTTGTCATCCGATATTAGTGTGGTCGATATAACAAATTCCATTCCGAGTTTTGATGTTTTGCAGGAAATTTTCATAATTAAATCTGCTTATCGCCATTTCCCGCAAAATACAATCCACCTGATGGGCGTGATGAGTGAACCGGCTCCGGGGGCAAATATCGTTATTGTATTTGGAGAGGGGCACTATTTTGTCGGGGTGAATGACGGGAGGTTTTCTCTGTTGTTTGATAATCCTTCTGCAGTATGTTTTGAGATTCTAAAGGGGAGAAGTATCGCCTTCTCTAGCTTCAACTCTCTGGAGTTGTTTAAAGAGGCAGTAGATATCATCTGCACAAACAGCTTTGAGACAAGAACCAAAATCTGCGATGTCAAGAGAGAGTCTTCGCCCGGGGTTGTCCATAACGAAAACAACATTACCGGAAGGGTGCTTTACATTGACTCTTTCGGTAATGCAATAACAAATATTGAGAGAAGAGTTTTTGACTCAATTCATAAAGGGAGAGATTTCACAATTTTTGTACAAGGACCATATACAAAGATTAACAGGATATCAAGAGGCTATAACGACAGCTCTCCGGGAGAGATTATAGCTCTGTTTAACTCGGCAGGATTATTGGAGATTGCCGTCAACCAGGGTAATATTGCATTGTTAGAGAGTATTAACCCATCTTCGGAGATAAGAATAAGGTTTGCACAAACCGAGTATATTGAGAAAAAAGAAAAAACATTATAAATGGAAAGAGAGAAGGCAGTAAAAAGTTTTGAGAGACTTTTAGATATTATGGATGAATTAAGGGCTAAGTGCCCTTGGGACAAAGAGCAGACAATGGAGTCTCTAAGACCTCTCACAATTGAGGAGACCTATGAGTTGAGCGATGCAATCCTGGAAAAGGAGAGCACCAACATTGGTAAAGAGCTTGGAGATATTCTTTTGCATATTGTTTTTTATGCAAAGATAGGCCGGGAACAGGGAGTTTTTGATATCTCAACTATTATTGATGGTCTGTGCAATAAATTGGTTTACAGACATCCGCACGTTTTCTCTCAAACTGAGGTGAACGGCACTCGTGAGGTTATAGAGAATTGGGAGCAGCTCAAAGGAAAAGAGGTAAACGGGAACAGAAGCCTGTTGAGTGGTGTCCCGGGATCGCTTCCATCACTGGTAAAAGCATATCGTATTCAGGACAAGGCAAGAGCTGTGGGATTTGACTGGGATATTCGTGAACAGGTGTGGGATAAGGTGAGAGAGGAGATAGCCGAGTTTGAAAGAGAGATAGTTGAAGAGGAGAGAGAATTTCTGAGCACAAATGCAGAGGGCGGGGACGGAAGGCGTGCCGAACAGGAGTTTGGAGATCTGCTTTTTTCACTTGTAAATGCAGCAAGGTTGTACAATATAAATCCGGATACAGCGCTGGAGATGACAAATAAGAAATTCATTAAAAGATTTAACTATCTGGAAGAGAAAACCATTAAAGCTGGAAGATCTCTTAAAGATATGTCTCTACAGGAGATGGATCTTATTTGGGAGGAGGCAAAAAAGTTGTAATATGAAGGAGTACGAATGGCAATCCAGAAGTGAATTACTTCTTGGAAGAGAGTCTTTGGAAAAATTAAACGAGAGAACTTTTGCAATAATAGGGCTTGGTGGTGTGGGAGCCTATGCCGCGGAGATGGTAGTTCGTGCAGGTGCCGGAAGGGTGGTTATCCTGGATAGTGATGTAGTCAATCTTTCTAATAAAAATAGACAACTTCTGGCTATGGACAGCACTTTGGGGCACTCTAAGGTAAAGCTTATGGAGAGCAGGTTAAAGGATATCAACAGAGATCTTGAGGTTGTATCCATAGGGGAGTATCTCACAGAGGAGAATGTCTCTGCCCTTTTGGACGGGCTTAAAATTGATTGTGTAATTGATGCCATTGACACACTCTCTCCCAAAATTGCTCTTATTCAGTATTGTGTGAAGAACTCCATCCCTTTGGTGAGCTCTATGGGTGCCGGTGCAAAGAGAGATGCCACAAAAATAAAGGTGAAAGACATATCCAAATCGTTTAACTGCCCGCTTGCATATATGTTAAGGAAGCGTCTGAGAAAGGTTGGAATAAGCAAAGGATTTAAGGTGGTTTTTTCTGAAGAGCTCCCGGATACAGATGCAATTATTCCGGTTGAAGAGCAGAATAAAAAATCTCAGGTTGGTACAATATCTTATATGCCTGCAGTTTTCGGCTGTATTGCCGCTCAGGCAGCGTTACTCCATATACTTGATGATGATATAGCAGATTAAGCATTCTACCTTTTTTTTAGTACATTTGTAAGATATATGAAAACCTAAACCCTGCGCTTATGGAATTTAAAATTAAAGAGGTTACAACACCCTCTCAGATTAAAAAATTCATAAAGTTTCCTCACAAACTGTATAAAGGCAACAATCAATATGTGCCTGTACTTAACGGAGATGAATTTGAAACTCTAACCAAAAGCCCTGCACTTGAGTACTGTAAAATCAAGATGTGGGTTGCCACAGATAACAAAAATAGAATAGTAGGAAGAGTTGCCGCTATCTGGAACCCTCACTCAAACGAATACCATTTTGAGAAGAGAGTCCGTTTCGGATGGTTTGACTTTATTGATAACCGGGAAGTTGCTGCCGCATTACTGGAGATGGTTGCCCTGTGGGGAAGAGAGCTTGGAATGGAGCAGATGCACGGGCCTCTCGGGTACAATACGCTAAATCGTCAGGGGATGATGATTGAGGGGTTTGAGAACACTCCTCCAATAAATTGTCTCTATAACTACCCGTACTACCCGCAAATTATGGACGAGTTAGGTTTTGAGAAGCAGGTAGATTGGGTTCAGATTAAACTTCGTGCAGATGAGGGGGTTCCCGATAAAATAAAGCGAATTAACCAGATGTTGCTTGAGAAACATAATCTTAGAATTATGGATATCAAAGAACTTAAGGGTTCAAGTAAATTGATAAAAAGTTTCCAAAAGAGCTACAATGAGGGCTTTAAGGATATTGATAATTTTGTGCCCCTAACAGACTCAGAGGTAGAAAAAGTTGCGAAAGATTACTTCTCAAAACTCAGGAAAGAGCTTACCTGTATTATTCTGGACGGAGAGGACAATATTGCTGCCTTTGGTATATGTGTTCCCAACCTCTCGAATTCATTTAAAAAGGCGGGAGGAAAACTCTTTCCATTCGGGCTTCTGCGTATCCTTTGGGAGTTTCGTAACTATACAACAATAGACCTTCTGCTTTTAGGAGCTTCTTCGGAGTGGCAGAACAAAGGAATTTCGTCGATTTATCATACTCATATTGCTACCAACCTCGAGAGAGGAACTATCAAATACGCCATAACCAACCCTCAGGCAGAGAATAACTCTGCTTATAAAGTGTGGGAAAGGTATGGCTACGAGCCATATATGAAGAGAAGATGTTATATAAAAAATTTGTAACCGAATGAAATTAAGGGATATTTGCTCTCTTACAGAGGGTATTGTAGTCAGCGGAGAGAGCAGGCTCGACGATAGTGTAGATTTTGCTTTTGCTTCTGATCTTATGAGTGATGTTCTCACCATAAAAAAAGATCATTTTCTGCTTATTACCGGACTAGCCAACATTCAATCCATAAGAACAGCAGAGATGTCGGATGCCCCCTACCTGCTTCTATGCAGAAACAAGGAGGTTACCGACGAGATGCTGGAGCTGGCCCGGGAAGATAATATTCTCATTATCAAAAGTAAATTCTCTATGTTTAGATGTGCCGGTATTCTATTTAATGCCGGATTAAAACCTGTATACTAATATGCGTTTTGAGTACAAAGTAGAGGGGGGAGATTTTACACAGGCGGGTTATGCGGCCTCACAAGTAAAGAAGAACCTTAAGCAACTTGGTGTAGACTCATCGGTAATCAAAAGAGTGGTTGTCGCTCTTTACGAGGCAGAGGTTAATATTGTGGCACACGCATACAGAGGTGTTATATATGCAGATATAGAGAGCTCCGGTATAAAACTTAAGCTTGTGGATGAGGGCCCCGGAATTCCGGATGTTACCAGAGCGATGACTAAAGGCTTCTCTACAGCCTCTCCTGCCGTGAGAGAGATGGGATTCGGAGCCGGAATGGGACTTCCCAATATCAGCGAAAATGCAGATTCTCTTTTGATAGAGACAGAGGTCGGAAAGGGGACAACACTTAATATTGAGATAAGATTTTAAAGATATTTTTTTGCATTTATAATCGTGAGCAGACGACAAACTACATATAACAGAGCACTCGAGATAGTTGAGGATATCTGTATAGGTTGTTCTCACTGCATTAAGGTCTGCCCAACTGAAGCTCTCAGAGTATCGGGCGGTAAGGCAGGAATTCACGCAGACTGGTGTATAGATTGCGGGGAGTGTTACAGAGTTTGCCCAACCAGAGCCATAAGGGTGATGGATGATGATTTTAAGCAGATTTTCGAATTCAAACACAGAGTTCTGCTGGTTCCGTCTGTCTTCTTTGCACAGTTCAAAGACTCCATTCAACGCAATACAATCTGCCAAATAATCGGTGAACTTGGCTTCACAGAGGTTTGTGCAGTTGAGCAGAGTGTAGATACTCTCCTTAATGAGATTAATGACTATCTAGAGACGGCACAGAAACCGGTTATCTCATCATTTTGCCCGGCAGTTATAAGACTTATTCAGGTAAGATTTCCATCGTTGGTAGATAACATAATGAAACTTCTGCCTCCTATTGAGATTACCGCACAATATTACAAAAAGAGATTTGAGAAGGAGGGTATTGCTGAGAGTGAATATGGAATCTTCTATCTTACTCCCTGTATTGCCAAAATAGCCGCAGTAAAGTCTCCGGTTGGAGGTTATACCTCTCCGATAACTGGAGTAATCAATATGGACTTCTTCTTTAACAAAGTTTATTTAGCTTATAAACAGAGACTTCCTATTACTAAAAGTATTATTATAAACGGAGAACTCTCTTCAAAGGGGGTGCTTTTCCCAACTACAGGTCAGGAGAGTGCTCACGTAAAAGGGCGTGCTCTGGCCATAGATGGAATGAAGAATGTTATAGACTTTCTGGAGATGTTGGAGAATGAGGAGATAGATAATGTAGACTTTCTGGAGATAAGAGCCTGCGACGAATCTTGTGCCGGGGGGATACTCTCTCACCGAAACAGATTCCTCACAGCCGAGAGTATGAAAAACTTTGCCAAAACAGTACCAGACACACATAACCTTATTGAGGATTACAAGAGATCTTGCAGTGCAGTGGTTCATATGGATAAAATTGAGCCTCGCTCTATGGTGAAGTATGACCGGGATATTGAGGTTGCAATAAAAAAGATGGAGAGTGCAAGACGGCTTAAGAAGATTCTTCCGGGAATTGACTGTGGTGCCTGCGGAGCTCCCAGTTGCGAGGCTCTTGCGGAGGATATTGTTAGGGACCAGGCTCAGATTAACTCCTGTATTTTCCTGAGAACTATCTTTGAAAAGAGGGGAGAGATATCTCTTGAAGATACAATTAAGATTATGGAGAGTATTTGGGGAGAGGAGAGGTTTGATAAAAATGAGCAAGAGTAGATAGTTGATATTTAATAAATCCAATATAAAATGAAAGTTAAGGACATAGCCCAAAAGATGAATCTAAAAGTTTACTCTTGCGAAGATGCACTGGAAAATATTGTTACCGGAGGATACTCATCGGATCTTCTTTCCGATGTTATGGGACACTCAAAAGAGGGGCAACTCTGGATTACTCTGCAGACTCACAAGAATATTATTGGTGTTGCATCTCTCAGAGATCTATCTGCTATTATTCTTGTAAAAGGATTTACTCCGGATTTAGAGACTATTAAACTATCTGAGAGCGAGAATATCCCAATTTTGGGCAGCGATCTGGATGCTTTTGAACTTTGCGGGGAGCTGTACCAGCTTTTGAAATAGCAAGGTTTAATATAACTTGAAGGCAGATCTTCATATTCACACAACACTATCTCCGTGCGGCGACATTGAGATGACTCCTGTTGCCATAATTGCAAAGGCAAAAGAGATGGGGCTTGATATTATCGGAATTACAGATCATAACTCAACCCTTCAGGCACGGGAGATTCGTAGGGTAGGAGCTCTGGCAGGAGTTGCGGTGCTTTGTGGAGCGGAGATTACCACCCGGGAAGAGGTTCATATTCTTGCTTTTGTCGATACAGATGATTCTCTGGACAAACTTCAGGAGTGGCTAACGTCAAACCTTATTGTAGTCCCCAATAATCCCGATATTTTCGGTTATCAGCTTGTCGTTAATCAAAATGAGGATGTGATTTACCAGGAGGATAATCTGCTTATTGGAGCAATAGACAAAAGTATAGAGGAGGTAGAGGAGTTTGTTCACTCATTGGGCGGAATATTTATCCCCGCCCATATAGATAAGCAGCAAAACTCTGTAATCAGCCAGCTGGGATTTCTTCCCACCCACCTAAATGTTGATGCTCTGGAGCTCTCTTCCCGCACAAATATTGAGGATTTCAAAAAGCGAAACAGCTATTTAGCAAAAAATACTTTTATACAATCTTCGGATGCTCATTATGTAGATGAAATTGGAAAGGTGTATACAGAACTAAATACAGACGGAACAACATTTGAACATATAAAATCTGCAATTAACCGCAATGAATGACCTCTCTCTCCATATTATAGATATCATACAAAACTCTCTCTCTGCCGGAGCAACATTAATAAAACTCACGGTGAATGAGAATATTAAAGAAGATTTGCTCACAATAGAGATTGAAGATAACGGAAAGGGTATGACTCCTCAACAGGTGATGAGTCTTGAAGATCCTTTTTTTACATCCAGAACCACCCGAAGGGTAGGGATGGGGATTCCTCTTTTTAAACAATCTGCACTCCAGAGCGGTGGAGACCTTATTGTTCTCTCGGAGCCGGGTGTCGGAACTAAAGTAACAGCTACATTCAAACATAGTCATATTGACCGTCCACCTCTGGGAGATTTGGCAAACAGCTTTATCTTAATGGTGAGTGCAAACCCGGAGAGAGATTTTTATTTCAAATATATCTACAACGGAACCGAGTACCATTTTGACAGTGTCGAGGTAAAAGAGGTTTTGGAGGGACTTCCCGTAAACGAACCGTCGGTTATCCGAATGCTCACCGGTATGGTGGATGAGAATATTAAAGAGATCAAAGAAGAAAATTAAATTTTAATATCAAAATTACTTCTTATATTTGCGAAATTATTAGGCAAGCACTACTATATAGTAATTAAAATATAACAAATTGTAACTTGAACCCCAATTATTTTTTGCAATCTGTAATAATATACCTACTTTTGAGCTTCGATTCAAACCTCGGCGGACACAACTATAACCAAATATAAAATAAGTATGAATAAAATCAAATCCCTTGACGATTTGCGGAAGATGAAGCAAAGTCTCGAGCACGGAATGAATATCCGTGAGAAGAGCAATTCGCCAGAGTCTCTTGTTCAAATTCGTGTGGCAATGGCTACCTGCGGTATCGCAGCCGGCGCCAGGACGGTTATGAACACTCTAATAGAGAAGATTGAGATTGAAAAGATTCCTGCTGTGGTCACACAGGGCGGGTGTATGGGCTATTGCTATGCAGAGCCGACAATTGAGGTAAAGATACCCGGCAAAGATCCGGTTGTCTTCGGAAATGTCGACTCAAAGGTAGCAATAGAGATCGTGGAGAAGTATATCAAAAACGGAGAGCTTCTTGACGGTATTATACCTACCAACTATCAAACTATTAATGAATAAAGGAGTAGTTTATGGCACAGTATAAAATGCATTTGCTGGTTTGTGCTGGTACCGGATGCCGGGCCTCACAAAGCGAAGAGATTATTGTGAATCTAAACGCAGAATTGAAAAAACAGGGTCTGCAATATGATGCACAGGTAGTAGCAACAGGCTGTTTTGGCTTCTGCGAAAAAGGACCGATCGTAAAGATCTTACCTGACAACACTTTCTATACTCAGGTAAAACCGGAGGATTGCGCCGAGATTATTAGCGAACACATTCTTAAAGGGCGCAGGGTTAACAGGCTTCTTTACGAAGACCCGGAAACCAGGAAGCATATAGAGGACTCTAAACATATGGGTTTCTATCAGAAACAGCTGAGGATTGCTCTAAGAAATTGCGGTTTTATCGATCCGGAAAACATTGACGAATATATTGCTCGTGACGGTTACGCTGCTTTAGGTAAAATCCTTGCAGAGATGACTCAAAGTCAGGCAATAGACGAGATTAAAAAATCCGGACTGAGAGGTCGCGGTGGTGGCGGTTTCCCTACAGGAATCAAATGGGAAATTGCATCGAAGAATAAAGCAGACCAAAAATATGTGGTTTGTAATGCAGATGAGGGAGACCCGGGTGCATTTATGGACAGATCAATACTTGAGGGAGATCCTCACTCAATTATTGAAGCGATGGCAATTTGTGGGTACTGTATTGGTGCATCTAAAGGGTTAGTGTACATCCGTGCAGAGTACCCGCTTGCCATAAAGCGTCTTCAGGTTGCAATTGCTCAGGCACGAGATTATGGTCTGTTAGGAGGTGATATTATGGGATCTGGTTTCTCATTTGACATTGAACTTAAATATGGTGCAGGTGCTTTTGTTTGCGGAGAGGAGACAGCTCTTATCCACTCAATGGAGGGGCATAGGGGTGAACCTACTGTTAAACCACCATTTCCTGCAGAGAAAGGTTATCTCGGAAAACCTACCAATGTAAACAATGTTGAGACATTTGCCAATGTACCGGTTATTTTCCTTAAAGGTGCAAGCTGGTTTGCAAGCATCGGAACTGAGAAATCTAAAGGGACAAAAGTTTTTGCTCTGGCAGGTAAGATTAACAATGTTGGTCTTATAGAGGTTCCTATGGGTATAACCCTGAGAGAGGTAATTTTTGAGATTGGAGGCGGTATCAAAGATGGCAAAAAATTCAAGGCTGTTCAGACTGGTGGCCCTTCAGGAGGATGCCTTACAGAGAAACACCTGGATACACCAATTGATTTTGACAATCTTATAGCTGCGGGTTCAATGATGGGTTCCGGTGGTATGATTGTTATGGACGAAGATGACTGTATGGTAGCAGTAGCCAAATTCTACCTTGAGTTCACAGTTGAAGAGTCTTGCGGGAAATGTGCTCCTTGCCGTGTGGGTAACAAGAGATTACACGAGATTCTTGAAAAAATTTGCGCGGGTAAAGGTACAGAGGATGATTTGAGCTACCTGGAAAATTTAAGCAGGGTAATTAAAGATACCTCTCTGTGCGGTCTGGGACAAACTTCTCCAAATCCTGTACTCTCTACATTGGAACATTTTCACGATGAATATCTTGCTCACGTTAAGGAGAGGATATGTACTGCAGGAAGATGTAAAGCTCTTAAACTCTATACAATTATTGCCGATAAGTGTACCGGATGTACAGCTTGTATCAGGGCTTGTCCTGTTGCTGCCATTACCGGAGAGAAGCGTCAGCCTCACGTGATTGACGTAGATAAATGTATCAGATGCGGTGCTTGTTACGACAAGTGTAAGTTTAATGCTATTCACGTTCAATAATCCAATCCTATGGAATTTATAAAAGTTACTATAGATAAAAACGAGATAGAGGTCAAAAAAGGGACTACTATCTACCAGGCAGCAAAGCAGATAGGGATAGATATTCCTGTGCTTTGCTATATGAACCTAGAGCACCTGAAAATTGAAAACCGCCCGGGCGGGTGCCGGATTTGTGTTGTGGAGGTTGAGGGACGGAAGAACCTTGCTCCATCCTGCTCTACTGAGTGCGCAGATGGAATGGTGGTTAAAACACACAGTGTAAGAGTACTAAACGCCAGAAAAACTGTTTTGGAGTTGATACTCTCCGACCACCCTGCTCAGTGTCTTATCTGTTCATCTTCAGGGAAATGTGACCTTCAGTCACTCTCTCAAAAGATGGGTATAAGAGAGATTCACGCAGTTGAGAACGCAGAGGTATCTTCTTACAGAAAAGACTGCTCTCCTGCTCTTAACAGAGATATGGACAAATGTATTATGTGTCGCAGATGCGAAACTATCTGTAACGACGTTCAGACAGTGGGTGCATTGAGTGCTGTTAACCGTGGTTTTATGTCGGTTGTTGCTCCCGCTTTTGAGCAGGACCTTATTGATTCTCCTTGTACATTCTGTGGTCAGTGTGTTGCTGTATGTCCTACAGGTGCGCTTACCCCATTTGATGACACTTCCAAAATAATCCGAGCCCTTGCAGACCCTAAAAAGACTGTTATTGTACAGACTGCGCCTGCAGTTCGTGCTGCTTTGGGTGAGGAGTTTGGCTTGCCTGCAGGAACACTTGTAACCGGCAAAATGGTTGCAGCTCTGCGTACTCTTGGCTTTGACAAGGTATTTGATACTGACTTTGCTGCTGACCTTACCATTATGGAAGAGGGAACCGAGTTGCTTAATAGAATTACTAAACATCTCAATGGAGATAAGGATGTTAAGCTGCCAATTCTAACCTCTTGCTGCCCGGCGTGGGTTAACTTCTTTGAGGTTTACTTCCCTGATATGCTTGATGTACCTTCTACAGCGCGCTCGCCTCAACAGATGTTTGGCTCAATAGCAAAAACATATTATGCAGATCTTATCGGTGTTAAGAGAGAAGATCTTGTAGTTGTTTCTATTATGCCTTGTCTTGCAAAAAAATTCGAGTGCCAGCGTGAAGAGTTTTCGGTTGACGGTAATCCGGATGTTGACTTCTCAATCTCTACAAGAGAGCTTGCGGGCTTGATAAAGTCTGCAAACATTACCTTTGATCTATTGCCGGAAGAGGAGTTTGACCTCCCTATGGGCGAGTCAACAGGGGCCGGAGTAATTTTCGGTGTAACCGGAGGTGTTATTGAGGCAGCTGTACGTACAGCATATGAGATACACACCGGAAGCAAGCTAAACAGAATTAACTTCGAAGAGCTTCGCGGTATGTCGGGAATCCGTACTGCCACAATCTACTTTGGAGATACTCCTATTCACATTGGTATCGCTCACCAGCTTGGTAACGCAAGAAAACTTCTTAACGGTATTAGAGAGGGGAGGTATAATTTCCACGCAATTGAAATTATGGCTTGTCCGGGTGGTTGCATCGGTGGTGCAGGTCAACCTCTTCACCACGGAGATTCAAGCGTTATACGGGCACGCTATGATGCAATTTATAGAGAAGATGCCGGAAAGAGCATTCGTAAATCTCACGAGAATCCATACATCGTTAAGTTATACAAGGAGTTCCTTGGTCACCCGATGAGTGAGAAAGCTCATCATCTTCTTCATACCCACTACTTTGACAAAAATAAAATTTAAATCGCAATGAGTACATTCAAAATACAAGATTGTCACAAGGAGACAATTAAAGGGATATGCAACTCTTTTGAAAACAATCCCGGAGAGTTGATAAGTATTCTGCATAAAATACAGAGTGAGTTCGGATTCCTTCCCGAAGATATTCAACGCGAGGTTGCGAAGAATCTGAAAATATCTGTAGCCAAAGTTTATGGGGTTGTTACCTTCTACTCATTTTTCACAATGACTCCAAAAGGGAAGCACCCAATATCCGTATGTATGGGTACAGCTTGCTATGTTCGTGGTGCAGAGAAGATTGTAGACGAACTTAAAGATCAGCTTAAGATTAAAGTTGGTGGAGTAACTCCGGATGGTAAGTTCTCGCTTGATTGCCTAAGGTGCGTAGGTGCCTGTGGTCTTGCACCGGTCGTTCTAATCGGTGATAAGGTTTATGGCAGGGTAGAGGCTTCCCAGGTTCGGGAGATTCTGGAGAGTTACGTTGATTAATCTGCAGTAGTTGTTTTAACTGAATTGAGGCTGTCTAATTAGGCAGCCTCTTCTTTTTTCAAAAATTTACTGGGTATTACACCCCATTTACAATCTGTTTTTATGCCGGCAATAACTTTGTCTTGCGGTATCAGCCCGGAAAATCCTCCCTATTTGCCGCTTAGTTTTGTTGCGGGCCTGCGCAAACCTGTGCACATCGGGCAAGTCCATCCTCATCCGCTCACAAGCTCGCTTCTTCCGGCTGAGTTTGCCCTCACTGTTGCACAGGTTTGCGCTATTTTGGCCTCGCCGGGGAGCATAGCAAATAGGGTTTCCTCTTCGCGGTTGTTGGTCTGCGGGAAACATCCCTGGGAGTTTTTTATAATTAATTGTAATTCAAAGAAATAATCCAGATGACTTTGCGTTTGGGCTTGAGTTGATAAGAACTATATATCACAAAATGTGCATAATACAAAAAACTCCCAGGGATCACCCCAGTAAGTTTTGGAGGGCTTGTCGGTTTAAGATTGTGATCTTATTTCTATCGGCTAAAATGACTCCCTCCTGTTGAAGTTCTCCCAGAATACGGGCCAGGGCTGGCCGGGTAACGCCGAAATATTTAGAGAGCTCAGTTTGGTTTTTGTCCATATAAAATGTGTTGATTGAAGGACTGATAGAGTGGCATTTTGCCAACTGTTCCAAAAGATAGTTTCCCAACTTTCCCCGTATGGTTTTAATGGTGACCATCTGAAGTTTGTTAGAAAGAAACTGGGTTTTATCGGAGTTGTATCTGATATAACTCTCAAGAAATTTTGCATCTTTTTGGAATAGAATTATAATCTCTTCCTTTGGGATTGTAATTACGGTTGACTCCTCTGTGGCTGTTACATCTACAGGGAAACGGTTATTCTCTGCAAACAGAAATGCAGAGGCAAGCGGGCGTACAGCTTTGATATTCTCTATAGAGAGCACTCCACCGGACTCTGTTATCATCTCTGTTGCTACAGCCCCTTTTACCAACAGATATAGGTGTTTACATATATCTCCCTGCCTGGCAATGATATCTCCCTTATTGTATTTGGATACCCTAAACTTCATATTGTTGAAAAGGTAGTCCATATTCTCCTTCGAAATTGCTTTACAAACGGGGCACTGTGAGAGCTCCTCTTTGTTTATCATTGAGTCGGTTATCATATATATATTGTTGTATCCTTTTTTTAAAATTAGGAATTTTCGGTGAGTGTAACAAATATTACACTCTTTAGATGCCAATCTCTATACTTTTGTACCAGAAAGAATCAAATATTAACCTTAATTAATTTAGTATAATGAGTAATATGTTTTGTTACCAGTGTCAAGAGACAGCCAAAAACAACGGTTGTACAATTAAAGGAGTTTGCGGAAAAACCGCAGATGTTGCTAACCTTCAGGATCTGTTAGTATTTCTATGTAAGGGAATTTCACACTTCTCTGTCCGCCTGAGGGATATGGGTGTTGAGAGTGCAGAGGTTAATAAATTTGTTACCGACTCTCTCTTTATGACTATTACCAATGCAAATTTTGACAGAGACAGGTTTGTTACCAGAGTTAATCAGGCTATTGATATGAGAGATTCTGTAAGGAATCTGTTCATTTCAAAAGGTGGAAAAATTGAGGAGATAACATTTGAAGGGGCCTATTGGAGCTCACGAGATATCTCAGTTATGGAGCAGAAAGCCACAGAGGTTGGAGTTCTCTCTACCGAGAACGAAGATGTTCGATCACTTCGTGAACTTTCAATTTATGGACTAAAAGGTATGGCTGCATATGCAGAACACGCTTTTAATCTGGGATTTGAGCAGGCAGATATATACGCTTTTATGCAAAAGGCGCTTGTTGATACAACAGACGACACACTATCTGCAGATCAACTTACAGCACTTGTACTCCAGACAGGTGCCCACGGAGTTAAGGTAATGGCACTTCTGGATAAAGCGAATACATCTGCATACGGAAATCCCGAAATTACAAAAGTGAACTTAGGTGTCCGTAATAACCCGGCAATTTTGATCTCCGGTCACGATCTAAAAGATATGGAGGAGTTGCTTAAGCAGACAGAGGGAACGGGTGTAGATGTTTATACTCACTCAGAGATGCTTCCGGCAAATTACTATCCTGCTTTTAAAAAGTATAGTCAGTTTGTAGGTAACTACGGAAGCTCTTGGTGGAAGCAGACTCAGGATTTTGAGACATTTAACGGACCTGTTCTCTTTACTACCAACTGTATTGTTCCGCCAAAAAGCAGTGCTACATATTCGGACAGAATCTACACTACCGGTGCATCAGGATTTCCTGGGTTTATTCATATTCAGGATCGTAAAGATGGTAAGACCAAAGACTTCTCTGCTATCATAGAGCACGCCAGGAGATGTGCTTCTCCAACTGAAATTGAGACAGGTGAGATAATAGGTGGATTTGCTCACGCTCAGGTATTTGCCCTTGCAGATAAAATTGTTGATGCAGTTAAGAGCGGTGCTATCCGCAAGTTTTTTGTAATGGCAGGTTGTGATGGAAGAATGAAGGACAGAAATTACTACACAGAGTTTGCTGAGGCACTTCCTAAAGATACTGTGATACTTACAGCAGGTTGCGCAAAATATCGTTATAACAAACTTCCACTGGGAGACATTGGAGGCATTCCGCGTGTGTTGGACGCCGGACAGTGTAACGACTCATACTCACTGGCTGTAATAGCACTTAAGTTAAAGGAGATTTTCAATGCAAATGATATTAACGAACTGCCAATAGCTTACAATATTGCCTGGTACGAGCAGAAGGCTGTTATTGTACTTCTTGCACTTCTCTCTCTTGGAGTTAAGAATATACACCTCGGCCCAACACTGCCTGCATTCCTCTCTCCAAATGTTGCAGAGGTTTTGGTAAAGAACTTTGGAATTGCCGGGATCAAGAGTGTAGATGAAGATATGAAGTTGTTCCTGGGTTAATATTTGATTTTGTAGATTCAAGACAACTTTAATGGGGGCAACCCCGGCCGTCAGGACTTTCGGGTATTCAAAAACCGAGAGTCCTGTTCTGTTTTATATGATTTATCTGTAACTGTTTGTTGCACATATAGAGTATATGCCCTATCTTTACAGTGCAAATTCACTGTTAACCCAAATAGTATTTAATAAATTATTCAAAATCTAATGAAAAATGATCTTAGTAAATTAATTTACAGCTTTTTAGTTTTAAGTTTAACTTTATTGTTAACCAGCAGTTGTGAAGAGAAACTAACCGATATTGACGGCAATATCTACAAAACGGTAAAAATCGGCGATCAGGTTTGGATGGCAGAGAATTTAAGAGTTACAAGGTACAATAATGGTGACCCTATTGAAACAACAAATCCTGCAAACATTGACATCTCTGACCTTGTTGAACCTAAATTTCAATGGGTATTCGGTGGTAAAGAGGAGCTGGCTGCAACCTACGGGAGGCTCTACACCTGGTATGCCGCTACCGATTCAAGAAAAATCTGCCCTGAGGGTTGGCACGTTATTACAGATGCAGAGTGGGCAAAGCTCTACAACTATTTTGGAGGAAAAAGTGTTGCCGGAGGTAAACTGAAGGAGGCCGGAACAGTAAACTGGGCTCACCCTAATACAGACGCCAGCAACAGCAGTGGCTTTACTGCACTTCCGGGCGGAGGCAGGGGTGCTAACGGAGCCTTTGGCGGAATCAATTACTATTCTGCCTGGTGGGGAACAGTTGAGAAGGACTCTCTGGTTGCCGGTTACTGGCATCTCTATTACAACACTTCGGCGTTAAAGAGAACAGATTTTCATAAAAACTCCGGTTTTTCCATTCGTTGTGTAAGGGATTTGTAAAAACTGCACAGATATTGGGTTGTTTTGACTATTTTTGCACTCAATTTATTTTTTTATGAGTGATAATAGTTTATTGTCTAAACTTTCCGGGATGAAGGAGAAGTTTGAGTCGCTTTCACAGCAGATCTCAGACCCTTCCGTTATGTCGGATATGAAGAGATATATAGCTCTGAATAAGGAGTACAGAGAGATAGAGCCGGTGGTAGAAGCGGGTGAGAAGTATAAACTGCTTATGGGCAACCTGGATTCGGCAAAGGAGATTCTTATGGTGGAGAAAGATGAGGAGATGAGGGAGATGGCAAAAGAGGAGATAGCTATGTTAGAGTCACAGATACCGGTTCTGGAAGAGGAGATTAAACTTCTTCTAATCCCTGCAGATCCGCAGGATTCAAAGAATGCCATTCTAGAGATAAGAGCAGGAGCGGGTGGTGATGAGGCTTCAATTTTTGCAGGCGATCTTTTTCGGATGTACTCAAAATTTGCAGAGCGTAAAGGATGGAAATTTGAGGTAAACAGCCAGAGCGAAGGTACTTCAGGTGGGTTTAAGGAGGTGATCTGTAAGGTCTCGGGTAATGGCGTTTATGGTGTTCTTAAGTATGAGAGCGGTGTTCATAGGGTTCAAAGGGTTCCTCAGACTGAGACACAGGGAAGGGTGCACACATCTGCAGCCTCAATTGCGGTTTTACCAGAGGCGGATGAGTTTGATATTGAATTGAATATTAGCGATGTGAGAAAAGATACTTTCTGCTCTTCGGGTCCCGGAGGGCAGTCTGTAAATACTACCTACTCTGCAATCCGCCTCACACACGCACCTACAGGAATTGTGGTACAGTGTCAGGACGAAAAATCTCAGATTAAGAACTACGAAAAGGCACTTGCAGAGCTGCGGACAAGAATTTACAATCTTGAGTACGACAAATACCTTAGCGAAATATCTGCAAAAAGAAAGACGATGGTCTCTACAGGCGACAGATCTGCAAAGATTAGGACCTATAACTATCCTCAGTCAAGGGTTACCGACCACAGGATTAACTACACTATGTACAACCTTCCTGTATTTATGGATGGGGCACTTCAAGAGGTTTTAGATCAGCTGCAGGTTGCAGAGAACGCAGAGAGACTCAAAGATAGCGGTCAGTAATTATAACTATGGATTATAATCAGCTGTATAATAATATTCTACGCAAAGGTAGTTTCCTTTGTACAGGGCTTGATTCCGATCCTGCGCTCTTTCCTGCATTTATACGCGAGAGGGAGCTTCCCATTTTTGAATTCAACAGAGCAATAATTGATGCCACTATAGAGTATTCGGTCGCTTATAAGCCAAATCTGGCATTTTATGAGGCAGAGGGGGCAATAGGGTGGGAGCAGCTAAAGATGACTGTTGAGTACATTCGTAAAAAGGATTCGTCTGTTTTTATAATTGCAGATGCTAAAAGGGGTGACATTGGCAATACAGCCAAAAAGTATGCCTCAGCATTTTTCGACAAACTGGATTTTGATGCTGTAACTCTTGCACCCTATATGGGCAGAGACTCTATTGATCCGTTTTTAAAACAGAGAGGAAAGTGGGCAATTGTTTTGGCCCTTACCTCAAATCCATCTGCAGATGATTTTGAGACACTTAATGTGGGAGAAACTCCTCTTTACCGCAGGGTAATAGAGAGTGTGATGGATTGGGGGTCACAAGATAATACTATGTTTGTTGTCGGGGCTACAAGGCCGGAGAAACTTGCTCAGATAAGAGAGTTTTGTCCAAATCACTTTCTGTTGGTTCCCGGTGTGGGTACCCAGGGAGGTACAGTTGCTGAGGTTGCAAAATATGGAATGAATAGCAGTTGCGGCCTACTAGTGAATGTCTCCAGAGCAATTTCATTTGCCTGGATGGATGACAAAACCGGAAAGTACTCCGGGGGAGTCAATTTCGATAAAGCTGCAGGTGAGGCTGCAGCCTTGATTGTTAAAGAGATGAGATGCTTTTTGGCTCGTTAAATCTCTTTTTGATCCGGAAGTTTTGCAATTATTGTGTTACAACCTTTAACTTTTTGCCCTCTTGTTACCTGAACCCTTGAGTCGAGCGGGAGAAAAAGATCTACCCTGGAGCCAAATTTGATAAATCCTACCTGATCTCCCTGAGCAACTTCTGAGCCTTCAACTGCGTAACATACAATGCGCCTGGCAAGTAACCCTGCTATTTGACGCATAAGTATTTTTGTGCCGTTTTTATTGATAACAACAGAAGTTCTTTCGTTCTTCTCGGAAGATTTTGGGTGAGAAGCAACCAAATAGTCTCCCGGGTGATATTTAAAATATTCTACAACTCCTTTTATTGGAAACCAGTTTATATGGACATTGAAGACAGACATAAAAATTGAGACCTGTATTGTTTCACATTTTAAGTACTCATTTTCATAGACCTCTTTAACCTCCACTATTGTACCATCTGCAGGTGCAAAAACTGAACTCTCATCATCTTTTGGTAATCTAACGGGGAACCGAAAGAATCTTAACAGAAAAATGAATAGAACAGACCCTGCTGCAGCCGCAATATAGCTTGATATTGACAGCCCCGCAAAGATAAAGAACAGTGCAACTACAGCAGACAATATTATGAAGCTGTTGAAGATAATTTTATAGCCCTCTTTGTGTATACGCATATTGTGAAGTCTCATTTTTTTAAATCGGCTGCTAAATTAATCCAAATAATTTAATATATGCAATAGCAACCGGAAAAGCTATTAAAGCACCGTCAAAACGGTCTAGAAGACCACCGTGCCCGGGCATTATTGTGCCAGAATCCTTGACACCGAAATTGCGTTTGAAAAGCGACTCCGCCAAGTCTCCAAAAACCCCGAAAATGAAAATTATCAGTGATATAGCTATTGTATGTGCTATCGGAAAAGATATCAACCCACTGAGTTGTAATATTACAGCTATTACCAGAGTTGAGAGCATACCGCCAAAAAATCCTTCCCACGATTTTTTTGGAGATATTGCGGGGTAGAGTTTATGACCACTCTTTTGGCCGAACGCCATCCCAAATACATATGCACCAACATCTGCGCTCCACAATAAAATAAACATAGATAGCAGCAGATTTGGCGTGTACTCTCCGGTTGAGTCGAAAAGAATTGTATTTGTAAGTGAAAAAGGGAGGGCAATATAGAGAAGTGCCACTATGAGAAAACTGCTATTGATATACCCCTCTTTTCGCACTTCACCCTTTTCATTTTTCTCGTACAGTGCAGATAAAAATATTGATGAAACCGGGAATACCATAATCCAAAAGAGGCGAGAATCTGCACCAAAGCCGTATACTAAATAAAAAAGGGTATACAAAATCAATCCGGATATTATAGCATAGAGTTTTCCGGTCCTGTATAGCTTTCCAAGAGCAATATCCGTGTACTCTTTGAGCATTACAAAAACAGAGAGCATCATAACTAAGGCAAAAATGACAGGACTCAAAAGCAGAGAGCCTGTCATTATTACCAGAAAAAGTGCCCCACTCAGGGACCTTATAACTGTGTTATTCATTATCTTTTGTTACTTCGTTCTCTTTTACCTCGTGCTCCAACTCTTCCTGCTGCTCATTTTCTATTATCTGTTCACTTGCTGTAGGAGGTTGGCTACCCTCTCTTTTACCAAAGATCTTCTCCAGATCTTCCGAGAAGATCACCTCTTTCTCCAAAAGAAGCTCAGCCAGTTTAGTGAATCCATCCATATGCTCCGTAAGAATTCTTTTCGCAGTCACATAGGACTCATCTACAAGTCTTTTAGCTTCGTTGTCAATAAGTTCTGCGGTTTTTTCACTATATGGTTTACCTAGATTAAAACCGGAAGACTCAGTTGAGTCATAAAAGGAGATATTACCGACCGATGGGCTCATTCCAAGGTATGATACCATAGCGTATGCCTGTTTGGTTATCTTCTCAAGATCGCTGAGCGCTCCTGTTGATATTTTACCGTTAATAAGCTCCTCTGCTGCTCTTCCACCGAGTGTGGCAGCCATCTCGTCCATCAACTGCTCTGTAGTTGTTATCTGACGCTCTTCCGGTAGATACCAGGCTGCACCAAGGGCGCGTCCTCGCGGAATAATTGTAACTTTCAAGAGTGGGTTTGCGTGAGGTAGTATCCAGCTTACAGTAGCGTGACCCGCTTCGTGGTAAGCAATAGTCTTTTTTTCACCCGGTGAGATTATCTTGCTTCTCTTCTCAAGTCCTCCGATAATACGGTCGACTGCATCCAAAAAGTCTTGCTTCTCAATAACCTCTTTATTGTTTCTGGCTGCTATAAGGGCCGCTTCGTTACATACATTTGCAATATCTGCACCGGAAAACCCGGGAGTCTGTTTTGCAAGAAATTCAATATCAAATCCCTCTATTAACTTAAGAGGTCTCAGGTGAACTTTAAATATATCTATCCTCTCCCTAAGTTCCGGAAGGTCAACGTGAATCTGCCTGTCAAAGCGACCTGCTCTCATAAGCGCTTTGTCCAGAATATCTGCCCTGTTTGTGGCGGCCAATATAATTACACCTGAGTTTGAACCAAACCCGTCCATCTCGGTAAGGAGTTGGTTAAGAGTATTTTCTCTCTCGTCATTGGATGAGAAGCCGGCATTCTTGCTTCTGGCACGACCAACGGCATCTATCTCATCAATAAAAACGATACAAGGAGCCTTCTCTTTTGCCTGGCGGAAGAGGTCTCTCACTCTGGATGCACCTACTCCCACAAACATCTCTACGAAGTCAGATCCAGAGATTGAGAAGAACGGTACATTTGCCTCTCCGGCAACAGCCTTAGCAAGGAGTGTCTTTCCTGTCCCCGGAGGGCCTACCAGAAGCGCGCCTTTTGGTATTTTACCACCTAAGCTTGTGTATTTCTTTGGATTTTTTAAAAAGTCTACAATCTCCATCACCTCTACCTTTGCCTCCTCTAATCCGGCTACATCTTTGAATGTAATCTTGGTGTTGTTCTCTTTGTCAAAAAGTTTGGCCTGAGACTTTCCTACAGAGAATATTCCGCCTCCGCCTTGTCCTCCGCCTCCCATTGTTTTGTTCATTCTCCTGAACATAAAGACCCAAAGAGCAATCAGTAGTATAGGGAATAGCAGCCACTCAAGGGCTCTGCTCAGATAGTTTGTCCTCTCCTCTGTCTCTATGGAGAACCTATTCTCCGGTGAAAGTTGCTCACGCACTATCTCAAACTGCTCTTCCGGGTTAAAATTGGTTGAGACCAAAAAGAAGAAATGGGGGCCGAACTTTGGTTCTTTCCCACCAAACATCTCTTTATACTTAGATAGTGAGTCTTTTTTGATAAAAACCTCTGCTCTGTTCTGGTTAGATACATAGATGATCTTCTCTACATCACCTGTAGCAACCATCTGCTCTTTAACCTTAAGCCACTCAGATTTTATGGGGTCCTGCTTGTCGTAAGAGGTCCACATATAGGCTATGGCACCCAGTAATATTATATAGATCCATATAATATTAAACTTTGGGGGCCACATTTTATTTATCGGTTTATCCTGTTTCTTATTTTCGTTAGGGTTTTCCATCTAATAAATTATTCTTGATAAATTGTTTTTTCGGCATCTGCCCACAAATCTTCGATTCTGTAAAATTGTCTGTACTCTGTCTGAAAAACGTGTACAACAATATTTGCATAATCCAAAATTATCCAGAATGCGTTCTCTTTCCCCTGCATTCTAAGAACTTTTCTCTTGCACTTCTTAATCATCATCTCCTCGATGTTGTCGGCAATTGCCATAACCTGAGGTCTGGAATCTGCATTGCAAATTACAAAGTAGTCACAAATTGCTGTTCCAATAGAACTTAAGTTCAAAGAGCAAACATAACTCCCCTTCTTGTCAAGAATTGCATCTGCAATACACTTGAGTTCAATTTGGTCTATCTCTTTTACAACAGCTTGTTTTACAACAGCTTGTTTAGTAGTAGCTTGTTCCTTAACAGCTTGTTTCGTGTCTGGGGTTTTTATTGCAGCTTTTTTAACTGCGACTTTTTTAGCTGCGACTTTTTTTACGACTGGTTTTTTAGCTGCGACTTTTTTTACGACTGTCTCTGCAGACTCCTCTTTCTTAGCTGCAGGTTTCTTAGCTGCAGGTTTCTTGGCTGCAGGTTTTTTGACAGTTTTTGTAGTTTTATCGATAGAGATTTCACTAGAAACCACTTTTTTCGTTTTTGCCTCTTTTGAGGTACTCTCTTTTTTTAACGGCACAATAGTTGTCTTTTTTAGTAGATTATCGACAAATTTACTGCAATTTTGCGACCAATAACAAAATAATTAGTATGGCAAATATGATTAATTGGTTTGATACTATTGATTCTACTAACAGTGAAGCTCTTAGACAGTTTAGCCAATGTGACGATTTTACAGTTTTTGCGGCAAAATTTCAAACCGGTGGCAGAGGCCAAAAGGGGACTAAATGGGAGAGTGCACCGGGTGAAAATCTAACATTTTCAATAATTCTAAAACCAAAAAATATAAAAGCACAGTCTCAATTTATTATAGCACAAGTTGTTACTGTGGGATTAAAGCGATATTTAAAGGAGAGGGGGATAGATAGTACAATAAAGTGGCCAAATGATATTTACGCCGGAGATAAGAAAATATGCGGGATTCTTATTGAAAATTTCGTTACAGGCGACACTTTGTCAGGTTCTATAGTAGGTATCGGACTGAATGTAAACCAGAATCTATTTGAATCGGACGCTCCAAACCCTGTTTCGATCTCTATTTTAACAAAAGAGGTTTATGACACCAAAAAGGAGCTGGAGCTTTTGAGCAATATTATTAAAGAGTTATATGACTCTGCAGATTCGTCAACACCTGCTTCCTTCTTGAAAAATCTTGAGATTGAGTATAAGGATTCGCTCTACCGCAGAGAGGGTTATCACCTATATCAACAGATGCCGGATGGAGAGGTGTTCAAGGCCAGAATTTCGGGAATAGACTCCAGTGCCTGTCTTATTCTTGAGAGAGAGGATGGGAGGGTGAAGAGGTACTCTTTTAAGGAGATAAAGTACATTCTTTGATTTAAGGCTCTGACACCGAATTTCAATGTAGGAGAGATTTCAATGTAGGAGAGCTCAAACTCTTTTTAGCTCGCTGATAGCTTTGAGGGTATCTGCAGCAGAGAAAACAGAGTTGCCGGCAACTAGTATATCTGTACCCTTTTGGGCAAGAAGAGCTGCATTTGAGATATTCACCCCGCCGTCAACCTCAATTAGAGTCTCAAGAGATCTCTCCTGAATCATTCTCTTTAGCTTCTCAACTTTAACAAGTGTATTTTCGATAAAAATTTGCCCCCCATAACCTGGGTTAACAGACATTATCAGTACAAAATCGGCATCAGGAAGGATGTCTACTAAATTCTCAACCGGAGTGTGTGGATTAAGGGCAACTCCCGCTTTCATACCCAGAGCTTTGATCTTTTGAAGAGATCTATGAAGATGTGTACAAGCCTCATAATGAACACTCAAATACTCAACACCCAACTCTGCAAATTTTTCCAGGTATCTGTCCGGATTTACAATCATAAGGTGAGCATCCATTGGCTTTTTAGCATTTTTTGCAATCGCATCAATTACCGGAAAGCCATATGAGATATTTGGGACAAAAAGTCCATCCATAATATCCAGGTGAAACCAATCTGCTTCACTTCTGTTTATCATATCTACCTGTTGATCCAATCTGCCGAAATCTGCCGACAGCATTGATGGTGCAATTATCATAGACATTGTAATGTAATCTATTTTAATCTCTCGAGTATCTCTAAAAGTAGTCTTCTGAATTTCTCTACCGATGCTATCTCAAGCCGCTCACCCGGGGCGTGTGCACCTCGTATTGTAGGACCAAATGATATCATATCCAGCTTTGGATAGGTTTTAAGAAACATTCCGCACTCCAGACCTGCGTGAATTGCTCTCACGATTGGCTCACGGGTGAAAATATCTCTGTATGCTTGACGAGATACCTCCAAAAGAGGTGAGTCCATTCTTGGTTTCCAACCGGGATATTCACTTTCGTGAGTGACTTTGGCACCGGAGAGTACAAAGAGAGATTCAATGCGTCTGGCAGCGTTGAAGCGTGCAGAATTTAGTGAACTCCTCTGACTTGTTCCAACTCTTATGATTCCAGGCTCATCCATCTTTACCGATGCAAAATTTGTAGATGTTTCGACAAGTCCGGGGATATCCTGACTCATTGCAAGAACTCCGTGAGGAAGGCCGTTAAGCAGATTAATAATATTTGAAGCGCTTTTTTTATCAATAAAATAGCTCTCTTTTGAAGTGAGCTCCATTTTTCCGTAAAGATCCGGATCTGAATGCAAATGCTCCTCTTTTACCTCTCTCTCCGTTAGATTAAATAGCTCCCCTGCAATATTTGTCTGGCACGGTAGTAGGGCAATCACTGCATAGGCCTCTCTGGCAATAGCATTTCGTTTGTTGCCTCCCTGAATTGAGCAAACGGAGAATTCACAGCTCTGCGATAAAAGATAGAGATAGCGAAACAGAAGCTGGTTTGCATTTGCTCTGTTTTTATGAATATCATCTCCGCTGTGACCGCCTGTTGCTCCATAGAATCCTACTTTTAAGAACTCTAAATTCTGGTCTGCATTCTCTACACCGTATGAGAAGCGGGCTGTAGTATCCACCCCACCTGCACATCCGATAAAGAGTTCACCCTCATCTTCTGAATCTAAGTTTATTAAAATATTACCGGTTATAAATCCTGGTTTTAGTGCTTTTGCTCCTGTAAGACCTGTCTCCTCCTCTGTCGTGAAGAGTGCCTGCAGAGGGCCGTGAGATATATCATCAGAGTCCAGAATTGCAAGCTGAGCAGCCATTCCGATTCCGCAATCTGCACCCAATGTTGTCTCCTTTGCAATAAGCCATCCATCCTCTGATACATATTGAATAGGGTCGGTGTCAAAATTGAAGTTGCTGTCGGAATTTTTCTCACATACCATATCTGAGTGGCTCTGCAATACAACTGTAGGAGCGCTCTCCATACCTCTGGTTGCAGGCTTTAAAATAACCACATTGCCGGCATCGTCTCTCTTATAATCAAGAGAACGCTCTTTTGCAAAATTGATTAAAAACTCAATTATTTTTTGCTCTTTTGAGCTCTCTCTGGGAATTTTTGTGATTTGATCAAATATTGAAAATATTTTTGAACTCTCCATTGCATTGTATATTAGTTGGAGTGAAGCTGTTTCTCTATCTCTGACAGGTATTTACGGAAAGATCTGTCGGTATCCAGCAGGTCACATACAGTGTTGTAAGCGTGAAGAACCGTGGCGTGATCTCTGCCGCCGGTCAAAGTACCAATTGATGCAAGAGAGCTTTTGGTATGGTTCCTGCTCAAGTACATAGATATCTGACGAGCCTGAACCAACTCTCTTTTACGAGAAGAGCTAAGGAACTGCTCGGAGTCTATTTTGAAATATTCACAGACAACTTTTTGAATCTTGTCTATGGTAATCTCGTGCAGATTTTTTGTAACAAGTTTCTCTATAAGTTTCTCTGCCAGATCCAGCCCTATTTTTTTGTTTGTAAGTGTCGCCTGGGCAAGAAGAGATATGAGTGTACCCTCTATTTCACGGATATTTGTTGAAACTCTGGAGGCAATAAATGAGATTACCTCTTCCGGAAGTGTAATTCCGTCGTTATAGCTCTTTGCTTTAAGAATTGCTACTCTTGTAGGATAGTCCGGAGGTAGCAGCTCTGCCAAAAGCCCCCACTTAAATCTTGAAAGGAGCCTCATCTCAAGGTCCTGAAGGTCTACCGGTGCCTTATCTGATGTGAGGATAAGCTGTTTACCAACAGAGTGAAGATGGCTGAAAATATGAAAAAAAGCATTTTGAGTACCGGTTTTGCCTGCAAATTCGTGTACATCATCAATAATTAGGACATCTATCATTTGATAGAAATGGAGGAAGTCGGTAAGTTTATTTTTTACCGTCGTTGCATCCATATATTGGGTCATAAAACGATTTGCACTCACATAGAGTACAATCTTCTCCGGAAACTGCTTTTTAATTGCAATACCAATTGCCTGTGCAAGGTGAGTCTTTCCAAGTCCGGAACCTCCATATAAGAAGAGTGGGTTAAAGGTTCCTTTGCCGGGGTTGGCAGAGATGTTTAGGCCCGCAGATCTTGCAAGCTTGTTGCACTCTCCCTCTATAAAATTCTCAAATGAGTAGTTGGGGTTAAGTTGTGGATCTATCTCCAGTTGCTGAAGCCCCGGTATCACAAATGGATTTGTGATATTTGAGGGTTGATTTGGAAAGGGTACAGATTTATTTTTTATCTCCTGAACAGATTGCTGAGGATAAGTCACCACATCTTCGCCAGAAACTACGCGTACATTGTACTCCAGCTTCGCCTCTTTACCCAACTCTCTTTTTAGTGCTTTACTGATAAGATCGATATAGTGCTCTTCCAGGTATTCCCGAAAAAAATTAGACGGAACCTCTATGGTAAGAACAGAGCCTGTAAGCCTAACCGCGTTTATCGGTTCGAACCAAGTTCTGAAGCTCTGTGGGCGGATAATATCACGAACGATTCGCAGACAATTATTCCACACAAGAGTATGTTTTGGTTCGATCATAAGTTTAGGATAGGTTAAGATTGGTAGACAAATTTGGGGATAAATTTTTTAAAAAAAAAAGAAAAAAGTATAGGAAATTTCATATTTTTTTCAATAGCCTGTATCTCAGACTAAAAAATTTTTAAATTTTATTTGCGTTTTTAAAATCTTTAAAAACAGCTTAATATAAATAAAAAAATATTAAAAAACACTAACTTTTATATATTTTTTTGGATTCTCTGTGATATTTTTAATGAGATTATCCAGATCCCTTATCAGTTGGTCAATTGAGGTATGTACAGAGTCTGTGTAAAGCAGTTTTCCAACGCTCCCCTCGGGATTTTTAATCTGCACCAGCAGCTCTTTAAGAGATAAGATTGTTCCTGCAATATCTGCATTTTTTAGAGAGTCTGTAATCTCGTTTATATTATCTAGTCCGCTATTAAGCTTAGATGTTGTACCTCCTAAGTCTGAAGTTATTTTGTTTAGATTTTCTATTAAAGATGTAATTTCAGGGCCGCTCTTTTCAAGGTTCTGAACCACATTTTTTGCTCCGGATAGGGTTTTGTTGAGGTTCTCAAGAGACAAGGCGATATCTTTTTTAGCCTGAGGATTGAGAACATCATTAACATTGGCGAATGTGGTATTTAGTGTGATTATAAGATCTGAGAGTTTATCTTTAAGAGGCAATATTTCATTTACAAGATTGTCTAACATACCGGGATCTGTAGATGAAAGCATTGTATCTCGGTTATTAAGAAGAGTTGTGCCGTCACCGATATTTATTCTAAGAGCCTTTGTCCCGAGCATACCTACATTGTAAATCTCGGCAATCGAATTTTTCGGAAATTGATAACCCGCATCAATTTTAAGTTTTACAATAAAGTTATTTCTCTCTTGAATGTAGTCTATGCTCTCGATTGTCCCAACCTTGAGCCCTCGTATAAAAACGGGTCCTGTTGAGGTCAATCCGTCTATGTCATAGAAAACCGAGTAGTATGTGTTTCTGTTACTAAATAGGTCCTTCCCTTTAAGATAGTTTATAACCACATAAATGGAGAAGAGTATCAGTATTGCAAAAAGCCCTATTTTTTGTTCTCTGTTTAATCTTATTTTCATTTTCTTAGTAGATTATTCTTTGTCTGCTATTTATTTAATGGAACAATAGTTCCGTCTCTAACAAGTATTATAAATGCCTGAGGGAAATCTTTACGGATAGAACCCAGAGCCTCCTTTGCCAAATCAATTGTAGGATAGACTCCAATTGTGTATTTATAGAGGTTGCCCATCTTAATAAAATTTGCATCCCTTCCTTTTAGATCCGGTGAGTTTGATCTCAGGATTTTATTTACCGCCAGAATCTGTACTCTATAATGAGTCTCACTCTGTTGGATTACCTCTTTTTTACCTGTATTTTGAGGAAGATTTGCATCTCTCTGTGGAATACTATCTATCAATTCCGTACCTTTTCCGTTACTGTAATTTTTGTCATAAATCTGTTTGTACTCTTTAAAGGCATTGAATATCAAAGAGGCAAACTTATCGTGATTAGTTCGATTGTTGAGTATTTTTAGATCGAATGGATTTGAGATAAAGCCAAGTTCAATTAGAACAGATGGCATACTTGTTTTCCAAAGCACTAAAAGCGGCCCCTGTTTAATTCCTCTGCTTACTTTAATGGGCCCGTTATTGAAATGCTTTTGAACAAGAGAGGCCATCTCCAAACTCTGCTCAAGGTGTGCGTTTTGTAGCAGAGTAAAAATAATGTAGGACTCAGGATTGTTGGGGTCAAATCCTTCATATTTTGTGGCGTAATCATCTCCCTCCATCATAATAACACTATTCTCCAGCATAGTCACCTCAAAATTTGAACTGGATTTATCTGCTCCCATTACAAATGTTTCGGAACCTGTCGCCGCCCGGGCTAATGCTGCATTTACGTGAATGGAGATAAAGAGATCTGCCTTGTTTTTATTAGCAATTTCCGTTCTTTTGTCCAAAGCAACGAATACATCTGTTTTTCTGGTATATATAACCTCTATTTCCGGGTAACTCTTTTTGATAAGCTCTCCAAGCTTCAGTGAAACAGAGAGTGTAATATTCTTCTCCAGAACTTTTCTGTCTGCACTTACGGCACCAGGGTCTGCCCCGCCGTGACCAGGGTCTATCACAACCTTTTTAAGCATTACCATTGAATTTTCCTGACCACGTGATGTTGAAATCCAGAGGAGAGAAAATATCACCAAAAGTACTCTTAACGGCATAATTGTTGCTAAATATGTTTAACTTTGCAAGCCACAAATATAGCATATTTTATTAAACCTTTCACGATTTTGCTTTTGAGAAAAGAGTCCCTTTTGCTTGTGTGTGTTGTCCTGTTCTCTTTCAATTGCGGAGGGACGGGTTCACTTCATTCAAATCATTCTCACGATCTATCTAAAGATTCTGTAATTTCTCAAAAGAACATATCTGCAATAAATGAAGTCGTTGGAGCAACTTCCGTAAAAACTCTATTGATAAAAGATTCTCTGCCAAGGGTAGACTCCCTGTTATTAAGGGACTCGTTGTTATTAAGTGACTCGCTGCCAATAAGAGATTCACTGCCGGTTAGAGACACACTCCCTTTGACCGACTCATCTAAACTCAGAGGTTCGTTGCTCTTTCCTGCATTTTCCGGAGCAAGAGACTCAATTATAGAGGACTTCTCAGATGGGAAAAGAGTGGTCTACTATTACGGAGATGTTACTGTCAGGTACGGCAGCCTGGAGCTTAAATCGGAATATATGGCCTATGATATGGACACAAAAACCGTTTTTGCATCCGGCGTTAAGGATTCTCTTGGGGTTTTGCAGGGAAAGCCTCAGATGACAGAGGGTAAAGAGAAGTACACAATGGAGACTGTAAAGTACAACTTTGAATCCAGAAAATCTTTGATAACTAATATGGTCACTCAAGAGTCAGAGGGTTTTTTATATGGAGATCTGCTTAAGAAAATGCCTGATAACTCAATCAATATATCAGGAGGAAGATACACAACCTGCGACCAAGAACACCCACACTTCTATCTCCAGCTTACCAATGCAAAAGTAACATCTAATAAGGTTACAGTCTTTGGACCTGCATATATGGTGGTGGAAGATGTTCCTGTTCCGTTTGCTCTCCCTTTCGGGTTTGTTCCAAAACAGGTTAAACGAGCCAGCGGTCTTCTTATTCCTTCCTTTAACGAAGAGGCAACCAGAGGTTTTGCCCTCAAGGGGCTGGGTTACTATTTTGTATTTGGAGATCATTTTGACCTTACTCTCACGACAGACCTATACTCTTTGGGCTCATGGAATGTTCTAATGACCTCCCGTTATAAAAAGAGGTATAAATATGACGGAAATTTTAATCTGAACTACTCCGTTAATCAGGTAGGTGAGAAGGGTTCTCCGGATTTCAATCAATCAAAGGACTTTTCTGTCAGGTGGAGCCACTCTCAGGATATGAAGGCACGACCGGGAACATCTTTCAGGGCATCGGTTAACTTTGCAACTCCGATGAATGACAGATATAACTCTTACGATATACAACAGAGTCTTCAGAATCAGATATCTTCTTCAATATCATACGGAAAGACACTTTCAAATTTTAGTATAACGGCAAATATGCTGCACAGTCAGAACTCTCTGGACAGTTCGTATGCTTTTACCGTTCCTAATGTGACCCTTACTATGAACAGGATATTTCCTTTCAAAAGAAAGGATGCTGCAGGAAAGGAGAGATTTTATGAGAGCATCTCTTTCAGTTACAATACTACATTAGATAACAAGATAAATTTTAAGGCAAAAGAGTTTGGAGAGGATGGCTTTCTATCTAAGTTCAGAAGCGGGATGCAGCATAGTTTCCAAATAGGACTTCCTACTTTTGACATCTTTAACTATATCCAGTTCTCACCATCTGTGAGCTATGGTATGAACTGGTTTTTTCAGAAAAACGATAAGTTTTACGATAGCGAAACTAACAGGGTAGAGAACAATATTGGAGATATCTTTAGCCATTTTGGTGTAACTCAGGAGTTTTCTACATCAATGTCCGCTAGTACAACTCTTTATGGGATGTTTAATTTTGGACCCAGAAGCAAAATTAAAACTATCCGTCATATGGTTAAGCCCTCTTTTAGTATTAGTTACAGACCGGAACAGGGTACTGCCGCAAATGGTTACAGGACTATAAACTATACAGATCCCAGTGGCGTTTTGCAACAGCAAGAGTTCAATATCTATGAGGGGCTAATCTTTGGATATCCCTCAAAAGGAAGCTCTGCCTCGATGAGTTTCTCTGTTGGAAACAATCTTGAGGCAAAAATAGTAAGTGATAAAGATACAACTGATGGTGGTATCAAGAAAATTAAGCTTATAGATAATCTCTCTCTTGGAGGCTCATACAACTTCCTTGCAGACTCTTTAAAGCTCTCGAACATATCTGTAAGTATGAGTACAACAATATTTGGCTCTCTTGCTTTTAACGCCAACGCAAATCTGGATCCTTACGCTATAGACAATGAGGGAAAAAAGTATAATCAATTTAATTTTGTAAAAGAGGGTTGGTACAAACTGGCTAGGCTGACTAACGCAAGTATGTCTCTATCTTATCAGTTTTCAGGAACAGGTGAGCGTAAAGGTGCGGGAATGGGTCTTCCGGAGAAGGGTAATGGAAGAGGCTCCGGTGGAGGTTCGGGTGGAGGTTCGGGTGAAAGTAAAGAGTCTGAGTATATAAGAATCTACAACCACCCTGTTACCGGTGAGTACATACCTGGAGGGTGGGTATACTATTTGGATCCAAATAACCCGTGGTCTGTAAACTTTAATTATAACTACTCCTATAGCCAATCTTACCAGAATGTTGGCGGAAGACTCAATAAGATTAACAACCATATGCAAACACTTGGCATATCTGCACAGATACGCCTGGGTAAAGACCTTAATGTGAACCTAAACACAGGTGTAGACCTTATGAAGTTGGCGCTTACCACTACACAATTGAGCGCAACATATGACCTGCACTGTTTCCTGATCTCTGTATCCTGGGTTCCTAGTGGAATGTGGGAGAGCTGGAGTTTCCGTATAAATGCCAAGGCTTCTGCGTTGGCAGATCTGCTTAAATTCAAGAAGAGTGCAAGTTACTGGGATAGGGGTGGTGGATTCTAATATTATGATTATTAACACAAATTTTTAGAAGATATATTTATTATGAGTAAAAGGGTAATATCTACACAGAGAGCACCAAAGGCTGTAGGACCATACAGTCAGGCAATTGAGTCCAATGGTTTTTTATATGTTTCCGGTCAGCTTCCGGTTGATGCAACTACCGGTGAGTTTGTTCCCGGAGGAGTTAAGGAGCAGGCACAACAGGTCCTTAAAAATATTGGCTATATTCTTTCTGAAGCCGGTTACAGTTTTGATAATGTCGTTAAATCTACAGTTTATCTGACCGATATGAAAGATTTCACTACAATGAATGAGGTCTATGCATCTTTTTACAGTGAGCCATATCCTGCCAGAGTTGCGTTTGCGGTAGTAGCTCTTCCTAAAGGGGCGCTAATAGAGATAGATGTTGTTGCAGCAAAATAATATCAATTTTGTTTTTCAAATTATTAATTGTACTTTTGTCAGAGATTTTGATATCTATTCGGATAAATCACATCCACACAAAATAAATCAATGCACGATATACTAGGATTAAGCAGCAAGAGTCAGGAAGATCTTATTGCTATTGCTAATGAGCTAAAAATCAGCAAGGCAAAAGGAATGACAAGAGAGGATTTAATATATGAGATCCTTGACGAACAAGCAAAAGTTGGCAGTAATTCAACAGACCCTTTACCAAAAAGGCCTGTTGTGAGAAGAGAGCCGAAAAACAGAAAAAGCGTTATAAATAAAGATAATCAAAGGGCAAAAGAGTCTGAGCAGTCAAAATCTGCAGAAAAAGATGTTAAAGTACAAGCTCCTCAACCGGCACAACAGCCTCAACAGAATCAACCTGTAAAGAGAGAGCAGACCAATAACAACCAACAAAGAAGAGTACACGATAAGAACAGACCGTTCAATCAACAACCGAAAGCTGTTACATCGGAGCCGAAGGCAGTTTCTTCGGAGCCAAAAGCAGTTTCATCGGAACAGAAGCCGGTACAGGTGCAACAACCAGTCCAAACTCAAAAGGATGAACCAATAACTCCTATGGTTGCAAACTCTTTTGTTGTTAATACAGTTAATGAGGTTCAGCCACAAAATAGTGAAAAACTTCGCTCGCGCAGAGGTCGCAAAAGCAATGCATATAAAGCATCCATTTTAACTTCAGAATTGACGGCTAAAGAGCCAATCAAAGATATATTTACCGAAACTACTCAAGAGGCAGTTACAAATGAGCAGAGGGTAGCAGCAGTAACAGCTGTTGTTGAGGAGCTCAGAAGTCAGGATCAAAAGACAGCTATACGCGAACCAAGAGATCATCAAAAGAGAGAGGACTCTAAAGGTGCTCCTGTTAAAGAGCCTTTTAATCGTAATAATCAGGAGTCAGCTGCAATCAACCATAACACTAAAGAGCCTGTTCAAAAACAAAAATTTGAATTTGAAGGTGTTGTAGACGCTACCGGTTGTCTGGAGATAATGCCGGATGGGTATGGTTTTTTAAGGTCTTCGGACTATAACTACCTTAACTCTCCCGATGATATTTATGTATCTCAGTCTCAGATTAAATTATATGGTCTAAAAACCGGAGATACTCTCATAGGTGAGATAAAACCTCCTAAAGAGGGAGATAAATACTTCCCTTTGGTAAAGGTAAAACAGATAAATGGAAGAAGTCCGGAGTTTATAAGAGACAGAGTACCATTTGATTTCTTAACACCTCTATTCCCTACAGAGAAGTTCAATATAACTTCTAATGGTCATAATAATTTGTCTACACGGGTTGTAGACCTTTTTGCGCCGATTGGGAAGGGTCAGAGGGGTCTTATTGTTGCTCAGCCAAAAACCGGTAAAACTGTTTTGCTCAAAGATATTGCAAATGCAATAGCAGATAACCATCCTGAGGTATATATGATTGTTCTTCTTATAGATGAGCGTCCCGAAGAGGTTACCGATATGGCTAGAAGTGTAAAGGGAGAGGTAATTGCCTCCACCTTTGACGAGCCTGCTGAGAGACACGTAAAAGTTGCAAATATTGTTCTTGAAAAGGCCAAAAGGTTGGTAGAGTGCGGCCACGATGTTGTAATCCTTTTGGATTCAATAACTCGTCTTGCCAGAGCATTCAACACTGTTCAGCCAGCTTCAGGTAAGGTTTTGAGTGGTGGTGTGGATGCAAACGCACTTCATAAACCAAAACGCTTTTTCGGAGCTGCCAGAAATATTGAAAACGGAGGTTCTTTGACTATCTTAGCTACTGCTCTTACAGATACCGGTTCAAAAATGGATGAGGTTATCTTTGAGGAGTTCAAGGGCACAGGTAATATGGAGCTTCAGCTGGACAGAAAACTATCCAATAAGAGAGTATTCCCATCTGTAGATGTAACATTGAGCAGCACCAGAAGAGAAGATCTGCTCTTCGATAAAGAGACTCTTAACAGGATCTGGATTTTAAGAAACTATCTTGCAGATATGAACTCCGTAGAGGCTATGGAGTTTATGAAGAGTCGCCTTATAAGAACAGATAACAATCTGGAGTTCCTGCTCTCAATGAACGGGGAGTAAAAAATATAATGACAGAGAGTTTGCTACAACCCGAAAAGGTGTAGCAAAACTCCCACTGTTAACCCAACCACCACATTTATAGCTTTCGATTTTACAAAACTACTCTTGCTCTCTGCAAGTAGCGGAAGTGCAGTATGACCGTCCTGAACAATTGAGCTGGCCAGCAGAACACTAAATGGAATAAAACCACCGGCAAACAGTGTAATGAAAACCATATGAGGTCCCGATTCGGGAATAATACCTATAAGAACTGCCAGTAGAATCATAATGAAGATATTCTGTGCAATCCACTCATCTATATGCAAAAACTGCATTCCGAAGTGAATTACCATAAGAACGCCTAATGTCCATAAGAAGATTGACTTAAGGTGTTTTTTAACGACGTGATTCCAAATGTGCTCCTTAATAAAATGTTCATTGGCCTTTGCAGTTAACAGAAGGGTAAGAAGGCTAACTCCGGCAAAAATAAGGTTCAGCCACCTCTCATTTAAGATATCAAAGCTTCCGTGATTGTGACTGTCGATTGCTTCGTTATGATTGTGATCTGTACAGTTTTCGTCGTGTTTATGCTCACTGTCGGTTTGTGACACAGAGGTATTCTCTGCTAACTCATCCTGAATACAGCTCTTTTTTTCTGCTTCTGTACTTTGTAATTCCGAAAGATGAGCATCTTCGTTTGTGTGACTATGAGTAACTATTTGACTCTCCGTTGTAGTATGGCTATCTGCAATCCCGTGATTGTGGTCGTGTTCCAGAATCCCTGCTACCACCGCTAAGATAAAAATGGCTATACCGCCCATTATCAGCAGCCTCTCCCGTGATATTTTTTTGAAATTGTCTCTAATTTTCGCTCCAAATATTGGTGCGTTTGTAACCTGTTTTTCTGAACAACAGTTATCGTGCAGTGCATAATGCTCAGGTTCAAATGGTGCAACATCTTTTTTATAGAATTTGTCAACAACAATACCAACCGTTACCCCTATAACAAACAGAATTATAAATAGTATGATTGCGGTTTTTGGTATGAGAGCCATTAGTATAAAAGCTTCGTCTCCGGATGAGGCTATCATCATTGCAACAAGTGCTCCGAAACTTAGGAGCTTGTGTGTAAAAAGTGAAACAACCGCAAACCCTCCAATGCATCCAGGAACCAACCCAAGCAAAGCTGCAAGTAAAACCTGCTTTTTGGGGGATTTTTTAAGCTTTTCAAAACTCTTTCCGTGAGAGTGAATGTTGATATACTCAATGAGCAGCATCATTATCATCACAAGACCTGTGATTAATACGCTGTTTTTTAGTGCTTCTAGTAGTGGTGTCATCAATTATTGTGTAGTTTAATTAATTCTGATGCTGCTGCAAAAGAGCTTATCTCGCCTTTTAGTACTTTATCTTCGTACTCCTTAAGGTGTTTTTTAATAACAGCGTTTTCAAAGAACCTGTTTTTTAACTCCTCTTGAATCGCTTCGTACATCCAGAACCTGGACTGCTCTCTGCGATTGTGAAGATAGTAGCCATTATCTTTTGTAAAAGCAAAATAGTCAAGTATTATTTTAAGGACATCTTCTAGACCCTCTTTTGTTACCGCTGAGGTTGTTACTGCAGTAGGTATCCAACCCGACTGTGCAGGAGGAAACAGATGGAGTGCATTGGAATAGAGAGCTTTTGCCAGGGTTGCTTTATTTATATTACTGCCGTCGGACTTCGTTATGGCAATTAGGTCACTCATCTCCATAATACCTCGTTTTATCCCCTGAAGTTCGTCTCCGGCTCCCGCAAGCATAAGCAGAAGAAAGAAATCGCTCATAGAGTGAACTGCAGTCTCCGACTGCCCGACACCTACAGTCTCAATGAATATTACATCGAAACCTGCAGCTTCGCAAAGAATAATGCTCTCTCTGGTTTTTCTTGCCACACCACCAAGAGATCCGCTGCTTGGAGAGGGTCTGATGAATGCGTTTTTGTCATTACAAAGGGTCTCCATTCTGGTCTTATCTCCCAAAATACTCCCTTTTGTCTTTTCACTGCTGGGGTCTATTGCCAGTACTGCAAGTTTGTGGCCTCTGCCGGTGAGCAATCCTCCAAAAGCCTCTATAAATGTGCTTTTACCGGCACCAGGAACTCCCGTAATGCCAATTCTCATAGACTCTACAACGTGCGGCAGAGACCTTGCAACAACTCTTTGTGCTATTGCTCTGTGATCTGGCCTGGAGCTCTCTACAAGTGTTATAGCCTGGCTGAGAATAGTTATGTCCCCTTCAAGGATGCCTTTAAGATAATCATCCTCTGAGAGTGTAAGGTTTTTGTTTTTTTTATAAAAATTTCCAATGTAGGGATTCACAACCGGAGGTTGTTCAACTCCCTTATTAACTACAAGTGCGCTCTCAAATTTATTATCTTGCATTATTTACACTATTTAACAACATTGCCTGTTATTATCAGATTTACAACAGGCCTGGAGGGCGAGTTGGTAATAACGGATAAGATGTGACCCTTTTCCCCTGCCTCCTGGGATGTGTCAATCTTAACTTCTATGACACCTGTCTCTCCGGGGGCAATCTTTGAAGGTTTATTTACGGAGATTTTCTTATCTCCTGTATCTATTTTGTGAATAAGCAGATCTCTTCGGCCAAGATTTCTTATTTTAAAAGTGGCAGTGATTTGTGTCCCGGCCTTAACTTTGCCATAATCAAACGAACTGGAGTTTGCCATAGGTAGCGGAGCGTTGTCTATCTGCTCTTTAGTAAGTGAGGAGAAGTTATCTCTTATGCTGGCAAAAACCCGCACTCTTTTAGAAGGCACCTCCTTACCATTTATGATTATTGCGCTGCCATACTCTGTATCTCCCCAATTGACTGCATCATTTGTGTTTATAGTCACTTTTAATTGAGCTTTTGATCCCGGTGCTATTTTAGATGGAGAGAGTTCAAACGACAACCCTTTTGATGCATTTGTAAAATCTACCTGGATCTCTCTAGAAGAGGTATTTGCAACCTCAATAAGCTCGTATTTAACATCTCCCTGAGCAATATTGTCCATATCTATTACTGAACTTCGAAGGGATAATCCGCCGAAGTTTTCGGGGAAGAGCTCTTTTAATGATTTTGGTTTATCGTGAACAACTCCTTTGATTCTTAGGACTCTGGGCCTTGCTTCTCCCGTAATATAGAGTGTTAGTGATTTGTCGAAAGGGTAGGGACCCTGGTCGTTTAGAAAGGTTACCTTTATAGTTCCAGTTTTACCCGGAAGAACAGGACTCTTTGTCCATTCCGGTGTGGTGCATCCGCAAGAAGAAATTACAGTCTGAATCAAGACAGGCTGAGTGCTTATATTCTTAAATGTAAATGTGTGGGTGTGTTTGCCGGACTTAAGCATTATATCTCCAAAGTCGTGAACCATCTTGTCAAACTCCAAAGTTTGCGCCCTGCTTTCGGTTGCTGTAAAGCAGGTGATTATCAGGAAAAAAACCAGAGTTAACGGGAATAAAGAGCTTCTCATATCTAGAGTTATATTTTTAATGTTGTCATTACAAAGATACAATTTGTATTTGTTCTATTAAACCAAATTCATATCTTTGCAACAATCAAACCAATTTAAATTAAACAAAAAATGGCTTACAAAATTTCTGAAGACTGCACTTCTTGCGGAACTTGCATTGACGAATGTCCGGTTGAGGCTATCTCTCCCGGTGATATCTATGTAATCGATCCTAACATTTGTACCGATTGTGGTACTTGTGCAGATGTATGCCCGGTAAGTGCTATCAGTCCGGTGTAATTTATTACCAATAAAATAAGGGTGTGCAAAATTTTGTACACCCTTTTTTTTTGGTACGATGTGTTCAAATATTTTGGTTATCTGTTATTTATTGATCTCTGAATCCAGAATCTCCTGAATGTCATCTACACATCCGCCACATATTGTACCTGCACCAGTTACATCACCAATCTGTTCGACAGTTTTGCATCCCTGCTCTTTAATGGCTTTAACTATTTCACTCTTATAAACTTCGTTGCAGTTGCATATTATAACATCTCCGCTCATATTTTTATTCTTTATTCTTGTTATTAATTCTAAGTTTTGCTTTTTATAAACTAATAACAAACATATCTAATTTTTGTTGTGAGTGGCAATAAACACTTTTCTACTCCAATGTAAAGAAAAAAGTAGCCCCTTTACCGGGCTCAGATTCAGCCCAGATTTCACCGCCGTGTTTTTCAATTATTCGCTTTACGGTAGATAGACCAACTCCGGTTCCGCTGTACTCAACTCCTGAATGGAGTCGGACAAATGGTTGGAAGAGTTTGTCTGCCTTAGACATCTCGAAGCCGGCACCGTTATCTTGTATAAAGAAGAGATCTTTTCCGAAGTACTCTTTTTTTCCGAATAGAATCTCCGGACTTTCGGTTTTTGAGCTGTATTTCACTGCATTTCCGATAAGATTATCCAGAACTACTCTCATAAGTTTATTATCTGCGCGTGCCTTAAGGTTAGACTCAATTTTCACTACAGGTTTAGAGTCCGGATATCTGAGTAAAATACCTCCCAGGATATCATTGGCTATGTCACTCAGATCCAGCTCCTCTTCTTTAAGATCCAACCTGCCAGATTGAGAGAATGCCAGAAGGTCTTTTATCAGCTGGGTCATTTCAAGGGCAGACTCCAGAATGTATTTAACATAACCTCTCTCCTCTTCACTTACTGTACTCTCCGGATTGTCAATTATGGCACTTGTAAACCCTATTATCACAGCAAGCGGAGACTTAAGGTCGTGTGATACTGTACGGGAAAATGCATCCAGATCTTCGTTTGCCTGAAGTAGACTTCTGTTTGTCTCTTCCAACTTCATCTTAATGGAGGTCAACTCTTCATTTCTTTGAATAGCAGTATCATATACCGATACCAAAAGGTCCAATATCTGCCTTCTTCCGGATGTTATTTTAAACTCCTCTCCCCGGTATCTGAGGTTAATTGGATCTGCTTTTAAACTTATTACGCCCTCTTCAATTTGGCTCTTGTTGTTTATGAGATGCTCAATTCTGGAGAGCAGATACTTCTCGTCGTATGGCTTTGTAATAAAATTATCTGCACCTGCCTGAAGCCCTCTTATTATGTCGTTGGGATCTTGTAAAGATGTGAGCAAAATTACCGGAATTGTACTGGTAGAAGGGTTCTCCTTTACTTGCCTGCAAAACTGATAGCCATCTATTCCTGGCATTATAATATCGCTTATTATAAGAGAAGGTACTCTTTTCCCTATGTAGACCAAAGCCTCTTCTGCCGTGGAGAAGATGCGATAATCGAATTGGTGTTTCTTGAAGAAGTATTCCAACCTTTTTGCCTGTACCAGAGAGTCCTCAACGGCCAGAATGTACCCACTTACTAATTCATTCATTATATTGTGATCTGTTTTTTGTTTAGTATACTATTAATCTCTTTTGCAATGTCTTCCGGAGAGAGCACCCTGCAGGCTGCCCCAAGTTTTACGGCCTCCTTAGGCATTCCGTAAACCAGTGATGACTCTTGGTTTTGAGCGAAGGTGTAACATCCTGAGTCACTTAAGTTTTTCATACCATCTGCTCCGTCTCTTCCCATACCGGAGAGAAGAATTGCAATGCTCTCCTTTGCGCATACCTCATTTATACTGTCAAATAGCACATCAACCGAAGGAACGTGACCATTTGATTTTTTATAGTCTGAGAAGGAGATTGCCATCCTCTTTTCAATTCTCATATGTCTCTCTCCGGGAGCAATATAGACGGTTTTCTCCTCAAGTAACTCGTCATTTGTAGCTACTTTTACCTTGCGATTTGAATAGTTATTTAACCAAGAGGCAAACCCTTCAATAAAATGAGGGTCTATATGTTGAACAACAACAATAGGGGTTACTACATCTTCACTCAGGTTGCTAAGCAATATTTTAATACTCTCAGGGCCGCCTGCAGATGCTCCGATTGCAATTATCTTAACAATCTTTGGAGGCATACATTTGATTTTAGGCCGTAAAGTTGACACACCCTCTGAATTATTGATTAAGATTGAGTTTGTGTTTGTGGAACTGCTTCCATTAGAGCGGTTAATCCTTTTTACGACTTTTATCTCAGACATAATTCTGAGTGTGTTCCTGTATTTGACGGCCTCCTTTGAATAGTTGGAATCTGAAGGCCCTACAGGCTTTGGAAGAATATAGACGGCTCCGGCATCAAGCTCTTTGATAGCAATATCTGTATCACTAGTCTGGTAAACATTGCTCACAATTACAATTGGAACAGGGTTAGACTGCATAATCATTTTGGTTGCCTCTATACCGTCCATCACCGGCATAAAAATATCCATACTGATAATATCGGGCTTATAGAGATTGGAGTACTTGATTGCTTCAAGTCCGTTACTTGCAACGGCGACTACTTCAAATTCATCATTCTCACTCAGAATGCCTCTTAGGATTTTCTGATATAAGGGAGAGTCTTCAACTAGAAGAACCCTAATTGGTCTGCTGATATTAAGATCATTTCGGAACATAAACTATATCTTATATAAACCTTTTTATTGTTTGAACCAGATTGCTTTTTTCAAAATTGCTCTTGATTATGTAAGCATCTGCTCCCGCCTCCATTCCCATCTTCATATCATTTTGTGTCTCGAGGGCAGTTACCAGAATAATTGGTATCTGTGAATAAGTTTTTGACTCTCTAACTCGTTTGGTTAACTCAAACCCATTCATTCTTGGCATCTCTATATCGGAGACGAGCAGATCAAACTCTTCGTTTTCAAGTTTGTTATATCCGTCAAGACCATCAACTGCTGTGGTTACCGAGTAACCGGCATTCTCTACGAAATTCTTTAACATTGCTCGCACTGTGATAGAGTCTTCCACTATAAGAATCCGCTTCTCCCTCTCCTGTGCAGTTGAGTTAGTTTGCAAAGATTGTTCGTGCTCAAAGAGTTCCGGATTTTCTGATGCACTATCTATTACCTCACTTACATTGACAACAGGAATGACCTTGCCGTTTTCAATAATGGTTACTCCTGCAATGTTTCTAACATATTGTAGTTGAGGCCCCATATCTTTAACAATTCCCTCGTACTCCCCGGCAATTTTATCTACAATGAAAGCTATGCGTTTATTATTGCTTATAAGGATTACCAACCTTACTACATCACTTTTCCTGTTTATTGTATCTGCCCTTTCAATACCCAATACTTTAGAGAGCCTTACAACTCCTATGGTTTCACCGTTAATACACTTAATGACGCTTTTATCTCCAATGTTTCCAATTAAATCGGGAGAAACTCTAACGGCTTTATCTAAAAACAGTGATGGAATCATCAAAGGCATTCCCTCTGACTCTATTAAAATGCCTCTGAATGTTGAGATTGTTTGGGGCAGGGTTATTGTAAATTTTGTTCCTTTTCCTTTCTCAGTTGTAACCTCGATCGAACCACCAAGTAGAGAAATCTTCTCGGCAACAATTGACATTCCAAGCCCTCTGCCGGAGATATCTGTGACAAATTTTCTGGAAGATACCCCGGATTTGAAGATCAGTGAGATTATCTCTTCCCCGGAAAGTGACTCTGTGTTTGTGCCTAGAAGAAGTCCGTTCTTAACGGCCGAGCTTAGTACACTATCAAGATTGATACCTGCACCGTCGTCGGAGATTGTAATCCTTACCTTTCTGTCAATGAGCTTTTCAATACGGATGTCAATTTTGCCCTTAATCTCCTTACCTACCTCAACTCTCTCCTGAGGGGTTTCAATACCGTGGTCTATACAGTTACGGATAATATGAATGAGTGGATCCTTAAGCTCTTCAAGAATTCTTCTGTCAATCTCTGTCTCTTCTCCTCTGATATTTAGTGCAATCTCTTTGGAGTACTCTTTAGAGAGATCCCGGATCATCTTGGGAATTACCTTGAATAGGGTTGAGAAGTTGGCAAGTAGGGTCTCTCTTATGTTAATTATAAGGTCATCAATCATTCTGGAGGAGACAGACTGAAATGCAATAAGATCTTTTATTATCTTATACAGTTCGTCGTCTTTGTGTCTGACATAGATGTTCTCCAGACTCTTTCTGTAATATTCCAGGGTGGTTTTTACAGCTATAAAATCTTCACTTTCAGATAGTATCTGGTGCAGATGGCCTGTAGGAATCCTTACTGAATAGAGGTCGTGCCGCTCTGCCTCTTTTTCGTGTACTTCACTCTCTGTAGTCTCTTCTACAATTATGTTCGCAATCTCTGTAGCGTCATTTGAGATAGCCTCTTTTTGATCTTTGAACTGCTGCAGGGATAGTTTAAGCAGATACTCCAGATTTCTTATTGTTGCATTTGCACTTACAGAACCATTTTTTTCCCCGTCATTAAGATTGTCTATGAGTACCTTAAGCACATCAATAGATTTATGCATTGAGTCCAAAAGCTGTGATGTGACTGCGAGCTCTCCTTTTTTGAGATGGCCGAAAATTGTCTCAAGACAGGAGCAGAGTCTCTCAATTTCGTTCAGGTTTACAGCCCTTGCAGCACCCTTAAGACTATGGGTGTTGCGGTAGATTCTCTCAATTATCTCCTGCTTTTTTTCGGTTCCTGAAACCAGTTCAAGGTCTGTAAGTCCCTTTACAATAGACTCATAATGCTCTATGGCTTCAACTTTGAAGTCATTCAGAAGCTCCTTCAGGAAGTTATCGTTTTCAAAGTTGTCGAGCATAAAGAGCTATAGGTTGTATTTTATAAGAATTCTTTTCAGTGTCTGTCCAAGGGTGTGAATTTCGTGAGTTGCATTTTGAGCTTTTTGCATTCCTGCAACATTCTGTTCGCTGGCTTTCTTAATATTTTCCATTGCAGGAACAATCTGATCCATTCCGGCCATCTGCTGGTGGTTAGATGAAGAGATTTGCAGAGATACCTCTCCTGCCTCTTCGATATTTTCTGCCAGCATCTCAATTACTTCACCGCTTTGCATTACAAGAGATTTCCCTGCTTCAACCCTCTTTGCGGCATCGTCTGTTGCCTCTACAGCATTGTTTACAGATTTGTTGACCTCATTAAGGATCTCTTTAACCTGCAGTGTTGCTCTCTTTGATTGGTCTGCAAGGTTACGAATCTCCTGTGCAACAACCGTGAAACCTCTACCGTGTTCTCCCGCTTTTGCAGCTTCAATTGCAGCATTAACGGCAAGCAGGTTGGATTGGTCCGCAATATCGGATACAGTGGATGTTATCTCTCCAATTCTTCTGTTTTGCTCAGATAATTTCACAACGGTACCGGAGATTCTGTTCATATGAATATCAATCTGCTCCATACCTTTGATTACCTCTGCAAGTGATTTTTTCCCCTTTTCTGCCGAGTCACTTACTTTATGAGAGCTCTCTATGAGAGATTTAGCCTTTTGGTTTGATAATGTGGCAGTCTGTCTAACCTCCTCTATGGTTGCCGTGGTTTCAGATACGGCTGCAGCGGTTTCGCTCGCTCCGGTGGAGATATCTGTAATTGTATTTAGGATATTTGAAGAAGAGTTATACAAGACCTCAATGCCTGAGCGAATCTCTGATGTAATTTTTCTAATCATCCTCAATATAAAGATTGCCATAAAAAGATTGAGCAGAATCAAAAATGTTCCAAAAAGTATTGCCTGGAAAGTAGTCCAGTATTCAAATTTGGCGTTTGCTTTGAGATAATCTCTTCTAATCTTCATTATATTGCTCTCAATATTAAGAGCATTGTTGGTTATTTTATTATAAATATCGTTTTGTTTCTCTTTGACATATGTGAGTGCATCAGCTTTTTTGCCATCCTTTATTAGAGATAAAAAGAGCTCTCTGTTTTGTACATATCTCTTGACATCACTTGTTAACACCCGGAAATCTGCTCTTATATCCTTTTCGTGTACAAGCATACTATCTATGTTCAAGCAAATCTGAACCAACTCTTGATCTGCGCCGGAAATCTTTAGTGCTTTTTCAAATATTTGCGTACTCTCATTATCTACGATAAGTTCCAGAGCCATAGCTCTAATAGTGTTAATTTTAGCTCTCAAACCTGTCACCTCGTAAGCAATACTATCCATCTCCTGAATAGATCTGTTTATGGACTCTATCTTGCGGATATTGTTGTAAGTAAGGGATATTATGGCTACAGTAGATATAACCATTATTGCAAAACCTATAATCAGTTTGCCTCTTGTTTTGATTTTTAAAGAGTTTTCCATTATCTATTTTATTATTATTTCTGGACTGGTAATCAATTTTTTTGCATCTAAAAGAACTACGCCATCAGGGAAAATTCCACTTATAAATGTAGAAACTTTCAGGTCAACAGTGGATGGAGGAGGGGTTATAGAGGAGGTGCTCTTTTGGGTTATGCCGATTATTGAATCTGCAATAATGCCAAAATATATCTCTTTATATGAAAGTATTATGAACTTATTCAAGTCTGAAAGACCCCTTTCCCGCATTTTAAAAAGTGACCTCAGGTTAATTACAGAGACAATTTTACCTCTGTGAAAAACAACTCCGGAGACGAAATGGGGTGCGCCCGGAATAGGAGTGATCTCTTTGAGAAAGTGGACCTCGGTTGCAAAGCTGCTATCAATGGCAAATTTTTGGGAGAGAAGGGTGAATTCAAGAAAAGCGAATGAATCTTCTTGATCAGTTATTTTGCTGTCAATTTTTTGTGCATTTTTAACTGCTCTCTCTCTTAAGATTTGGATATCGCTTTTCATCTTCTTTTCTCTTTTATTAGTGCCTCTACCATCTCTTTCATTCTCGCTTTAGTAAGTCCGCCGGAGTCTGGAATAGTGGCTTTGTCATCCATATTGGATAGAATATCAAGCACATTATTGTAGTATCTGACCGAAGCCTCTGTTTTTCCCTCCTGGTTCATAATGTTACCCAGCATAAGGTGAGAGAACAGGTGACCGGGATTAAGATATATCCCCTTTTTAAGTGCAATCTCTGCCTTTGCTGGTTCATTATTCTCTTTTAAAACAGTTCCATAAAGATAGTAAATATCCTCACTGCTCACTCCAGATGCAATAACTTTGTCTATACATTCTATAGCCATATTATAATCTCCACTGTTTGCGTAGCATTTTGCCATCAAGTGCAGATATGAGTGATCGGTCGGTTTTTTTTCTGAACATTTTTTGCAACCTTCTATACAAGCCTCATATTCACCGTTTAAATACATTTTTTCCAGTGTTGCAAAACTTAGCTCTTCTTTAACAATTTTTTTAGTGGGAGGCTCTTTTTTATCATAGCTCGGAGTATCTCTCTTCTCACGAAGCGTAATCTTGGGTTTGATTATTTTTGGGCTGTTTTTATCGGAGCTTTTTTTGTAGAATATCCCGTTATCGTAACTGAATTTTTCAAAATTGGACAGATATAGATCGTTAAGTTCTACCTGACTGACTATCAACCATCCATTGTCGATTAGTGAATTGTTGAATTTATCTGCAACTCTCTTAATTGTTGCATATGAGAAGTACATAAGAACATTCCTGCAAAGAATAATATCCAGATTATCGGTTCCGTTTATGGGGTCAGGAAAGGGGTCTTTAACCAGGTTCAGAAATGAGAAGTGCACCATTTTTCGGATATCTTCATTTAACCTCCATCCACCCTTTGTTTTTGTAAAATATTTGCCTTTAATAATATCCGGTGTCTCTCTAAAGGACCATTCTGAATAGACTCCTTCTAAGGCTTTGTGTATTGACCTACTGTTTACGTCTGTAGCAATAATTGAGACCCTTGAACATATTGCCTCGGGTAGATGCTCTTTGAGTAGAATGGCAATAGTATAAGGCTCCTCACCGGAACTGCATCCTGCACTCCAAATCTTTATTTTTCCTTTTTTTTCGTAGAGTTTGGGAATTAAAACCTCCTTAATAAACGAAATTGCAGGTCTCTCCCGGAAAAAATAGGTTTCACTTATTGTAAGGGTAGCCGAAAGAGTGTCCAGTATTTTCTTTGGAATGGTTGTATTTGTTATTATCTCTTCAATAATTCTTTGCGGATCGGTATCGTCGTATAGAGTTTTTGAGGAGTTTACAAGGCCCCTCTTAAGATCTTCGTGCCTATTATCCGGAAAAAAAAGGCCGAGCTCTTTTTCAATTTGAACGGCAACCTTTTCCAGGGACTCTTTTTCTGTCATACAGCTCTGCTTTGTGAAATTTTTGCTAAAACTGAGGTTATCTCTATGCTCTCATCCTTGGAAAGGAATGTATCGGGGTCGTAGATATAGATTATTCCTGCCTTCCCGTTTACAAGTTTGACAGATGAGAGTCCGTTGAAGATGGTTTTAATCTCTTTAATCTCTTCATTTGGAAATGTCAAAATATCGCAGCTCTCTTCGGCGATAAGAGCAACTTTTGCATTATTAAAGTTAATAATCACCAGTTTATCATCAATGGATATATCTTTATCTGCAAGTTTAAATCTTGCTCTTAATGATAGAACCGGAATAATCTCTCCCTGAATATCAATTACTCCCTTGATGTAATAGGATGTGTTGTCTACCGGAGTAATTTCTTGAGCAGCAATTACCTTTTCTATAAACTTTAGAGGGATGGCAAACTGTACTCCATTGGATTTGAAAACCAGGACCTCTTTGATTATTATCTCTTTTTTTGTCATAATCTATTGATTGTCAAAATACCCTCTCCAAAATCTCCCTTGCAACGGCTGGCGTGACAGATCTATTCTCACCCAGTTTGTAATTTCGTTCCGTAAACCTTCTCTCAATCTCATCAATGGTCTTTATGGTTACGCCATTTTCGGAGAGTTTAATTTTGAAGCCCAGCATTAGGAAGAAGTCTTCGGTTCTCCTAATAATCTCTACTATTGCCTCATCCCTGTCCTGGATATCAACTCCGAAAACTCTTTTACCGTATTGAATCATTTTATCTCCCTTCTCACTTCTCATAACCCACATCGTTCCGGGGAGTATAATTGCAAGCGTATGGGCGTGAGTCAATCCGTGCAGAGCAGTAAGCTCGTGACCAATCATATGCGTGGCCCAATCCTGAGTTACTCCCATTGAGATAAATCCATTAAGAGCCATAGTTGCAGATAGCATAAATGTGGCCATATCGTCATAATTGGTACGGTCATCTATTATTCTGGGAGCAATCTCGACTATTGTCTTTAAAATTCCCTCTGCCCATCTGTCCATTAGAGGAGATTGTCCCGGGGTGGTAAGATACTGTTCAATCACGTGTACAAAGGTATCTGCCAAACCGCAGGATATCTGAAAATCCGGTAGGGTATAGGTTGTTTGGGGGTCAAGTATTGAAAACAGAGGGGTATTTGAATAGAATGCAAATTTTTCATTTGTCTCTTTTTTGGAGATAACTGCTCCTCTGTTCATTTCGGAGCCTGTTGCAGGAAGAGTTAAAACACAAGCCAAAGGAAGACTCTTCTCTGTAGAGTACTCTCGTTTAATAACTATATCCCAAGGCTCTCCATCATACAAAATCCCGGATGCTATCAGTTTAGAGCCATCTGCAACAGAACCTCCTCCAACTGCCAGGACAAAGTCGCAACTCTTCTCTTTTCCGAGTTTTATCGCTTTGCGAAGTGTCTCTATGGTTGGATTGGGCTCTATTCCCCAGAACTCGAAATAGGTGTGCTCCTTTAGTGCCTCTTTTACTTGATCGTAAACGCCGTTATTTTTAACGCTACCTCCACCGAACGTAACAAGTACTCTTCTCTCTTTTGGAATCTCGGTAGAGAGGCTTGCTATTGTACCTTTCCCGAAAATCAATTTGGTAGGGTTATGAAATATAAAATTATTCATCTCTATAGTGCTTTATTTAGTGTGACAATTATTACAAATTTACAATAAAATGGCAATCAAAACTAGAATGTAGTGAAATATAAGCAAACAGTATCTTATTTTATTTACAGTCGACATTTATGTGTGGAAAGCTCACCGGTTGCAACGCAGTTTTTTCAAACGCTTTTTTCTTTGTGTTTTTCGGGGCTTCGGGAACGCCTCCCTACGGTCGTTGAACGGTCCTCAGCCTTTTTCCGAAAAACCCTTCAGAAAATAAGCTAAAAAACAGATGTTGTTGCCGGTGAGCTTTCCACTGCTTAAACTGTTACGACTGTATTGTGAGCAGCTGTTATTGAATACATAAAAAAAGAGGGCGACTCTAGTTTTTAGTCACCCTCCTAAATAAAGTGTGGTCCCGGTGGGGATCGAACCCACGACCCCAACATTAAGAGTGTCGTGCTCTACCAACTGAGCTACAGAACCGAATCCCTTTTGTGTAAAAGGAGTTACAAAGGTAGATAAAAACTCTGCAGCTGTTCTTTTTTTTTGAATAACTACTTCTGATCCTTTTTTAATAGATCTTTTATTTCGGTAAGTAATTGGATATCTGCAGGTTTAGGTGGTGGCGGAGGAGGAGTTTGATCCTCTACCTTCTTACGGTTAAGGTTGTTCATTATTTTAATCATAGAAAATATTGCAAATGCAATTATGACAAAATCGAAAACGACCTGAATAAAGTTACCATAGTTGATAGTTACAGCCGGAGTTATAACGGAAGTTGCAGTATCAATAACCTGTTGCTTTAGAGTTATACTAAGATCTGTAAATCTTACCCCTCCAATTAAAAGGCCTAAAGGAGGCATAATTACATCGGAGACAAATGATGAGACAATTTTCCCGAATGCACCTCCGATAATGATACCGACGGCCATATCCACGACATTGCCTCTCATTGCAAACTGTTTAAATTCATCAAGTAATTTCATAGTATAAATTTTGAAGTTTAAATTGTTTTATCAAATTTAGTAATTAATGGCTAATTTTGAGCAAAATTTCAAACTATGGAGTGGATTAAAGCCCTTTTTCTAAATGAGAGTGTTGCTCAATCTGTTGTAATTCTTGCAGCAGTAATATCTGTTGGAATTCTCCTTTCAAAAATTAAGATTGCAAATATCTCTTTTGGTATCACCTGGATACTCTTTGCGGGTATTGCATTCAGCCACTTTGGTCTAAAAATCAATTCCGAAATGCTCCATTTTGTAAAGGAGTTCGGTTTAATTCTTTTTGTCTACTCAATAGGTCTCCAGGTTGGTCCGGGATTTTTCTCCTCGTTCAAAAAAGGGGGAATTACACTCAATCTGCTTGCATCATCAATTGTACTTCTAGGAGTGATTACCACTGTTGTTCTCTACTTTGTAACGGGACTTCCAATATCTACTATGGTGGGCATTCTTTCCGGAGCCATTACCAACACACCCGGGCTGGGAGCTGCTCAACAGACCTATATTGAGGTAAACGGGGCAAATGACCCCTCTATTGCAATGGGATACGCTGTGGCTTACCCGCTTGGAGTCCTGGGTATAATTATGTCGATTCTGCTTGTAAAGGTTATTTTTAAGATAAGCCTCAAGAGCGAACTGGACAAAATTGAGGAGCAAAACAGAGATAATCCAAACGAAACCTTAAAATTGTCATTAGTAATCAATAATCCCTCTATTTACGGGAAAAAAATAGAGGTTGTAAAAAAACTTCTTGAGAGGAGCTTTGTGATATCAAGGGTTAAGAAGACAAACGGAGAGATAACAATAGCGGGTGCAGGAACACTTCTGGATAAGGGATATGAGGTGCTGGTTATATTGCAGAAGAGAGATCACGACTCAATTGTGGCATTTTTAGGAGTTGAGGTACACAGGAGTGACGAGGATTGGAGTATTAATGACCTAAAAGTGGTGCCTAAAAGGGTTATGGTTACAAAAGATGGAGTGAATGGCAAGAGCCTTTCAGACCTTAAATTGGGTCGTGCTTTTGGGATAACAGTTACTCGAATAAACAGAGCAGGGGTAGATCTGGTCGCCAAACCGGATTTGAAACTGCAGATAGGGGACAGACTTACCATTGTTGGAACCGAAGATAGCATTGAGGCTGCTGCCAAGCTTCTGGGTAACTCAATGCACAGGCTGCGTGAGCCAAATCTTGCAGCTATCTTTTTAGGGATAGTGCTTGGAATCGTGGTTGGTTCAATCCCGTTTTTTATACCGGGAATACCTCAGCCGGTAAAGCTGGGGCTGGCCGGAGGGCCGCTTATTATTGCAATACTTATGAGTCGCTTTGGGCCGAAATTAAAATTGGTGACATACACTACTATGAGTGCCAATCTTATGCTTCGTGAGGTTGGAATTTCACTCTTTCTGGCCTGCGTGGGGCTAGATGCTGGCGGTTCATTTGTTGACACAATCGTGAATAAAGGGGGAGCTATATGGATAGCGTATGGTGCAATAATCACTGTTGTTCCTCTGCTTTTAGTGGGTGTTGCAGCCAGATGGTTCTTCAAGCTCAACTACTTTACAGTTATGGGTCTAATGGCCGGAAGCACCACAGACCCACCTGCCTTGGCATACTCTAATGCAGCAGCCGGTAACGATCTGCCAGCTGTGAGCTATGCAACGGTGTATCCGCTTACTATGTTTTTGAGAGTACTCACAGCCCAGCTGCTTATCCTATTTTTCTGAGAAATATTCCAATAAAGAAGTTTATAGCTATTCACGAAGTTTTGTAATCCCAAAAAATTATTACATTTGCAATCCCAAACTGAGAATTTAAGCCCGGATGGCGGAATTGGTAGACGCGCTGGTTTCAGGGACCAGTGTCCGTAGGATGTGCAGGTTCGAGCCCTGTTCCGGGTACGAAAAAAGCAGGCTTACTTGCCTGCTTTTTTTGTCATTACGAATTTTAGTTCTCCTCCGTTAACTATATCTGAATGTGTAATTTTATTCTCCTTCAACTCTTTGCCGTTGAGGATAATTTTCTTGACATAGAGACTCTTTTCGGACTGGTTTTCTGTTCTTATTTTGAAAATTTTCCCGTTTTCCAGATGAATATCTGCACTAACAATGTTGGGACTGCCGGTATAATATATGTCGGAACCGGGAGCAACCGGATAAAATCCCAGTGATGTAAAGATGTACCAGGCACTCATCTGCCCGAGATCGTCGTTACCTCCTAGTCCATCGGGCAGAGGGCGGTACATCTTTTTAGATATCTCTCTTAACTGTTTTTGGCCTTTCCAGGGTGAGTCGGTAAAGTTATAGAGATAGGGTATATGGTGCGAAGGTTCATTCCCGTGTACATAGTTGCCCATTATGCCATCCCTTGTAATGTCTTCGGTTGCTTCAAAGTATTTATCGGGCAGATGCATATTGAAGATTGAGTCTAGATATGCTTCTAGGGCTTTTGATCCTCCCAGTAACACTGCGAGCCCCTGTGGATCGTGAGGAACATAGAGTGAGTAGTTCCAGGAGTTCCCCTCTATAAATCCCTTACCGTGTGTATCTAGTTCGTCAAATCCATCTAAAAAATTTCCATCGGAGTTTTTCGGTCGCATAAAACCCTTTGCCTTATCGAATAGGTTTTTGTAGAATTTGCTTCGCTTGGTGAACTCTGCATAAATGTTTTCTCTGCCCGCGACTTTGGCTAACTGTGCTATTGCCCAGTCGTCATAAGCATACTCAAGGGTTTTGGATACAGAACTTGAGGATTTATCTTCTGGAACAAATCCAAGTTTTTTGTAATATCCCAACCCTTCATACCAATCGTTGTTTGCTGTTTGTACAGCTGCTTCGAGTGCCTTATCTGTGTCAAACCCTTTAATCCCTTTTACTGCAGCATCGGCCAAAAGTGAGACGGAATGGTAGCCTATCATACACCAGTTCTCATTTGCATAATGAGACCACACCGGCAGCATTTTGTGAACGCTTTGGTCATAATGTGCCAGCATAGATTTTATCATATTTACGTTACGGGTTGGTTGAATAATATTGAAAAGCGGGTGTAATGCCCTGTATGTATCCCAAAGTGAAAATGTTGTGTAGTTATCAAATTCATTTGCTTTGTGAATATTTTGATCAATACCTTTATATGATTTGTCGCAGTCCATATAGATTGTAGGACCGAGGAGTGTGTGATACAGCGATGTGTAAAAGCTTGTTCTGTCATCTTCTGTGATGAACTGAGCATCAATCTTAGAGAGCTCCCGGTTCCACTGCATCTGCCCGGCCTCTTTTATTATATTAAAATTCCAGTGAGGAGCTTCAGTTTGCAGATTGTTTTTTGCACCACTTATGCTCACCGGAGATATTGCCACCTTGACCATAACCTCCTCACCTTCTGTGGTGTTAAAATCAAAGTGGCAATGCAATTCTCTCCCTGCACTCTCCGGAAAGTTGCTATTTTGATTAAACTTGCGCCAGAATCCTTTGTAAATAAGGTCTTCATTATTTACGAGACCATAATTTACAAATGGTTTTGAGAAGGCAATAGTAAAATAAACAGTCCGGGTTCGTCCCCATCCGTGTGTCTGCCTGAAACCGGTTATTGTAGAGTCGTTTTCTACCCTTATAAACGACCAGATGTTTTTGCCGGGGTAGTTATAAATGCCGTGAGTAAGATCCAATATTATGTGCGCCGAATCTGATTGTGGAAAAGTGTATTTATGAACTCCTACTCTTGTGGTTGTTGTAAGCTCTGCTTTTATGTTGTAATCCAGTAAGTTAACTTTGTAGTAATTTGGAGAGGCATCCTCGGTTTTGTGTGAAAATCTGGATCTGTAACCCGAATCGGGATTATCTGATGTTCCGGGATTTAGCCTTAGCACTCCGGTGGTGGGCATTATAAGAAGATCCCCAAGGTCGGAGTGACCTGTTCCGCTAAAATGGGTATGGCTGAAACCCACAATTGTTTTATCGCCGTATTGATACCCTGCACAATATTTGTAAACATCCGGGTTATACTTTCCATTCACAGAGTAGGGGATAGTGTCGGTATCCGGGCTCAACTGTACAGAACCGAAAGGAACTGTTGCTCCGGGATATGTGTGCCCCATCTTCATTGTTCCGATGAATGGGTTTACATATTGAATGTAATTTTTCTCTACTTTATCCTGGGAGCTTATCAAATTTGCAGATAAAAAAAGAGTCGAGGCAAGAAAAAATTTGCGAAACTTATTTAAAGACATAAATAAATATTATTTGTTCAATAGATAAATTTCGAAATAATAATTTGAATTGACTAATTAAATTTCTTTAGTCATTTTCGGTTTTCGATTGCTATTATATTTAGTAAACCTCTTTTATTATTATTTAAACTAAAAACAACAATGACAGAACCAATCGTAAGAGTTGAAAACCTATCCCATAGGTACAGCGTTCAGTGGGCAGTCAAGAATGTAGATTTTGAGATTGCAGATTGCGGAATCTATGGATTACTGGGGTCAAACGGAGCAGGAAAATCTACCATTATGAACATTATTTGCGGAGTTTTAAAACAGACTAACGGCAATGTATTCATAAACGGGATAGATATGCGCAGTAACTCCATTGAGGCTAAAAAGCATATCGGATTTTTACCGCAAAAACCACCATTACATCCAGATCTGACAGTTGAAGAGTACCTTACTCACTGCGCTAACTTAAGGATGATACCTGAGAAAGAGATAAAGAGTGCTCTCGATTCGGTACTTGGAAAGTGTGCAATTACCCATTTTAGAAAGAGGTTAATTAAAAATCTATCCGGAGGTTACCAACAGCGGGTTGGGATTGCTCAGGCTATTATTCATAACCCGAATCTGGTTGTACTGGATGAGCCTACAAACGGTCTTGATCCCAATCAAACAGTTGAAATTCGTAATTTAATAAAGGAGATTGCCCGTGAGAGAACGGTTCTTCTCTCTACTCACATACTTTCGGAAGTTCAGGCAACCTGTGACTACATCCGTATGGTGGAAGAGGGAAAAGTTGTCTTTGCCGGCACTGTAGATGAGTTCGATAACTATATTGAACCCAATACAGTGTTTGTGTCACTGCTGGAGAGTCCTCCTGCAGAAGATCTTAAGGCTCTACCCGGAGTTCTGGATGTCGAAGAGCTGGGAGATACCCGTTATAGAGTTAAATTTTCTGACACCGTTGACATTATCGAAAGAATAGTTGAAGCCAGTGTATCAAAGGGGTGGAGGCTAAATGAGATAAGGCTGGAGAGAAGCTCTCTGGATACAATTTTTGCAGAGTTATCTAAAACCGTAAAATAAAGAGGAGAATCTATATGAAAATGATTTATAAAATTGCCCGTACAGAGTTACAGACTCTATTCTACTCTCCAATTGCCTGGCTCATTCTGATTATCTTCACAATTCAATCCAGCATTGCTTTTACATCTGCAATAGAGTTGGTTGTGAACCAGCAATCTTTAGGTTTTACCGTTTCAGATCTCTCGATGAGAATATTTGCACACCCTCACAGAGGAACTTTTACCCTCATTCAGCAGTATCTCTATCTCTATATACCTCTGCTTACTATGGGGTTAATGAGTAGAGAGCTCAGCAGTGGCTCAATTAAGCTGTTGTACTCATCGCCGGTTACAAACACTCAGATTATTCTTGGAAAGTATCTCTCGATGGTCTTTTATGCGCTTATAATATCTGCAATGCTGATGATATTTGTGCTATACACAGGATTTACTGTAGAGAATTTTGATTTAGCCGGGGTAAGCTCAGGAATTCTTGGACTCTTTCTGCTCATATGCGGATATGCCGCCATCGGGTTGTTTATGTCCAGTTTAACATCTTACCAGGTTGTCGCTGCTGTAGGTACACTGGCTGTGCTGGCTGTTCTTAATACGGTAGGAGGTATGTGGCAAGATATCTCTTTTGTACGCGACATCACATACTGGCTCTCCATCAGGGGAAGGTCGAATGAATTTATCGGCGGACTTATATGCAGCGAAGATGTTCTCTATTTTATTATTGTGATAGGACTCTTCCTTGCACTCTCAATATTGCGGATGAAGGCGATTCGCCAAAAGCACACCCTGAGTACATCTCTTTTAAGGTATCTGGGAGCTGTCTCGGTTGCGGTCGTTTTAGGTTATTTCAGCTCCAGGCCTGCACTTATGTTCTACTACGATGCCACCAGAAATGATGTAAACACACTTACAAAAAACAGTCAGGAGATTGTTGGGAAGCTTGATGGCAAGCTTACTATAAACACATATGTCAATATTTTGGATCAATACTACTATTTTGGACTTCCAAAGAGAGAGCTATCCGATATAAACAGATTCAAACAATATCTTAGGTTTAAACCGGATATTAAGATGAATTACATCAGATATTACGCCAGAGCAAACAACCCTAGTATGGATAAAAGATATCCGGAGTTAAACGACAGGGAGCGGATGTTGGAGTATTCAAAAATTCACAGACTGGACAGTAATATGTTTAAGACTCCACAGGAGATATCACAAATTGAGAATTTGGTGCCTGAGGGAAACCGCTTTGTTCGTACCCTTACAACAGCTACGGGCGATAAAACATTCCTGAGAATATTTGATGATATGGAGGTACACCCATCTGAGGCAGAGATATCTGCAGCATTTAAAAGATTGGTTATGAAGCTTCCTATGGTTGGATTTGTTACAGGACACGGGGAGAGAGATTGCATCAGGGAGGGAGACAGAGACTATAATAAGTTTGCTCAGGATAAACCTTTCCGCTACTCTCTTATAAATCAAGGCTTTGACTTTAGAGAGGTTAAGATGGACAGTGAGATATCCGACGAGATTGATATTTTGGTGATAGGTGATATGAGGGTTCCAATGAGCCCACAACACCACTCCAATCTGGAGAAGTTCATTGCAAGAGGAGGCAATCTGTTGATAGCAGGTGAGCCTGGTCGTCAGGATGTGATGAATCAATTGATCTCTCAATTTGGGGTTGAGGTTTTACCCGGCAGGCTGGTTAAGCCTTCGGAGAATTTCTCACCGGATTTCATTCAGTCTATCCCTACTAAAGAGGGTGCAGCGATGATGTATCAGCTCAATATGATGCTTAACCGTGAGTATGTATTAACAATGCCGGGAGCGACTGGTCTTAAATATAATCAGGATAAAGGTTATAAGGTGACAGAGCTGTTTGTGAGCGATACCAGCGGAGGTGTGTGGAGTGAGGTAGAGACTACAAATTTTGTCGACGATACAGTTAAGGTTAACCCGGCTTTGGGAGAGGTGGTTTCGGCCTCAATTCCTACTGTGGTTGCTCTTCATAGAGTGGTAGGAGATAAGGAGCAGAAGATTGTAATATTATCTGATGCAGATTGTATCAGTAACGGTGAGATAAGTATCGGCAGGAAAGGGGTGCGCGCTGCAAATTATAACTTCATTATGGGTGCCTTCTTCTGGATGTCCGATGATGAAGTTCCGATTGATGTCAGAAGGCCTAGCCCTACAGACAACAAGATCTCAGTGGTATTCTCCGGGATGAGGTTAACTAAGTGGCTTCTGATGGGACTTCTACCTTTTATAATGGCTATGTTCTATATCCTGCTTTGGATTAGAAGAAGAGGCAGGTAATTTATAACTTTAATTAATAGCATTAACCGGTTTTAAATCGGTTAATGCTTTATATTTAAATAGATATGGCTTTTAAAGCAGACAAGCAGACTATTGATGACCTGGGGATTTTTACAAAAAATCGTGAGAATTCGGTATATACTATTTTTAACAAAACTTTAACAAACGGAGGTGCCAGAATATTGGAAGAGATGTTCCTGTACCCATTGTCGGAAGAGAGTAAAATTAACGAAAGGGGGATGGTTATCAGATATTTTCAGGAAAATTCGGCAACATTCCCATTCAAAAGTGACCTTTTTGATACTATCGAATTTTACCTGAGCAACACCGATAACCGAAGCCGGATATCTGCACACGAAGATAATCTGGAGAGAAAATTTAGGAGTGCTGTTGGTACAGATACAGATTACCAACTTCTTCATAAAGGGGTTATCTCTGTAATAGAGATGGTTAAAACAGCCAATGATTTTTTTAAGAATTTGCAATCAAAAGGATTATCGGAATATTATAAACCACAGGCCGATGCTATTTTTGACATTATAAACAGTGAAGGAATCTCTTGCTGCCTTAATGAAAAAAATACAAAAAGGCTCTCATATTCTCAAACAGCAGGTTATGACCAAGAATTCCGGTACAATTCCAGGGAGCAATTACTAAGATTGCTCACGCTCATCTATCATCTGGATGTTTATATTGCAGTAGCCTGTGTCTCTCGTGAAAGGGGTTATAGCTTTGCAAAGGCTCTGCCTGCTGGAGAAAATATTTTTAATATAGAGAATCTTTACCACCCATTAATTAAAAATCCAATTGCCAACTCAATAAACATTAACAACAAAAACAATATGATATTCCTGACGGGAGCAAATATGGCAGGAAAATCTACATTTATGAAGGCATTTGGGATATCTGCATATCTGGCCCATATGGGGTTTCCGGTTCCGGCAGCGAGTATGGAGTTCTCTGTGCAGAATGGCCTCTTTACCACTATCAACCTTCCGGACAACATCAATATGGGATACAGCCACTTCTATGCAGAGGTTATCCGAGTTAAAAAGGTAGCAGAGAGCATTAACCGCTCCAAAAATCTGATTGTGATATTTGATGAACTCTTCCGGGGAACCAATGTGAAGGATGCATACGACGCAACAGTTGCAGTAACTGAGGCGTTTGCGGCAAACAAAAATTGCATCTTCATAATATCTACACACATAATTGAGGCAGGGGAGACCCTTAGAGAGAGGTGTGATAATATCTATTTTATAAATCTTCCAACAGTTATGGAGGGGAGTCAACCGCTCTATACCTTTAAAATTGCTGAGGGAATCACATCTGACAGGCACGGTATGATAATCATAAATAATGAGGGGATACTGGAGATCCTTAAGAATGTTAAAAAAGCTTAATAGAATTGAAATATATGAAATTTGCAATTGACAGGCAGACATTGGACGATTTGAACCTGCTGGGAAAGTACAAAACCAACTCGATTTTTAATCTGTATAACCAAACTATAACCAAAGGGGGAGAGTCCATCCTGGAACAGATGTTTCAAAATCCTTTGACAGATGCCGATGCTATTAACACCAGAAAAGAGATAATTAACTTTTTTACCAGGGAGAATTTGTCACTCCCATTTACCAGAGAGGAGTTTAAACTTACTGAGAGTTATCTGGAAAACTCAGATTATAGAAACAGTGCACTATCAATAATTGGAAATTCAAGAAGATATTTTAAGAAGTTGATTGCAAATGACAAAGAGTATGATACTCTTGTAGAAGGAGTTCTATGTGCTGTTACTGTAATAAAAAAACTTAAGGGTTATGTAAAAGAGATATCTAAGCTCTCCGGTTCAAATCCCTACAACACTTATGTTGTAAATGCTCTTAAGATATTAGAAGATAAAAAATTAAGCTGGATATACACCTTTGACCCATCAAACGAGATAAGTTTTACCAGGTTTGCCTGGAGCGATCACCGGATGAGATATTCAATCTCCTCACAGTTAAAAGAGCTGATGCTCTATATGAACTATCTGGATCTATATGTATCTGTATCGGGTGTGGGTAAAAAGAGGGGATATGTTTTTGCTGTTGCTAATGATAGCCGTGAGCTTAACATTGATATCAAAGGACTTTACCACCCCTGTGTACCGGCAGCAGTTGCAAACGATCTAAACCTTAGTTACGAGAACAATGTGTTGTTCTTAACCGGGGCAAATATGGCAGGTAAATCAACTCTGATGAAATCTTTCGGAATCTGTATCTATCTTGCTCATATGGGCTTCCCGGTTGCGGCAAAATGGATGGAATTCAATGTTTGCAATGGAATATATACATCCATAAATGTACCCGACAATCTCAATATGGGTTACAGCCACTTTTATGCAGAGGTTGTGAGGGTGAAAAAGATTGCAACAGAGGTTGCCTCGGGGAAGAATTTGATAGTGATTTTTGACGAACTCTTTAAGGGAACCAATGTCAAAGATGCTTATGATGCAACTGTTGCTATAACAGAGTCTTTTTCAAAGATTCACGAGTGTGCGTTTATTGTTTCGACCCATATAATGGAGGCGGGGATAAAGCTCAAAGAGAGTTGTAACAACATTGTGTTCAAATATCTGCCCTCTGTTCTTAAGGGTAAAGTTCCCACATATCCCTATATTCTGGAGGATGGAATTTCAAATGACAGACACGGGATGATGATTATTAATAACGAGAGAATAATTGAGACGATAAACGGCGGTTGAAAAAAGTGCGGACTAACTCTATTCCTCTTCTTTTTTGTGCCCTTACAGTACTTGGTGCCAGCTTGTAACGGATGGCAATCTCCAGTGAGTTAAGCCCCTCTATAAAGGAGTTCATTATCTTTTTACACTCTGCCGGGAGTTGTCCTAATGATGTGTCAAAGAGAGCCTTTATCTCGTAGTTCAGGTCAAAGAAATTGGAAGGTCTATCATCTGCAGCTTCAAACTCCAGAAATGCGATATTATTGACAACTCTTCTCCTTCTTTTAAGATAGTTGAGAGATCTGTTCTTTGTTGCCGTAAAAAGGAATGATCTTATGGACTTAATATCGGTGAAGGTGTATTTACTTTGCCAGAACTGGATAAAGACATCGTGAACGACATCTTCTGCATCCGGGGTGCAGTTTAGATATTTATTTGAGAATCTTATCAGTGGTTTGTCCAGCGAAGAGTACAATTTCCTGAATGAGTCCGGAGTTCTTTGATTTACTCCGGAAACAAACTCTTTGTCATCCAAACTGACTTTTTGTTGTTGTGATGCAGGACTCTCCATTTCGGTGTCAAATGTAATCTTTTAGTTTGGAATTAAAACTAAAAATATTGGATTTATTAGTACAGGATTGAATTTTTGTGATCCAGCTGTCGTGACTCAGCAGCTTTGCTGCTTCGTCGGACCCGGTATCTTTTTACTTACCCACACAAAAACAGTTTTTTCGCTACGCTCAAAAATGCCTTTGTTTTTGCTCCCCAGCTGGATCAAGCGAGCTTGACCAGCTGGATCACAAAAACAAAGAAGCCAAGCTGTTGCTTGGCTTCTGTTTTTGTGATCCAGCTGGGGCTCGAACCCAGGACCCCAACATTAAAAGTGTTGTGCTCTACCTGCTGAGCTACTGAATCTTCGGTTTTGGGAGTGCAAAGATATGCCAACATAACTTTATTTCCAAATTTCTTTTTCAAAAATCCGATATAAACTATTAAATTTGTCTTTTTTGCAGTAGAGCGAATTGTAAAGCATTCAAAATGAATACCCCTTTCCCTTTGTCAGTAATATTGTTCCTGGAGCAAAACTCAATTGAGTTCGGCTTTTCCGGGAATAGAATTACAATTTTGCATAAGGGGCTTACAATAGAGGTTATCTCAATTAGTAAAGATGGAGCCCCGGAAATTGATACTGTTACCTCTCTCCCAAAGGAGAGTGAAACTCCCATAAATAACACTTATAAAAAGCAAGTTATAACAATTTACGAAGATCTTTGGCACACAAAAGGTGAGGTAATTAAAAACAGGATACTGGCAATTCTCGGCAGGGGAGAGGCTATTTTTGCCCGTAAATGCACAGTTTCTGCAATAAGTGCAGAGTCTGCATCAAAATTCCTTGACAAGAACCATCTGCTTGGGAGTACGAGGAGTAAATACAGATATGGGCTTTTTTATAAAAAAAAACTGGTAGCTGTTGCCACCTTCTCGCAATCCAGGCCTATGAGGCGAGAGAGCGGCACTATAAGCTCTTTTGAGTGGGTCAGGTATGCCAGTGCGGGTTCTGCGAGGGTAGTGGGGGGAATGGGGCGTCTAATGGACTGTTTTGTGAAGGAGGTAGAACCTCAGGAGATAATGACCTATGCAGATATTGACTGGTCTTACGGGGATGTATATAAGAAACTTGGGTTCAAATTTGCGGGAGAGACAAAGCCGATAGAGTTTTATGTAAATAAAGAGACAATGGAGAGGGTCTCAATAAAAAAACTCCGGAGTGACCGTAAATACCGGGCTCCGGAGTTTAATGAAGAGAACTATATTTTAATTGTCAATTCGGGAAACCTTAAGTTTCTCAGAACTTTCGCCCTCCTTTAACCCCTCTCTATCCATCTCAATAAGGATTTTATCTCCCAATTTGAAATGTCCGCCAATAATTGCCTCTGCAAGAGTATCCTCTATATATCTCTGGATAGCCCTCTTTAAAGGTCTTGCCCCAAACTGTGGGTCGTAACCCTTCTCTGCAACAAATTGCTTAGCCTCGTCACTCACCTGCAGTGAGTACCCTGCTATATCAATACGCTTATACAGATCGTTGAGCTCAATATCAATGATTTTGCAGATATCATCTCTGGTAAGCGGGTTAAAGAGCACCTGTTCATCCAGACGGTTTAGAAACTCGGGTGAAAATGTCTTCTTTAGCACTTTTTCAATTATAAATCGGCTGTTATCTGTGAAATTTCTCTTTGTAGAGTTGGAAAACCCTAATCCGGCACCAAAGTCTTTTAGTTCACGGCTTCCTATATTTGAAGTCATAATTAGAAGAGTATTGCGGAAATCTATATGCCTACCGTTACTGTCGGTTAATCTACCTTCATCCAGTACCTGAAGCAGGATATTGAAAATATCCGGGTGGGCCTTCTCTATCTCATCCAGCAATACAACCGAATATGGTTTTCTCCTCACCTTCTCGCTTAGCTGGCCACCCTCTTCGTAACCAACATATCCCGGAGGGGCACCTATCAGGCGGGAGATTGCAAACTTCTCCATATACTCACTCATATCAATACGAATGAGGTTATCTACAGAGTCAAACAGATACTCGGTAAGGATTTTTGCTAACTGGGTCTTTCCAACCCCGGTAGGGCCCAAAAACAGGAATGTACCAATAGGTTTATTAGGATCTTTAAGACCCGCCCTGTTTCTTTGAATAGAGCGGACAATCTTATCTACAGCCTCATCCTGTCCAACTATCTTCTTCCTTATAGTTTCACCCATTCTGGAGAGTCTGTCTCCCTCTTTCTCGGCAAGCCTGTATACCGGTACACTGGTAATCATAGAGAGAACCTCTGCAACATCGTTGCCGTTTACCTCGTGCGGGTTAAGATTCTGCTCCTCTTTCCATTTACTTTGTGCCAGTTCAAGATCTTTAAGTTTCTTCTCCTCAATATCTCTAAGCTCTGCAGCGCGCTCAAATTCATTCCGGGCAACTGCAAGCCTCTTCTCTACCCTTACAGGCTCCAGCTCATTCTCAATCTCGACAATGAAATCGGGAACTTTCAGATGTTTAAGGTGTACTCTGGAACCCGATTCATCAAGAGCATCAATTGCTTTATCCGGTAGGCATCTGTCTGTTATATACCTCTGAGATAGTCTTATGCAGGCTACAATAGCGTCATCGGTATATTTTACGTTGTGGTGCTTTTCGTACCGCTCCTTGATATTGATTAGGATGTTATATGTTTCATCATAAGATGTAGGCTCTACCATTATTTTCTGGAACCTTCTCTCTAAAGCCCCATCTTTCTCTATGTGCTCTCTATATTCATCCAGAGTAGTTGCTCCAATGCATTGGATATCTCCCCTTGCAAGTGCAGGTTTAAGCATATTGGCAGCGTCCAGTGAACCCGATGCTCCACCGGCTCCAACAAGAGTATGCAACTCATCAATAAACAGGATAATATTTGGGTTTTTCCCAAGCTCGTTGAGAATAGCCTTCATCCTCTCCTCAAACTGACCTCTGTATTTTGTTCCCGCAACAATAGACCCTATATCGAGAGAGACGATTCTCTTATTTAAAAGCGCTCTTGAGACCCTCTTCTGAGATATTCTCAAAGCCAGACCCTCTGCTATTGCAGATTTGCCTACTCCCGGTTCACCTATTATAACGGGGTTATTCTTTTTTCTTCTTCCCAGAATTTGGGCAAGTCGCTCAATCTCTTTATCACGGCCAACCACTGGGTCTAATTTACCCTCAGCTGCAGCTCCGGTAAGATCGTATCCAAAACTGTCTATGACAGGTGTATCGGAGCTCTGTTTGGGGTTCTTTGACCCTTTCCCTGGAGTATCATCTCGGGGTCCGCGGGGTCTCTCCATCTCTTCGTCAAATGAAGAGGAGGCAGATGGCTTTGGAAGCTGTTTCCCTTTGAGAGTGGCTTTAATACTGTCGTAAGTAATTTGGTATTCACGCAGTATCTCAACCGAAATACACTCTTCTACTCTCATAATTGCCAACAATAGATGTAACGGTCCCGGTTTGCCCTGCTCCAGAGATCTTGCTTCAAGATACATAACTCTTAATGAGCTCTCGGTACCTTTTGAGAGATTTAATTTATCTGCCTGTTCAAAAGGCACCATCTCTCCGATTTTTATTTTCTCCTCTATTCTCCCTTTGATCACTTTATAATCTACGCCGAACCTCATTATTGCTTCGAAAGCAGAGTTGTCCTGATGGCGTAAAATGCCTAAAATCAGATGGTCTGTGCCAATAGTATAGCTTCCCATCCTCATTGCTTCCTCTTTACTATAGGAGATAATTTCGTTAAGTTCGTCTGACAATTGAAGGTTCATTCTTTTTATAATATTATTTCTAAGTATACCTATTAAAGACAATTATATATTCAATTTGTTCAAGAGATTTTTTCTTTGTACTTTAGCACCTCTTTTTTAAAAATGAAATTACAAATATAAAATGATTCAGGAATCTGAGAACAACTCTAGAATAATAAAAATTAATATAGAGGATGAGATGAAGAGCGCCTATATCGACTATTCGATGTCGGTAATTGTATCCAGGGCTCTTCCGGATGTGAGGGATGGATTAAAACCAGTTCACAGAAGAGTGCTTTACGGAATGTACGATCTCGGTCTTACATCCGGAGCCAGCTTCAAAAAATCTGCACGTATTGTCGGTGAGGTGCTTGGTAAGTACCACCCTCACGGAGATTCAAGTGTCTATGAGGCAATGGTAAGGATGGCTCAGGAGTGGAGCCTTCGGTATATGCTGGTTGACGGACAGGGTAACTTCGGCTCTATTGACGGGGACTCACCTGCTGCAATGCGTTACACCGAAGCGCGTTTCAAGAAGCTGGCAGAGGAGGTCCTCTCAGACTTGGATAAAAATACAGTTGATTTCAGACCAAACTTCGATGACTCTCTTCAGGAGCCTATTGTTCTTCCTGCAAAAGCACCGCTTCTTCTGTTAAACGGAGCCTCAGGTATAGCTGTAGGTATGGCAACCAATATGCCGCCTCACAATCTTTCAGAGACAGTAGATGCTATCTGTGCCTACATAGATAACAACGAGATTGAAACCGAGGAGTTGTTACAATATATAAAAGGACCGGATTTCCCTACCGGGGGTATAATTCTTGGTCTGCAGGGTATTAAAGATGCTTTTGAAACAGGCAAAGGGAGGATAGTGGTAAGATCCAAGACCGAAATTGAGGTGAGTGACAGTGGAAGAGAGACAATTGCGGTTACCGAGATACCATATATGGTAAATAAGAGAGAGCTTATTGAGAAGATTGCCGAGCTTGTAGAGGAGAAGAAGATAGATGGGATAGCATATATCAATGACGAGAGCGACAGGACAGGTATGAGAGTCGTAATTCGACTCAAAATTGGAGCTGTTGCCAATGTGGTTCTAAACACACTCTACAAGATGACTCCGCTCCAGTCCAGCTTCTCTGTTAACAACATTGCACTGGTGGACGGAAGGCCAAGGATGCTAAATCTCAAACAGCTAATAAAATACTTTGTGCGTCACAGACACGATGTTGTTGTAAGACGAGCTAAATTTGATCTGGACCAGGCACAGAAGAGAGCTCATATTCTGGAAGCTCTTTTAATTGCGCTGGATTTCATTGATGAGGTAATTGTAATTATCCGCTCCTCAAAAACTGTAGATGAGGCAAAAACACGCCTTATGGAGAGATTTCAGTTTAGCGAAATACAAGCCTCTGCAATTGTTGAGATGCGTCTGCGCCAACTTACAGGTCTTGAGAGAGAGAAGCTACAGGGAGAGTACGATGAGTTGATGAAACTTATCTTCCACCTAAACGAAATACTGGCAAATGTTTCGCTGCAGATGCAGATAATAAAGGATGAGCTCGCAGCTCTTAAGAGCAGCTTTGGTGACGCCAGAAGAACAACAATAGAACCATCTGCCGAAGACTTTAATCCGGAAGATTTCTATCCTGACGAAGATGTCGTTATTACCATATCTCACCTTGGATACATTAAGAGAACTCCTCTTTTTGAATACAGAACTCAAAACAGGGGCGGGGTAGGAGTTAAAGGAAGCAATACCCGCGATGAGGACTTTATTGAACACATCTATGTTGCAAATATGCATAGTACGATGCTCTTCTTTACGCAAAAGGGCAGATGCTTCTGGTTAAAGGTGTATGAGGTTCCCGAGGGTTCAAAAGCATCTAAAGGAAGAGCTATTCAGAATGTCCTAAATATTGTTCAGGACGATAAGGTGTGTGCATATATAAATGTTCCGAAACTCAATGATCAAGAGTATATTAATAACAACTACATAGTACTGGCAACTAAGAAGGGAACTGTTAAAAAGACCTCGCTTGAGGCCTATTCAAGACCAAGGGCAAATGGGGTTAATGCAATCACAATCAGAGAGAATGATGAGTTGCTCGAAGCAGTACTGACAAACGGTAACAATGAAATACTGCTTGCGGCCAGGGGTGGCAAATGTGTGAGATTCAACGAGAAAGATGCCCGAGCTATTGGACGCACCGGAGCAGGAGTTCGTGGTATAAACATTGGAGAGAGTGACGAAGTTATAGGTATGATATGTGTAGATCCATCTGCAGTAGAGAGTGATAAAAAACACATTCTGGTAGTGAGTGAAAATGGATACGGAAAAAGGTCTCTTCTGGAGGACTACAGAGTAACCAGCAGAGGAGCAAAAGGGGTTAAGACCATCAATATAACCGAAAAAACTGGCTCACTTATTGCAATGAAGGATGTAACTGACGAAAATGATCTAATGATTATTAATAAGTCCGGCATAACAATCAGAGTTGCAGTCGCTAATATAAGACTTGCAGGAAGGGCAACTCAAGGCGTCAGGCTCATAAACATTAAAGAGGGAGACTCCATTGCAGCAGTATGCAGCGTAAATAAAAGCGAAGAGAGATTACCCGAGAGTATTGACACAGACATTTAATTATAATATTTTTAAAAATTTTAAAATCTGAATATTCCAAATGAAAAAATTATTAATTGCTCTGATATTGCTGTTTTCTGTTCAGCTGGGAGCACAAACAAAAGATGTGGCAGATGCTGTAAAGGTATTTGAAAAGGCAAAGAGTGATGCTCAGAATCCAAAAAAAGCTGAGAATCCTCAAACCTGGACTAAACTGTCATCTGCATATACAGATGTTTACGAGGCTCCAATTAAGTCAATATGGCTTGGTGCTTCAAGAATTGACACAAAAATTCTGCTTAAAGATCAGAGAATTGAAAAGACAGAGGAGGCCACAGTTGCCGGTGTTCCTTTCACTATCGATCAATATACAGACAAAAAACTCTATTATGGAGCATCCGGTGAACTGGCTGCCTGGGTAATTACTAACAAGTATGTTAACGAAGATCTTTTAGAAGAGGCTTACAAAGCTCTTGAGAAGGCAGTTGATTTGGACACCAAGGGTGCCAGAACCAAAGAGATAACAGATCTGCTAACAGCTCTTAAGGGAAAAGTGTTTAACGAAGCTATGTGCAGCTACACTTTGGGCGAGTACAAAACATCCTCACTATTTTTTGAAAAAGCAGTTAAAATTGGTGCTCATAAATTTGTGAATATTATTGATACAGCTTTTATCTACTATGCAGGTTTAACAGCATTTATGGATAAAGATTTCGATAGAGCAACTCAGTTTTTCACAAAGTCCATCGAACTGAATTATGATGCCAAAGGAGATGCATATTCTTATCTTGCAGAGTGTTACAAGTCAAAATCGGATATTGAGATGGCAAAAGAGGTTCTCAATAACGGCTTCAGAAAACATCCAAGCACACAGAGTATCCTTGTATCTTTGATCAATACATATATCGAATCCAATGACGACCCTGCAAAGATTCTGGAGCTGATACACCAGGCGCAGAAAAATGAGCCGGAGAACGCTACGCTTTACTACGCAGAGGGTAATGTATGGAAGAACCTGAATGATTTCGATAAAGCTGTTGAGTGCTACAAAAAATCTGTAGAGACAGACAGTAACTACTATTTCGGTTATTTTGCAATTGGTGCCGCATACTACGATAAAGCTGTGGATATTCAGGTGAAAGCTGCAGATGAGATGGATGATGCTAAATACGAAGCTATGGTTAAAAACCTTGAAGCTAATCTTGAGTTTGCCATAGAGCCTTTTGAAAAGTGTTTTGCATCTACTAAGGATGAAGAGATTAAAGCCGTTGTTGCTGAATATCTTAAAAACATCTACTTCCGCTTCCGTGAAAAGAGCCCCGAGCATATGGCCGGATATGAGAAGTATAATGCACTTTCTCGCAAAGAGTAATCTAAGCTTTTAAATTGAGAGAGGATGGCCAAAAGTCATCCTCTTTTTTATTGTCTATCAGATCTGATCTGTAAGTTTTTGAACCAGTTTGAAGTTGGAGAAAAATTCCCTGGCAAAAACCCGGATGATTGTGTATGAGGGGATAGCTACCAGCATCCCGACAACACCTGCCACACTGGCTGCTATAAGAAGGAGTATGAAGATCTCAAGTGGGTGTGCTTTTGCACTATTTGAAAAGATAACAGGCTGGAATACAAAATTATCAACTAATTGGGTGAAAAGAAATACAGATATCAAAGTAACCACAAGCGATCCTATATCTGCACCAACAGGCAGACCCGTTGTTAGTATTATTGCTGATGCAAAAATTGCACCTATCCACGGACCTATATAAGGTATGATATTGAGAACTCCGGTTAAAAAAGCAAGCACAATAGCTAAGGAGAAATCAAGACCCGCGACAAAATAGAGACCCATTGTGTTAAGAGTAGTTATTGACATTATCTGAATTGATAATCCAAAAAAGTACCTCACAAGCAGTGAGTTGATAGAACTCAAAGCTCTTCTGACATTATTTTCATATTTGTCCGGAAATAGCGCCAGTATCATATTGTCAAACATATCCTTCTCTTTTATAAAGAAGAATGTGATAAACAGCACAATCAACACGCCCATTAATGTTCTCATCAGAAGTGTGGTTACAGATGCAAAGAAGTTGGTAATCGAAGATGCGGTAAACATCTTTTTAACCTCTTCAATTATGATATCCTCTACTCTAAAGTCACCTCCAACAGGTGGAAATATCTTTATTATCCGGCTGTTGAACTCTGCCAATGGTTCGGATATCTTCATCTGCAAACTGCTTAAATCTGTATTGCTGATATTCACAAACAGTGAGCCGAACAGTGGGGCGATAAACATAAACAGAGCGGCAAAGAACGAAAAAAGAATAAAGAGAGATATAAAGGCAGAAAGAGCTCTTGGAAGATGGAATTTCCTGAATTTTAACCTGTCGAGCCTCTCCATTATTGGTTTGCCCATTAAAGAGAGAACTGCAGATATGATTATGTAAATCACTATATTGCTAAAATACCACGCAATAAATGCTATCACCAGAGCAATTGCAATACCGATGATATATTTGGCCAGTTGATTCATATCAATAAGTGATTTATCTTCAAAAGTAATAAATTTTTGTAAGTTTGTGATGTTAATAATACAATTATAATTTTATGAAGAGATTTATCCTTTTGTTATTTGTTATTCTGCTGTCTGTTGGCAAACTTGCTGCCGATGAGGGTATGTGGCTCCCTGTTCTTATTAAGGATCGTATTCCCGATATGCAAAAGAATGGGTTCAAACTCACGGCGGAAGATTTGTATAGTATAAACAGAGCATCACTTAAAGACGCAATAGTACATTTTGGAAGTGGATGTACGGGAGAGCTCATCTCTGCCAAAGGGCTGATTATAACGAATCACCACTGTGGGTTCTCTCAGATTCAGTCCCACAGCTCTGTTGAGAATGACTATCTTCGGGATGGGTTTTGGGCAATGTCTATGAGCGATGAACTTCCCAATAATGGACTATCTGTGAGATTCCTAATAAGAATGGAAGATGTAACGGACAAGATTCTCGGCTCATACAGCTCAGATATGACAGAGGAACAGAGAGTCAAACTCATTAGTGATAACTCTAATGAAATAATGAAAGCAGCAACGGCTAACACACATTACCAAGCAAGAGTGGAGTCTCTTTACTACGGGAATCAATATTTTTTATTTGTATACGAGACCTTTAACGATGTCAGGTTGGTAGGTGCACCTCCATCATCAATAGGTAAATTTGGAGGAGATACCGATAATTGGATGTGGCCAAGACATACCGGTGACTTTTCACTTTTTAGAATCTACGCAGGAAAAGACAACAAACCTGCAGGTTACTCTAAAGATAATGTGCCATATACTCCAAAAAAATATTTTACAATCTCTGTTAAAGGAGTAGAAGAGGGCGATTTTACTCTGGTTTACGGTTATCCGGGAAGAACTCAAAAATACCTTCATTCTCAGGCCGTAAGATATATAACCGAGAAATCAAATCCACACAAAATCAATCTTAGAACTTTAAGGTTAAATATCCAAAATGAAGAGATGGCAAAAAGCCAGGAGGTACGAATTAAGTATGCTTCGAAAAATGCATCTGTCTCCAACTCCTGGAAAAAGTGGCAGGGAGAGTCCAAAGGAATCGAAAGGCTAAAAACCATTGAATCAAAGATACAATTTGAGAAAGAGTTTAATGAGTGGGCGAAGGATAAACCTGAGTATAGCGGGGTTATTGAAAGACTGGATAAATTATACAGAGAGCTTGAGCTCTATGCTTTTGCAACAGATTATCATAACGAAGCGATAACTTCCAATGAGATAATTCGTCTGGCAGGTAATATCAATACTGCTGTGAAGCGTAATTCAAAAATGACACCGGCAGTGAGTGCCGCTAACATTAAGTCGATTCTGGATGGATTTTACAAAGACTATTATCTGCCAATAGATAAAAAATCTTTTGCAGCTATTGTAGATCAGTACAGTAAAAACATACCGGCAGAGATGCAACCTCAGCTTTTCAAAGATATGATTTTAAAGAAGGGAAGCGTGGCCGAGATTGCGGAGTGTCTCTATTCATCTACTGTTCTTACATCTGAGGAAAAAGCATACCGCTTTATTGAAGCCGGGGTCACCGAGAATAGCTTTGAGAACGATCCTGCATTTAAGCTCTACAATGCCTTTAATGATAACTTTATAAATAATATTAAGCCAAAGTTTGATGAGATTAATTCGGAGCTTAATCTGCTTTACAGAACATATATGAGAGGGCAGATGGAGTTTAACAAAACAGGAGTCTTCTACCCTGATGCAAATTCAACTTTAAGGATAACATACGGAGCGGTTAAGGGCTATAAACCGAGTGATGCTGTTTACTATAAGCACTTATCAACTTTGGAGGGGATAATGGAGAAAGATAATCCAAATATATACGACTATAACATACCACAGAAATTAAGAGATATTTACGCAAAAAAGGATTTTGGCAGATGGGAGGTCAATGGAACTGTTCCTGTATGTTTTATTGCTACAAACCACACTTCAGGGGGTAACTCGGGAAGTCCGGTTATAAATGCAGATGGGGAACTTGTGGGAATCAACTTTGACAGAGTTTGGGAAGGAACTATGAGTGATATTGCATATGACCTTCAAATGTGCCGTAATATATCACTTGATATCAGATATGTACTTTTCGTAATAGATAAGGTTGCCGGAGCATCTCATCTTATTGAAGAGATGAAAATTGCAGAAATTCGCTAATAAGCGTAAATTTAGAAAAAAGAGGATGGTCATTTGGCCATCCTCTTTTTACATATATGATTAAAATCAATACTAGTACTCCCTGGCAGGGCGATCATTTGCCTGAGCTACACTGATAGTGCGGCCCATATGATCGGTACCGTTAAGAGCTTCGATAGCTGCGTTACCCTCACTATCGTTTGGCATCTCTACGAAACCATAGCCTTTTGACCGGCGGGTATCACGATTGATAATAATTCTGGCTGAAGTAACTTCGCCATAAGGTGCAAACAGTTCGGCTAGATCCTCTTTCTTAGCACGGAAACTTAGACTTGAAACAAAGATGTTCATATGAACGGAAATAAAAAGTTTAAAATATAGGTTAATTAACTACACAAAGGTATACAAAATAATTACATACCAAAATTTAATGATAGTGCTCATATTTCAAGTTAATCTTCGTATCCCGTACCATCAAAACAGTGTGTGCAGATAGAGCTTTTAGGTAATCCTATAGCCTTGACCAATGTTTCTATACTATTGAATTTAAGGCTGGAAAGGCCGAGCTCATCCCGAATAAATTCAGTCATTTCGCGATACTCTTCGGTTGATGCATCTGAATATTTCTTTAGGTTGACATCGTGTGCTCCCTCTTTTTGCAGAATATATCTTCTTGTTATCAGTTCCAGAGGTGACCTGGATGCCGAGAAGTTGAGAAAATCACAAGGATAGACCAGAGGCGGGCAACTAATACGGATGTGAATCTCTTTGGCACCAAAACTTATTAAAGTCTGCGCGTTATCTTTAAGTTGTGTTCCCCGAACGATAGAGTCGTCGCAAAACGCAATTCTCTTCTCCCTTAGCAGACTCTTATTTGGAATCAATTTCATCTTTGCAACCAGATCACGAATAGATTGATTAGATGGCATAAAACTTCGGGGCCAGGTAGGAGTGTATTTAACTATAGCGTTTCTGAAAGGGATTTTCTTTCCGGCTGCAAAACCTATCGCCATACAGGTCCCTGAATCCGGAATCGCAGATGAGACATCCAGTGGGGTATCATCTTTCTCTCCAAGAGAGTGTCCCAGAGCAAACCTCACATCGTCTACATTTATCTTCTCATAAGAGCTGGTAGGGTAACCATAATAGATCCAAAGGAATGAACAAATGTGAAGTCTCTTTTTTGGAGGAGAGAGTTGTTCATATCCTTGAGCAGTTATCTTTACCACCTCACCGGCCCCAATACAGTACTCCTCTTCGTAACCCAGGTTAGAAAAACTGCAGGTTTCCGAAGCTACTGCAATAGAACCATCTTTCTTTCCCAGAATCAGCGGTGTCCTTCCGTATTTGTCTCTGCTTGCCAATATCCCATTCTCAGTCAAAAGTAAAAAAGAGCACGACCCTTTGATCTTACTTTGTGCAATCTCAATCCCCTCGAGAAAACTTTTCCCTCCGGTTATCAATAAAGCGGTCAATTCAGTAGGATTAGTTGAACCCGAACTTAACTCGGTGAAGTTGCGACCGGAGCTGAGCAGATCACTCTCCAGCTCTGCAATATTATTGATTTTACCAACAGTTACAATTGCAAATTTCCCAAGGTGTGAATTAAGGATTATTGGCTGAGGGTCTGTATCGCTAATCACTCCTACACCAGAATAACCGTCAAATTTCTTTAAATCATCCTCAAACTTTGCCCTGAAATGGGAGTTTTCCAGATTATGAATAGTTCTGGCAAAGTTGCCGTTAATATTCAGTGAGGCCATACCGCCTCTTCTTGTCCCGAGATGGGAGTGGTAATCTGTTCCGTAAAAAAGATCTGTAATGCAATTTTGTTTGGAGATTACTCCAAAAAGGCCGCCCATAATAGTAGATATTTGAAAGTCGGTCACAAAAGTATAACAAATTCCATATACCTTTATGCATTATTATGAACATAGTTGTTATGCAAAACATTATTTACCTGATTATCCATATTTTATTCGCACTTGGGCTGTTCATATCTCTAAAACTCATTAATGTAAAGAATCTGAACAAATTTCAGGCAATTGCCGTTAACTATTCAGTTGCAGTAGCCTTCACTCTTGCAGACCTTGCGTTGAACAACTCCGGGTGGGAGTACTCTACAAAGCTATTTCTCCCCTCTTTTACAGTTGGATTGCTTTTTATAGTAAGTTTTATAGTGATAATCTACTCTACTCAAAAAGTAGGGATAGGTCTTACAACCTCATTCAACAAAATGTCTGTGGTGATTCCGGTGACTGTCGGAGTGATATACCTTGGACAAAACAGTGATATTTTATTCAAAATAGGGGGCATTGTACTAGCACTTATTTCATTCTTCCTTATCCTCTATAAAAAACCCTCAGAGAGAGTTAAAGGGACATTCATACTACCATTTCTTGTATTTCTTCTGCCCGGAATTAACGACACCTCAATGGAGCTTACCAAAACATACATTATCTCTGACCCGGCAGACAGAGAGATGTTCCTATTGGGTGTATTCTTTACTGCTCTCTTTTTTAGTTTGATTTTAGTCTATGCAGATTTTAAGAGAAATAGACAAAAGGTGGTGTTTCGTTACGATACAATACTATTAGGAGCTGCTTTAGGTCTATTTAATTTTCTGACATCTAAAATGTTATTAATTAATGTGGGAAGAATGGGCGGGTCAGTTGTTTTTCCGGTACACAACGCATCTGTTGTGATGCTTACTGCCTTAATCGGAGTTTTCTTTTTTAAAGAGAGTTTTTCAAAAAGACAGTGGATGGGGGTGTTATTGGCCGTAGTTGCCGTATTTATGATAGCAAGTACACTATAACTGCATTCAATGCCAACCCTGCACAGATATATCTTTTTTGACCTCTTTGCAGCCCAAAATCAACGAAAATCACCAAAATCAGTGATATAATTATCAATCTGTATCCTGCATTTATATCTGCTTCTAATCTTGAGTATGGGAGAGATTCTACTCTGGCAGCTATATAGTAAATCGTTTTAGCCGTAATCTCCAGTGCTTTAAAAAACAGATTATATCCAAATCCGGCTAACCATAAAAGTGCAGTAGAACAGCAGAGGTAGATGATAATTGCAGAGAGTGGCATTAGTAAGATATTTGCTATTAAGAAGTAGAGTGGAAAAAAGCCGAAAAGAGATATCGAAATTAGTGATGTTCCTATTTGACAAGCAATTGAAATTGAGATAACTCCCCAGAACCACCTCACAATTTTATTATCTGAGTGTACTAAACTGTCTATTTTAGGATTGATAAAGAGTATTGAGAGGAACGCGACATAGGAGAGCACAAACCCCGGTTCATAGAGTGATTCCGGAGAGAATAGAGTAATTAAAAGAGCAGAGGCACATAGTGAGTTCAGAGAGAGTGAAGATCTTCCTGTAAGCCGGTATATGGTAAGCATAGAGATCATTATAGCAGCCCTTAAGGATGACGGAGAGAACCCGGCAATTGCACAGTAGATCCAAAGAGCAGTTATTATTGCAACACTCCTTACGATTTTAGGCAGGAGTCTGTTTCCCAAAAAAGAGAGTATAAAAGAGATGAAGATAAAGAGGAAGCCCGCGTGCAGGCCGGAGACTGCCATCAGATGCATTGTTCCGGATGATATGAATGCATCTTTTGACTCTTGGTCCAGGTAGCTTTTATCACCGGTAGTTATGGCAATAATCATATCTGCCCACTCCTGATTGTCTGCCGCAGCACGGAACTCCTTTATGAACAGAGCCATTCTGCTTTTTAGATGCTGCACTGCTGTTTTCCCTTTTGGTTTTATAATCGTGAAGTTACCCTCTCTTAAATAGCCCTGAGAGAAGATTCTCATCTTGTTATAGTACCCCTTTCTGTCAAACAGACTTCCATTTGGAGTGGTAATCTCCCTAAGAGGGATTTTAGTAATTATTGTGTCGCCGATTTCACAATTATTACTCTCTATCTTCTTGTCCAGATATAGCAAAACACCCTCATTATATTCAGGAGAAAAACAGTGTGAAGTTGAATAATTTCTGTTTATCTTTATATCGCTTTTTGCAACCAATCTTATCTCTGTTTTCTCCTCTTTAGTAAGAAGATTGCTAAACAGATTTTTTTTGGCGTAGGGGCTCTGTGAGATGTTGAAATTCCCTGCGGTAAAAAGAGAGGCTCCCAGCATTAATTTCAGAAAAATATCAAGATTTACAGCTCTTATATAAAAATTAAAATAGTAAGCCGTTAAAGTGATTATTGTAAATAAAACAGAGAGATAAAGGTAAATATTACAGTCATAACTGTGTGAATTACCGAAAATTATGCCCGATAGATAGCAGAGAGTGTAAATGAGCAGAGGAGAGTTACCTGCATAGCCAGTTTTATTAAAATTTTTCTCTTTCACCCTATCCATCGCCCCACAAATTTGATATAAAAATAACAATTTATTCTAAATTACTAATGAAAAGAGCTTTTTTTATTACATTTGCAGGATATATTTGCCTTAATTTTGTCAATTTTTAATTAAATAATAAATTTTTTATGGTTATACTGGTTTTGAACTGCGGAAGCTCTTCTATCAAGTATCAGGTTCTTGATATGAAAACAACTTCGGACTACAATCTTCTGGCAAAGGGTATCGTTGAAAGAATTGGTCTGGAGACAGGCGTTCTCTCCCACAAGGTAAGCGGAAGAGATAAATACGAATTAGAGACACCTATACCCAACCACACTGAGGGTATAAAAAAGGTCCTTGATATTCTTATCAACAAAGAGTTGGGAGTTCTTAATTCCCTATCGGACATCGAAGCAGTTGGGCACAGGGTTGCTCACGGTGGCGAGTTCTTTAAATCCAGCAGTCTGGTTGACGAATCTGTTATTAAAGGTATTGAAAAGTTATGTGAACTGGCACCTCTTCATAATCCTGCAAATTTGCTTGGGATTTTTGCAATCCAGACACTTATGCCTCAGACCCCTCAGGTAGCTGTTTTTGATACCTCATTTCACCAAACGATGCCCAACTTTGCATTTATGTATGCACTTCCTTATGAGTACTACACAAAGTATAAGATTAGGCGTTACGGTTTCCACGGAACCAGCCACAAATTTGTAGGCAAAAAGGCCTGTGATTTGGCGGGGTTGGATTTTGAAAATTCGAAAGTTATAACCTGCCATCTTGGAAACGGAAGCTCAATTACAGCTATTAAGAATGGTAAATCTGTAGATACCTCTATGGGATTCACTCCTCTGGAAGGAATAATAATGGGGACAAGAAGCGGAGATATTGATGCCGGAATTGTGACCTTTATACAGGAGAAAGAGGGGCTGGATGCTGCAGGTATCAACTCACTACTCAATAAAAAAAGCGGCTTTATAGGAGTTTTCGGAGAGTCTTCAGATGCAAGGGATATAGAGAAAGCTGCCGCAAATAACAACGAAAGAGCAAAGCTGGTTTTGGATATGCTAAATTACAGAGTACTTAAGTACATCGGGGCATATACAGCTGCTATGGGTGGTGTTGATATGATTGTATTTACAGGTGGTATCGGTGAAAATGACCCTCATATAAGGGAGATGGTTGGTTCACACCTGGGTTATATGGGGATGAATTTCGATTATCAGGCAAATAAGGGAGTACGAGGAAAAGATGTTATTTTATCTACACCTGACTCAAAAGTTAAGATGGCAACAGTTACCACAAACGAGGAGCTTGTAATTGCTCAGGATACAATGTTAATACTTGCAAAATAAAGAACTATAACAGAAATAGATTAAGATTTATGATAACAACATTTGAACAGATTTTTGAGACATTAAGGTCAAAACCAAAAAAAAGACTTGTTGCCGCCTGGGCCGTAGATGATCACACAATCAATGCAGCCAGGCTCGCAATTGAGGCTGGTATCGTAGAGGCAACTCTTGTCGGTGATGAAAAACTCATCCGTCAGGTGTGTGATCACGAGAAGATAGACCCATCAATTTTTAAAATTGTAGACATAGATGATGAGATCAAAGCTGTATCTGCAGCAGTAGATATCATTAATGCCGGAGAGGGAGATATTCTGATGAAGGGACTTTGCAGTACAGATAAATATATGAGGGCAATTCTCAATAAGGAGAGAGGCCTTCTACCTGCCAAAGCTGTACTGAGCCACGTAACGGTCTTATCAAATCCTCAGTATCACAAATTACTCATAATGGGGGATATAGCTGTAATACCGGCACCCGATCTTACCCAGAAAATTGCTATTACAAACTATGTAGTCAAAACAGCACACGCAATTGGTATCGCAAAGCCTAAAGTTGCTCTTATTGCTGCCACCGAACAGATGATGCCCGGGATGCCTGCCTGTGTAGATGCTGCAATTATTTCAAAGATGGCAGACAGAGGTCAGATTTCGGGATGCCTGGTTGACGGACCGCTGGCATTGGATGTTGCTCTATCGGCAGAGGCTGTTGCAGTTAAAAAACTTGTAAGCAGTGTTGCCGGAGATGCAGATTGTCTTGTTTTTCCAAATATTGAATCTGCCAATGTCTTTTATAAAGTTAACACTCAGCTGTGTATTGGAGCCAAACAGGCAGCAATAGTTGCAGGAGCCAAGGCTCCTTGTGTCCTTTCGAGCAGGGCAGATAGCATAGACACAAAACTTAACTCTATTGCATTAGCTGCTTTAACGGCAAAATAGTATATGGGACATTTGATTTTAGCCATTAATCCGGGTTCAACTTCAACTAAAATTGCAGTATTTGAGAGCAGAAAACAACTTTTTGTAACCACTCTCAGGCACACCTCTCAAGAGCTTGCTCTGTTTAATTCAATAACGGAGCAGTTTGAGTTCAGGAAAGAGACAATTTTGAAGACATTGAAGGATAATGAGATAGATCTCAATTCCATTGAGATGATAGTTGGCAGAGGTGGTTTGATTAAGCCTATTAAAGCCGGAGTATATGAGGTTAACGAGCAGATGATAATTGACCTGCAAGTTGGTGTAGGGGGCGAGCACGCCAGCAATCTTGGAGGACTCATTGCACACAGTATAGCAAAGGAGATTAAAGGCTGCAGAGCATTTATTGCCGATCCTGTTGTGGTAGACGAGCTTGAACCGATTGCCAGAGTTACCGGCCACCCTCTGTTTGAGAGGAAGTCAATTTTTCACGCACTCAATCAAAGAGCAATAGCAAAAAGTTACGCCACATCCTTAAATGTGCCATATGAATCGTTAAACCTCATAGTTGCGCATCTTGGCGGAGGTGTATCTGTGGGTGCACACACAAAGGGAAGAGTTACAGATGTCAATAATGCACTTAACGGAGAGGGCCCTTTCTCCCCTGAAAGATCCGGCACCTTGCCTGCGTATGATCTTGCTAAGCTCTGCTTTTCAGGGAAATACACATTAGAGGATGTTAAGAAGATGATTACCGGTGAGGGTGGTCTTGTTGCACACCTGGGAACTAACTCGTTCAGCATTGTCGAGAAGATGGTAAGTGATGGGGATGAGAAGTTCATTCTAATTTCTGAAGCCTTTGCATACAATGTGGCCAAAGCGATTGGGGCAATGGCAGTCGTTCATAAAGGGGAGGTAGATGCCATACTCATAACCGGAGGAATTGCATATAATACCAGACTTATGGAGCAGATATCCGAGCAGATAAAATTTATTGCTCCGGTGAAGATTTTTCCCGGTGAAGATGAGATGTCTGCTTTGGCCTGGAATGGCCTTGCTGTTCTTGAGGGTAAGGAGACTCCTTTGGTTTACAGCTAAAAAAGAGATAAATATTTTTATTGAAATACTATATTTTACTCGAGTAAAGTATAGTATTTCAATTTACTGCCATCACCTCTTTGAGGGTGCAGTATATTTATCAAATCATTTAGGATTACATCCGGCTCTATAACACCACCCTCCCAAAAATCGCTTCCACCTCTGGGTGTATTTCTTTTAGTGTTATTGAATACTCTTCCTTTAATAAATACGGGCAGCCTCCTGAAAAGTGGATTACCGGCCTCCAATTGTGAAAGGGAGGTATAAAAATTTGGGTTCAACCAAAAATCTGCCTTCTCTGCCTCGATGTAGACCTCCTCAAGACTGTTCGGATATGAAGGGTAATCACCCTCTTTGCTCAAAATTATTTGCCCTCCGGCATCTTTAATCAGATGGCTCATATAGCTGTTAACCCCCGGGATATACCAGATGTCTTTCCAGGGTGCATTGAGAAGTACTTTAGGTCTATCAGTAACATCTGCCACCAACTCTCTTTTACTTAAATAACGACTCTTTATTGCATTAAAAAGAGAGTCGGAATGTGTCTCTTTTGAGAAGAGTGTGCCGAAAAACTTTAGATATTCAAGCTTACCCAACGGGTGCTCTTCCATATAGTCTCCAACAACAATCACCTTAATTCCCAGCTCTCTGATCTTATCTATATAGATGTTGTTCTCTCCACTGATGCCATATGTAAAGACAACATCAGGTGATAGTTGCAGTAGCATCTCGTAATTGATTGAGGTTTCAAAGCCGATGTCTTTAATCTCTCCGGAAGATAACCCCGAATTTATCTTTGGATTTGTCACATATTGTGCCCCTGAGACTGCTACTACAGAGCTCTCTTCTCCTATTGCGCTTATATAGGATATATGACTTGTAGACATACAGACGACACTCTTGAGCGGGACAGGAATCTCATCCCTGCCAAACTCTCCGCTCTCTCTTTCATCTCTGGGGACTAGTTTGTATCTGGAGATATCTCCCTTTCCGCTCCAACTCTCATTGACGATAATATATGTACTTTCACTCTCCTTGTGAGATATACTGAAATATTTTGCATATTCGTTACTTAAGGTTGTAACATCATCACTGCTTGAGTCTCCGTAACAACAGAGGATGATCTGCAGCAGAGCAAAGAGAGATGTTAGTTTGAAAATGAGCTTCATTAGTGTATATTTGCTGCAAATTTAATATTTTACATTTAATAATCAGGGAATGAAAAGTAGGGATGTTATAGTAGTAGGAGGGGGGGCTGCAGGTATGCTGGCAGCAATATCTGCAGCAAAATCGGGAGCCGGGGTTACCCTGATCGAGAAGATGGAGAGGTTGGGAAGAAAGTTAAGGATTACCGGTAAAGGGCGTTGCAATATTACCAATACAAAACCCTGGCAAGAGTTTTCTGCACATATTCATCCGAAAAGCAATTTTTTCAAACACTCTTTCTATAACTTCTCCAATGACGATACAATAGCTTTTTTTGAAAGTATCGGACTAAAGACTGTACTTGAGAGAGGAGAGCGTATCTTTCCATCATCCGGTTTGGCGTCTGATGTTGTTAATGCCCTTACTGCAGAGTTGGATAGAGTCGGGGTGGAGGTTATCCTAAACACACAGGTTACAGAATTAAAAGTAACCGGACAAAAAATTAGTGAGTTAGTTACGATTAACACAAAAAATAATATAGAAACGATATATTGTGCCACAACTGTCGTAATGGCTACAGGAGGGCTATCTTATCCACTAACCGGTTCTGATGGAGACGGTTATATAATTGCAAAAAATCTCGGCCATAAAATTGAGGAGTGCTTTCCATCGCTAACAGCACTAATGCCAAAAGATTATTCAAAAGAGCTGGAGGGTCTTCAGCTTAAAAATGTGGAGATTGCTCTGTTTGTTGCATCAGATGAGGTTCAACGGGAGATGGGAGATCTGGATTTTACAAATAACGGTATAGAGGGCTCTATAGGTTATAAGATTAGCAGAAAGGCTGTCAAAGCTCTTATAAACGGGAACAGATGCGTGGTTTATCTAGATCTTAAGCCGGCTCTGACAAAAGATGTGCTCGAAGAGAGAATGAGAAGAGAGTTGAGTGTGTTGCACAACCCTTCAATAAATCAACTGATGAGAAAATTGTTGCCATATGAGTTGATCGGCTCCTTTTTATCCTCCGTTAACCTTCCTGCAGATCCTCTCAATGAGAAAAAGAGGGAGGCTTCAATTAAAGCTATTGCCTCATCTCTAAAAGCCTGGAAGATGGATATTATTACATTTACCTCATACGAGAGGGCTGTAATAACTGCGGGAGGGGTATCTCTTGATGAGGTAATTTCAAAGAGTATGAGATCTCGTCTATACGACAATCTGTTTTTTGCAGGTGAAGTTATTGATTTAGATGGCGATACAGGAGGGTATAACCTTCAGATAGCCTTCTCAACCGGTTATATGGCAGGTATGGAAGCCGCCAAAGCTTCAAAACAAGTTACAACAACTTAGAGGAGCTCTCAAATTTTATTTTCAGCTCTGTTATCACCTGTTTTGTATCCAGAGTGAACTCTCCGTTCATCATCCACGAATAGTAGCCGGCATCGCTTCTAAAGACACTCTCAACAGACCTGCCTTTGTGTTTGCCGAAGTTAATAATTGGAACATCATTGTCGTCCAATATAATACGGCCTGCGTAATCTAAAGATTTAGATTTGGTGGAGAAATCTGCAAGGAACTTCACATCATTTTCCAGGATATCTTTATATCTGTCCAGCTGGGCTTCAAGTATCTCAAATGTGGCGACGGTATCTGCCTCTGCAGAGTGTGCATTTTCCAGCTCCTTGCTGCAGTAAAATTTGTATGCTGCACTAAGAGTTCGCTGCTCTAACTTGTGAAATATGTTCTGAACATCTACAACTCGCCTCTTACGGAAATCAAAACTGACACCGGCACGGAGAAACTCCTCTGCAAGCATCGGGATATCAAATTTTGTTGCATTATAACCGGAAAAATCACATCCGGACATCCAGGTTGCCAAACTCTTTGCAACCTCTTTAAAGGTTGGGCAATTTGCTACATCTTCATTTGAAATTCCGTGAATACTCTGAGCTTCAGGTGAGATGGGAATTGTTGGATTAATTCTGCGGGTTTTAATCTCTTGGTCTCCATTGGGCATTACCTTAAGAGCACTTAACTCCACAATTCTGTCTGTGGCAACGTTTAGACCGGTACTCTCAATGTCAAAAAAAAGCAACGGATTCTTTAAATTTAACTTCATTTTTATGATCTCCAGCTTTGACGCTTATGCACTGACCATCATAGGCATTATTAATGCCAGAATATCTTCCGAAGGGTCATTCTGGCCGGATGGCAAAATTAGAGCTGCCCTGGAAGGGTCAGAGAGTTCCAGTGAAATATCGTTGTATGAAAGATTTGTGAGTATCTCTACAAGGAAAGTAGATTTGAAACCTATCTCCATTGGATCTCCTTCGTACTGACAGCTTAACCTTTCGTGCGCAGATATTGAAAAATCAAGATCTTGCGCAGATATTACAAGCTGGTTGTATGAGAGCTTCAGTTTTACAAGGCTGCTTGCCTGGTTGGAGCAGACTGACACTCTTCTGGCACTGTTTAGAAAATCCTGACGATTTATGATAAGTTTATTTGTGTTATTTTTTGGAATAACAGATTTGTAAGCAGGATAGTTACCCTCTACAAGACGGCAGACCAAAATAAATGATTCAAATTCAAAATATGCATTTCTTTGATCAAAAACAATTTTTACAGATTCGTCAATTTTTGAGAGAAGGTTTTTGAGTATTGAAGATGGTTTTTTTGGCAGTATGAAGGATGACTTTTGTTCTGACTTTATGTCACGTCTTGTGAAGCACACCAGTTTGTGTGCGTCAGATGCGACAAGGGTTGCAGAATCGGTGTCAATATCAAAATAGATACCGTTCATTACAGGCCTGAGCTCCTCTTCTGCTGTTGCATATAGTGTGCGGTTGATACCCTCCAGAAGGATTTGGGAGTTTATAGATATCTCGGTACTATCCGCAGAGATTGATGCTATGCTCGGATAGTCATCTGCATTCATACAAGGTAGCGTAGAGCTTCCGTTTGCCCAGGTAATATCTATTGAGGTTTCACTCTGATTTGTTTTGAACTCCAGAGGTATATCTGCAAACTCTTTTAAAGAGTCAACGAGTAGTTTTGCAGGAACAGTAATCTCACCCTCCTCTTCTATGCTCTCAATGGGCAGACCGGCTTTGAGACTTGTCTCAAGATCTGATGCAGTAATGTGCAGGTATCCGTCCTTTAAAACGAACAGAAAATTGTCTAAAACAGGGATTGTATTTTTCGAAGAGATAACTCTTGAAACTGACAAAAGACGAGCTAAAAGCTCAGTACTTGAAACAACAAACTTCATATCAAGATATTTTTTACAAAGATAAAAAAAATAAGTTATGGCATATAATTTGTTTTTCAACTTAAAAAAACTTTTAAAGCCATGAAACGTAATATAATTATCTATTTGTTTTTAACTGTTTTAATTAGCGGATTAACATCCTTTACAGTAGTTAAATTAAGTGGAGATAAGAGCTCCACATATTCATATCCACAGGATAATACATTAATCAAAAAGGCCAACTTAACAGAACCTGAATTCCCGGATTTTACATTTGCTGCCGAGAATGCCGTTAAAGCTGTGGTTCACGTTCAGGTTGTAATGAAAGGGACAAACCAGCCGTACTCTCTGTTTGATTTCTTTTTCGGGTATGGTCAACAACAGGTACCGAGGGAGCAGATAGGCGCAGGTTCCGGGGTGATTATTTCAGGTGACGGATATATTGTCACAAACAATCACGTGGTAGAGGGAGCAGATGATATCGAGGTAACCCTTGAGAATAATCAATCTTTCAAAGCAAAACTGGTAAGCAGCGACTCTGCTACTGATATTGCACTACTCAAGATTGAGGCCAACAATCTTCCATTTTTGAGGTTCGGCGATTCGGATGCCCTTCGTCTGGGTGAGTGGGTTCTGGCAATCGGCAATCCATATAACCTGAGATCTACAATCACTGCAGGAATAGTAAGCGCAAAAGCGAGAAGTATCCCTTCAATGGATGGCAGTTTTAAGATTGAGGCATTTATCCAGACAGATGCAGCAGTGAACTCCGGTAATAGTGGAGGTGCACTCATCAACACAAAAGGTGAGTTGATAGGAATCAATACTGCTATAGCCTCAAAGACCGGAGCATTTACCGGATACTCCTTTGCAGTCCCTGTTACAATTGTGAAAAAAATTGTAGAGGACATAATGAAATTTGGCAGTGTTCAGAGGGCACTTATGGGGATATCAATGCAAAATATTGACGGAAACCTCGCAAGAGAGAAGGGTTTGAAGGATACTAAAGGGGTATATATTGCAGAGGTTGTAAAAGGTGGAGCTGCAGACAAGGCGGGTATTAAGGAGTCGGATGTGCTTCTTTCGGTAAACGGAATTGAGGTGAACTCATCTCCGGCTGTACAGGAGCAGATATCCAAATACAGACCAAAAGATAAAATTTCGGTAGAAATTTTAAGAGACGGTAAACAAAAAGAGATATCAGTTGTATTAGAAACAAGCAATGACCAGATAGCAATGGTGGGAGATCATAAATCCGGAATACTTAAATTTTATGGTGCAGAGCTCAAAAATGCTCCAAAGGATAAACTGGAGAGACTAGAGATAAAATCGGGAGTTGAGGTTGTTTCTGTGTCAGAAGGGAAGTTTAAGGATGCAGGAATAAAGCCGGGATTTATAATCACATACATTAACCAGACAGCTCTGGAGAGTGTCCAGGATTTGCAATCTGTAATTCAAAGAAGTAGAAGGTCCTTACTCATAGAAGGAGTATACCCTGACGGCAAGGTAGTATACTATGGTATGGGGCTCTGATTTTTTGTAGCATCTGTTTATTTTTATTAGCTTTGCCGGACATTACCTTTTTTATAAATGAGACAGCTTAAGATAACTAAATCCATTACCAACAGAGAGAGCGCATCTCTTGATAAATATCTTCAAGAGATTGGAAGAGAGGAACTTATAACAGTAGAAGATGAGGTTGAATTAGCTCAGAGAATCAGAAAAGGAGATCAGGAGGCGCTTGAAAAATTGACAAGAGCTAACTTGAGATTTGTAGTCTCTGTAGCAAAACAGTACCAAAACCAAGGTCTAAGTCTACCCGATCTTATAAACGAAGGGAATCTGGGACTAATCAAAGCGGCCGAAAAATTTGATGAAACCAGAGGTTTTAAGTTTATCTCATACGCGGTATGGTGGATCAGACAATCTATTTTACAGGCTCTTGCAGAGCAATCAAGAATTGTGAGACTACCATTAAATCAGGTAGGCTCGTTAAATAAGATCAATAAAGCTCTCTCTAAATTTGAACAGGAGAATGAACGGATGCCATCACCCGAAGAACTTTCGGAGATATTGGACATACCTAAGGAGAAAATTGCGGATACTTTAAGAGTTTCGGGCAGACACGTATCTGTGGATGCCCCTTTTGTTGATGGAGAGGACAATAATCTTTTGGATGTATTGGTCAACAATGACTCACCTAATGCAGACAGAGGTCTTGTTAACGAGTCGCTTAACAAAGAGATTGAGAGAGCACTATCTACCCTCACAGAGCGTGAAAGGGACATTGTAAAGTACTTTTTCGGAATCGGAACAAGCGAAATGACATTGGAAGAGATTGGTGAATTTTTTGGTCTGACACGAGAGAGAGTTCGTCAGATTAAAGAGAAGGCTATCAGAAGACTCCGTCATAGTGCAAGGAGCAAACTCCTTAAATCCTACCTTGGATAATCTCAAAACTTTTATATATGAAAAAACTCTTTATTATGGCACTCGCTGCCGGAATAGTTCTTGGATCCTGCTCTAAGAAAGAATCTATAGAGAACCCTCTTCTTACAGAGTGGAACACACCTTTTGGAATTCCACCTTTTGAAAGTATCAAAATTGAGCACTATATGCCTGCATATTTGGAGGCTATGGCGCAACATAAGGCAGAAATTGATGCTCTGGTCAATAACACAGAGGAGCCCACATTTGAGAATACAATATTAGTTTACGATAACGCAGGTGCACTTCTGGACAGAATATCTCCTGTTTTCTCAAGTCTTAACTCCGTAAATGCATCGCCTGAGGTTCTTGCGCTTGCAAAAGAGTTATCTCCCATTACCAGTAAACACTATAATGAAATCAGCCTAAACACAGGGTTATTCTTAAGAGTTAAAGCAGTTTATGAAAAAAAGGACTCTTTGAATCTTGATGCAGACCAATTGAGGCTTGTTACAGAGATGTATAAAGGTTTTGTAAGAAATGGTGCAGAACTAGATGAGACCAAGAAGGAGGAGCTTAAAAAAATAAATGCCGAGATCTCTTCACTTCAGTTGGCGTTCGGGCAGAATTTACTTGCCGAAACCGATGCTTTTAAGCTTATAATAGACAATGAAGAGAACCTTGCCGGTCTGTCGGAATCTCTCAAAGCAGCAGCATTAAAAAGAGGAGAGAAAGACTCTGCAAATGCTGGTAAATGGATTTTTGGGTTGGACAACCCGAGTGTTATACCATTTCTACAACAGTCGCAGAAGAGAGAGCTAAGAAAAGAGATTCTTACTGCATATCTAAACAGATGTAACAATAACAATGAATTTGACAACAAAGAGGTAATAAAGAAGCTTGTAGATCTTCGCCTGAAAAGAGCAAATATTCTGGGTTTTGAAAGCTTTGCAGATTACCAGCTTGAGAGCAGAATGGCAAAAACTCCGGCAGCAGTTTACAATTTGCTGGATCAACTATGGAAACCCGCTCTAGAGTCCGCTAAGCGTGAACTTGCAGATATGTACACCGTTGTAAAAGCAAGCGGTCACGAGATAGATCAGCTGGAGGCTTATGACTGGAGATTCTATTTTGAGAAGGCAATGGCAAGCAAATTTAATCTCAGCGACGATGAGCTACGACCATATTTTAAACTGGAAAATGTGAGAGATGGTATATTCTATGTGTCAAATAAGCTATATGGTATAACATTCACTCAGATTGAGAATGTTCCACTTCCATATCCTGAGGCAACTGCATTTGAGTGCAGGGATGAAGACGGCTCTCATTTAGGAGTTCTTTTTATGGATATGTTTGCCCGCCCGGGAGCAAAAAGAGGTGGTGCCTGGTGCAGCGGTTTTCGTTCACAGGTATACAAAGATGGTCAAAGGGTTGCCCCTTTGGTTACTATTGTGGGTAACTTTACCAGACCTGTTGGAGATAAACCGGCACTACTTAGTATTGACGAAACCGAGACTTTCTTCCACGAATTCGGACACGCACTGGCAAGCCTGCTTAAAAATGTACGCTACTATGGCGTTGGCGGAATGACCAGAGATTTTGTAGAGCTTCCTTCTCAGATTATGGAACATTGGGCATTTGAGCCTGAGGTTTTGAAGGTATATGCAAAGCATTTTGAGACAGGAGAGGTAATTCCTCAGCAGCTTATAGATAAGATGGAGAAGGCCGGAAAATATGGTCAAGGCTTTGCTACTACAGAATATTTGGCAGCATCATATCTTGATATGGAGTTCCACATTCTAAAGGCGATCCCGGAAAATCTGGATGTTTTAGAGTTTGAATCAAAAGTTCTCTCACAGAGAGGTCTGGTATCTCAAATTCCTCCTAGGTATAGAAGTACCTATTTTAGCCATACATTTACAGGCGGTTATACTGCAGGATACTACTCATACATTTGGGCAGAGGTTCTGGATAGCGATGCATATCAGGCATTTGTAGAGACAGGCGATATCTTTAACAAAGAGGTTGCCACTAAGTTCCGCAAAGAGGTTTTGGCAAGAGCGGGAGAAGATGAGGCTATGAAACTCTATGTAAACTTCAGGGCAAAAGAGCCGGGGATTGATGCTTTGCTTAAGAACAGAGGTTTAAAATAGCTAATGTAAAGATTTTAATAAGGGGCTCGATTTCGGGCCCTTTTTTTTGTATTTTTGTGTAGCTCACGCAAATCATTTTTGTTAATATGAATATCACTTCGGAAAATATCCTTCTTATTGGTTCTGTTCTTCTTTTTGTAAGCATAATTGCAGGGAAAGCAGGTAATAGATTCGGTGTTCCTGCGTTGGTGCTTTTTCTTGGTGTGGGAATGTTATTTGGTAGTGACGGTTTAGGAATTGAGTTTAATAGCCCCTATATTGCTCAATTTATAGGCGTTGCGGCACTAAGTGTCATCCTCTTTTCCGGGGGAATGGATACTAATATATCAGAAATTAAACCCGTATTGTGGCAAGGGGTTGTTCTGGCTTCAGTGGGGGTTATTCTAAATACTCTTATTACCGGGTTGATTATATTCTATATCTCACATTTTTTTTCAAGATTTATCTCTTTTACAATAGCGGAGTCTATGCTTCTTGCATCAATTATATCATCTACCGATTCAGCATCGGTTTTTTCAATTTTAAGATCAAAGAAGATAGTTTTAAAAAACAATTTAAAACCTCTTCTGGAACTGGAGAGCGGAAGCAACGACCCTATGGCCTTTATGTTGACAATAATCTTTTTAAAGATGACCCAAAGCTCAGATGTAGGAGTATTAACTTTTGTTACAAATCTCTTGACTCAATTTGGAATCGGTGCTATTTGCGGTTATATCATCGCAAGGAGTGCTCTTTACTTTATTCGGAAAATTAATTTTGAGAGTAAATCTCTTTACCATATACTTCTGTTGGCAGCACTATTCTTTACATACTCATTTACAGATTTCTTAAATGGTAATGGTTTCCTTGCAGTATATATTGCAGGACTCACAATCGGTAACAGCAAGATCCAGTGTGATCCTACCGCATACTCGTTTTTTGATTCAGTTGCCTGGCTTGGTCAACTTATACTATTCCTAACTCTGGGACTGCTGGTCAGCCCGAAAGAGCTTATACAGTTTGATGTTGCAGGCATAGGAGTTATTGTTGCATTTTCAATGATAATAATCTCCAGACCTTTTGCCGTATTTTTATCTCTAATGCCGTTTAAGGGGATGGGAATAAAATCCAGACACTTTATCTCCTGGGTAGGGCTAAGAGGTGCTGTGCCGATAGTTTTTGCCACATACCCCTTAATTGCCGGTATAGAGAACGCCTATCATATATTCAACATAGTTTTCTTTATAACAATTGTTTCGCTGCTTGTGCAGGGTACAACTGTCGGTTTTGCCGCCAAAAAACTTGGTTTGACCGACAACAAGGAGTCTGCATAAGAAGTAAATATTATCTTTGCTGCAATTATCAGTAATACAACTTAAGAAGATGACAAAATTATGGGAAGCAGTTGGAGACTTTATAGTCTCCTTTAGTAATTGGATATGGGGTATGCCCCTCTTTTTACTCCTGATTGGAGGTGGTCTCTACTTCCTAATATATTCCGGTTTTGTCCCTTTCAGATACTATATAAGGGCTCTTAAGTCTCTTAAAACAAATGAAAAAGATGCTCCCGGTCAGATAAGCTCATTTGAAGCACTAACAAGCGCAATAGCTGCAACCGTAGGAATGGGAAATATTTCCGGAGTTGCAGTAGCTCTTACTATGGGAGGTCCGGGAGCAATTTTCTGGATGTGGGTAAGTGCAATAGTCGGAATGGCAACCAAATTCTTTGAAGGGACTCTAACAATTATGTATAAAGGGAGAGATTCTGCCGGAGAGTTGCAGGGAGGTCCAATGTATATGATAACAGAGGGGCTCGGGAAAAAATGGAAGCCTTTTGCAGTTTTCTTCTCTATTTTCGGACTTATCGGAACTCTGTGTCTAATGCAGGCTAATCAACTTACGGAAGCTATTACAACTGTATTCACGACACCTGCAGGTATAGAGAATACAATTCTTCTAAGGCTCATTATCGGAATATCTATCTGCCTTTTGGTTTCGATTGTAGTGCTGGGAGGTATAAAGAGAATATCAAAGGTATCTGCCAGAGTGGTTCCTGCAATGGTGGCATTTTACTTTATACTTGTAGCCTATATTGTTTTAACAAATTTACCTGCAGTTCCGGGTGTTTTCGCGTCAATTTTCGGAAGTGCCTTTGATATTCAGGCAGGTGCAGGAGGGCTGGCAGGAACGGCCATTATTATTGGAGCGAGAAGAGCTGCGTTTGTAAACGAAGCCGGTGTTGGAACAGCATCAATGATGCACGGAGCTTCAAGAAATAGCGAGCCGGTAAGAGAGGGTCTTGTGGCAATGATAGGTCCTTCAATAGATTCAGGACTTGTTTGCACACTTACCGCTCTTGCAATTTTAATAAACGGTAACTACGAGGTAACTCAAATAAGAGGGATTGAGATTGCACTTAACTCATTTCAGGCATCTATTCCGGGTGTCGGGCACTATCTGCTTATGATAATGGTGCTAATTTTTGCCTTTTCAACAATGTTTTCATACTCGTATTATGGAGTGAAGTGCACAAACTATCTTTTTGGCGCAAAATATGCACATCTGTATAACTACTTCTTTTTGTTGATGTTAATAGTTGGTGCTATTATCTCTCTGGATGTAGTGGTAGGTGTTATTGATAGTGCTTATGCACTAATGGCAATTCCAACAATGTTAACCCTTCTTATTCTCTCTCCTAAAGTAAAAAAAGAGATGAAAAAGTATTTTGCTAAATAGATTATTTATTATGAATCCAGAACAATTAGTCATTAAAAGAGTTAAAGAGGCGGTTGAGAGTCTCTATGGTGTGACTACGGAGGGATCTCTATTCCAAACACAGGCCACAAGAAGAGAGTTTGAAGGAGATATAACAGCAGTTATGTTTCCATTACTGAAAATATCAAAGAAAACTCCGGAACAGACCGGAGAAGAGATCGGTAAATTTATTCTTGACCATTGCGTAGAGATTGAGAGTTATAATGTTGTTAAAGGATTTCTGAATATAAAACTCTCCGGTTCCTACTGGATGAATGTTTTCAAACTGATATCCTCTTCAGATGATTGGGGTCAACAGGAGAGCTCCGGCAAGACTGTTATGGTAGAGTTCTCTTCACCAAATACAAATAAGCCACTCCATCTCGGGCATATCCGAAATAACCTGTTAGGATTATCGGTATCCAGGCTACTCGAGGCTAACGGAGATAAAGTTATTAAGGTTAATCTTGTTAACGACAGAGGTATACACATTTGTAAATCTATGATTGCCTGGCAAAAAAGCGGTTTAAATGAGACTCCACAAAGCTCAGCAATGAAGGGAGACCATTTGGTTGGTAAGTACTATGTTGCTTTTAACAATATTCTAAAAGAGCAGGCAGAGGTAATCAAAAAGAGCGGAGTTTCAGCAGAGGAGGCAGAGAGGAGTGCTCCAATACTAAAAGAGGCTCAGGATATGTTAGTCAAATGGGAAAAGGGAGATAAAGAGGTTGTAGATTTATGGAGAACGATGAACGGATGGGTGTACGAAGGGTTTGAAAAGACATATAACCGTCTGGGAGTATCATTTGAAAAGACCTATTACGAATCCCAAACATATCTGCTGGGGAAAGCACTTGTAAATGAAGGCTTGGATAAAGGAGTGTTCTATAAAAAGGAAGATGGTTCTATTTGGTGCGATTTGACTTCTGACGGTCTGGACGAGAAGTTACTTCTCCGTTCGGATGGTACATCGGTCTATATGACACAGGATCTTGGCACTGCCCATCAAAGGTTCTCGGAATACAACCTAAATGAACATATTTATGTGGTGGGAAATGAGCAGAATTACCATTTTCAGGTTCTTAAGTTTTTGCTTAAAAAGCTTGGTTATCAATGGTATGACTCTATATACCACCTATCTTACGGGATGGTTGAGCTGCCACAAGGAAAGATGAAGTCAAGAGAGGGAACTGTGGTTGATGCAGATGATCTGATTGAGAATATGGTATCTACAGCCAGAGAGACCTCTATGGAGCTTGGGAAACTTGAGAGTATGAACAATGAAGATAAAGAGAGCTTGTACGAAGTATTAGGCTTAGGTGCTCTTAAATACTTTATTATCAAGGTAGATCCAAAGAAAACTATGCTGTTTGATCCAAAAGAGTCGATAGATTTTAACGGAAATACGGGTCCTTTTATCCAATATACGCACACAAGAATACGATCTATACTTCGTAAGGCTGAGCAGCAAAACCTTTTAGCAGAAGTAACGGGTGCTTTGCTTAACGATAAAGAGAGAGAGATAGTTAAGATACTTAATATTTTCCCCGAAAAGATAAAAGAGGCTGCTAAAGAGCACTCTCCGGCACTAATTGCAAACTACGCCTATGAGTTGGCAAAGGAGTTTAACCAGTACTACCACGAGGTATCTATTCTTAAAGAGGAGGATAATCTGGTAAAAGTGCAGAGATTGGTTCTTATTGATACAATATCAAAGACTCTTAGAAAGGCAATGGGAATTTTAGGTATCACCCTGCCTGAGAGAATGTAAAAATGAGTGAAGAGAAAAGAGAATTTTTACCAACTTCAAAAAAGGAGATAGATAAGTTAGGTTGGGACTATATAGATGTCATACTTTTTACGGGAGACGCCTATATAGATCACCCCTCTTTCGGGACAGCCGTAATTGGCCGCTATCTTGAGAGTCTCGGATATAGGGTTGCAATTGTTCCTCAGCCAAACTGGAGAGACGATTTGAGAGATTTTAAGAAACTCGGTAAACCAAGGCTCTTCTTTGGGGTAAATGCAGGTGTTATGGACTCTATGGTCAACCACTACACTGCAGCAAAGAGATTAAGAAGCAACGATGCATACACACCTGAAGGAAAGGCAGGACAGAGGCCAGATTATGCAGTTACAGTCTATTCAAACATATTAAAAGAGCTCTATCCGGATATACCGGTAGTAATAGGGGGTGTGGAGGCATCTTTAAGAAGATTGTCACACTACGACTATTGGCAGGACAAACTTGCTAAATCTATTCTGTTTGACTCTCGTGCAGATTATCTGATTTACGGAATGGGGGAGAGGGCCATAAGAGATTTGGCATTGAGTTTAAGCAGGGGAGAGAGTCGGGAGGAGATTATAAAAATACCTCAGATATGCTATATCTCAGATTCTCCAATAACTCTTAACAAAAACACTATAACTCTAAAATCTTTTGAAGAGATACAAAAAAGCAGAGTGCTCCTTGCAGAGAATTTCAGAATAATTGAAAGAGAATCAAACTCATATTACCCGGCCCATCTGATAGAGCCTTGCCTGGGAAAGTTTGTTCACGTCAATCCGCCTTTTGATCTGCCTGCAGATGGAGAGATTGATGCATACTATGAACTTCCCTATTTAAGAGAGCCTCATCCGCGTTATAAAAACAAACATATCCCTGCATTTGAGATGATAAAATTCTCTGTAAACACTCACAGAGGGTGTTTCGGATCCTGCAGCTTCTGTACCATATCTGCTCATCAGGGAAAATTTGTCCACTCCAGATCTCAGGAGTCAGTAATAAAAGAGCTAAGACAAATTGCCTCAATGGAGAGCTTTAAAGGATATATCTCTGACCTTGGTGGACCCACTGCAAATATGTATATGATGAAGGGAAGAGATATTCAGATGTGCATCAAATGCAAAAGAGATAGCTGTATATACCCGGCAATGTGTAAAAATCTGAACCACTCCCACAAACCTCTGCTGGATCTCTACTCTGTAGCAGCCGGTATTAAAGGTATCAAAAAGAGTTTTGTCTCCAGCGGCATCAGATACGATCTCTTTCTTGACGATAAAGGGTATCTCGATAAATCTGGTAAAGACTATCTTAAAGAGCTGATAGTGAACCACACATCCGGCAGACTTAAGGTTGCGCCGGAGCATACAGAGGAGGATGTTTTAAAGGCAATGGGAAAACCAAATTTCTCTTCATTTGTATTTCTGAAAAGCGAATTTGAAAGAATTATCAAAAATGAAGAAAAAAATTATCAGTTAATCCCATATTTTATATCTTCACATCCTGGATGCACTATGGATCATATGAGGAGACTTGCTGCTAATCCTGCCCTTAGAAATATGCAATTAGAACAAGTTCAGGATTTTACTCCAACTCCTATGACCAGGTCATCGGTTGCTTTTTACACAGGAGTAGATCCAAAAACAATGAAAAAAATCTTTATCGAGAGGGACCCACAGAAGAAGAAAAATCAAAAAACACATTTTTTTAATAATTTCTAATAAAAGAGAATTAATTTACAAAAATTTGCATTATACTTGCAGCCCAATTTGAATATCAGAAGTGTAAATATGGAGAAGATGAGCAATAAGCCCAAGGCGAAAGAGACAACAAGTTCTAACGAGAGATCTTCAAAAAGACGAGCGGTCATAAGTTATGCCAATTTAAGTCACGAACTCATGTCTGCTTTCAAGGAGAAGTATCCGAGAGGATATGCAGATTATATGGGTGAGGTTTTTAAAGTGGAAAAACCGGATGGTTCGTTTTTTTATGCAATCTCATTAGAGGTACCGGATGCAATATATCTGGTAAAAGTTGATGTAAAAATTGACGATTACGAAGATTTGGAGAGAGGCCTTTTTGGAGGAGGAGGAGATGACGAAAGCAGTGACCCGGATGAATTTCCGGAGGATGATTCCGGCTCTTCATTTTCTGAGGAGGATGACTCTGACGATTAGTCGTGAAAATAGTCAAATAAGAGTTTAAGCTGAACTTTTGTTCGGCTTTTTTTGTAATTTCGTCTTTCACAAAAGAGATGATGAATAGATTGCTAAAGTACTTTTCCGGTCAACTATTAAAATTATCAGAGAGCAAGATGCTTGTCTTGCTGGCATTTATTACTGGTCTTTTGAGTGGATTTGCTGCGGTTTTGCTAAAAAATCTCATTCATTTTTTTGCTTGGATTCTAAAAGGTTGGTTCAATACTACAACAGAGAGTTCTCTATATCTAATCTATCCCGGAGTGGGAATGCTTATTGCGTATCTTCTTGTTAGATATTTAATAAAAGAGAATATTGGGCACGGTGTAACAAAAGTGCTTCTGGCAATATCCAAAAATGATTCAAAGATTAAACTCCATAACACCTGGTCATCAATAGCTGCCAGCTCGGTCACTATCGGGTTCGGAGGTTCAGTAGGGGCCGAAGCTCCAATCGTATATACAGGAGCTGCAATTGGTTCAAATTTAGCTCGTTTAATGGGGTTGTCATATAAGCATATGACAATTTTACTGGGATGCGGAGCAGCCGGTGCAGTGGCTGGAATCTTCAAGGCTCCGCTTGCGGGAATTCTTTTTTCTCTTGAGATATTACTTTTCAGCATCTCTATAACTTCAATAATACCTTTGTTGGTATCTGCAGTTACAGCTGCAACCGTCTCATTTATATTTATGGGAAAAGCAGTTGTCTTTAGTAATAGTATAGAGAGTTTTAATATTGGGAATATACCCTATTATATTTTACTCGGTATTGTTTGTGGCTTTATTTCACTCTATTTCACAAGAACAACTCTCTCTGTTGAGGATAGATTAAAAAATATACATAATCCGTATAAAAGATGGATTATATCATCACTATCACTTGGTATCCTGATTTTTATCTTTCCACCTCTGTATGGAGAAGGTTATGAGTCTTTAACCTCTCTTCTGAACGGAGATGCAAACGGTGCAATTGGCCCAAATGTCTTTGGAGATCTTTTTACAAATCAATGGTTTGTACTGATATTCTTTGTAGCTGTAATATTTTTTAAAGTACTTGCTATGTCCTTTACAAATGCTGGAGGCGGAGTAGGGGGAACATTTGGCCCAACCCTTTTTATTGGCGGGGTAACAGGTTTTGTCTTGAGTAAATTTATAAATCTAAGCGGGTTTCATACTCTTCCTGAGGCCAATTTTGCTCTTGTGGGGATGGCCGGCCTGATGGCAGGAGTAATGCAGGCTCCGCTTACTGCAATATTCCTTATTGCAGAGATCACAGGAGGCTATGTGCTTCTTATGCCGCTTATTATAACTTCATTAATCTCTTTTATTACTATTAGATCATTTGAACCCTATTCGATTTATACAAAGCGTATTGCTAATCAGGGCGAGCTGCTAACACACGATAATGACAAGACTGTTCTCACTCTTCTTAAGACATCGGATCTTATAGAGACTGATTTTCAACCTGTCTCACCCAGTTCCAACCTTGCAAATCTTGTAAATGTGATAGCAAATTCAAAGAGAAACATCTTCCCTGTTGTGGATAGTAGCGGAGTGCTTCAAGGTATTATTCTTTTGGATGATATTCGCGATATTATGTTCACAAGGGAGCTTTATGAAAAAACAGAGGTTGTAAAACTAATGAAAGATCCTCCAAATATTGTTTCAAAAAACGAAAAAATGGACTCAGTAATGAGAAAATTTGAAAGCTGCGGAGCCTGGAACTTGCCGGTTGTAAACGATTCCGGACAATATATCGGGTTTGTTTCAAAATCAAAAATCTTCTCTGCATACAGAGATCAATTACAACAAGTATCACATGAATAAAATTTATCTAGACCATATCTGTAAATCTTTATCAGTTTCAATATGGCAAGTTGAAAATTGTGTTCAACTATTTGAAGAGGGCGCGACTATCCCGTTTATATCAAGGTACCGCAAAGAGCGTACTGGTGCTCTGGACGAAGTTCAAATTACAGAGATCAAGTTTCTTTATAACAGGTTTGAGGAACTGGACAAGAGAAAAGCAGCCATAATCAAGAGCATAGAGGAGCAGGAGAAGCTAACGGATGAACTTCGGGATGAGATTGAAAAGTGCATAGATCCTAACAGATTGGAAGATATATATTTGCCATTCAAGCCAAAGCGAAGGACTAAGGCAAGTATTGCAAGAGAGAAGGGGCTGGAGCCGCTTGCAATACAGATACTTTCAATGTCGGTGGCAGATTGCGGTAAACTTGCCGAGAGATATATAAATGACAGTGTAGCCTCTGCTGATGAGGCCCTACAGGGTGCAAGAGATATTATTGCAGAGAAGATTAGTGAAACTACATCTGTGAGGGAGTCGCTCAGGGGTCAGTACAACAGGTTTGCAAAGATTGTATCTGTTCAGCAGAGAGGTCTTGATCCAGATAATGAGGAGTCGAGCAAATATAGAAACTACTTCGATTTTAGCGGAAATATATCTAATATGCCCTCACACAGAATTCTTGCCATTTTACGAGGTTCCAGAGAGGGGCATCTTAGTATCAAACTTGAGGTGGAGAGTGATTACTCTCTAAATATGATAAAGAGAGATATGTTCAGGGATGTAAAGAGTATCTCAAAAAGTTGTAAAGAAGAGGTTGAACTGGCAATTGAGGACTCTTATAAACGGTTGCTTCATCCTTCAATCGAGAATGAGGTGCTAAAGATGGCCAAAGAGAGGGCAGATCTTGAGTCTGTAAAGGTTTTCGGGGAGAATTTAACAGCACTACTTCTTGCTCCTCCGGTTGGGCAAAAGAGAGTACTTGCAATAGACCCGGGTTTTAGGACAGGTTGCAAGGTGGTGTGTCTGGGAGCCCAGGGAGAGCTTCTTCATAACGACACAATATATCCTCATCCCCCTGTTAACGAAAAGATTCAGGCGATTAAAAAAATATCTAATCTGGTTGAAGCCTACAAAATTGAGATAATTGCAATAGGTGACGGGACAGCAAGCAGAGATACCGAAAGCTTTATTAAAAAGATTCCGCTTCCACAAGGGATACAGGTCTATTCTGTAAGTGAAGATGGAGCATCTATCTACTCGGCATCTCCAGTTGCCAGAGAGGAGTTTCCGGATTATGATGTGACTGTCCGGGGCGCAGTTTCCATTGGCAGAAGGGTGATGGATCCTTTGGCAGAGTTGGTTAAAATAGATCCTAAATCATTGGGTGTAGGACAATATCAGCACGATATAGACCAAAATTTATTAAAAGAGATGCTGGACAATACAGTCGTAAGTTGTGTTAATAAGGTAGGGGTGAATCTTAATACAGCCAGTAAACATCTTTTAAGTTATGTCTCAGGGATAGGTCCATCTATTGCTCAGAACATTGTAGATTTCCGGGGAGAGAACGGTCCTTTTAAATCAAGAGTAGAACTGCTTAAGGTTAAGAGGCTTGGTTCTAAAGTTTTTGAGCAGAGTGCAGGCTTTTTACGAATTCCCGACTCTGTTCACCCACTAGACAATACGGCTGTTCACCCCGAAAGGTACTCTCTGGTTGAAAAAATGGCAAAAGATATTAATAAAAGTGTCAAAGAGCTGGTAGCTGAGGGCGAAACACGAACCACTATTGATGTAAAGAGGTATGTTAGTGAAGATGTCGGCCTCCCTACTCTTAATGACATAATGGATGAACTTGCAAAACCCGGCAGAGACCCCAGAAGGGTTGCCAAGGTAATGGAGTTTGCCAGCGATGTGCACTCCATAGAAGATCTTAAAATAGGTATGGTTCTGCCCGGAATTGTAACCAATATCACGAATTTCGGTGCCTTTGTTGATATTGGTATCAAACAGGATGGTTTGATACATATATCTCAGATGGCAGATAAATTTATCTCATCACCATCCGATGTTGTAAAGTTACAGCAACATCTAATGGTAAAAGTTCAGGATATAGATTTAAAAAGGGGGAGGATACAGCTTACTTTAAAAGGGCTTTAGGCTTTTTCTGACGCTGGGCAACAATCACACCGATTACGACTATAACTATACCTGCAACTTTTCTTGCATTCATAGTGTCGTGACCTATCATATAGGCACCAAATGCAGAGACCACAGGTACCAGTGCGGTGAAGATGTTGGTTCTGGCAATTCCAAGCTCTTTCAAGGCAGTTATAAAGAGGATAAATGCAACTCCGGAACACAATACAGCGAGATAGATTAACGGCATAATAATATCTGCAGTCAGTGATGATATTGAAAAGGCGGAGTAGTCGTTATAGAGGAAAAAAGGGAGGAAGTAGATAGCTCCAAGGATGTGTTGATAGGTAACAATTGTATAACTGTTGTATGTGTTTGCCAATCTCTTAACAACTACTGAGTATCCTACTGCGGCAAAGACTGCAATAAAGAGTAATATAATACCGGCGTAGTGTGAAACATCAATACCTCCGTTCTGAAATACTACAAGTAGGATTCCCGGAAGAGTTATAGAGATACCAAAGATATTAATCGCGCTTATCTTCTCTTTGTAGAAAAGCAGCCCTGCCACCAGTGCAAAGATTGGTATTGTAGATATTATTATCGATCCCAGGGTGGGAGAGTTTATTATCTTAAGACCGAATGTTTCTCCAATAAAGTATATAAATGGTTCAAGTAGTACCAGAAGAATAAACCATCCTCTGTCTTTTTTTGCAATTTTCTGAATTTTTCTGATTGAGAATGATATTACAGACAATACAATTGCAGCAATGAGCATTCTAAAGAAGACCAAAGAGTATACAGGGAAATTTTTTAAAAGAAGAGAGTTAGTCCAAATAAATGAAAACCCCCAAAGAACAACTGCTGTGCAAACAGAGATGTAGATTAATACTTTTTTACTAAACATATTCAAATTTCAATTTCCTGCCGGCTTTTTCTCCGGTTAGTTTTCCATCTTTAACAACCTGTTGCCCGTTTACAAATGTGTGAATTACGGATGAACCAAATGTCCTCCCCTCAAAAGGCGACCAACCGCATAAATATGCCGGACTCTTTGTGCTCTCTGCATCTGGTCTGTTCATATCTACTATTGCAATATCTGCATAGTACCCCTCCCTTATATAGCCCCTTTTTGATACTTTAAAATTATCAGCAGGCGAGTGGCACATTCTGTCAACTATCTCCTCTTTTGTGAATGTCCCGCTCTTTACAAGATCCAGCATTATTTGCAGAGAGTGTTGGATTAGCGGAAGTCCGGAAGGAGAAGATAAATATCCCCTGGCTTTCTCCTCTTTTGTGTGAGGGGCGTGGTCGGTTGCAACAACCTTTATTACCCCCTCTTTAACAGCTTTTATGATTGCCTCTCTATCCCTGCGCTCTTTAACGGATGGATTGCATTTCATTTTACTCCCCAAAGTGTCGTACATAGTGTTATCCAGCAGCATATAGTGGACACACACCTCTCCTGTAATCTTTGGAGAGATTTGAGAGGCTCGTCTTATCATTTCAATCTCCTCTTCTGTACTGATATGAAGAATATGAAGCCTGCTGTTGTGTCTTAGGGCTAGATCGATTGCAATTTTGGATGACTCAATACAAGCGTTTCGGTCACGAATCAGGTAGTGTTCGCTAAAGGGGATGTTACTCTCACCATATCTCTCAATTGCTTTTGCAAGGTTGTTTTTTATGAAAGGCTCATACTCACAATGTGTTGCAATTAGAAGGGGCGATTCAGAGAATATTTGTTCAAGAGATTGAGGATTGTCTACCAGTATATTACCAGTTGAAGAGCCCATAAACACTTTTAGACCACAAGTTTCAGACGGGTCGGCTAACCTTATCTCTTCAATATTATTATTGGTTGCACCAAGATAGAATGAGTAGTTTGCATATGACTCTCTGGAGGCAATGCTATCTTTGAACCTGAGTGATTCAACTGTTGAAGAGGGGGGATTATTGTTGGGCATATCCATATAAGAGGTCACTCCTCCCAATACTGCTGCTCCACTTTCACTTGAAATTGTACCTTTATTTGTGTTTCCAGGTTCGCGAAAATGAACCTGGTCGTCAATTAGCCCAGGTATAACCAGCATACCTTTAGCGTCAATAATTTTTTCTGCCTTGGGAAGTGCCTCTCCATCCGGTATTACTCTCTCGATTTTGTCGTTAACCAATAAGAGGGCACCGCTAAATGAGCAACACTCATTAACTATTGTCCCATTTATAATAAGAGTGGTGTTTCTACTCATAGATTTTTCTTAAATTGAGTATTTATGAGAAGGATTTGTTTTTTCTTGGCCTTATTCTTCTGAATTTCATTTTTATAACTCCCCAAAAAGCCTCTCCGAATATTCCGCTGTTCATTTTTGAGGTACCCTCAGTTCTGTCAATAAAAATTATGGGAACCTCTTTTATATTAAATCCCAGCTTAAATGTTGTATATTTCATCTCAATCTGGAACCCGTATCCCCTCATCCGCACCTTATCGAGGTCAATTGTAGTTAGAACAATACGCTTATAGCACTTAAAACCTGCAGTAGTGTCAAAAATATTCATTCCAAGCACACTTCTTACATACTTAGAGGCAAAGTATGACATTACCACCCGTCCTATAGGCCAGTTTATAACACTTACTCCATTGCAATAACGCGAACCTATAGCCAAATCTGCTCCCTCTGAACAAGCTTTATATAGTTTTGGTAAATCTTCGGGATTATGGGAAAAATCTGCATCCATCTCAAAGATGTAGTTATATCCCCTCTCCAAAGACCATTTAAAACCGGCAATATATGCAGACCCAAGACCTGCCTTCTCTTTCCTCTGAAGGATAAAAAGTGAGTCAGTAAAATTTTGCTGCAACTTTTTGACAATGTTAGCTGTGCCGTCCGGAGATCCGTCATCTACAATTAGGATATGAAAACTCTCATTAAGGTCATAAATTGCCCGGATGATTTTTTCTATGTTCTCTTTTTCGTTGTAGGTGGGGATTATTACAATTTTGTCGGATTCCATAATGATTATTAGCTATTATGGCGTCAAAGGTATGAATTATTATCTAATAATTATTTTCCCCGTTTCAAATAATGGAACCAGATCTCTATATTATATAGGTATTACTTTTAATATGGAAAAATAGTTGTTTTTTTAGCAGAAAAAAGAGCTTTTTATTTGCAATAATGGAAAAGATGCTTACCTTTGCACTCCCCAAACGGAACGGGGCTAAGCCTGCGAGGGTTTATTAAGAATTTGATCTTTGAAAAAAATTGAAAGACAAGTACAATTTAAAGTAGTACAATAAAGAGTAGAGCGTTAGTTCTTTTGAATTAATAAAGAGTTACAGGAGAGACAAACATTTTAAAATTTTTACAATGAAGAGTTTGATCCTGGCTCAGGATGAACGCTAGCGGCAGGCTTAACACATGCAAGTCGAGGG
>Ga0154520_105_pt3 | contig 113512 bp, 82 predicted proteins | sample RifGroE2_FD_105663 | JGI IMG/M metagenome (GOLD analysis project Ga0154520, IMG submission 105663) | Bacteroidetes bacterium GWE2_40_15
GAGATCATATTGTAATCTCTCTCCATAATTGTCTTGATGCTCACCAAAGCCCTTTTCTGGTGTGAAAGCAGCATCCTTTTGGACTCATATTCGCTTTTGTACTTTGCAAGCTTTTGAGAGATCTGAGAACGGATGAGAGAGTAAAAACCTCTGTTTACATTATCACAAACAAGGTCTGAGGCTCTCTCTTCGGCAGCAACGACAGCTGCCTGCATAGCAACTACAGCGCCGGTTGTGAGGTTAACATTCTTAGAGACATTACCCATCTCCTCTGCCAGTGGCTGCGTATCTATATGATAATTAAAGGTTGACATAGTATCAAGTTGGGATTTCTAAGTTAAAGCTCCTCCTGGAGTTCGTGTTCAAGTTCTGCAATGGCATCTTTTGCCATATCCGGTAAACTCATCGATACCAATTCAAATGTTATACTGTCTACGCTTGGCTCAGGAGGCATCTCGGACATCTTTGCAAAAAGAGGATTTACGGCAATGAGAGGTCTTCTTCTTTCGTCCATTTCGTAGATCTCTTTGGCTGCAACAGCTGTTTCTTTAGAGTTGCCGTCCCTAAGCAGAGCTTCGTAGTAATCTATGTGCTCAAAACTGTCTGCTTTTTTAACGATATCCTCCTTAAGCTGCTCCATATAGTTCTCGAACTCAGTCTGAACACTCTGGAACTCTTGTGACTGCTTCTCAAAAGCAGCAAGAATCTCTACACTGCTTGAGACAGATTCTACAAGTGAGGAGTCCAGCGATCCGTTTGACTGCTTCATACTCTCCTCTGTTTTTTGCATTGAGATCATAGTGTTGTAGGCAGCAACATACTCGCTTAAAGTGTTCCGCATTAAATTAACAAGATCTGCACTCTCCGCCCTGTTTCGCCCGTAAAAATCTTCTGTATCCTGATGCCATTTGTTAAGGTAGCTTATCTTTTGATCTTTAATATGGTTGTAGATTTTTAGACGCTCTACCCGTGTCTCCTCCATAAGGCTCTGTACAATTGGGGCGACAATCTCTTCGTGAATCTGGTGAATTCCAAACGGCATATTGGTGGTGCTTCCATCCTCTGCAACCCAGCTGTCCGAAAGCATATTATACCTCACCCTGGAGCTGCTCTTAAGCTGAAAAGGGACATACTCCTGTATTGACTCTCCGTAATTGAAACTCTCATTGCGTATTCTCTCAATCTCTGCCTGCTCTAAAACAGGAGAGTAGTGGTTGTATGGAGATTTAAGTATCTTGAAAAGAACTCTGTTTGAGTCAAATACTATTTTATCTGCAGATGCAATCTTAAGTGAAGAGATTGTCTGAACAGATTGAGCAAGAGTGAGCATAAGCCCTTTGAGGACGTCTTCAAATTTGGATGTGTGCCTTGAGAGAGTATCTTTCATTCTATTAAGCTCGTGGAACTTAGATATTTGAGAGTAGTAGCGGGAGGTGTCAAAAACTTCAAAAACTGGAGCTCCTGCAGGAATTTCGTTGGTTGAGTACTCCCGAAGAAAGTTATGGTAATCGCTGTTATTGGAGACTAAAGGGAGAGATACCGAGGTGGTATCTATATCGTCAATACAGTAAGTTATTGTGCGTAGAGCTCTCTCGAGTGACCCGAAATAGTCATTTTGATTCAACTCCTGCATAGATGATGAGAACTCCTGTGTGTTGACAGACTCAGAGTTGTGTGAAGATTCAACCATAGGAGCCTCTTTGGAGAGCTGCTCCAGCTCCTCGATTTTTTCTACCAGAGTCTCATTGTGTTTTGGAATCTGAAGCTTAAACTCACTCTCTGCTGTAGTGCCGGTATAATCTACAATAAAGCTCTTGTTCTCATATTTTACCTGGCTAGCTACGGGTACATAGGCAATTGCCATTTTGCTCACTTTGTAACCCCGGAAAATATCTTTGAACTTCTTATTTAGCTCCTCTATCTGCTCCTGTAGTACAGACCTGCTCTTTTTTAAATTACTCTCTTTAACATAGTAGAGGATAAAGGGGATAATAAATATGAAAAGTAGCCATTTTAACAGAGAGGTGCGGGAGATATCTTTATTTAAAGCAGCAAGCTCCTCTTCGAGTTCAGATTTTCTCCGCTCTATATGTTTCTCTTCAAAAACAATTTTTTCGGCAGCTTTTTCGTAGAAATCAAGCAAAATCCTAGCCTGATCCTGGAAAACGTTTTCGGAATCTTTAAATATTTTGCCCTTCATAAGTATATGCAATTTTCTAAACCGCGTAAATTTATATGTTTTTTTCCTAAAAAACTAAACTCTATTTCTTTAATTACGCCATTTTGGTTAAGACAATAACTAATTGACAATAATCTCATCAATGAATATAAACGCATCTCCTCCGGCTCCAAGGTGCCAGGCGGGAATTTTGCCGTAGTTTATAGCTTTTACTTTAACATATCTGCCTCTAGATTTGGTCTTTAACTCAAAATCCTCTCTTGAGATTTCGTAGTCATCATCCGCGATGGAGTTTTTAACCCTGCCTGCCTCTTTGAAATTGACTCCATCTTCCGAAGTATAGAAAATAACACTCTTGGGGAACCAAATCCAGGAGCGGATATCCCGAACAAAACCGCCGGCAAGATATTTTATGCTCTCCACCTTTCCCAGATCAATCACAGCCTCAAAATCTGTTGCCTGATAACCCTGCCAGCCACCCAGTCGCCAATTTTCTGAACCCCGGATTCCATCTATAAGTGCCTCAGGCCCTCCGCCCGTGTAGTTTCTGTTGTAGGGGGTATTTATAACGACAGAGCGATTGAGCGCAATCTTGGTGAACCGCCCCTCAACACTCTTGCTTAAACCCTCGCCCTGCTTGTAGGCAACGGCTTTCACTGTTGTGGTTGTCTTAATGTTAAGCGGGGATGTATACTCAGCCGAAGTGGTGTCGGGTTCACTTGAGTCAAGGGTGTAGTAGATTTTGCATCCAGGGATAATTGTTCCCATAGCTACTGTGGTGGAGTCTTTAATGATAGGTCCATCTGCAATAAGGAATGGAACCGGCACAATTAACTCATCCTCTATAGCAGTGGCTGGGGAGTTACCCTCACCAACGCCCCACTCTTTGTTTGGCTTGCTGCCCATAACAAAGCGTAGCTCTCCGCCGGCCATAATTGCAGAGTGGGAGATGTAAGATTTGGTGTAGGTTTCTCCGTTTAGGGTTGCAGATTGGATGTATCTGTTTTTTGCAGATACCCCCTTTGCCACTATCCGGAACAGATTCCCGTTTTCCAGTCTGATCTCTGTTTGTGGCAACCAGGGAGTTCCAATAATGTAGTCGGTATTTCCGGGAGTGACGGGGTAGAAGCCCATTGCGCTCATAACCAACCAGGCAGACATCTGCCCACAATCTTCGTTCCCACTCAACCCGTTTGGTTGGTCAGTAAAAAAGTCGTCCATAATCTGGCGAACCCTGAATTGTGTTTTCCAGGGCTGATCTACAAAATTATAGAGATATGCCATATGGTGGCTTGGCTCATTTCCCTGGGCATACTGGCCGATAAGGCCGGTAATATCCTTCATATCCATACCGGTTATCGGGGCATCGGTCTCAAAAAGCTCATCTATTTTAGCGGCAAGTCTCTCTTTGCCTCCGTGGAGCCGGGTTAACCCCGTAATATCCTGGGGAACATAGAAGCTGTAGTGCCAAGAGTTGGCCTCCACAAAATGCCAGTCTATGGTAGTGGGGTTAAATGGTGTGAGCCAGCTTCCGTTTAGACGGGGCCTCATAAATCCGGTAGTTGTGCAGAATATGTTTTTATAGGATTGTGCTCTGGTTGTATACTCCCTGTAGAGAGCGTCGTTACCCAAATCTTTTGCCATTACCGCAATACACCAGTCGTTGTATGCATATTCAAGTGTTTTGGAGATTGACCCGTGCTCTTTATCGGATGGGATAAACTGGTGCTTTATATAGATTCCGAGCCCGTAGTGCTCTTTGGTTGCGCTGTTTACCATCGCCTTAAGTGCAACATCTCCGTCAAAGCTCCTTATCCCTTTCATCCAGGCATCTGCAATTGCAGATATGGCGTGGTTTCCTATCATACAGTATGTTTCGTTCCCGGCCAGCTCCCAGATTGGCAGCAGCCCCCCTTTGTCATAGATGTTGAGCATTGTATTTATATAATCTGAACTTCTTTTCTGGTCTATGATTGTCATAAGCGGGTGCCAGGTCCTGTAGGTGTCCCATAGAGAGAAGATGGTATAGTTGGTAAACCCTTGGGCTGTATGGATTTTACGGTCTATACCCCTGTATCGCCCATCTGTATCCATAAAGATATTTGGTTGTACCATTGTGTGATAGAGAGCAGTGTAGAAGACCCTCATCTGCTTTTTGGTGCCACCCTTAACTGCAATTTTACCCAACTCACTGTCCCACAGCTCTACCCCCTTTTCACGAATAGAATCAAAGCCACACTCAGGAATCTCGCTCTCCAAATTGAGTTTGGCACCCTGAGAGTCTACTGCAGATAGTGAGACCTTCACCTCTATGGTCTCTCCCTTTTTTGTCTCGAACCCGACAAACGCTTTGATATTGGTGCCGGTTGCGGCACCGGCTGTAATGAGGGTGTCGTTCACGGCTATGCCGGTTCGGGAGAATGGTTTTGAGAACTCCATATGAAAATACCAGATAACATCCTTTGCCCAGTTTGAGGAGCGTCTCATACCACGAATCTCACGATCATTAATAATCTCTATCCAGGATTCGGTTACCTTATCCCGGTGCTTAAGATCTATGATGATGTTGGAGAGTTCGCTCTTTGGAAAGGTGTAACGGTGGTACCCCACTCTCGCGGTTGCAGTCATCTCTGCCAAAACCCCGGGCTTATCCAGCCACACCCTGTAGTAGCCGGCTCCGGCTTTTTCGCTCTCTTTTTTGAATTCAGATGAGTAGAGCAGATTGTCAAAAACCGGCTCCCCAACCACAGGCATCAGCAGAATATCTCCATAGTCGCTGATTCCGGTGCCATTGAGGGCTGTATGGGCAAAGCCGTAGATAACTGAGTCACTGTAGTGGTAACCCGAGCATCCGTCCCAACCGGTGAGCCGGGTCTGAGGAGAGAGTTGAACCATCCCAAAGGGTACAGTAGCCCCCGGATATGTGTGGCCGTGAGCATCTGTTCCAATAAAGGGGTTCACGAATGAGGCCGCACCATTTTTTTCGATGCTGTTTACACAACATTGCAAAATTATTATCGCGATAATAAGTAGCGCTACTACTTTAGTTCTCATTGTTATATAAGTTTAGGTTGTATATTTTTAACTGTTTTATAAAGCTCTTGTAATCTAAATCACTCCTGCAAAAGAGCTTCATTGGGCGGCCGGGCCACAGGTGAAAGAAGTTATCTTCAAACCAGGCGTGGCTCTCCCTCAGGTATAGCTGAACAAAAGGGGAGAATTGGTCTGAGTTAAGAACAATCTTAAACCCACCCTTCACTTTAGTCACCTCCATTTTAATATCTGCCTTATTGAGGTTAAGCGAACCCAGCTTTGTGAGAAACTTACTGTTTGTGTATAGATTGCCTCCGGATGTTTTAAAACTTGCCTCTATTATGGAGGAGCCCCTCTCCGGGATAGTTCCAAGAGAGCTTAGCGGGATGGAGATTACTTTTACCGAGCTGTTTGCCTTAATTGTAAAGTTATTGTCTGTTAGAATGTTGCGCTCTTTGTTCAAATTTTGAAAATTGCCAAGATTAGCGGTAAGTACCCCTTTGGTATCTGTTAACCTATCTGAGACCAGGTGGATATTACAGCTGTCTCTCTCAATAATGACAGAGAGCAGAATATCTCTGTATAGATTCCGGACAGAGTACTGCAGCGCCTTCCAGTTATTGTTGACATCTGTGCCGGACCAGCTGGTTACCGGCCAGCAGTCGTTTAGCTGCCAGTAGAGAGTGCCCATACAGTATGGCATAGAGCGTCGCTGTGCCTCAATTGCCATCCCCACACCCTTCGCCTGGACAATTTGACTAAGGTGAATATAGGACTCAAGAGTTTTTGGGTAGAGGTTTTCCATTGCAAGGTATGCTCCTATGTTTTGATATCCGGTGGGATGCTTTTGATGTGAGCGGAGCTCATTTGAGAAGAGGGTATCTGCATTGGCAGGCTGAAACTCCCGTATGGTAGAGATAGCGGGCATTGACTGGACTCCAAACTCACTCATAAAACGGGGAACCTTTTCCAGATACTTTTCAAATGGCTCCAAACCCCACCAGACACCCCAGTAGTGGGAGCTTGAGTGGGTCATACTCGCCTCTCTTCCCCAACCAACCATAGGGGAGGAGGGGAGATAAAAGCGACCGGGGTCAAGCTCATTTACCGCACCGGGGAGAATGTCGTGAAATATTCTCAGATATCCGCTCCACAACTTAGCGGCATCTGCAGAGTCAATTTTATGACTCTTTTGCCACTGCCAGTTGTGCCACCCTTCGTCGGACTCATTGTTGCCGCACCACATAGCCAGGGCGGGGTAGTTTCTAAGTCGTTTTATCTGATATTGTGCCTCTCGTTTAACACTCTGTGCAAAATTGTCGTCCGGAGGGTACATTGCGCAGGCAAACATAAAATCTTGCCACACAAGTATCCCGGAGCGGCTGCACAATTCGTAGAAGATCTCCTTTTCGTAAACCCCGCCTCCCCAAACACGAATCATATTCATATTGGATTTGACCGCAGTGCTGATAACCTCTCTGTAGTGATTATCGGCCACCTCTGTAATAAAGCTGTGTTGGGGGATATAGTTGGCACCCTTCATATAGACCGGAACTCCGTTTAGCTTTACATAGAGCGGTTTGCCGATGGAGTCCTCCCGGTTTACCACCTCAATTGTGCGGATTCCGTAAGTTATATGCCGCGACCAGCTTTTGCCGGACTCTGTTTTAAGTTCAAACTGCAGCTCGTAGATGTGTGGCTCTCCAAGACCATTACTCCACCAAAGCCGGGGGTTATCAATTTTAAAGGGAATCTCATAGAGGGTCACCCCGGGAGTGAGATTCAACTCCCCGCTGTAATAGGTGGCATCTCTATCGCTCACGGTTATTGTGGCCCTTTGGGCAGATGTGCACTCAATCTCGAAAAGTGCTGTTATTTGAGCTCTATCTTCCTCAATCGATTTTGTAATCAGTTGAATATCTTTGGGCCGGGCATCATCCCAAATCTCTAAATAGAGCGGAGCGGTTATTCCGGCGGTGATAAATCGTGGCCCCCAATCCCACCCGAAGTGGTAGGCAGCTTTGCGGGCAAATACCCATCTGCCCCCTGGAACAGGGTAACCATATGAAGCGGAGTCACTTAAAAATCTGTTGAGAGCAGATTCAAAGAGAATCTCAACAACATTCTCCCCGGGCTTGAGCAGCTCTTTACAGTTGAACTCCCACTTGAGGAACATATTGTTGGTACTGCCAAGCTCTTTACCGTTGAGCCGCACTCTGGCGTAGGTATCCAAACCCTCAAAGACTAGATTGATATTGCTGCTCTCCAGAGTATCGCTATTGACGGTAAAAGTTTTGGTGTATATCCAGTTTTTCTCTCCAATCCACTGCAGATCCCTCTCGTTACACCCGTAAAAGGGGTCGGGAATCAACCCGTTGCGGAGAAGATCGGTGTGGACAGTTCCGGGTACTATCGCCCTGTGCCAAATCGCGGACTCTTGGTCAGCGCGAAACTTCCAGCCATCTGCAAGGCTAACCTTGCGGACCATCTCCTTGGGGCTGCAAGAGCAAAGAGAGAGTGCGACCAGAAAAGCCAGAGAGATAAGTTTCATATTTTCTTTGGAATATATCCTCTCCATCCGTAGAATGCAAGGTATAGATATGGTAAGACCAGTATAAGATATGACATCTGAATACCAAAGCTGTCTGCGGCAATACCAATAAGAAGAGGGAGAATGGCACCACCCAGGATTGCCATTACCAGTATGGAGGAGCCTTGAGAGGTCTCTTTTCCAAGGCCGTCAATTGCAAGGGTAAAGATGTTTGACCACATTATCGAGTTGAACAGACCCACTCCCACAATAGCCCACAGAGCCACCAAGCCTCCGGTAAAGACAGTGGTGAACAGGAGCGCTATAATAAAGAGGCTGAAAACAGTGAGTGTCCTGGCAGGGAGGCTGCGCCCGATTATAAAGCCGACAATATTAACTACAATTAAGATAAAAAACGGAGTAACAACACTTAGGGAGATGCTGCTCTCCAGATAGGTAGAGCCGTAGATTACAAAGAATCCTATAAGCGAAATAAGTATCATATAGAGATACTTACGCACTTTTGCCATAGAGGAGCCCAGCGATACAGCCCCAATAAAACGCCCGATCATTGCGCCACCCCAGTAGAATGCCAGATATGTCTTGGCCTCCATCTCCGGGTAGGAGAGAATCTCTTTGAGATAGTTTATAATGGTGCTGCCAATAGATACTTCCGACCCTACATAGAAGAAGATTGCAATGGCCCCCAGCGAGAGCTGACTGTAACGGAGTGCCCCCGCCCCCTTTACAACTTCGTTCTCTGCAGATAGTGAGGGGAGTTTGGCAACAGAGAAGACAACTGCCAGCAGTAAGAAGATTGCTGCAAATATAAAATATGGGATATGAACCCCGCTGGCGGCAAAGTAGTGGAAAACAAGATACCCTCCAATAATGGGGGCTATTGTGGTGCCAAAGGAGTTGAACCCTTGTGAGAGATTGAGCCTGGAGGAGGCTGTTTGTGGAGAGCCAAGAATTGCCACATATGGGTTGGCGGCAATCTGCAACATTGTAAAGCCGAGACCAAGCACAAAGAGGGCAAACAGAAAAAAGCCGTACTGGTGGAAATGTGCCGCCGGATAGAAGAGCAGGCAGGCAACTGCAGATGTAATCAGCCCTGCCACAACTCCCTTATTGTACCCGATCTTTTGAATAGGATCTCCAATGAAAGAAGAGATTATGAAATAGATTAGTGAGCCGATAAAGTATGCACCAAAGAAGGCAAACTGGATGAGCATTGCCTGTGTGTAGCTCAGCTCAAAGAGGGTTTTCATATAGGGGATGAGGATGTCATTCATACAGGTAATAAAGCCCCACATAAAGAAGAGAACCGTTATCAGTATAAAGCTGCCCCGGTAGTTTGAAGTTTTGTCCATAGTAGTTTTTATCTGTTATAAGTTTTTATATCGAATCAAGAGCTCTTTGAAGTGCTTTAACCCTTCGTAAAAGAAGAGGGTCTCCCCCTTTAAACCGTTAGCCCTGTTGTATTTTATTATCTCTTCCAGCATTGCGGCGTTTGGGATAACGCTATCCTCCACCTGAATTAGAACACCCGGGTAAAAGCGCTCTCTGTCTCCGGGGCCAAGATACTCCAGTTGCCGGTCCAGAGTATTTTTGTAGGCTTCCAGGGTGTGCCGGTACACCTGTGGAATTATGATATCACAATAGCCCTTGTGCAGCCACTGCGGCCAATCCTGCAGATACTCCTCTTTTGCCCAGGGGTGGATGCTGGGGGCCATACTCACAACAGTGTTGGGTTTGATCTCTTTGACCTCCCGGTATAACCTTCCCAGAAACTCTGTTAGTTTACCGGCACGCCAGTTTACCCAACCGGAGTCCCTGTAATTTGTCGGAGGCAGGGTGTTGTTATGCTCTTTTTTATAGAGCTCTACCGTATAGGGGTCGTACCCGCCGATTGAGGGGAGTGCCGGAAGTCTGTCGTCTCCCTGGATGCCGTCTATGTTGTAGTTGATTACAACCTCCCTTATAAGGTCAATCATAAACTCCTGTACCTGTGGATGAAAAGGGTTGAGCCACTGAAAATTGTTCTTTGAGACCAGCTTGCCATCTATATCCATTGCAGCCCAGTGTGGTTTTTCTCTTATGATTACACCACCATCCTCCTGCATATAGGAGCAGGAGAAGCCAAACTCAAACCAGGCGTGAACCTTGATTCCCCTTTTATGCGACTCCTCTATTAGCTCTTTTAGCGGATCTCTTCCCGCAAACCTGGGCTCAATTTCGACTCCAGTTAGAGATGCTGCAACTTTGCTCGGATATGTGGTTGCCGCCCTGTTCCAGGTTACCACAAAAATATGGTTGATGCCAACCTCCCGGCATAACTCAACTGCTTCGATGATGTTTGCTCTGGAGTCCAGCACAGCGCTGCACACATTGGTGAGCCACACCCCTTTTAGCTGTGATTTGGCAGATGGAGAAAAAAGAAGGAGAAGAGCAGATGTGAAGATTCTTATTGATGTCATTATGAGTGTATGTATAAATAAAGCTCTATACCAAAGGTACAAAAAAATTGAACCGGTAAAGCTCTCTCCAAATAAGGTTGAAGTTCGGCAAAATTCCCTGAAACCTCCACTAGCATTGGTTTCCCGCTAACCCCACTGACAATCAGATTAAACGCCATTTATCTAAAAATAGTTTTTTTTGTATTTCAATACAAAAAATTTGTTGAAATATATAAAAATCATAACTTTACGCTGCATTGCCTGCGCACAGCTGTTCCCTCATTAGTATGACCGGTCTTTAAAACATTTGAACCCCGCCGATGACTTTAATTTACAGCAACTTTTTTCCGGAAAATTTAAACTAGTACAAAGGAGTTTCGAGCCCCATACATATGCGGACTTAGATGCACTTTGTTAGATATATAAACACGTTGTGGGCAATTTGCTGCCAATGAATTACAAAACTATAAAAATCAATAAAATGAACAAAGTTATTGTCTCTCTTATTATTTTACTGTTAACCTCATGTGGATCAAAACGGTATACATATAATGATTCAATTATAATTAAATCAACAAAAGAATTTCAAAGTTTGGATTTAAAAAAAATTAACGGACTCATTCAAAATATTAAAAAAGAAGAATTTAGAGACAAATTGCTAGCACAATTCCCTGATGCGTTGACAGATTATACCGATAGAATACACTTGCAAGTTAAAAGTATAAAAAAGACTTTTGGTATTAATTGGCTTTTTAAAAAGAAGATAATGAGTAAAATAAGTGTAATTGTTATGTTACAAATGAATTACGACAATTCAAAAGAAAAACAGGCAAATCAAATTGTAAGTTATTATAAGGAGTTGGTGACTGCAGAATTGAATAGAAATGGTATTATAACTGGCAATTAAACTGCACATTATGAACTAAAAACTAATTAATGATAGTAATATGATAAAAGGAGCAAAATCATTTCGCCATTCGGCAGCTTTTGGCAAACGTATTGAGTACTACGTTATCGGTCTAATGCTTAAAGAGGGCTTGGATGTTTACGTGCCTATGGTTGATGATGATGCAATTGATGCTGTGATTAAAAAAGCAGATGGTACTTTTGTAGAGGTGCAAATAAAAGCCCGCTCAAATGAGAATATGTTTGGTTCTGCAGCTCTTTTTGCAGGAATACCTCACAAACATAGAAAAAACTATTGGTTTGTATTCTACTCGGAAAGGATGGATACAATTTGGATATTGTCATCAAAAGAGTTTATCGAAAATTCAAGACAGAACAAGACTGGAAAAAATCTAGGGAAATACTCAATTTGGTTCAACGGGAAGAATTCGAAAACCAATACGGAACACGTAAGGCCACAATTCAAAAAATACTTAGCAAAAGATTTTTGTCGTATATTGAACGAAAATCCCGATTATTAATGGTGGAAAATAAGAACGTAGATAATAAATCGCTGAGTTTTCTGAAGGGGAAGCAAACCGATTGGGATGAGCTGGCAAAGGATTGCGTTGCATTTGCCAATGCTCAGGGAGGTTTTGTATTTATTGGCATTGAGGATAAGGAGAAGCACCCTCCGTTAAACCAAAGCATTACTGATAGAAACATACCCGATGTTATTCAACAAAACATTGCCCACCGTACCATAAATGTTGGGATTGCTATAACCATAGAAGTCGCAGATAATAAAGCAGAATACATAAAAGTTCAGGTTTTTAGGAGCGCTCAAACCATTGCTTCCACAACCGATGGCAAGTATTATGTGCGTGTACATGATGAGTGCAGGCCGGTGCCACCCGATGAAATGGCACGGTTAGCCGCCGATAAGAATGCTTTTGTTTGGGAGGAGCAAACAAGTAAGCGAATACCATCCACTCAGTTCGACGAGCAGAAGCGCATTGCATTTCTTAGGGATATTAGAAATTCACAACGGGTGAGTTCTTTTATTAAGGAGATGAGCGATGAAGAGCTGCTCGATTTCTACTTCTTCCAAAAAAACGGCTACCTTACCAACCTAGGCATTTTATGGATTGGGAAGCGTAACGATAGGGCGTCGCTGCTTTACCCGCCTGCGATTCAAGTTATTCGCTATGACGATAACGATGAGAAGGTGTGGAAACTTCTACTCGATGAGTATTTTGCAAATCCAAAGGAGCTGCTAGAGCGAGTGCTAAACGATATCCCCGACTGGCAGGAAAGCATTGAAGTGTCGGAGGGTATGTTCAGGAAAAATATTCCGTTTTTTTCCATCGAGGTGGTACGCGAGCTAATTGTTAATGCACTTGTACATCGTACATACACAACGAGGGGAGATATCTTTATTAATATTTACCCCGACCGAATGGAAATTCATAGTCCAGGCAGGTTACCGTTTGGCGTAACACCCAAAAACATTTTAAGCCAATCGATACGCCGAAACGAACATCTTTCAAAGATTTTTTACGATTTAGGCTTAATGGAAAAAGAGGGCAGCGGTTACGATTTGGTATATGCAAAGCTGCTAGGTACGGGAAAACCTCCTCCCATAGTAAAGGAAACGGATGAGCGGGTTTCTGTAATAGTTAAAAAGCAATTTGTGAGCAAGGAGGTGGTGCGCCTAATGGACAAAGCCAGCACAGAGTTTGCTTTAAAACAAAAGGAGCTAATCTCTCTAGGACTTTTGGCTCAACAGCAATCGTACACTGCCCTTGAAATTTCGAGAATTTTAAATCAGAACGAAGAGGTAGGTTTAAGAAATTGGCTAGGACGATTACTCGATTTCGAGTTAGTTGTAAAAACAGGAAAAGGAAAGGGTACTCAATATGCTGTTAATCCTGAGTTTATACGTCAAATCAATTTTAAGGGTAAAACTAACCTTAAGAATATCGAGGATTACCGTTTAGAGGAATTGATATATAAAGATATTAAAGCATATCCTAATAGTGGTTTTAGTGAAATACACCAGCGGATTGGTCTTGAAATAAACAAGCATAAGGTTCGAAGGGTTTTAAAACAAATGGTTGATAATCATAAACTAAAAAGTGAAGGTGTTAAAAAGTGGGTTAGATATTTTATTGAGCAGAATTTGTAAGAAAACGAATAAAACTCATTATAATGCTCAATAAAAACACACTTGAAGCATTAGCAAATGGTAGAAAGAAGATTTAATTATACAATGTGACACAAGTTGACAATACTCTTTTTTAGGTTTGTGCAAAAATACGAAAGAGATGATAACAAAACTAATATGGCCAAAATGTTACTTGATGGATGGCAAAAACTCATTCTGGGTGGGATGCACAGATGATGAAGTTATCAAACAGATTATTCCTCATCTTACAGGAAACGATGAGATGCAAATAGAGTCTATCAAGAATAACCGAGGTCCAGCCACTATTGAAGAGATGCAGAACGAGGTGATGTACACCAATTTCTTCCTTATCTCTGCAGATGGGATAAATATAAACAGCTATTCCTGGTATATGCCCTATTCAGGTCTATGGAATGCTGGGAATCCATTCCGAATGATTGATAAAGAGATAATAACAAATCTTAATGATCTGAAGCAACTGGAGGAAAAACTGCAGAAAGAGGGTAAATTTAATGATGAGTCTGATTTAATTTTCGAGGATATATAAAACTTATATCTATGGATACCCCGCATTCGCGGCAATTTCGGAGCAGATCGTTTTATCAAACTTAAAGGGGCATTGCACTTACTGCATCTTAACCATTATGGTTCTCCAGGTGTTGAGAAGATTCGGGCCATCATAAAGTGTCCCGTAAATTGTACACTCATCGTCATCTTTTACGATAATCTCAAACCCGTTTAAAGAGGAGTCACTCACAGTGAATTTAGAGTAGACGATGTTTCTGTCTACATTGAAATCACCTGTCTGTTTCCCGAGTTCCGGATTCTGACACTCAAAGTGGTATTTGAGATCTGACTCTTTTTCAATTCTATAGCAATTGCAGATTCTTTTTCCCTCTACACAGGCCCAGGTTTCGTTAATGATTTCGGGGCCCTCAACAATAATTTTGGCCTCTCCTATAGCCCTTAAGATATTACCATCTTTGTCAACGAATTCGGAGTTTGTCATCCATTCTGCCGAGTCCGACAACAAATGTTTTTCTGCCCTCATATATAGAATTTTTAGTTTCGTCTTAACCAAAGATACAAAAAAAACAAAAATGAGCAAACAGAGCGGGCTCTACCTGGAGTTTATGAACAAAATAGCTCGCTCAAGTATATCATCTTTACGAAGATCCCACCAGTTGAGTTCGCAAAAAATCTCCGGGTTAACTCCATCTTCGGAGTAGTTTATTTTGTTTAAATCGTATGATTGTGATATGGAAAATCTGTATGTCCATCCGTTTGGCAACTGGCCTCCGTTTGGAAGTCCACCGCCGCCACCTGTCTTATCTCCGATGAGGGTGATGTTTGGAATGGCTTTTGAGGCAAGAGCGAAAAATGTCGTGGCACTGTATGAACCTCTATCTATGAGAACCACAAGAGGTTTGCCGATGTATTTGATTCTGGAAGATGGGCTGATGTAGAACGGTTCAAAGGGGCCAAAGTCATTTCTTCCCTTTCCGTTACGGGTGCGGTTGTACATAACAAGGGTCTTGGCGGTGATAAAGCGGCTTAAAATTCTTGGGATGTTGGAGAAGTTCCCCCCTCCATTCTCCCGCAGGTCTAAAATCAGCCCCTTGGTATTCTTATATTTGTCAAGGATAAAATCTAAAGCACCCTCACCGGCATTATTCATAAAGCTGCTGTACCTTATATACCCTATATTGGCTCCGGGAAGAGGTCCGTGCCGGAAGCTCTCCGTGGTGTACTCTCCCGCTTTGAGATAGACCTCCTTAATTATTCTGTACTCAAAATTGTCCCGCCCTTTGAGGTATGCGTTGTAGCGCGAGACATTAAAGGGTGCAACCAGGTTTGTGTGGTCGTCGCGCAGCTCGTTGAGCATACTTCCCATCACATTGAAGAGCGAGTCTTCGCTCATTCGGGAGTAGATCTTCTTTCTATAGATCTCCCGCAGGTTATCCCAGTCTACATTCTTAAGCTCAAAGTAGGCATATTTGCTGTCTACCTCTTTCCAGAGATAATCGAAGTTAACAAAAGGGTCAGTTGAGGCCAACTCTTTTTCAAAAAGCAGATCTTTGCAGGAGGTGAAAACAGATGCCAGAACCAATATGTAAAGTATCCTCTTCATAGCCCTTTATCTGTAGTTAAATAAAAATGAGAGTTGCAGGGAGTGCCTCACAAAATGGAATGGCTCATATTTGCCCGGAGCGTTGTAGATATCAAAAAGATAGGAGAGTTTGAGGGCATTTCCGTTAAAGAGGTGGTGAGTGTAATCTGCTTTGGATTGGATACGAAATCCATTAACAGATAGCTGGTAGTCACTAAAGTTTTTTATCTCAGAACCTGTGATTTGGGGCAGATAGTTATATGCATATCCCGGCCTGTAGTTGAGGTTAAGAGCCCCGAGTGCCAGTGAAAAGGAGAGTTCCCTTTGTGCAGGTTTAAGATTTTTTCTAAAAAAGAGAATCTTCACAACCCTGCCCTTAACCCTTGGAACAGAGAGGGTAACCTTTGAGATAGCCATTATGTTTAAGATATTCTCAACGCCAAGGGAGTTATTCATAAACGCCTCGTTCTCTCTTATGTTTGTGGTGTTAAGGATATTAGCCCCAACCTTTGTGTTCCATCGGCCCGATGTGAAGCGGTTAACTCTGTAGAGCCTGTAGTAGTTGATATCCAGGCTGTAGAAGGTGGCAGATTTGTATGTGTTGTTAAAATTGTTGGTATTCAACCCGAAACTGTAGGAGCAACCCAGGTGGCTCTCTGTTTTGCTGCCCACCCTCATAAGACCTCCGGTAAAGGTGTAGGAGGCGCCGTTGTAAAAGAGAGGTGATGTTGCCAGATCCCGGAATGTGGTTGTACCCACTCCGCTGGAGAACTCGATGAATGAACTGCCCTGCTGACCAAATAGAAAAGAGGAGAGAGAAAGAGATAAAACTACCTGTAAAAAGATAAAAGATATAACTTTTCTCATAGGATTTTCCTGAGTTGAAATTCATTCAAATATAGAGAAAATTGTGTGCAATACATAGCTGTTATTGATATAAGTATTAACTTTATAGTCAAATTATTGCCACACAGATGAAATCATCAATTAAATTTCTGCTCAACGGAGTACCTAAAGAGGTTGACTTTAAAACATCTGCACAGCTATACCCGCATATGACAGTGATGCAGTACCTGCGAGAGGGTCTAAAACTTACCGGAACCAAGGAGGGGTGCGGCATTGGAGATTGCGGGGCGTGCACAGTCTGTTTGGCAGAGAGAGATGAGAACGGGAATACTGTCATAAATTCTGTTAACTCCTGCCTCATTTTGTTGGGGATGCTGGATAACAAACACCTGATAACAGTAGAGGGGGTTGCCAAAAATGGGGTTTTACACCCCGTTCAAAAGAGCCTTTTAGAGAGGAGGGGCTCTCAGTGTGGTTTTTGTACACCGGGTGTGGTTATGAGCGCATACACTCACTATATTAACAATAAGGAGTTTACACGGGAGTCTGTAGAGAGTGTCCTCTCCGGAAATCTTTGCAGATGTACCGGTTATGAGAGCATAATGGAGGCTCTGCTGGCCCTTGAGAGCCCCTCCGGGGTAGGTACTAAAGTAAAATTGCCTCAACTCAATTGTGAGGAGCTGGTTTTTACCCGTGGCAGCAGCAGCTATATAAAACCCTATGATTTAGAGTCTCTGTTAAAGTACAAAGCGGAGTTTCCTATGTATGAGATGGTATCCGGGGCGAGTGATGTTAGTGTAAAGCGTAAGGTAGAGGAGAGTTTCGATGCCAAAATCATAGATATCTCAGATATAAACGAGTTAAAAAGAGTTGATATACAGAGGGAAAACATAATTATTGGGTCAAATCTCTCAATAGAGAGTGTAAAAGATATTCTCTCGCGCTACTATCCCGGGGTAGAGGAGTACCTGAGTGCATTTGCCTCTTTGCCAATTCGCAACAAAGCATCTATGGCAGGCAGCGTTTACGGCGCCTCTGCCGTGGGAGATATTATGCCGATGTTACTGGCAATGGGGGCGAAGATGAAACTATCTTGTGCAGGATCTTCAAGAGTGGTAGATTGCAGAGAGTTCAACTCAGGTTACCGCAAACATATTCTACAAGAGAACGAGATAATTGAGAGCTTTATTATCCCGGTGCCGGGTAAAGATAGAGTGCTCTTTTTGCATAAGCAGTCCAAACGAAAAGATATGGATATATCTGCAATGACCTTCTGTATAGGCTTTAAGCTAGATAAAGGTTTCATAAAAGATGTACTTACAGGGTATGGAGGGATGGCTCCCATACCACGCCCATCCCCAATGCTGGAGCGGTTTCTCACCGGGAGACTCTTTAACGAAGAGACATTCACTCTGGCAAAAGATGTTGTTGCAAAGGATTTTAGCACAATATCAGATATGAGAGGCAGCGCAGGATACCGGATGATGGTTGCCAAAAACCTGCTCATCAAATGTTTTAATGAGATAAAAAGAGGGAGAGATGGATCAGGCAACTAAACGGATAGCAGCTCACTTCACAGGGCAGACAAGGTTTGTAGATGATATCGACAAGCCTTCCAATACTCTATATGGCTATATTGTTAAGAGTGATGTAGCATACGGAAGAGTTGAGAGTGTAAACTACGAGAAGGCTCTAAAGTCACCCGGGGTTTGTGCCATCTTAAGCCACAAAGATATTCCGGGAAAGAACTCAATGGGGGCTGTCTTCGATGATGAGCCGGTTTTGGCAGAAGATTATGTGGAGTTTATTGGGCAGGCTGTTTTACTTATAGCTGCAACCAGCAGGCAGGCAGCCGCAGATGCCGCAAAAAAAGTTGAGATAGTGGTAACTGAGCTGGAGCCGGTGCTGGATGTAGAGGAGTCATTCCGGAAGAAGAACTTCCCTTTTGACCCGCTCTTTATTGAGAGAGGAGATGTGGAGAGCGGCTTTGAGGGGTCTCATTTTGTGATTGAGGGCGAGCTGGCCATTGGCGGGCAGGAGCACTTCTATCTGGAGACCAACGCCGCAATGTCAATCCCAAAGGCAGATGGCACAATTGTGGTCTACTCTTCAACTCAAAACCCATCTGAGAATCAACTGATTATTTCACACGCACTGGATTTGGAGAGCTCCAGAATAGAGGTGATTACAGATGTTATAGGTGGCGGGTTCGGGGGCAAAGAGACCCAGAGTAACTGGTGTGCGGTGTGGAGCGCCCTTTTGGCAACTCACTGCAAAAGAGCTGTGGTTATGGTTCTGGACAGGAGGGAGGATATGCTCATAACCGGCAAACGGCACCCTGTTAAGGTAAACTACAAGGTGGGCTTCAATAGTAATGGTAAGATTAACTCCTACAGCTCCAGGTTCCTCTTTGATGTGGGCTTTAGTGCAGATCTCTCCAGATCTATAATTGAGAGAGCCCTGCTGCATCTGGATAACAGCTACTACATTCCCGCCATAAAGAGCGAGCTCTACCCGTGCAAGACAAACAGATCTTCAAATACCGCATTCCGGGGGTTTGGGGCACCACAGTCAATTGCCGTTATAGAGTACATTATGGATGAGATCTCGCGCAAAACCGGGATAGATGGGGCAGAGGTGAGGCGAAAAAATCTATACGGAGAGAGGGTGAGAAACAGAGCTCCATACGGACAGTTGATTAAGGATAATATTCTGGGAGATCTCTACAGGAGCATTATGGAGTCGTCCGATTACAGCGCCAGAGTTAAAGAGATCAAGAGGTTTAACCGCAATTCACAGTGGAAAAAGAGGGCAATTGCCGTAGTTCCGGTAAAATTCGGGATATCATTCACAACCACATTCCTCAACCAGGGGGCAGCACTTGTCAATTTGTACAAAGATGGCTCTGTTGCTCTGCATCAGGGGGGAGTAGAGATGGGGCAGGGGCTTTATGACAAAATGATTGAGGTGGCATCGCGTGAGTTTGGGATTAAAAAGGAGTCTGTCAGAATCTGCTCAACCAACACAATGGTTATTCCAAACACATCTGCAACAGCGGCATCTACCGGGTCAGATATAAACGGGCACGCCATTAAGCTTGCAATTGACTGCCTAAAAGCGAGATTGAATGTTTTTGCTGCAACTCTCTACGGAATTGATTTAATAGATATTGTTTGGGAGAACTCTACAATCTACTCCCGCAAAAAGCCATCTGAAACTCACCCGCTCTCACACCTGATTCAAAATGCCTATCTGGCCAGGATCAGCCTGAGCGAGCAGGCCTTCTACAAAACTCCGGGTGTCCATTTCAACAGAGAGACATCCAGGGGAGAGCCCTTCTACTACTACGCCTGCGGCATAGCTGCAAGCGAGGTGGAGGTAGATTTTTTAACCGGCTCACACACCGTTCTGCGGGCAGATATTCTCCACGATGTTGGGGAGTCGATTGACCCTTTGATAGATAAAGGGCAGATAGAGGGTGCCTTTGTGCAGTGTATGGGGTGGACTACTGTAGAGGAGTTGGTCTATAACAATAAGGGGTTACTGCTTACCGCCGGGCCGGACAGTTATAAGATCCCGGGAGTTGCAGATATTCCAAAGGATTTTAGAGTATCTCTCTATAAAGAGAACCCGTTCAAAGATGGGATATTAAGAAGCAGGGCAGTAGGTGAGCCCCCGTTTATTCTGGGGTTATCTGTGTGGCTTGCCATAAAACAGGCTATCACCAAATTTAACCCGGGGGAGTTTAGGCTGGATTTGCCTGCAACAAAGGAGAAAATCTTAAAATGTGCATACGGTTATGAAGAGTAGATTGAATACCAATATATTTATAATCCTGGCGGGTCTCTTATGGGGTCTCACCGAGTTAACGGGCGGCTATTTTTTGCATCTGCTAAAGGCCCCGGTGGCCGGTGCCCTTCTAATGCCGGTGGGGGTTTTGTGTATGGCGGTGGTTTACGGGAGGAGCTCGCGCAAGAGCTCTATAGTGTTAGTCTCGCTTATTGCCGCATCTGTAAAGCTTGTTACAATATTTCTTGTTCCCGCTGCCTCTTTATACCTGGTTATTAACCCGGTTGTGGCTATAGTGCTGCAGGGGCTCATTATGATAATTCCTGTGGCGATGATTGCCGATAGTAAATCTCACCGGGCAACTGTGGTGTTTGTATCATTTTATGCGGCAATTGTTCTCTATAAACTTGCCTTTATCACATTTCAGATAGTGCTCAAAGTTAACACCGGGGCACCGGCTCTCGGGGGCCTTAACATTGCCCAAAACTCCGGGTTTCTCTTTGTGGAGACACTCATCAGTACTATTATAATCACCGGCTCTCTATTTGTGGCCGAGATGCTCAATGCACGAGCAAAGGGGGTAAGGTCATAATCACAAATTAGTATATACACGCAACTATGAGAAAATTCCCGTTAATTATCTTTTTTTTAACGCTTTATCAACTTTGTTTTGCCCAAACAAGCCTGCCGCCCGGCTACCTGAAGAGTCTTTCGGGCAAAGAGGTAAAAATTTTGGATGTAATATCACCCGGCAAACCCATTGTAATATCTTTCTGGGCAACCTGGTGCAACCCCTGTGTAGAGGAGCTCGAGGCTGTTACCCAGCTGTATGAGACCTGGCAGGGTGAGATCGATTTTGAATTTGTTGCAATAAGTATAGATGATTCAAGGTCTGCAGCCAAGGTAAAGAGTTTTGTACAGGGAAAAGGGTGGCCCTTTAAAGTGCTGCTGGACCAAAACCAGGATGCAATGAAGGCGATGAATGTCTCAATGGTGCCATTCACATTTATTCTTAACAGTGCAGGAGTTGTAAAATACAGGCACTCCGGCTATATCAACGGAGATGAGCAGACCCTTTTCAAAGAGCTAAAAAAGATTTCAAATGAGTAGAAAGATATTTATTACCGCTATCGCTCTGCTGCTTGCTGCGCAGGCTCACACCCAAAACAAAGGCCTCTTCTCGGGCAGCTTCTCATCTGCAAGCCACTACTACCAAACAGACAGATCTATTCTCTTTATAAGGCCGAATGACCCTTTTGCCTCCAACAACATTTTGAGGCTCAACTACAGCCAGGGGAGTATTGTTGCCGGGTTGCAGTATGAGGCATATCTGCCCCCCATCTCCGGGTTCCCGTACCAACTGGAGGGGGATAAAATTGTCTACAGGTTTTTCCGTTATACAAAGAACTCTATTGATATTACCGTCGGGAATTTCTACGAACAGTTTGGAAACGGGTTGATATTGAGGGCATACGAGAACAGAGATTTGGGGATAAACAACTCGCTGGATGGGTTTAGGGTTATATATAGGCCGCTCTCATTTTTGCGTATCACGGGAGTTTACGGCAAACCGCGCAGGTTTCTGGAGAATAGCGCCAACTATGTGAGGGGTGTAGATGCAGATATAGTTGTGGATACAGTTTTTAACTCCAGTGCCAGCCTAAGGTTTGGTGCCGGAGTGGTTAGCAAGTTCGATAGATATACCGGCCCTCTGACAGATTTTCCGGAGATGGTCACTGCAACAAGTGTGAGGGCATCTTTAAGCTCCGGGAGCCTGGATGTGAACGGGGAGTATGTGGTAAAATCTGCCGACCCGAGTGAGTTTAACGACTACAGCCATACAAAGGGGTCGTCACTTCTGCTAAACGGCAACTTTATTAAAAACAGGTTTGGCCTCTTTTTCTCGCTTCGTTTTCTTAAGCAGATGAACTTCCTCAACGAGCGAGAGTCCAACGATATCTACAATACAATCAACTACTTGCCCTCTAACACCAGGCAGCACTCCTATATGCTCACCAACATCTACCCATACTCTACCCAAACCGGCGAAGAGTTCTCTCTGCAGGGGGAGGTCAACTACACATTTGAAAAGGGGAGTGCTGCCGGGGGTAAATACGGCACCTCTGTAAGGGTAAACTTCTCACAGGTGAGAGATCTAAAAGCTACCGGTAACAGCAACGGAGTGAGTCTTATATCTGCAGGGGATAAGCTCTATTTTCAGGATCTTAACATAGAGATCTCAAAAAAATGGAGCAACACCCTAAAGTCGGTTCTCACCTATGCCAACATTCAGTATGACAAAGGCTCTCTCGAGGCGCCTGTCTACGATTTTGTGAGGTCAAACATTGTGGTTGCAGATATCAGCTACAAAGCCTCCCGAAAGTTATCTCTAAGGGGCGAAGCTCAACACCTGTGGACAAAAGAGGATGAGGGGAACTGGATTGCCGGGTTGGTGGAGATTGGGTTTGCACCATATTTGAATCTGTATGCGTCCAATATGGTTAACTACCGCTACAGCAACAAAGCCAACTACTACAACGTTGGGCTGGGTTATAAGAACAACTATGTGCGCCTCTCTTTAGGTTACGGTAGGCAAAGAGAGGGGTTGATGTGTGCAGGTGGAATCTGCCTTAAGGTGCCATCTTATAAGGGGTTCAACCTAAAGCTGGATGTGAATTTCTAGTTAGCTACTACAAAATCTTTATTATTACCTACTGAACCCTCAATGCAGTTTACAACCTTTTTGTTGTTTGCTCCGCCGGCGTAGGTCACAAATGCCACAACCTTAATTTTGCTCATCTTGTCCAATGCTATATTGGTGAAATTAACGCTTTTGGCATAGGTTTTTCCAGCCCCTACGCTTGCAGACGGGATAAGATCTCCAAACATATCTGTTCCAATTTTGGTGAGAACATTGTTGTGGACAAAATTTGGAATAGGGTTCCCTTTGTTGTAGAAAGGGGAGGTGTTGTCGGTATTGTAGTAGTTACTCTGATTGGCAACTATGCCGCTTTCAAGAAGATAGATAGATAATTTAACTCCGTCCGGGAAGTTTGTCCCAAACTGTACCCTTACATTTGCAGTGACTGTTGTGCCGGATGAGAGAACCTCAATTGCCAGCCCCGCGTTTGCAGGAGCGTGCATTGCAGATATTACGCTAACGCTTCCCGTCCAGGTGGCCGCCCTGTCTGCGTGAACAGTGGGCACACCGGTAAACCCGAATGAGGAGAAGAGAGAGCTGTTGAGGTTAAATGTCATAACATCGTTTAGGTGAAGAGCCATATGAACAACTTTTTTATCCAGAGGGAGCAGATAGTCTATCTGAGCAATTGCTCTGGTACAGTATCCGCACCAGGTTCCTGTGTACTGCTCCAGAAGTACATTTTTCTCGTACTTAATATCTGCAGATGCAGTAGTGAAGGTGAGCTGATTACCATATGATGTCCCTTTTTGGTTAACTGCGTATGCCCTTACAAAGTATGTTGTGCCGGCTGTGAGCCCGCTAAGATTGCTTATCCAGCCCCCCTTTCCGACACCATCTGTACTCTTTGAACTTGAAGTTGTGGGCATTGGAGATGTTCCCCAGCAAACCCCGCGTGCAGTTACCGCAGAGCCGCCGTCATCGCTAACTGCACCCCCTGTCTGAGCTGTCGTTGCAGTGATGTTTGTTACACTTGTGGTCTCAACTTGTGGGAGCAGAGCCCCGGACTGTTGCGAACCCTCTTTGGTGCAGCTGCCTGCCAGCGTTAAAATCAAAATTGCTGTGAGTAAATTGAGAGTGTTACCGAAAGATTTCATTTAGAACAGGTTATTTGTAAATTATTAAATTATGCTATGTTTTTAGTTGCCTGTGAGATTTTATTTTGTTACCTGGTGACAAATTTGAGCCCTACAATTGAGGCGATAAGTGTTACAATAAAAAATATTCTCCAGAAGTGCGAGGGCTCTTTGAAGACAAAGATTCCGATAAGAACTGTCCCCACTGCGCCGATGCCTGTCCAAACCGCATAGGCGGTACCTATAGGGAGCTCCCGGGTGGCTCGTACCAGCAGAATCATACTTATGGCCAGACAAATCACAAACCCAGCATACCAGTATAGAGTTGCTGCCCCGGTGGCCTCTTTGGCCTTACCCAGACAAAAGGCAAACCCGGTCTCAAAAAATCCCGCAATTACAAGTATAACCCAGCTCATTACTAAATCTTAATTAATATTAAAGACAAAACTTCCCCAAAGATACATCATTGCAGTGATAACTACTGCACCAACCAGATTGAGAAATAGCCCCGTTTTTGCCATCTGCCCTACACTTATGCGGGAAGTCCCAAATATTATGGCATTTGGCGGAGTGGCAACCGGCAGCATAAAGGCCATTGAGGCAGACATTGTTGCCGGAATCATTAGCAACAGCGGGTTGATATTTGTGGTTATGGCAATTCCCGCGAGTATGGGAAGTATCATCTCTGTTGTGGCGGTGTTGGAAGTGAGCTCTGTGAGAAATGTTATTATCAGAGATATAACCAGTATAATCACAATAGGGTGTAGCGAGGCCACTCCTGCAAGCTGGCTGCCAAACCAGAGCGATAACCCGGACTCTTTGAACCCGGTGGCCAGGGCAAACCCACCGCCAAATAGCAGTAGTATGTGCCAGGGGAGTTTCGATGCAGTGGCCCAATCCAATAGTTTAGCCCCCTTTTCACTGCGTGATGGGACCAGGAAGAGGATTAATGCCATAAATATTGCCACAGTTCCGTCATTTATAAACGAAGCAGTCGGGAAGATTCCTCCCCATCCCGGGATCACAAACCTGCCAAAACTGAGATCTGCACGGAAAATCCAAAGAGCTGCAAGCAGGCCAAATATCACAAAGACAAACTTCTCCTCAAAGCTTGTTCTCCCCATCCCTTTAAGCAGATTGTGAAAGGTGTTCTTATCTATCTCTATCCACTCCTCTTTTTTGGGTTTGAAACTCATAAAGAGATATCCCCAGGTAATCGCGAAAAGGATAAGCGAGACCGGCAGAGCAAAAATTATCCATCCCGAGAAGGAGATCTCGGGCAGATTTGGAAAGTAGATTGTGAAGATTCTCACCAGGGAGAGGTTGGGAGGGGTGCCCACCAGTGTTGCCATACCTCCGATAGATGCGCTGTATGCTATACCCAGCAATAGACCCACGCTAAATTTGGTGCTGCTTTTATTGTTCATATAGTCGTCCAGCTGCCGGATTATTGACGTAACAATCGGGAGCATCATCATCACAGTTGCAGTGTTGGAGATCCACATTGAGAGAAAGAAGGATGAGGCCATAAATCCCAAAAGAATACGGGCGGGACTCACTCCGGTCACAGATAGTATTTTGAGTGCAATCCGTTTGTGCAGGTTCCACCGCTCCATTGCCAACGCAACCAAAAATCCCCCCATAAAGAGGAAGATAACATCATTAAAGTATGTTGCAGATACAGCTTTGCCATCCATTATCCCAAAGAGCGGAAAGAGAGCAACAGGCAAAAGTGAAGTAATTGCCAGCGGAACCACCTCCGTTATCCACCATACCGCCATAAGCAGCGCAACGCAAAACGCATAGGTAACCTTTGGATTATCCGGAACAAAATCTACAAATAAAATTATCCACAAAATAACCGCCGGAGTAATCACAAAGCTTATAAGTTGCTTTATATCTATAATTTGCCCGACTCCTGTCAATTGCCCGCTTTTCATATTGAAGTTTCTCTATAGAGTTATATTTTTAGAGCTTCGCTCTAGCGTTTTGTCTTAGAGCATTCTGTTTAACATTTTGTCTTAAAGCTTCGCTCTAGCGTTTTGTCTTCTGGATTTTGTCAACCGCTTCCAGGTAGAGTGGGAGAGCGGCAGAGCCGTACCAATTAAAGAGCTCTGCTTCCAGCAATTTCTCTTTTACGGCAGGATCACCTTTTAGAAGCTCTTTTGCTTCCTCAAAATCCTTTGCGTTAAGAATGAATATCCCCCTGTAACTCTTCTCGTTCTTCCCAATAGGCCCTGCAACAACCAGTTTCCCGGCCTCAACCATTTTGCCCATATTGCTCATATGCCCGGCAAAGCAGCTGTCAATGAATTTTTTGTCGGTTGTAGTATTGCTGCCGGTCTTGAGAATTACAAAAATATAACTCTTCATCCCGTAATCATCTGCACCCAATTTTTTTGCCAACTCAGAATCAAAATTCTGATTAGTTGCGGTCTGGCTAAACGCCAGAGAGACAATTAATAGTGAAATTATTGTTAATACTGTTGTTTTCATTGTATTACTTTTAGATTGAGTTTAATATCATCATTTTGTTATATATTTATCCGGCTCACTTATAAACTCCTCAAGATTAATTACTTTAGAGTAGCCCCCGGCCGTAAGAGTAGCAAAAGTACTGTTATGCACATCATCTGCAGCAATTACCTTACCGTCAAATTTGAGATCTTTGGTAGCACAGGCATCCTTGACTACAATGCATTGAAAACCAAAATCGTGACCAGCCCTCACCGCCGCCTCCAGGCACATATGGGTTTGCATCCCGATAACCACAAGCCGTGTTATCTTGTTCTGTTTGAGATACTCAAGCAGATCTGTTCCCTGAAAACTGTTTACCTCTTTTTTTGTTATCACCTTTTCGCCGGAGAGAGGCTCTACGCTGCTGTGAATCTCAAACCCTTTCGAGGCCTGATGCCTCACGTGAACAACGGTAAGATTCCTATCCCGGAATACTTTGAGAACTTTACCAGCAGCAATCGCTGCCTGATGAACATTCACAAGACCCGGCCCATCTCCCGGAAAATAGAAATTCTGGATATCAACAATAAGAAGGGCTGTCTTTATGGTATCTGCCTTTTCGGTATCTGCCTTTTGAGCGGCTCTTGAAACACCAAATACTTGCGCCAGCAAGAGGATTAAGATCACTATTTTCTTCATATTTTCTCGTAATTACAAATATAAAGATACATTTTTATGACAACTTTGCCAGAGTTATTCCCGGGCTTCGGTTATTCTCGCCGCTGCCGCCCCATAAAAGGCAGGCAGCTATGAGCGGGAAATAACCGTTAAAGCACGGGCAAATAACTCCCTGGGAGTTTTTTACATTTACTTGTTTATATGCGCTTTAGCCTGGGAGACTTTGCAAGTAATATGTTTTTGAAAAAGCTATCTCATTAAATACCAGCAAGTTGTAAAAAACTCCCAGGAATCAATTGGTCTGCTTCGCAGTTATGTGGTCTGCTTCGCAGGTGTGTTATTTTTTGAACTGGCAGTCTTTTGTGTATCTGCCAGGATACTAATATGTTAAAATTTGCGTTTTTCTATATTGCCAGAATCCATTTTTGCAAGTACTTAAAAAACAACTTGTTTCGCAGAACACGGCCAGTTCAAATTGCGCACTAAACACTGCCAAAGTTTACGTCAATCTGTAAAATGAAATCTTGTCAATCTGTAAAATGAAATCACAATATTTTGTAAAATGACTTTATTTTTATATCTTTAATCAATATTTGACCAATGACATACCTTCACAGAATTGTTGAATCAGAAATTGAGAGCAAATTGCGTGCTTCGGGTGCTCTATTGATAAAAGGTCCTAAGTCGTGCGGCAAGACAGAGACGGCTAAGCAATTTGCAAAGAGCATTTTGCAGGTAGACAGAGATGAGCAGGTTCCTATAATAATGGGTATTGATCCCAAAATTTTGTTAACGGGAGAGACTCCTAGGTTGCTGGATGAATGGCAGGAACAACCTAAATTGTGGAATTATGTTCGTCACGAGGTTGATGAGAGAAAGAGTAAGGGGCAATTTATTCTTACAGGTTCGGCAAATCCCGATGAAGAGATAAAATTGCACAGTGGGGCCGGGCGGTTTACAATTGTCGAAATGCAAACAATGTCGTGGCAAGAGATGGGATACTCTTCTGGGCAGTTAAGTATGAGTAAAATCCTTGTTGGCAAGTCTTTTCCGTTTATTGAAGTTGAACTTTCCGTTGAATTGATAATCGAGCGTATGATCAAAGGTGGATGGCCTGCTTTGATTAATGTTTCTCTTGAGGATGCTATTTTATTAAACAGGAGTTATATTGATTTACTGGCTGATATAGATATGAGCAGGGTTTCCTATGTAAAGAGGGATCCGCAAAAAGTAAGGTCGTTACTTCGTTCAGTTGCCAGGAATGTAGCAACCCTTGTAGATAACAGCACGCTGGAGAAAGATATTAAAACGGTGGAAGATGCCGATGTTTCCCGTCCGACTATAATTGAATATCTGGATGCACTATCAAGATTAATGATTTTTGAAGAGCAACCGGCCTTTAATACACATATAAGATCGGCAAATTCGCTGCGAAAATCTCCGAAACGTCATTTTTGTGATGTCTCTCTTGCTATTGCCGCTTTGAAACACACAAAAGAAGCTTTGATGAAAGATCTTAAGTTTTGTGGGTTTTTATTTGAGTCACTTGTTTATCACGAGTTGAAAATGTATGCCCGTGCCAATGATGCCCAGGTTTATCATTACCGTGATTCTACTGGTTTGGAGATAGATGCTGTTGTTCAGCAAAGTGGTGGTGCCTGGGCTGCGTTTGAAGTTAAACTCGGAATAGGAATGCACGATGAGGCAGCCGTTAATTTATTGAATTTTAGCAATGTAATTGACTCAACAAAATCTATCAGACCAGCATCATTGAATATAATCACCGGGTCCGGAATGAGCTATACCAGACCCGATGGTGTAAATGTTATATCAATAGCATCACTTGGACGATAACTTTGCAAGAAATTGTCATTACTTCTTTGCCAGAGTTATTCCCGGGCTTCGGTTATTCTCGCGGCTGCCGCCCCATAAAAGGCAGGCAGCTATGAGCGGGAAATAACCGTTAAAGCACGGGCAAATAACTCCCTGGGAGTTTTTTACATTTACTTGTTTATATGCGCTTTAGCCTGAGAGACTTTGCGTTTAATGTGTTGTTGAAAAAGCTATCTCATTAAATACCCGCAAGTTGTAAAAAACTCCCAGGAATCAATTGGTCTGCTTCGCAGGTGTGTTATCTGCTTCGCAGTTATGTGGTCTGCTTCGCAGGTGTGTTGTCTGCTTCGCAGGTGTGTTATCTGCTTCGCAGTTATGTGGTCTGCTTCGCAGGTGTGTTATCTGCTTCGCAGTTATGGGCTTTATTGCTGATTATCAGCAATACCCCACGATGCTTGGCAAGGTTAGATTGCGTTTGTTTTGCAGGTGTCGCTGCAGAGGTTGCATTGGATGCAGTCGTAGTTGGAGAGTTTGGTGATTTTGTTTTTGCGGTCGATTAGGATTGACTGGGTTGGGCAGATCTTTTGGCAGGCGGTGCAGAGGGTGCACTTTTCGTTGTCTATTTTTCTTGGGTTGAATGAGAACATTGAGACGAAGCCGACAAGAACACCATATGGGCAAAGCAGGCGGCAGAATGGTCTCGGAATCCAGTAGCCTACCACCAGAATGAGTGCAAGGTAACTCCAGGAGAATATTCCGAATGCCGAGAGGAATTTAGGCTCCATCGGGTTGCCGGAGACAAGGGCCAGAATCTGCTCAAACCAAACATGCCCGGTGAAGAAGAGAGCCTTGTAGGGCTCCAGCTGACAAGCCAGGAAGTAGGTAGATTTTATTGCAAAGTAGATTGTTGCGACCAAGATGAGGATAGGAACAACCCTGACTATTTTATTTACAACCAATGGAAGCTGGATATGTTTTCTCTTTTTGTAGAAGATGTGCTGGACAGCACCAAGCGGGCAACCCGAACTGCAAAATACACGACCTGCAAAAAAGGCAATCACCAGCGGAGAGATAAAGACCAGAAGAGTTGCCAAACCTACAAGTTTAGGGGTGATCATACCTATGGTCACATTGGTAATTACACCAACCGGGCAGATACACCCACCCCGGACAAGCCCAAGGTAGACAAGAGTGAATATTGCCAGGAACTTAATGTAGCGCGAATGCTTTCTCTTCAAGACAAAAAACATCCCCGCAACCATTATCAGGATAAGAACCGCCAGATCTACAAAAACCATATACTCCGGGGTGGGGTTGTACTTCTTGGGTACATAACTCTCACGAAACTGCCACACATCGCTGTTCTCATCTACCTCCCGAATACAGTTGGGGTCATTCTGCTCCTGAGCATAAACAGCAGCAATTGAGGGATATACAAACGGAACAACCACCGAAAGCAGCAGAACCAATGTTATTGATTTTAATAAGTTTCTCATATCTGCAACCTTAGTTTTGTTCATACTCAAGTTCATACTCCCCTTTGAAATCATCTTCGGGGCCGAACCACACTCTGTCAATTGCATTTTGCGGGCATTTCGCGGCAATGTTGCAACTGTTGCAGGCTATACAGAGGTCCGGGCGAATAATTAGGAACATAGATTGTGTCCCCTTTTCGGTGCAGTTTTTTACACATTTGCCACAACCGGTACACTTCTTATCATCTATAGTATAGATAAATGTACCGTCAACTGTTCCGGAGTAGCTCTCCCTCACAACAGCATCGTGCGGGCACACCCTTTTACCATCTGAGATAATTTTATCTGAAGCGATCTGTTTGTCGGAGATGTGACCGTAGCAGACTACACAAAAACTGCACTTCTTTTGATCATTCACAGCTTTTACTGCAGATGGTGTCCTTACACAGGCAACTTCACAAATCCCGCATCCGTTACATTTGTGAGGGTCTATAGCCCACACAAACCTGGTTTTGGGACCCGCCCCCTGAGGATTTAACTGGTTTTTTACCACTCTGTAGGTTACGCCACCAATCACAATTGCACACGCTCCCCTCCCTAAGTTGACCAAAAATTTCCTTCGATCCATTACTGATAGATTTTAGATGTTGAGAATAGCTTATTTTGTTTCAGCTGTAACATAAGGCACAGGTATCCAGCTTGCCGGAGCCACAAAACCTCTGCTTAGAAGGCCTGCAGGAGCACTATCTCCCGAAATCTCCAGAAGAGCCTTTTGAAGACGAAGCGCATCTGCCTCACTCACCTTAGCCATATCCAGAATAACGGAGCACAAAGGCATCTGCGCGGTAACTCCTATAGAGCGAAACTCATTGGGAGTTATAAAATCAACTGCACAACTTGCCGTAAGAGAGTAGTCCGATATTACAGCAACCTCTACCTCATTTTCGTGAAGCATATTGAGAGTCTCCAGACAGCTGGCTTTGTAGATAGTCTCTTTTGGAGTAATCTTGCCCTCTTTAAGCATTGCCATAGGCAGATGGTACTTCTCATAGGAGTCCGGCTGACCCATAGCCAGCGACTTGCCGGTGATCTCTTCCATACTCTTTATCTCAGACTCAATCTTTACAATAAAATGGCCGGTAAGCCACTGATTATTGGATGGGTCCAGCAAATCTGCAACCCTTTTATAGTCGATCTTATACTCCGGAACCAGCATAAAGGCAAGCCAGGGTTTGCAGATAACTCCGTCGAACGCTTTGGTCCTTAAAGAATCTACCATCTCGTACTCCTCTATGTAGTATGTGAGTTGAAGGTCAATATTGTATTTTGTGAGCAGAACCTCCACAAGCTGGTCGTACTCCCTGGCAGATAGATCTGCAATACAGGAGCAGGCAGTCTTGAGACAGTAGGCTTCGTTAACTGCAAGTGAAATTTTTAGAACAGAGTCCTGTGCAGATGGTTGCGCATTGGCAGAAGGCACAAAGGCTGTCTCCTGATATAGATCGGCAGCCTTATTATTAGCATTAATGCAGCCTGCAAGAAGAGCGCAGGCTGCAAAGATGATAAATGAAAATTGGAATTGTTTTGGGATAGTCATTCAATAGAGCTTTTGGAAACTATTTAACAGAAACGCATTTTACAATACCGTCTGTTTTGGATGCAAGATACACATTATCTTTTGAATCTACAATCATTGGAATATATGCACAACCCTTAACGAGTTCATCTATACCCTCAATTTTCTTGGCACCCTCTTTACTGTAAACCTTAATACGGGTTGGATCTTTCTCAACAGATACAATACCTCCGTTAGATAGGAAAGCAACACTTACAGGGTTGCAGCAACCGTGAAACTCATCGATTCCTGTACCACGCTGGCCAAAAGCGATTGTAGGAGCACCTGTAAAGTCATAACCGTTAACACGGAAAGCACCCAGGTTAGCAACCAGAACCTCGTTGTTATTACGAACTCCAAAATCCAGAATACCGCAGCAAGTGCGAAGTTTCTCGATTGCAGATTTTTTTGCACCTGTCTCAAGATCGTAAATATTAATTAATCTGCCGCGGGTATCTGCAACCAGAATGTTGTTTTCCGATACTCTAACGCCGGTAGCTGTGATAAGACCTTCCAGTTTAAGATCTCTTACCTTAACACCTTTTGAGTTCAACACAATGCACTCAACCCCTGTTGGAGTCTCTACCTGCATAGATCTCCCTCTGGATTCAACTGTCTTCTTCTCAACGATAGTTCCCAGAACATAGATATTATCTGCCTTGTCTACTGCAATTACAGATGGCTTAGAGTTGAGTACGGATTTGAACTCAGCTACTTTTGCACCTGCCGGGGTAACCACAAGTACCTTACCATCTGCAGTGATAGCACAAACATTGTCGTTTGTCATTACTGCCAGGTAGATTACATTTTTATGATCTTTTCCTGCAAAGGTGTTATCTACCCCGTAAGTTAGATTGCTGGCATTTGGAATGAAAGAGTCCATAGAGACCTCTGTCTTTTTCATCTCTGTAACTTTCTCACGCATCATAACGACACTTGGAAGCTGGGCAAGTTTTGGATCCAGCATATTTATGTACTCCTCTACAACAGCTGCACTTCTACCTGATGTGGCGCGGCCAACTAAAATTACAGAGAAGTTAGCTTTTGGAAACTCCTTAATAAAATCTATGATAAGTTGTTCGTTCTCTTTAGTGTAAGTATCAAGAATTGCTTCAATCTCTTTTTTTCTCTCCTCGGTTAAAACTCCCTCAGCACCTCTTGAGTACATTTCTCCTCTTAACTCGTTTACTTTGAATTTTTCGCTAAGGGCTTTAACTCGCTCGTTGTAAAGATTAGCGTCATCCTGAATCTTACTACCCTCAATAATAGCCTTGTTTAATGTGTCTGCGTGACCTTTGATGGTAATGTTGGCGTTCTCATTGTAAAAAGAGAGTGTAGACATTCTTTTGCCGTCTACCATAAGGTAGTACATAGATGGCTCCTCTACACTACCGGTAAAGGTAAAGGTTCCGTTTTCTACAACAGCAGTATCTGTCAATGCTCTGTTAGAAATAGGCATTAAAATAACCTTGCTGCCATCTTCGATGCCATCCAGGGTTCCAGTGATTTTGAAAGTAGTGCTTGGTTTACAAGAGGTAACGGCCAATACTAATACCAGCATAAAAGCACCAAAGCGCGAAAGATTTTTTGTATTCATAGTAATTTTATAAAGTGTTTATTTTAAAACAAATTTAATTTGGAATATATTTTAATATTCTAAAAGCACATTAAGAGCAAAAAGGGTGAACCCGTACCTATATAAGTACAACTTAAACCCGTTTCTCCCTAAAATCAATTTGCAAAAAGTGTAAATATAAAACAACGCCGGTGCTACATTTTTGCAATTCGGTGTCAAAAATAGTAATAATTGTGAGCTAAAATACTATTTTGATTTAATCTTGTTAAGAAAATCCAAAAAATGATAACCGTTAGTGTCGGAACCCCTAAAACAACTGATATTGTTTTTTTACGATTACAAAAGACAAACTCCCAAATATTCATGCTGTAATTTCTTTTCCAAAAGGATTAAATTTTATTTTTGAAAAATACCTAAAGACTTATGAACAATCTAAAACAATTTGGGATCTTCAAGTTTTATTTATGAAGGATAGAAGAACACTTAAGAATATTGAAATACCCATTTATGAATACAAAAATCATTTAAAGTTCAAAGTTTTAGAAATGATAAGAACTGTTTATAAAAATTACAAAAGCACACAACTAGATTCAGCACTACTTATGAATGCCCTAAAAAACAGGCCTGTTGTTTTTTGTGGAGGTGGAGCTATGTATGATGAAATGAGGCCTTTCGTATTAGAACAATCAAATAATGTGTTGATCGATAAGACTTTATTAAACATTCATTCGGTAAGGAATACATTCATAGATGAAAAGTTATATACTATATTAGCAACATCTTACGGATTATCTATACCAATGGAAAATGAAATAGAGTTAACTCCTATTGAAGATGTGTTTTTGCATTTAAAGGAATGTAAACCACAAAAGAGAGAACTTGATTATGAACACGGTTTAACTGATTATTAATCATATCTAAAATAGAGGCCAAGACCTACTAGGGAGCTAATTGCTTTGGGCTATACAAAACCTAGTGAAAATTATTACATCGCATTCTAATGCGTATGTCAGAATTAACTTTTAAAGAAATTAATTCTTTCCCTATGGGGAAATTATTTTGCAGTCTAAAATAAACTCCAAATCACTCAGAAATAGGTAGTTGAGAAAATCAGCTGAATCACTATAAGACGTTTGGAATATCTTAATTAACAAGATATTATCACGGCTTGATTTTTTTACTAAACCATTACTGAAAGTTTTTCTTAAACACGTTCAGTATATTGGATACTTCATCGACAATGAATTAGTGTTTTTATTGAACAAAAGAAGTATGAATTTTATTAAAACTTAAAATATTTCTTTTATTTCACTTGTTTTATTAAAACATGTTCAATATATTTACATGTTCATTGACAATGAACGCTTAACTTTAATGAACATAATCTATTCGCTATGTATCCCAATAACGATTATATTTACGATGCAAGCATTGCCTTGGAACAACTTACTAGACTTAATATTAATGTGGAAAGTCGCAGAAATGAGTACGATGGCATAATTGATATTAATGGACATGCATTCACTGTAGAAGCTAAAAATGAGTTGCGAAAAGAAAATAAAGGTTTTTTGTTTGCTCGTTTAGAAGAACTGAAGGCAAAAACAAATCGCCCAACTTTAATCATTGCCAAGTATATTACAAGTGAAGTCGCACTCGAACTGAGAGAGAACGAAATTAACTATCTTGATGCGGCCGGAAACTGCTTCATAAAATCTAAAGATTTACTCTTGTGTATTATCGGACAAAAAGTACAAAAAAAAGAAAAAACTAATCAGGCTAAAGCGTTTCAAGAGGTAGGTATTAAGATTGTTTTCAATCTGCTAAATGACTCGAAAAACTTACAACTTTCTTACCGTGAGATAGCAGAACTTGCCGATGTATCCATTGGTTCTGTTAGCAATGTCATGAAAGAATTAGAACAACAAACTTTTATCCTTAAAACTAATACAAAACGTATTCTGAAGAATAAGGAAAAACTTTTAGAACGGTGGGTAGTAGCATATCAAGATGTTCTCCGCCCAAGATTAATGAAAAAGAAAATGCGGTTTGTCAAACTGGAGGTAGCACAAAGCTGGAAAGATATATATTTGGATAATGAGGAAGAAATAACCCTTTGGGGAGGTGAACCAGCAGCAGCAATTCTGACAAACCATTTAGTTCCGGAAAGGCTAAGTATCTATACAACGAAAAGTTGGCAAATCATTGGTCAGGATATGGGATTAGTACCTGACGTTAATGGCAAGGTAGAAATTCTTCAGGTTTTCTGGAAGCATAATGATCCCTCTAATAAAAAAATCACCCCTCCACTATTGGTATATGCCGATTTAATTGGCAGCGGATTCAGCAGAAACAATGAAACAGCCAGAATAATCTTAGAACACGAGCTAAAGCATATTAAATAATTCGGACAATTATTCTGCACTATATGAAGAAGATATTTTGTTTAGAAACAGAATGGGATCTCTCAAAAACAAAAAAAATGAGAGATAAAACAAGTATATTACCGCTACTCTCTTTTTTAGAGCAATCTGAAGGAGTTGAATATATTTTTAGAAATGTTGCTTCACGGATGGATTTGAAGTATTATTTATCTCAGTTGAAGTATAAAACTTATTATGATTTTCAAATCGTTTATTTGGCTTTTCACGGAAGCTCTAAAGCAATTGAGATTCCTTCTGAGCCTAATAATCCCCTTTCTTTCACTGAGTTTATCGATATTTCAGATGGCATTTTACAAAATAAGATTGTGCACTTTGGTAGTTGTCGAACATTGCATACATCAGAAAAAACAATAAAAGAGTTTAAAGATATCACCGGAGCTAGAATTGTTTCTGGTTATACAAAATCAATTGATTTTGTAAGGAGTAGTATTCTTGATATTGCCTATTTTTTAGAGTTAGTACATACAATTAATTTAGGCACAATAGAGAAGAAAATGTCGAAACGATATGGTGATTTAATGTCTGATTTAGGTTTTAAGATTATATTATGAGTTGCAATATATCTGACGAAGACCTTAATAATCCATTATTAAAAGAGTTGTTGAAAGAACTGACCGAATTCTTTCGAGCAATCGATTTGGAATTCTATGTAATTGGTGCTACTGCTCGTGATATAATTATGAGTGGAATTCACAACCTAACTTCGGTAAGAAGAACAGCAGATCTTGATATAGCTATTGCCATTAAAGACTGGAATAAGTTTGAGCAAATATCAAAAGAGCTTTGCGAAATTGAAGGATTCCATAAGTCGAACAAACAGAAACAGCTATTCTGGTATAAGCGGGATTTCAAACTCGATATACTCCCTTTTGGGGAGGTGGCCAAAGCAGATAATAATATTTTTTGGCCACCCGAAGAAGAATTTGCTATGTCAGTGGTAGGTTTTACCGAAGTTACCAATATAACCTTGGATGTAACAATCGACAATGAGTTTACTGTCAAGGTCGCTTCATTACCGGGCATTTTTATTCTGAAGTTGGCTGCATTCAATGATAGAAAAAATAAAACGAATAAAGATGCCGATGACATGGCTTTCATTATAGAAAATTATCTCGAAATAAATATCGAAAGAGCGGCGACTGAACATTACGACATTTATGAAGTTAAAAATTTCAACACATTTACTGCCGGAGCCACTTTATTGGGAAGAGATATAAAATCAATACTTGGGGAAAATTTTGATGCCATTCAAAATTTTATTCAGATCATTGAAGAAGAACTGAAGATGGAAGATGAAAGCCTAATGGTTAATCAAATAATTGAGACACATAAAAGTTTAAAATACGATAAAATCGTGGAAGCTTTGAATACTTTACTGCAAGAGCTAAAACAAAAGAAATAAACCATGAATAACGAAAACAACACAACGGAAGAAATAGTAGTCGAAGACAATCAGATAATATGTGCCTTGACGGATGCAATTAAACCCGCCAAAAGCAAAGAGCAAACCCTACAATCGCTGATTGCCATGCTCAACGAAGAGTATGGTTTTGAGATGAATGATATGGAGCGAGATTTCAGCTTTACATATACCGATGCTGATGGTAAAACCAAAAGAACCAAAATTGATTTAGTTGTTTTTGAGGCAGGTAAACCGCACGATTCGGATGGACTAATTCGTGTTTGTATCGTCAACGATGATAAAACAAAAGCCAAAGACAGCAAAAAAGGTGTAGAAGCTACTTTACAAACCATTCTTGAAGCTTCTGAAAATTGTGAATTTGGTCTTTGGACGAATGGAGATGAGTTTCACTTTCTTCAACGGGAAATGGATGAATGGAGTCAAGTGAATTGCAATGATATTTCGGATTTCCCCGGTGCCGGACAAACCATAGAAGACCTGGAGAAATGGGCAGATAAAATAAAGCCGCGTAAACCGGCAAATGATTCCTTGATTCGTGCCTTCAAACGTTGCCACGATTATATTTACGGCAACGAAGGAATGAAGAAAACCGCATTTTGGGAATTATTGAACCTGATTTTCTGCAAAATATACGACGAAAAACGCCGTTTTATGCCTTCGCCAAATGGAGAAAGCTATCGTCGAAAATTCTGGGTAGGTGTAAAAGAGCAAAATTCTGAAGAAGGACTAAAAGAAATCTCAAAACGTATCAAGCGAATTTTTGAAGATTTGAAAACCGATCCTTTGTTTTCGGAGGTATTTGATGGCAACGAACAAATAAATCTTTCAGATAGAGGATTAGCTTTTGTTGCAGGAGAGCTAGCTAAATACTCATTTCTAGATGCAACGGTAGATGTAAAAGGTACGGCCTATGAAACCATTGTTTCCAATACCTTGAAACAGGAAGCTGGCCAATTCTTTACACCCAGAAATTTGATTCGCTGCATGGTGGAAATGATGGACCCTACCGAAAACATGCGGGTGCTCGACCCGGCTTGCGGCTCCGGTGGTTTCCTTACGGTGGTTCTCGACCATGTTCGTAAAAAAATTACAGAAGAAATGTATCCCGAGTTATCAGGGCTGTACCTAACAGAGAAATACAATTCATACGAAGTAAACGAACGGGTAAAAATCTATGCCGAGAAAATGATTTTTGGTTTCGACTTTGACCCGGACTTAAAAAAGGCGGCTCGTATGAACATGGTAATGGCTGGCGATGGTCATGCTAATATCTCAAATATCAATTCGCTAGATTATCCTTATGGTCCGAAAACTGATGAGCTCGAAAAAATAAAACAAACCATACAAAACAGTATTGCCAACAGCAACGACAGAAATGTGCCGTATGAAACCGACGATGCACGCGAAAAATTCGATTTAATTTTTACAAATCCACCCTTTGGAGCAAAAGTAGAAGTGGATTTTGAAATTTCTAAACGATATGAGTTAGGTCATAACTGGAGCAAAGATACCTATGGAAACTTCCAAATGGGTAATGTAAGCAGCAGTGAAGCACCCGAAGTACTTTTTATTGAGCAATGCTACAACTTTCTGAAACCAGGTGGTAGATTAGCTATTGTATTACCGGATGGAATTTTAGGAAACCCTAATACTGAATATGTTCGTGACTGGATTTTAAAACGTTTTAAACTACTGGCTTCTATTGACCTTCCGGTGGAAACATTCCTGCCACAGGTGGGAGTTCAGGCTTCTTTACTTTTCTTACAAAAGAAAACCCAAGCTGAACGTGAAGCTGCAATTAATGGTGAAGATTATGAAGTGTTTATGGCAATTGCTGAAAGTATCGGTAAAGATCGTCGTGGAGTGCCAATTTATAAACGCGATGAAGATGGGGCTGAATTGCTTTTTGATGACAAAAAAGAGGTGCTATTGCTTGACAATCAAGGAAGTGCTAAATTGTTGAACCGTAAAACACGCGTTAAAAAATTGGATGATGATTTACCATCTATCAGTAAAGCGTATTTGAATTTTATAATAAAAATCAACCAATGATACACTCAATTTTACATTATAAAGAGATTTTGGAAAAAGGAATTCTGAAACCAAATTTTCATTTGAATTATGGTAAACGTAGGCTCAATGATGCAGTTAAAAATGGGATAGAAGTAAAGCCTTTGCATGAGTGTGTTTATTCAGTTTATTCAGGTGGAATTTTCAAACGAATATTCGTAGCTTCAGAAGATACAGGTATTCCTTATATTTCTGCTCAGTATATGATGAATTCAAATCCACGTCTGCAAGCAAAATTAATTTCAAAAAAGTACACTCCAAGACAAGAGGATATGACTTTGAAAAATAAACAAATATTAGTTAGTTGTGCCGGAACAATAGGAAATATTAAACTAATAAATAAGGATTTAGAAGGTATAATTGGATCACAAGATATAATTAGAGTTTTACCAAAAGAAAATAATTATGGCTATATTTATGCATTCTTAGCATCAAAGACCTGTTATGAATACCTTCAATCGCTTATATACGGTTCAGTTGTTCCACGTATTGATCCAACCTCATTAAGTAAAATTCCTATTCCGAAAATATCGATTCATAAACAAGATGAAATACACAATCTTATTGTACAGTCTTCTGAATTAAGAGTTGAAGCAAATGAAATGTTAAATGAGGCAACTGTAACACTCCTTTCATTTGCAAATTTAGACAAATTAAGTATTTGTGATTATAACTATTTTGGACCTAGATCGCTTCGAGAAGACACCAGCTTTTCAAAAAGCATTAAAAATATAAACACTACCACAATAAATGCATTCAATCATTCAGTTCGAATTGAAAAAACAATTCAAAGAATTAAAGAAAGAAATAATACCCTCATATTAAACGATGTTCTTGACGAAAAAAAACTTTTTTCTACGGGGTCATTTCCTCGAAAAGAAGTAAACTCTGAGAATTCAATAATGCTTATTAATCAAACAGATATTTTTGATACAATTATTAATGGAAAAAAAATATCGAGAAGAAAGGTTAATGTGGATAATTTAGCTCAATATGGCGAAATTCTAATTGCTGGAGTTGGAACATTAGGAGAAACTGAATCCTTTTGTCGGGTTATTTTTACGAATGAAGATTTACAAGGACAATTGATTTCAGGAGAATTTATCAGAATGAATGTCATTGAAAATATTCCTGCAGGTTATTTATTCGCTTGGTTAAATACTGATTATGGATTCAGACTTATTCGTTCAACCCAAACAGGAACAAAATTATGTAGACCTATTCAAAGGCTGCTTCTGAACATGCCCGTTCCAATCCTTGAGTCTGAAAAAATGAACGAAATACATAATATGGTAACTAAAGCCCATACATTAAGATTCCAAGCCAATCAAAAAGAGAAGCTAGCTATTCAACTTGTTGAAAAAGAAATAGAACAATGGCAAAACTAATACAAACCAAGCATGGTGCAGGAGCTGTAAATGCGGGTGAAGAGCGTTTATTGAAGTTTTTGGAAGTAAACCTGCCGGATAACTACTACATTGTTTCAAATGTGGAGTTTGCTAATGTAACTACACAAGGTCAGGTGCAATATCTGGAGTACGACTGTATTGTGATTACTCCACACGCACTGTACCATATTGAGAATAAAGACTGGAGCGGTCGCCTCGAAGGGGATGATACTACCTGGTACCTGAGTGGCAGCGAAAAACCAAATCCGCTCAAAACAGTTCGTTTCAAAACTTCTGTTCTCGCAAGTAATCTAAAAGCCCATAATCCATTCTGGGCAACGGCTTGGATAGAATCTCTACTAACACTGTCCCACACACGTCAAAATAAGAAAGGTCTATGGGGAGCATGTGAAAAAGCAACTTATTTGCTCGATACCAAATTGATTAATTATATCTGCAATCCTGTTGCGGTAAGAAAACCTGCAGATTGCATTGCCGATATTTCGGTTCAAATTAGCAACTTTATTGCAGGTCTTTCTTCGCCACGCGCACCCAAAGAACGGAAGGAAGTGCATGGATATGATATTATTGAAACGCTGGCGTTGGATAAATGCTATTCCGAATACCTTTGCAAAACCAAAGGAATGGTTACAGCCAACAAGCTTCGGGTAAAAGAATATATTCTCGATTTAGCAGGGCTAAGTCCGGCTGAAGGTGATAAAAGAGCTTTGCAAATAAAGAATCAGCAAATGGCGTTGGCCAAAATGCAGCGGTGTCCGTTTATTCTAAACGCACAATTTTATTTGGACGAAGAAAATCAACGATTTTATGAGATTACTGATTTTCTTGACGAAAGCTCACTTCGTGCCGAACTTCGCCGCAAAACATTTACACAGGAAGAAAAACTAACGATTATTTTCAACCTGATTGAAGCACTTCGGGTGGCTCACAAAGTGGATGTTTTTCACCGCGATTTGAATCCTGAAAATATCTATCTGACAAGCGGTTGTGCCGCTTTAGCCAATTTCGGAAAGGCATATTTTGCCGATCATAGCGAAATGGGCTACACGGTTGCCCCTTCGCTCAACGAAACCAACGCTACAGCTTATCATGCACCTGAAATGTTGGCAAAAGATGCTTCACGAGCAAGTGATATTTACTCCATGGGAGTACTTATTTATGAGCTTTTTACAGGAAGATTACCATTTGCTTCTCCTTACGATTTGAATAAGTTAGGTGGTAAACTCACACCCGAATTAATGCCTACGGCTGTCAAAATTGGTTTGCCGGCATGGTTGGATGAATTATGCTCACATACCATTCTTTGGGAAGATACCGACCGCTGGGACAATATTGAAGAATTGGATAATTTCATTAAATACCAACTTTCAAATTCGCATGTTTCTACCACTCAACAAACTCCGGCAATAGTTTTTGAAGAATTAAAACCGGGACTTCGTATTGGTGATTTTACACTTTATAGCCAGTTGGGCAAAGGTGGTTTCTCCACTGTGTTCAAGGCAAAACACAATATTCAGAGTAAAGACTATGCTATCAAAATTTTCAATGAGAGCATTAGTGTACAGACCGTTGTAGATGAATACAATGCACTTGCCGGATTGAATAATCCACATATCGTAAAATTCAGCAACAATGGCACGCTGCCAAACGGTCAATTCTACACGTTGATGGAATATCTCGACGGAAATAACATGCAGGAATATACCAAAGGGGATTTAAAATTGCCTTTGCAAATTATTTATCAGCTGGCCAAAGAGATATTAAATGCGTTGGTGTGTTTGCAGAATCAACAACCAACACCAATTTTCCACAGAGATGTCAAACCGCAAAATATAGTTTGGGATAAACAGGATCGATTTGTATTGATTGATTTTAATGTGGCCACTGCCGAAGAAACTGACAAGAATTTTGTTGGCACAAATCCATATTTGGCTCCTGACTTGCAGCAAGGCAATAAAGTAAATTGGGATTGCAGTGCCGATACCTTTGCGTTAGGTATTACACTTTACGAATTAATTTGCCATTCTTATCCCTGGAGCGGTGGAATGAAAATGCCACGCATTGGAATACCTCCCGAACCAATTGAACAATATCAGTCAACAATATCGGATGCCTTTGCTTCATTTATTATGAAGGCTATCAATTGCAATCATGCCGAAAGATTTGATACTGCACAAGCCATGTTAGATGGGCTTTTAGCTGTTGGTGTAGACAAACTTGTAAAAATTGAAACACCAAATTCAGTTGGAGAAATTTTCCTAACAGGAGTTGAAGATAAAACTTTTGTTGACTATTTAAACTCATTGTACAGTCAAAGTCGATACGGTAATGCAGGTACAAGAGCCAGTTTCAAGACAAGTACTTTCGATGAACTTACTTATACCAAAACAAAACTGGATACGGAACTTCTAAAAGCGATTACAGCTGGTTCGTATCGGTTGGTAATAATTACCGGAAATGCCGGTGATGGCAAAACAGCATTCATTAAACAAATTGAAAATGAGGCTGCCGGTGTTGAGCGACTGACAAACCGAAATGGGGCTAAATTTCAAATAAATGGAATCCCATATCAAAGCAATTACGATGGGTCTCAGGACGAAGAAAATCGGGCTAATAATGAAGTGCTTTCAGATTTCTTTCAGCCTTTCGAACATACGAGCGATTTTAGTTCAGTAGGGGAAGGACGTATTATTGCCATAAACGAAGGTCGTTTGGTCGATTTTCTTCAAACCTCGGGAAACTTTAAGAACCTCACCGAAATAATAGATGCGTATTTCTACAACAGTGGTCATACTGAATTACCGAAAGGGTTAATGATTATAAACCTGAATCTACGTTCAGTAACAGCTAAAACCAATGGAAATGAAAGTCTGTTCCGTTCGCAAATAAAGAAACTCACACAACCGGTTCTTTGGAGTAAATGTACTGCTTGTCCTCATGCCGGATACTGTTTTACAAAATATAATGTGGACACGCTTATCGATAGCGCAGCGGGAGATGAAGTAATTAATCGACTCGAATGGCTTATGCGTACCATCAGTTATAAACGAGAATTGCACATTACAATGCGCGATTTACGCTCGTTTATTGCTTATATGATTAGTCGCGATTGTAGCTGTGACGATATACCTGAGTTGTATCAGAAATATAGTGACAACCCAGAGAAATACTGGCAATACTTTTACTTCAATATCACATCCCCCGATGCAGAACCTTCAAACGACAGGTTGATAAGCTTAATGCGCGAAGCGGATCTCTCACAAGTATCCATTCCTTCTATCGACCGTGATTTGTATTTTGGATTGCACGAACCAAAAGATTATCTCGATTTTTCGGATAGACAGGTTGGCTTACTTGATATGTTCAACAGATATAAAATACTGCTTCCTGCTTATGAGATGAAAGATGATAAGTTAGAAAAACTAAAATTACGTCATCGCGTTTTCGTTCGTCATCAGTATTTTGAAGGTAAGTTCGAATTCAAAAAACGCCTACCCTACCAGTCATTGGAAGACTTTCATAATTTACTGACCGATTCGGGCTATAACGAGGAAGCCATGTTATCGGCCAAACAAAGTTTGGCACAGGCTATTTCTATCAGCGAAGGATGTACTGAAATGAGATTATCAAAAAATTACCTATTATTGAGGTCTTCTAGGGTTTCAGATCCAATAAGTCAGAGTTTTCGCCGATTTTCAATCGATGATTTTGAATTATTTGTCAATAAATCTGAACATTTAGTTCAATATATTGAATACGAAAGTGATAGCATTGTTTTTAGGAATAAAAATAAAAACGAGCAATTTATATCCCTTACTGTATCGTTGGACTTATATGAAATGTTGTTTTTTATTAAGCAGGGTTTTAGCCCATCTATCAACGATATGCGCGGACGGTTTATCGAACTTCAAGTTTTTAAAAATCTGCTCGAGAATAAATCGTATGAAGAGGTGTTGATAACAAAAAACAATAAATCGTTTTTTGTTATCTCACTCGAACAGCAAACAAATAAACTTACCATAGCACCCCTAAATTTATAGAATTATGGCAATACGTTTAGATAAAAACGAAGCGGTTTTTCGTAATGAACTCGTTTTAGCCGCCGATGCTAAGTCGGTGAATCTTGATCATACATTGACTAATTTGTTCATGCTTTTGCGTAACAACGGAGCAAGAATAAATATGAGGGTAAAAAAGGAACATACTTTCGCTTCAATGGTCGAATATCTTGAAAATTTGGAGAAACAGGGTACAATTATCGGACTTACCGACCACAAAGAAGCGGCTAAAGATTGGCTTCGTTGCAATTTAGTGAACCTTGTATTTAGAGGCAATATTGTTAAAGAAAAAATATCATCCCTTCGCCCGGTACATCTCGAGAGTTATCGAATTCGTAACATAGCTCAAACCCGTGATTATAATTCGTCGGACCAGATTTTTTTAATGTTGCGGATGAAACCTGAAGTTCTTGAAAGTTTAAAGGAATATCTGTCAAGAGGTTGGGATAATGTAACAAGAAATATCTCTAAGAATCAAAAATTGGATGTTGATAGTGCAGGAATCCTACAATTGATTAAAAATATTCAGATTGACCCAAAATCAACTGCACAAGTAAAAAATGTGCGTCCGTTACTTGAAGATCAAGCAAACCTTTTTTGCGACGATATTCTTCGTCTATTGGTTTATAAAGATGCAATTCCCCGTAATGTATTTATAGAATACTTACGAACGCTGATTGGTTTTCATTTGTCGCTTTATACACAAAAAATCATTCACCTTCTCCCAACGATGGTCAAGGAAGGTAAGCGAAATGTAGAAGATGATTTTTCAGTAATTGTTGATGTTACGGATAATTTCGAAAGCAAAGTGTCACGCTTTGCATGTGAAGATATGGAGAAAACCATTAATGGATTATATGGCTTTTTTAAATCTTCATTTGAAATCAATGCAGTTCAGAAACGTTATGAATCGAGCATGGCAAGTATTGATTCTGTAGATGAACTGCTTGCTATTCTAAAAGACAAACCGACCAACTTTGATGCCTTTTACGAAAATAAGTTCATTGATATTCTTGGCCGCTTTAAGGAAGAAGAGGAGGACGACAAAAAAATACTGTTAGATAGTGTTCAATACGATGAAAGTTTCTTCGATAAATATGTAATGACACTGCTTAAGGCGAAAGGGGCTTATCAATACCGTTATTTTCAGGGATTTATTGATTCTATTTCAATGAAAAATACCGATTACGGTTTTATGGCTGATGGTAGAAGTAGAAAACACACACGAAGAGCCGTTCTTGGTTCTCGTTTGCTAGAAACGCTTGTACAATTACTTGTATTGGAACCCAAAGAGGGAGCTGGATTTACTTCTCATTCATTGTCAATTGATGACTTAATCTCAAAATTACGATCCCGTTATGGAATTGTAATAAACGGACTCAACGAACCAAAATTCTCAAATGCAGATTTAGAAACTCATCTCGCATTTAAGGAAAATGTGGACGCATTTAAAAATAAATTACGCCAAATCGGTTTCTACACCGATTTGAGTGATGCATATATCTTACAGAAAATCAGACCACGCTATAAATTTGAAGCATAATGGAAATATCAGAACTATACTATCAGTTACTTCTTTCTCTTATCCTCGACGAATACAAAGAAGAGTTTATAAATGCAAAGCCTGGTCATTGCATGAAAATTACCGGACTTTCAATGCGGGAGTTACAACCACTTTGTGAGGCTGTGAGGTCATTGCCTGGCGATTTAAATACTTTTATCTTGTCTGATGATATTCAGGGCGAAGAATATATAAGTGCCAATAAGCTAATCGAATACCGCAACAACGACAGTTTTCCTTTGTTGGTTTTAATACCTTCAAATAGCCGTACGTCGACTGAAGATTCTTATGGCAATGCAACATTCAAGAATTTGTCAATTGAACACCTTGATTCCAAGCTGTTTGAAAATCTAAAAGCTGAAATTCCGGTAACTTTAAAACCGGCTATTAATGAAGTGTTTGAATATCTCAAAATCCAAAACATTAGACAAATTCAATACTTACAATATCTTTTGTATATAAAATCTCAGAGATGGGGTGAGACTGCAATGGGCAATGGTTTGGCATTCTTAACCTTAATCCCTGATGCTAAGATTAATGCTGAATTAAAACAGATTAGACAACGCTTACTTTTCAACTTAAAATGTGTGGACATTTTAGGTGACTTTTCTAAGCCTACACCCGATAGAATTGCTGAATTACCAATAGAATTCAATACTTTACAAAATCAGATTAGTGTTTTTTTGCGAACCGAAAATCAACTCAAAAACAAAAATGAAATCTGTCAAATGATTTTACAGAATTATGTGGAGTTGAATTTTAGTGATTGGAAAATTCCCGATTTTGAAACTCCACATGATTTACATGTTTTTGTTGATAAAATAACCTCGAAGGACATAAGAACTTCAGAAGGAGATTATACATTAACCATACCACGTGATAAAACAGCAAAGGTAAAAATCCGTATATCAACAAGACCTGCACCGAAAGATTTTAAAGAATTGAAAAACTTTAGAATAGTTTTGATGGCCATTGATGGGTGGTATCAGGTTAGCGAAGTAAAAAGAACTAAGGTTACTGAAAATGCTAAAATCTATAGAGATATAACTATGGAGTTTTCTGAAGCAATGTTCGAAGAAGGCTCCTATTTTCTTCGTGTTTTTGCTGAAGACGAAAATGGAGGTATCTTAAATACACAAGATGTATTTAATTCACCCGAATGGGAAAGCCGTTGGAAAGCTCAAAGTGAATTAAATCCTGAACTTACCAGAGACCAATTTGAAGTAACAAACCGAATTAAAAGAACAAATGACTCTGAAGATTTTTACCTAAACTTTGGTGAAGCTACTGGTGATGAACTTGAACCGCACCGAAAGGACAAACTGGACAATGTACTTCAAGCTTTTTTCCGTTATCGCATCGAAGATTTACGAAACAATTTTGAATTGACCACCCCGGAACCCATTGATGAAACTGCGGTTTGGTTGAAAGGTACAGATTTAGGTCTTGTTAGTACCTATCATATCAAGTACGCAACCAATCATAATTACCAGATAAATATTTCGAATAAACTTCATAAACTTCAAGCTTGTTTATTAAAACACAATGATGCGATTGGTTCTATTGAAGCTCGTCTAAGTAGTAATCCTACCGAAAGTGATTTCCAATCACTTCGTTTCAATGCTTTTGCTGATAAAGACTTAATACCAGAAAGCTTACTTGTTTTACGAAAAGAATTATTTCAACTTACTGCGCAATCGGCTCCAAATAATACAGGAGTTTTTGAAACGTTTGAAACGTTCAAACATATTGAACTAATACGTCAATATGTATCTGAATACGAAAAGTGGACCAAGTCATTAATGAAAGCAATTGACTCTGACTCACTACAATCAGCTAATTTTCAAAGAACTTTAGTTGATTTACAAAACCTTGAAATGATTTCTGTAAAAACAGAAATGCCTGATGGACAAACAATTTACTTGAAATTAGTATCACCATTACATCCGTTGCGGTTAGCATGGTTTGTGAATCTTTTTGATTTATACAACAAATGGGAAGAAGAAACAAGAATTACTTATCCTCAGTATAAATCGGTGTGGTATAAAAATCTCGAAAATCTTTTTCTGGGCGACCTAATTCCGGAAACTGCATTGCCGGTACTTGCGGATGTAGCCATGTCTGAATACTTTCAGTATGTTGGCGAACTATCCTTTGGTTGGGGGTTATATTCTAAACCAATACTGAAAAACAATGATGCATTTTCTTCTATATCCCGTCAAGTAAAAATATATTTATCGTCCTTGTTGAACATCGCGAATGAATATCGTATCGACACCGATGTGAACCAGGCTCTTGTCAGTCGGCATATTCAGAACTATCTTTCTCAACATCCCTATACAAATAAATTGATAATCAATTTATTTAATGCTGGAGATGCTTATGTTTTTGCCAATGCAATGGTAGATATTGAACGGATGCTTGAGTATAAATCAATAAAATACGAGATTCGCCTGTTTGCCGACGATAGAATTATTGTTCCTGGTGAAGCATTTAGAAATCTTATAAACCCTGAGAGTAATATTTCAGAAGATGCGGAAGCTTTTTCGCAAGCTTCGGGCAATCGGTTGTTTCCTAAATTGCGGTTCTCTATAAATAATATTGCTGATTTCATTCAGAGACCAAATGATTATTTTGCACATCTAAGTTTTCTCATTAGCCCTTTCCCTGTAAAAACTACATTGGTGCGCCCCGACGACAGAAAACAATCATTCTATTTTAATGGACTTATTAATCAGCATGTTATAAGTGTATCGCAAAAGTCGGATGCTATTATCTGGAATAAATACTTCTCCGAAAACCCAGTTGCTAATTGCGTGAATGATTTTTGTAATACAGGAATTTCATTATTTGCCAACATGCAATCATTTGTGGCCAATTCATTGTCAACAAATAGAGAACAATCAGTTCCCGCAACACGCTTGGAACTGAATGAATCTGATAAGGTACTGTTGTCTTTTATTCATGACACATCAGACTGGGTTGTTACATTCGATAAGAATATGGGTCCCGAAGTATATGATCTTCCCGGTGTTGAAGGCGAGATTCCATTTTTGCTCGATTATGTTCCTGGACAAGAAATATCTGGAATTTCATCTTATCTTACAACTCGCCCAACCTCAGAAATAATTGGATTAATTGGGCCACATTTCGAAGAATTTGGTATTGACCTTAGAAACGATGCCGCAAAATTAAAAATCTTGCTCGAAGATATTCGTTCTATAAGCAGCTCACTCATTTTGCAGTTCAACTCAACAAGCAATAAAGCATTCGAAGTGTTGGGAATGGCATTCACAAAAAGAGTGCTGGAAAAGAAAAATATTTTAGAGGATTCCTTCTTAATTCCGGTGGATTTACACAAAGAATTGTTTGAGAAATTACTCAACGAGGATAAAGAACGAGCTGACATTCTATTGGTTAAGATAAATCCTGATAATCAGGAAATCTGTTTTACGGTTATTGAAGTAAAATGCAGAACCAGTCTTTATGAAACAGAGCGATTAGATTTAATATCGAAGATGGAAAACCAGATTGAAAACACAATCGAAGCTTTACGTTTCCATTTTGACAAAGAGTATTCTACCCGTAACGATAGATTGGATCGGGAATTGAAAACACTTCAGCTAAAATCATTGCTTGAATTCTACATAAACCGTGCTGCACGCTACAATCAAATCTCACCAGAGGTACATGAAGTTTACACGCAATTGCTCGACAATTTGAATTATGGGTATTCGCTATCATTCAAACGATTAGGAGTTATATATGATTTCTCAGCGTCACAACGCCACAGAAAAGAAGTATTCGATAACGAAAGTACTTTCTTTACTTTTGGCAAAAATATGATTGCAGAGATTCTGGATCCGGATTCAGATTTGAATACACGACGTTTGGAACATATAGTGGATGATGAGCAATTAGTTTCTTTCTTTGGGCAATCTTCTCTTGAAAATTGTTTGAGAAAATCTCAAACAGGTTCAATTGCATCGGAGCCGATTTCCTATTTTGAAAAGGTAGCTGACAAAATTGAAAAAACTGTAGTTGAAGTTGCTCCGCAAACAATCGAAACACCAGAACCGGTAATCGAAACACCTATTGTTGTCGAACCAATAATTCAAGAAAATATTGAAGTTGTTACGGTTGATGAACATACTAACACAATAGAATCTGAAGCAGAGCCTATCCTAGAAAACATAATTAGTGAAGATGTATTACCTTATGAAGTACCCCCCTACGAAATAATTGTAGGAAAAACTTCAACCACTGAACAGTATGGTATATTGGGTAAAGTCATTGCTAATGGGAAACCAATTGCACTCGATTTAAGCGAGACAAATACAATTAGTTTGTTTGGAGTACAAGGCGGCGGTAAAAGTTATACAATCGGTACTATCACCGAAATGGTTCTTAAGCAATTCAGTCGTATAAACGAATTACCAGCTCCATTGGCCGGAGTAATATTTCATTACAGCGAAAGCATGGATTATGAACCGGAATTTACTTCCATGATTAAACCAAACGATAAAGCCGAAGAAATTCGGAAATTAAGAACGGAGTATAATGCTGATCCAGCAAGTTTGTCAGATGTTATTATCCTAACACCAAAAGCAAAAGTAAATGAAAGACGGGAGCAATTTCCTTCTGTCGAAGTACATCCGATAAGTTTCAATTCAAATGAATTGAGTGTTCAGGATTGGATGTTTTTATTAGGTGCTATTGGCAACGATTCAACCTATATCAGACAATTAAAAGCAATTATGCGCAACATTCGTGATAACATAAGTTTAACCGGATTGCGTAATAGTGTAGCCGATTCATCCTTACTCTCAAATTCGCAAAAAACGCTGGCAGAGCAGCGAATACAATTTGCAGATGAGTATATCGACGATACAACAGCAATAAGAAACCTATTGAAACCAGGCAGATTGATTATTGTGGATTTAAGGGATGAATTTATTGAAAAAGATGAAGCTCTTGGGCTATTTGTTGTAATGCTGAATATTTTTTCAAGTGTAAAAACAGTTGAGTCAGTACCATTCAATAAATTTATTGTTTTTGACGAGGCACACAAATATATGGACAATAAAGATTTGACTAATAGTATTGTAACTTCAATTCGCGAAATGCGACATAAAGGAGTCTCTATAATGATTGCAAGTCAGGATCCATTAAGTTTACCGAACGAAATTATCGAATTAAGTTCAATTGTTTTATTGCACAAGTTCAACAGCCCTCAATGGGTAAAACACATACAGAAATCAATAACACAACTTTCACATTTAACCCCACTGGAATTATCTTCCTTGTCACCGGGTGAAGGTTACCTTTGGGCAACCAAATCTACCGATAAGGGTATTATGAATAGGCCGGTTAAGATTTCCACACGTCCTCGGGTTACTAAACACGGAGGCGAAACCAAAAGTGCAATATAATTATGATAATATATTCTTTTACCGGCAAAGGAAACCGCGAAACCAATGAAGACTATATTAGAAGTGTCCAATTTGAAAATAATACTTCACTTCATATTGTTGCAGATGGAATGGGAGGATACTTGTATGGTGAAATAGCCGCACAAGTTGCCACAGATGCAATAGTTCAATATATATCAGAAAGGCATTCTGAAGGTAATATTTCTGGGACAATTCAAAAGGCAATAGAATATGCAAACGAAGAGATTGCATTTAAACGTAAAGCTTTGCACGCAAAACTAGGAACTACCATTGCTGGTGTTTTTATTAATAAAAGCGCTGCGTATGCATTTTGGTTAGGAGATGTACAAATACAACACTTCAGAGACATTAAACAGATTTTTATTTCCAAGAATCACTCCTTAATAAACGATATGAAAAGTAACGGTGTTGTTTCCAGTAACGATATTGAAAGGTACAAAAATATTGTAACAAAATCATTATCAGGAATACCTCTAGAAGATTCTATTCCAATAGTTGAGATACAACTCCAGAAAGGAGATATTATCTGCATTAGTTCTGATGGGCTTTATAATTTAATAAATCCTGCAACACTAATATATAAATCAGATGTAATAGTTAGTATAGAATTAGATGAGGTGAATATGATAAATCAAGACAACTTTTCAATAATTACATTAAAGTGCTAAACTATAGGTAAGATCTACTAAGATGGTCGGCCATTTTAAGTATTCAGGTGATATAGGGGGCACTATTCTTGAGCAAAAGGGGCCAGTTATAGTTTTTCTCGTTTTCATGGCAAAAGTGGAAACGATTATTTACTGCCGAATGCTTACGATCAGTAACTCTTGCCTAGGAATTTTCTGGAACGAATTGTTCTAAAGAAATAATTTAGAACTGATTTCTATATTCGCCGATCACGTGCTGCATGTCTAACTAATTAATATTATATTAAATATAGAATTATTTCTTTAATAATCCGAGTTGTTTGTGAGCTTTTTTGGTGTAATTCTTAAAGATTGGAATTAGTTTTTGCACAAACTTCCGAATGCTTACGATAATCGGATAAAGTGATTATTTTTTAAAAAGTTCTTCAAAGAAATTGTAGTAATACCTAATATCTTTGACTTAAGTTGTAAACCATTGTCAGAAGTAAGCATAATTGGATTCTCTGCTTTGTACTTCAATGCCACTGACAAAATCATATTATCTGGAGAACGTTTGTCAAAATCATCGGGCAACAGGGATACGTCTGAAAACTCATAAATAATTTCATGTGAATTCTCATTATTCAAGATACGTAGGGCATTCTCTGCATTATGCTTTTCTTGCTCAGTAAGCTTTATTTTCAGTTTATCCAATTCGTCCGTTACCTTAGCTGAAACAATAATTGGGTATTTCTTATCGATTTTGTTTATGATGTCTGGAAAGTTAACGAACACATTGGTATCAATGATATAATAGTTCTTCTTTTCTGGTTGAATTTCTTTTTTAGTACGTTCAAACTTTGATAAATCAATATTTCCGACAATCTTTACCTTGATATTACCAACTTCAACAGATGAAGATTCTTGTAAAGGTTGTGCGGCCTGTATCGGTTCTTCAACAACCATCTGATATGCCGAGACATTATAGTTATTATCAATAATATCACACTGGTTTACAAATTTGATTACTTTTGGCGATATCGAATGGAACTGCTGTAATGGCAAATCCGAGATAATCAACGTAGTGCTACGAGATCGACTTGTTGCCACATTAAATCTTCGTTCCTCCAATGCAAAGCCTGGGTTTCTACCTGGAATATACAGGATAGCGTAGTCTACAGTCATACCCTGTATCCGGTCGATAGTCTCAATAGTAACATCTAACTCAATATCTGAAATAGAAAAACGTTTTTGAAGTTCTTTTACTGTATCACGGAATGGAGTAATTATAGCCAAACTACGTTCAGGATACATTTTCTCCATCGTATCGACAACTAAATGTATCATTCTATCTGCTGTATCAGAATAGAGTCCATTTTTTAAGTCATTTGTACAACAAAAAAGAACACCACCTTCATTTGGAAACATAGAGATGCCAGCTGTCGTGAAGTCCTGATATTCTTTCTTTACAGATATGAATCTGTTACCATAAAAAATTTTCGTCAATGCAGCACTCTTCTCTGTCAGTCGGAATGTAGTTACAATTCTGTATGCTTTGATATCTGATCCTAAAGCGAAGGTCTTGAGTCCCTCAACCTGTGTATTTACATTCCATGAGTTATAAAGAGGGTTGTTTAACTTTACTATAGGAGGTAACTGCATAGGATCACCAACAATAAGGCACTTTTTACCTAATTGTTTGAAAGCTGCAATTGTAGTCAAAAACGCTTGGGATGCCTCTTCTATTACAATGAGATCATAACTTGGTAGTCCATTTAGAGTCATCTTCTTTTCGCTGAATACGCTAGATAGTACGTAATTCGTAGCACACAGTAGTTCACCATCAGGTACAACTAAATCTGATCCAGCATTCTTTACACCCCTGATTTGCTTATGTTCATCAATAGAGAGATTCGTTTTGCTAACCTTTCCAACTGGTAAATATTTCTCCAATGGTTTTTGCTTAATCAACTCAACCAGTCCCTTATTGGCCATTGTCGTTAGACATACACTATGACCGTTTTCCAGGTACGAAGCAACAATTATTGCAATTGTATAACTCTTACCAGTTCCAGGAGGGCCTTGAACGATAACACAATTATGCTCATCCAATGTTTTATGGATAGTATCAGATATGCAAGAGGGATTGTTTTCATCGAAAGCGAGTTCTTCTGGTCGCCAATCCTCGTACTGGAAAAGAGGTTCCATCACTAATTCCTTGTTATCAGAAAACATATCCATGTATCTACTTAAGTTTTTGTAATAATCAACTGGAGGAAATGGATTATAAACAATAACACTTAATGACTTACCTTCTGATGTTGTTTTAACTAATAAATCATACATTTTAGTTCTAATACTAGAACATGCCACATAATCATATCCATCGTCCTTTCCTTGGACATAATACATAGGTACAATGTCTGATTCAAAAGAATGGTAATCTGGATTCTCACAAAACTCTCCCCAGTGGCAAGTCCATTCAGTAGGTCGATCACCTTGATCTTTTCTAGCAGATTTCTTTATTACTGTAAATGATTTTTGTACTTTCAAACGTGGAGCCATACGACGAGGAAACTTAAGGACTACCATTCCTGTTTCCTTTTGGACAGATTCTACATATGCCAATGACAATTCATCAGATTTAAACAATTGGCACATTTGCGATTTATTCACCTTCTGCTGCTCGTCAATTGCTTCTTTGACTTGATCTGCATAAAATGATTTATAATTATTTATTTTCTTGTTTGTTGCCATGTTTAGAATTCATTTAAATCTTCATTGCCGTCTTCTTTCTCTGCCATTGAACCAATATAATGAGCAAAGACTGCATCCATATTAGTCCTTGCTGCAACTCTAATGAGAGTATAAGCCGAACCTTTTTCTCCGCTTAATAAACCTGAGTATAGTTTATTCACTATATCAACTTTATCTTTACCTGTTATCTTAATTACAACATCATCCTTGGCAACCAGTTTTAAAAACTCATCTGCTGAATTAATATAATGGAAGTTCTTACCCCGACCATCAAGGTAAACGCAGATTGCCCATTTATCATCAATCATTTTATTCCATAATGACGGTGAAGCGTACATAACACCTCTAGCAGCACTACAAGCATGAATATATCTTCCACTTTTCAATTCATGAGTTGATACATCATTTGCATTCTTGATAAAAGCCTCCAAATCCTCTAATGGTTCTTCATTCATTTCTCTAGTAAGATTCATATAAAGACGGAGTTGAGCAAGATAGTTTGTATCTGCGATTTGTTCTGGAGATATACCATACTGAGCGAGGACGTTAATTTCATCTTCCGTTGCAGGTAATGACTCTAATTCCAACGGAGATCCGATAGAACGCAAACGATTCAATTCCTCTTTTGTAAATGGTTTCGGAGCCTTTCTTGTTCGGGGTGATCTCGAAGTACTTCCTAAAGGTTCGTAATCAGAATTTTTATCAACAGAACCTATGCATTCATCATCATCCGATGTGTCGTAATTATAATCATCTGAAAGTGTCTCTCTTGTTTTTTTTGAATTATAATCATTTCCTGCACCAACGTTATTAATATTTCTATCGGCTTCATAATTAGTATCCTCCTCAGATGTTGAAGAACTTGGTGTAATTGTATCTCTTTTTTTTGCGGGAACCGGATATACAGGTGTAACATCAAGTACAGCCGAGTCTTCGTCTGTATTGTCCTCATCCTCAAAATAGTCTTCGGATTCGTTTTTGTTAGAATTACCAGTAAATGTTGTACGATAGGGTATCTCTTCATCATTATAGCTCTCTGCTTCTTTACCAAATAGTTCTCGTTTAATTCCAGGACAAAGTTTTTCCAGTTCATTTTTAAAATCATCATCCAACATGAGAGTATTCTGTTCTTTGATAATTTGGAGTGCATTTTCTCTGCTATCCATAATATCTTCAACCAATTCCTGTGCGACATCATCTTCGCTAATATTAAGAAACTTCATATATTCACTAACAAACAAGGTATAAACCCGTTTACTATCAAGTGATTTTACGAAGTAAAAGTCATTGGAGTCATATTGATGATAGAACTTTCTTAGGGATTGGTTTATGGAATTGTCTTCATTATAGGTTATCAAAATTGAATTACAGTTATGAAGAGTCAATACTGATAGTCTTTCACAATAGCCCTCATATAGCGATTTCCAATTTTCATTATCAGACATGCCTCCAATTACCAAAGCAAATAATTTAAGATCTATATCCCTTTCAGTATATAGTGACTCATCAATAGGCTCCATTTTTAGATTAAGAGCAGTTATTGTTTTTATACCCAAAATATCGCATGACTTTTTAAATAAATCCCCTGCTGGGAAATAGAGTTTGTTTACAATTCTTGGATTAGCACTAAAATACTGTTCCAAAGTCTTATCATAATAGTCAAGGGCATATATATCTTTGATATGAACTTTCTCGTTCATATTGTTATACCACAGAGCATGCTCGTCTTCACGATATTTAATGATCTTAGCATCAAAAGATTCATCATAACTTTCAATCATCCACTTAAGCAATTGCGCTCTTTTCTCTTGACCAGGGATAGAAATCAATGCATAGAGAGCATCGTGGAAGTCGAGCGAATCCTTAAATGGTAAATCCCCAAACAATGATGATTTGTCTGAGGTTTTTATCTCTGGAAGATCTTTTAATGGAATCTTATTCTCCCAATCTTCAATTGCTTTTACATGTCTTGATACTTCATCTCCGAAATATAGCTCATTCGGTTTCTTCATATGATCCTTTGTTGGAATACATGCAAGATCATCAAACAACTTATCCGAAATAAATTGTTTAATCCTTTGAATGCGTTGAATAGAAGTGTCTTTTTTTGTAAGATACTTATTCCAAAAGTAAATTGAGCACACCCTGTCGGTTAGAAGGCTTATATCATCTTTATGAAAATCAGAGTGAACATTAATTTCCCTAAAAAGTCTTACGGGATATTCAGTACATTCTTTATTATATGAATCACTAACATAGTCAAGCGAGTTAACACCGCATTCCTCAAAATCAAAGAAAGGATTGTAGGCAGATCCCATTGTCAAAGTCGATGCTTTACAGAAGTCGTTATTTCTGTTGAGTAAGTATATTTCCTCTATTCGTTCAATGTCCTTAAGAATATCTCTCTCTGTATTTCTAATAATTGAGAGGTCATTAATTAATCTATAATGAATACCCCTTATTGATTCGACGCCCTTAGATTGCATTGTTAAATAACAATCCAACTTTCGTTGTTGCCATTCACTCAGAGTAGAAACACAATCACCATCGATTTCATCAATAAGATCCTTTATCAATCTTCGCTCTTCGGATGAATTATAAGAAATCTGGTTTGGAAGTTCAATATATGAAAAAGGTTCTTCTTTTTCGCAATCTATATATATGGTATCAATTATTCTGTAGAATTCGCCATCATGAGCTTTAACACTTAAGTTTTTGAGTTTGGAAACCAATTCATTTTCATAAAAGCTTTCAAGTTTTTCTCTGTTTTCAGCTAAAAGCCTTGGGAGCTTTTCGTATTCAATTTCAGACAAACGAGGTATTACTGTCTCAACAAGAATATCTACAATTTCATGCTTTATTCCAATTTTCTCCCAAAATGTTTTCCATTCTATAATGCTATCATCTTCATTTATATATATAGGACTTATAAATAAAGCATCTTCATTGAATATCTTAACTAAATGTTCTATATCAGCACCATCCATGTAATCATCAGAAAAATACACAGGCTCATCGGAGCTATCAATACAATCATCTTTAAGTAAAATTGGCAGACTTGTTGCTTCTTCAATAAATTTGTCAGCGACGTTGTCCTTCAGCCAACGCCAAAACTCAATGTTTAATTTTTCATTTTGAATAGTATCACTGAAAGTTTCAGTATTGTTTTTCAACCAAGTAAAGAAATGGCTGACTGTAAACTTGGTATTGCCAAGTCGTGTTTCCCAGTATTCAACATTTTTTTCAGTTTTATAATCAGGGTCAATTATATCCAAATCCGAGAACTCAACAAGACCTTTATCAAATAATTCTTTGGCTTTTGAACTTAGCGTTTTATGACCTCCAGCTGTATCAGCGGCAACATCTTGTCCGTACAAAAACACTTTCGAATTAAGCATTTTACTCTGTTGATCTGGAGTTAAAACATTCAAATGATCAATTATAAAATTATGAAATGCAATACTTTTATCTTTTACATCGATATTTTCGTTTATGGAACTTAGTTCTGCAACAATAACATCGTCAAAGAAATCACCAAATTTATAGTTCTTTACACCAATAGCAATTAGCGCTTTTGACTTTCCATAATGAGAATTACATATTGTAACAAGATCTTTTGGGAACCAATCATTTTCTACGATAGAAACTAGTTCATCGTCATATATATATAGGTTTTCAGTATTTGCATCAATATCAGATATATCTTTATCAACCAAAATAATCCCTACAAAAGCATCGGTATCCTTTTCTTCTTCAAATATCAATTTATAGTTATCGTCCAGATATTTGATAAAATCTATATTCTTATGACCATCACTGTCGTTTGAACCGTTGGTGTTGGAAATAATGTTCTTTAAATTTTTTTTGACAACATCCTTATAGAAATTCTTCTCTTCAAGTTCTGGTATCCAGAACTTTTGTGAAAGGAATTTCTTATAATCAGAATGGTCTTTTTGATCAGTGTAATATTCTTTGTCTAATACATACATCCAATCATAATCAATCCACTCTTTTGCTGAATAGTCGTCATAAATGCTTGAAGAAAAGAAGGCATGATCTTCTGAGAGGCACCAGCTTGTATCGCCGTTTCCATCAAAAACTTTCAAAGTGTAATTTCGAAGATCCCCGCTATTGAACAAATCTTTGTGAATGTAGCAATAGCCAATAAAACTCTTACTGATATCAAAGTCTTCGCCAAAAGCATTTACAATGTCATCATGATAATCCTCATTAAGAATGATGTTTTTTATAATAACCTCATCGGTAAAGTCTTTTACATTAAGATTATTTCGGAAGTATTCCAAGACAATCTTTTCATAATCAGAAGAAACAAACTCTATGCTAACATTACTGAGCCAATCGTAACTAGCAACCTCATGTCCATGCTTTGAACTGAAAAAAATAATAGAATCTTCAAATCCATCTATAGGATCATTATTATCATTAAAGAATGGCAAATATTTTATGTCGTCAGTGATTTTTATTTCATTCTTTGCTAAGAATCTATAGAAGCAAAGAGAAGTTTCTTTTGTATGTAGCTTTTGTGAAGTAGAATTAAACTCATTTACAGATAGGAGTTTATCCTTGACAAAATCTTCGGGAATGAATTCAGAAAACTCGGTTTCAACTACGTTGTTCCAATCTTTATTTCCTTTAAAGAATTCTCTTGTAGAGATTGATAAATGAGGTATATGTTCATCAAATGCCTTTAAATCAATAAGATGTTCATCAACATCATAATACAAATCATTTGCATTTCTCAAGCTACTAGTACCTTGTTGAATGAAAATATCTTCGTCAATGAAATCTTCAAGTTTCTCCTTCTTCAATAGAAATTCAAGAAAAAGATTGTTATTGTTTTGAATACTTAACCACTCTTTAAAATCAGGACCAGAACAAAGTTCCTTCAAATCTTCAAAATCCCAAATGTTGTTATCACTATTCAATTCCTTTAAATACCTTCTTAGAAAAGCATTAAATTCTCTGTCGTTACGGAGAACTTTCACAGGAAGTGCCCCCTGATAACCTGTAATCTTGAAGAAATCTTTGTCATCCATTATTCCTGATGTCATAAGACCAGTTTCATCAAGAATGATATTCTTGACAAGTTCGTATCTATTGGAATCAACAGGAATCAGTTCATCGGCCTCAACTCTAGCATCAAAACCAGACTTAAATCTTACAATCAAGTCTTTATATTTTTTGTGTTGACTGATGTTGGTTTCAAAAACTGGTATGAGACTAAAAATTGAGTTTACTTTATATTTTCTCAACTCACACAAATCCTTTAACCAATCAAAGAGCTTACAACCAGCTATTTCTGCAATTTCTTCGTTGATATTTACTTGATCAGAGAAGTCAGTTTCGATATCATCACGAGGACCTGAAGGAATCATGTCGGTGTTCATTAAAAACTTGAAACCCCATGATGCTTTTGTGGGTAAATAGCAATATAACTGAGCATCTTCTACCTCTTTTAGCATTGAGCCATCAATCTCACAAGCAAAGGAAACCCTTGTTTTAGTGAAATCATAGTATTTGATAGGAATTTTTAGTACACCTGAATCCTCTTGGTCTGAAATATCTGAATTAATTGATTCAGTAATCTCCAATGCTACGTCATCTTCATAATTATTTAATTGCCAATGCTCGTTATCACAAATGCATAGTATATCAGGATCTGCCTTTCCATTATAATAGACTTTTACTGAAGACAAATTAGGGATAAATAAGATAGCTCGCTCGTTCCTGAAAACCTCTTGAAACATCTTCACGTAATTTTGTCCTGTTTCTCTTAGTATTTTTATGTTTGTAGGACGTAACGAAAATTTTACTCTAAACTTCTTATCCGCATTTGTAAACACATAGCGTTCACTTGGTGTTAAAAATTTATACTCTGTCCAAATTGGAAGAATCTGCCAAGGTGTATCTACTATATCACGAGTTTCTTCCCTATCGAAACGTAACGAAAAGTCTCCTGTTTGGAGATATACATAGTTATTGTCAAGAAATACTGTCTTGAACCCAATACCTTTATATCCAATAGTCTCTTTATTATCCGTTTTTTCTTTATCGTTGATACTGCATATTGCAGCAATATTTCGTTCGTTAAATTCGGCACCAGAATGGAGGAATAATAATGAATCACGAGTTATGTGAAATTCCACATCCACCATCTCCTTAAATCCTTTGACATTATTGGGATAGTCATTGGCATTCTGAAGAAGTTCGTATATAAATATTTCTTTTCCACTGGCAGTTAACTGATTTTTGAGCGTATCCAACATTTTGACAATCTTCTGACCTGCATCAGCTGAATAATCCATAATGCTATTATGTAGCTTATTAACGATGTCATATGCTGAAACTTCCTTATATGGCTTCGTTTCGTCAACTTTAAACAAGTAGACATACTCCTCCTTCCTTACGCCGTTTAATAACCATGAAAATTCATAGTATCTACCATCTATTGGTTTTTTGTCTTTAGGGTGATATATTATAGGCAGCTGCTCTTTACCATTTTGAAGAATAAGTTTAGAGAAATCAGATCTTCTAATATCCCGGACACTAAAACTGCCATCTTTGTTTTTGGTAAATTGGCCAATGAAAAGGTTATTTCTTAATTTCAGATTACGTCTAAATAAAGACTCTTCACCACTATCAAATGATTTGACTTCTTTAATTACAGTATTTAAAATTCTGGCAATCTGTAATCTATATGAGTGTTTCTCACTGCGAAGGTGTTTAAGATTTACATAACAAACGAACTCACAAAAGCCAATATTTACAAAAGAACAATATCTAATTGGAACATATAGAGATGGAGGACAAAGATGGTTCTGCTCACCATCCATTAAGATATTAGTAACCTTGCCACAATAAGACTTCCTCTGTTCTTCGGGGATCTCAATGTCAAAAACACCAGTAAACTTCACATCGCGGAAGAACTCATTAATTTCGTCATTAGTAGCCTTTAGTAAATCGTATTTGGACGAATATTTTCCCATAATTAAAGCTTATTTTATATATTATAGATTATTTAATAGAGATAATATCGAATGTTTAGTTTGTAATTTTTGCTATTATACTTTATAAAAGTATCTGCTTTCTTTTTGATTCAAATAGCATTTTATGTTTGCCACAATCTTTATAGTAAATTTGGTTATTAGTTGGTTTCATAACTATTATTTTTTTTGTTAAAAATTTTGGGGAAATTGAGGAAACAGGATATTTTGAGTATCATCTTATTCCTCTTTTTCCTTATAATCCCCACTTGTGGGGAATGGGGAAAAAGAATTAAATTTCATCTGGGATATCCTTTTTCGTTAATTATAAAATCAACGAAATGTCGTCCGAATTCTGATTCTGTCATGTTTGGTTATTTCAATATTAATTTTTTATTCGTTCATAGTTTGCAGTTTCGTCCGAGCCTTGCCGCTAACGTTGATGGTATGGTGTCGTGCGGGATTACGAAGCGTTTATCTATCATGTTACAGAAACCTTTTTTACGAGCTACGAACCTTCGAAAACCTCTGAAACCCGCATGCACTATACCATGTGTTGGGCACTGTTGTTAATATAATTCAATATCCTCTGACATATTTATTAAAGATTTTCCAATCTGGTCAAACAACTCCTCAATAGGTAAATTTGAAACAGACATTATCAATTCCTCTAATTCCGATATCCAAAGAATCCCTTGTCTTGGGTTGTAAAATTCAACATTCTTTATTTTTTTGGGATGGTTTGACAACCAATTTAATGCGCAATAAGTTATTATTTGTTTTATATCGGATGATAAAATACCTCTTTCACCTGCTTTAATTTCAACAAGTGTTTCATTATAAAAAATATCACCTTGACAACTTTCCATAATTCCACAACCCGAAAATTGCGGATAAAATTCAGTTGACTTGCCTTTATAACGCCTTACCAGTCTTTCGCACTGACTTTGAATAATTTTCTTATATTCTTCTGATAAACAGTAAGACTCAATGTTATTGCGAGGATAGTTTACTGCTATTTTTTTTGCTTCAACAAAAGCATTCTCAATATCACTATCGTTTTTTTCAATTACATTCTTAAACAATGTAAAAGCAATTATATTATTTATAGAACGATGAATAGTATCATCACCCATTTCTATTGGATATTCCAATCGCTCAACAAGTCCTTTATTTAATGAACTGACATAATCGCTTATCCATGGAGCATGTTCAGTCCAAAATGATGTATAACCTCGGGAAAAACTAACTTCTGAAATCATAATGGTAGTATCCATGAATTTTGAGACGGTTGTTTTGAAGCTATCCAATCTCTTAATATTATTTCTAAATCTAAAAATTGTTCTTTTGTATTTTCTCTCCAATGCTTTCCTTCATCGCCAAGAAAGTATGATGAAGCAATAAATGCTCTACGTTCCCATTTTGATAATGTTGAAAAGTTTGCTTTTATATCTGACAACCAATAGTGATTATTCAAATTTGTCATGGAATACAGACAATTTGATTTAACTAAAGCTGATGGCCGAGAGTTTAATTTGTCTATTGCTTGTATTGTGTTTTCTGAATTTACTAAAGAAAGAATTCGTGCAACATATGAGGCATTATTATCAGTATGAATTAAATAAGAATCATTTTCGACTAAATTACAAAGAGTATTTATAAAAATACCTATTGCATTCTCGTCACAATCAAGTAGCTTTTTATTAGCCAATTGCATAACAGAAGGGAAAATTGGATAAAGCATTTCAAGATTTGAACTTATAACATTAAAAGCCAAACTAAGAGATGGATTATCTAAGTGTGAAACTGCACTTAATAGTTGTTTGCCAAATGCTTGATGTATTTTACTTTTCTTGACTTCTGATTTAATTAATGAAACAATATCAAAATGTGCTAATCTTTCTTTAAGTTCATTATAATCTTGCTCAGCTGTTGATGAGTATGGGTCATAATGAATATGTAGTCTTAGAAATGAGGCTCTTTCTTTGTTGGCTTCTCCCTCTTCACCCTCTATTAAAGCTTTTGCATGAGACATGAATTCAGAAGTTGATTGAACCTGTGTCTTATTTTTTTGTAAGGCTAAACCTTCATTCTTTAAAAGGAACTCAGCACACCAGTTTAGTTTTCGAAAAGCATCTTCTTTTGAATCCGCAAATACAATATAATCATCGACAAACCTACAAAACTGAATTCTTTTACTTTTCATTACTTGGTCCATAGAATTAAGCAATACTTCGGCTAAAATCCGAGATGCATTACCACCAATTGGTAAGCCATAAGAGACATTAACTGAGATATCTTGAAGAATTTTCATAATTCTTTTTATAATATCCTTATCTGCATTTGTCCTTTGCAATGCATTTTCCAGGCGATGATGATAAACCCGATTATAAAAATCAGAAATATCAAACCTTACAACAAAATTATATTTATCAGCCACCTCAATCGCAGTATCGTAAAATTTACGCCAATTAAAATCCATATTAAAGATTTTACCTGTCTCTTCATCTAATTTTACACGATATGAGAATACAGATTTTTTTTCTGATTGAATTCGTGATGCCTCAATTTTATCCGAAATTTTAAGTACCTCACTTAGAAGATAGGCATTCCAAAGTGGGTCAATTAAAGTTGCCCACCTGAATCCTGTATAGCCCACAGGAATGCAAGTCTTGATTGTATCAACTGGGTATTTTGACAACCATGTATCAAAATTTTTATCAATATCTTCAAGTAAGCCTTTTGCTTTATCAGGCATATCAAAAAACAGAGCATTTTCAATTGGATAAGGGAAAATATCCGTATCTCCATGTGTTGAAATGTTCTTAATTGCTAAGTTGTAAAAATCCATATATTATTGTTTTCATGCATATGTTTCGCTTAGGTACGGTCTTCCTTCAATAATGCCCAACGGTTTCGGGCTTTGCGTTGGTGGGCTTTTAAGGCCGTTAACTATCTGCCAGCACCAATGTTTTTTAATTGCTAAAATGTTTTTATTCGCACTGTCCGCCTACTAACGCAAAACCCATTTTATTAGCAGTTTATATTTTCGATGTTAAGTAGTTAATAAATGCAGAACAAGCAACTAACATAAATCTTGCTTCTTCAAGGTCAACGTTGCTGTCACCCTCTAATAAGCATGTCTAATGCCTCCTTCGTCAGAAGTGTAGCCATACAAAGCACTAAAAGCATTTTTCAAACTTCCTGGTATTATATGTCTCTTTTCTATCTCCTTTAAAGCCTGTCCAAGAGTTGTCGAGGAGTTATTAATTATTATTTTATATATAGACTCTACAGCTGAAATGGATTCTTTAATTGAATTTCTATAGTCTGGATTCATTCTGTCAGAAAGCAAGTTTAGTGCAGTGGATAGATGTGTCTTTACAGGTTTAAACTTGTCCGATTGATTTAATGCATTTTCAATCTCTATTATTTCTTCTTTGGAATTAACTTCAACAATCACTCCGTCAACAAAACGATACGCTGAAAATTCTCTTTTGAAAAAATTGTTGCAAATATCTTGTAACCGCTTGTCTTCGTCCTCAAAGCAAAACTCAACAAGGTTTAGCCTGTCATACCAGTCAGCTTTATAAAACCACTCTCGTAAAATTGATTTTGCTTCATAGCCATCAACTTGAGAATAGTTTCGAGGCATGTTGTCAATAGGTCTTTTAAAAAAATGAATCCAAAGATTTCTATAAAAAGTTGTTAAGTCTGAGTGCTTCTCACCGAACCGTGCATCACTAGATTTTGAATCTAAAATTAAGTCATGGATGAGAGTCCATAATGCATTATCCATTTCAGGCGAAAGTCCCTCTCTTAAAAGGTTGGTTTTGACTTTTGTCTTTCCTATTCTATCTGAGAATCTTAGTTTCATGTCGTTTTAAATTGCGGGTAACGTAAAAGTGTTTTATACATCGTTACCCTACAAATATAATAAAAGTGTATCAATCAACACTTGATAATCAGTTATTTTTAAAGAGATAAGGTAATGATGTATAAAACATTGTTGGACTAAGCCGCCTTTCTATGGGTATTCTTTCAGGAATGTTTCTTCCAAAGCTGCAAATTTTTCTTTTGGGCATTGGCTTTTCATACAATTCGTCCTTCAATTGGTTCTTTTTCCTAATAATGCGCTTCGTTTCGGGCATAGTATACCCATTGAGGTTTTGCAGGACCACATAAGTATGTATAAACAGGTCAAAGAACTGGTAAAGTATATTTTTATCCAGGTTTAAGACAAAAGACAGGATTCAACATCGGTTTCAACCTGCCTGATTTGCACTTTGGGCAACACAAGGGATCTTTGCCTGTAATGTTTCTCCACACTTCCAAAGCATTCAGCCCTTGCAATACCGGAAGGAAAGTAGTCTTTCCAATAAGGTCAAAACAGAGTGACAGCTTTGATTTCATATTGCACATTGCCAAGAACCCGAAGTATCTAACTTTGTAGAACCCGTATGGCAAAATATGCTGTAGAAAGCGCCTGATAAATTCTTCTGCATCAAGAGTTATCCGTTTTCTCACTCCTGCCGCTTTGTAGTCTTTGTAGGAAAATGTAACCTTTCCGTTCTTGTGTTCAATTATCCTATTGTTAGAGATGGCCACACGGTGAGTGTAATTTCCGAGATAATCTACAAGGTTATCAAAGTTCGAAAAAGGTTTTTCACAGTAAACAACCCATTTTGTTTTATAGCATCGATCTTTGACTCGTTTAAAACTATCAATCTCTTCAGGAAGCTTGATATCTCCAGCATTAATTGCGACTTCCAGCAATCTGCACAGTATGCCTCGAAACACTGAACTGAGGGCCTTGACTGGTATAAAGAACTTTTTTCCTGAAACAAACCACTCCATCATATCCTCAGAGAGACCACCAGCCGGAACAATCATATGAATGTGGGGATGATATACCAATGTTTGACCCCAGGTATGAAGAATTGCTACTGCTCCGGCCTGAGCTCCAAGAAAACCGGGATTTGCAGCACATTGCATCAATGCCTTTCCCGCGGCTTTAAATAGAAGCCCGTATGCAATATTTTGGTTGATGTAAAACAACCGGTGAAGACAGGGTGGGATTGTAAAAACTACATGAAAGTGTCTAACTGGAGGGAGGTTGGAGGCAAGCTTGTCCACCCACTGGGCTTTCTTGACAAACTGGCACTTGGGACAGTGCCTGTTACGACAAGAGTTGTATGATTGTCTTGTGTAGCCACAATAATCACAATGGTCTATGTGACCACCAAGAGTGGAAGTCCTGCAATTTATTATGGAGTTGAATGCTTTGATTTGTTCCGAACACAAACTATGACTACTGAGAAACTCTTCTGCATAGCTGCTGAATATATCAGCTAGCTCAATGCTTTGCCTTTGGTTTTCCATAACTTTCTTGATTTATACTTCAAGAGAATCCAAGGGAGAGCTAATCCTAACCTGTCCTTCGTTCGCTAGATGAAGGTAGACCGATGTCGTGGTCAGGGATGTATGTCCAAGAAACTGCTGGATAAGCTTAATATTAACTCCGTTCTCCAGAAGATGAGTTGCAAAGCTGTGTCTCAATGTATGAAACGAAACATTCTTACCAATGCGGGCTTTTGATGCACTTTTCTTTATGATATTTTCAAGAGTAGTGTCTGATAAATGAATCCCTTTCTTTCCTTGAGATTCAAAAAGAAAAACGGAGGGCCGTTCATATTTAAAATAAAGCCTTAGTAAATCCAGTGTCTTAGACGAAAGAATTGTATACCTGTCCTTCTTCCCTTTCCCCTGAACTACGTGAACCTGCATACGCGTGGAATCTATTGCTTGGGGTTTGATCATTTGAAGCTCTTGTCTCCTCAGACCTGAAGAATAAGTCAGCATAAGGATGGCTCTGTGCTTTATGTTGCTGGTGGCATTTATTATCCTTTCTACTTCTTGTTGAGATAATACAACCGGCAGCTTCTTCTCCCGTCTTGGACGTTTTATCTTAAGCTGTTCCCATTCACGGTGTAGGACATCAACCTGTAGTATCTTGAAAGCACTGATATACTGATTGACCATTGTAGTAGAAATCTCATCTACCGTTATTCGATGATGCAGATAATCCTTGAACTGCTGAGTGGTAATCTTGTCTAGTGGTTGATCGCAAAAATTTTCTATCTTTGACAATAGCCCACTATAAGATAGAATGGATCTTGGGCTGTAATTGCGGTACTGCATCTCATGGATGAGCCCCTCAATAAACTGAGAATTAATGTTTTTCATGATGGTATGTTTTGAAGTTTGCACCTCTAATTTACCATCAAATTACCGCCTCCGAAAGGGGGCGGTTTAGTTCAACTTGTTTATAAATGCAACAAAGTCCATTCAAGGTCACTTATTTGAGAGCCTTGAACCACCTTTATGGTGTCATCTTTTTTTGATTGAATTGGGTTGTAAATCGAACTCATCTGCAAATTTCTTTTGTGGTTTGAGGCCTGGGGTGCTTTGTGGGTATGGGTTTCCTTTGTTTTCTGCATTTGCGACCAGGAAACTCTGTATTAGATTTCAATCTTACCCACGCCTCTAATTGATGAGTTGCATAGCTGTGTCGCAAACAATGCAGGGTAAAGTTATACTTTATATCTTTATCTGCCAAATGTTTGGAGAGATTATTGGAAAAAAGTTGCCAATCTAACCCTGGCTATAAATCTTTCACGCAACGAACACTTACCCCTGCATTTTTTTCAAAATATTGACCGTACCCGACTCTTAAATTATTGGGATCGGAGTACAAGTATGTATAGAATGGATATGTATTGTTAAAAACAGAGTTAGTCCACCAGTAAGCACCACTTCCTAACGAATAGTAGAATAATCCGTCATCTCCTCTCCAGCTAATGCCTAACGCGCCAAAACCGCTACTATTGGTTCCTTTATTGTGGTTCCAGTATGTCAATCCGGAGACTCTTATCTTTGAAGAGGCAACATTATCTCCACCCAAATAATTAATTAACACCAGCCACTCTTCCCGGGTGGGCACGTGCCATCCTGCAGGGCAAATGGCTCTGTTGTCAGTAACAGCATAGTAATTATATAAATAGCCATAGATAATCCCGGTAGATTCACTGTTAAGGAAGTTGCAATAGGCCCCTTGAGTAGCTAAACTCCATTGTGTATTATCAGTGATGTTTGGCAAAATATCTCCATTCAAATATTTACGGGAGCGCAGGTTTTTTGCCATCCATATTTGACTACCAATCCTTACAGAGTTATACAAATTCCCATCTGCATCAGTAACATTAGGGCCGGGTACATTTAAATATAAAACAACACTATTCTCGCTTCCATAGCTTGTCCCAATGGCATTGGTCGCATATGCCCTAACATAGTAGGTAGTGTTTGTGGTTAAACCTGTCATTGAACTTGTAAAACTGCCTGTACCCGTTCCATTGAGTGTTCTATTATTAAGTATGGTAGGGGATTGGTTTGTGCTCCAACAGATGCCTCTTGCTGTAACCGGAGAGCCCCCGTCACTCACAATATTACCTCCACCTGTAGCTGTTGTCTCTGTAGTTGGGTTTACCGCCAATGTATTCACGGTTGGCGGGGTTGCTAGGGCGATGGCGCTTTTTTGATCTCCATAAGCCGTTCCCATACTATTGGTAGCGTAGGCCCTTAAATAATAAGTTGTTCCCGGAGATAGCCCTGTAACACTGCTTACATAGCTACTGGAGCCCGTTCCGTCTTTGGTTTTACTATTGCTTGTGGTTGGATTCTGTGTCGTGCTCCAACACACCCCTCTTACCGTGACAGCTGAACCTCCGTCGTATGTGATTGCACCACCACAGGTGAGAGAAGATTCGGTTATATTGGTTGCAGCTGTGGTGGTAACTGTGGGTAAAACAGCAAGGGTAGTTCCAATTATCTGATTACCATAAGATGTCCCTACACTGTTAATCGCATAAGCTCTTACATAGTAGGTTGTTCCCGGGTTTAACCCTGTCATTGAACTCACATAACTACCGGTACCGCTTCCATCTGTCGTTTTTGCATTTAGCACAAGTATCTCCGGATTGCTTGCAGATGATGCAGCGCTTAATATTGTCGGGTTTTGATTGACATCCCAGCAGACCCCCCTGGAAGTTATTGGCGCACCTCCGTCATTTGTAATATATCCCCCGCCGGTTGCTGTTGTTGCGGTTATTGCAGATAGTGGGGTGGTGGTTATTGCCGGCAAGATCGCAGGTGTTGATATTGAGACCTGGTTGCCATAGCCGGTGCCGATACTGTTAACGGCATATGAGCGAATATAGTAGGTGCTGCCCGGCAGTAGCCCTGTAATTGTTGTAGAGAAGAGCCCCTCCCCAAGGCCAATAGATACCTTTAGGTTGATAGTGGTCGGCTCCGGGTTTGTGTTCCAGCACACCCCCCTCATTGTAACTGCAGATCCGCCATCATCCTCAATGCTACCGGTAACAGTTGCAGATACCGCTGTGACATTAGTAACCGTAGTCGTTAATGTAGGAATAACCTTAGGAGCCTCTTTTTTGCATCCCAGGTTTAATAATACCAGCGAACACACCAAAGCAAAACTTAAAAAATTTAGGTAGTATTTCATAATAAGAGATTTAGAATACTACAAAATTATAGCCCACCTTTGACAACTTATGTCAAAGACAAAACATTCATTCCTGAAATCAAATATTTAATGCAACTTTTTGATATGGTAAAACACCACAATCGAACCGATACGAAAAACCTACTAAAATCACACAAATTGGGCGTAGCGGTTGTTACCTGCTAGCGTTTTTGGGTTTTTATCTGTAAATTTCCTAAATCTGATTTAATTCAAATGCGTATTCATAACTGATTACACTCTTATTTTTTTTGTTTTTCTTCCACGCCTCCTCAAGATGACTTGACTCAATAATATCATTCGTGCTAGTTGTTTTGAATACGGTTGCCACTTTTTCTAATGTTTCTAATTCATTAACGGAAAATAATTCAGCTTTAAATGGTCTCTCTTTTCTTGCTTTGAATTGTTCACCGGTATAGCCGTTTGAAAATTCAGTTGTGTGAATATCTATTTCGTCTTTATTGGCTAAATACTCAAATATGCTTTGAAAATTATTTGGAACAGGACCCATATCTATGGCTTTGTAACGCATTCCGCTTATGGAAAAACAACTTTGTTTGAACATAAAAAAATCGGCATAGAATAACAACTTATTCATTTTGGTTTTGAATGGTTCAATTTTATCTGAAAAATAAACTACCATTTCAGTAAATTTTTCAAAGTTGGGATTTCTGTATCCTGAATAAACATCTGCTAAATGATTACCCAATAAATACTCTATGAAATTCAAATTGAAAATATTTCGTTTTCTCTCTTCTACCAACAATTGTGCTTTCTGAATGTATTTTTGTTTAATTTTTTCATCCAATGTTCCGCACAATTCCACCATATCAATATAATACTTCGGGTCATCTACCATTTGTATTAATTTAGCATTTGCAATGCTGGGCATTTCTCCCGCTTCATATTGTCGATAACTGTTTACCCCAAAACCCAAAATTTCCGACATTTTGGCTGCCGATAAACTGTACCTTTCTCTAATTCTAATAATTTCTTCCGGAAATGGAATATTGAATTTGTCACGGTATTGATTATATACCTGATTCATATTCAATTCATCTAATGTTGTGGTAGTAAAATGTTCTCCGCTATCCTCGCATTTGTAATAATGAAAAACAATTTCAAATGTTTCCTTTCTGAAATCCATTGACCTGCGCTCTTTCGTCAATTTCATTTCTTTACCAGTGATTGGACTTTTCATATTAGTTTTTCTTCAAGTGGACCTTCGCTGTAATCTTTGATTTCGAGTGCTTCCAGAATGGCTTTTCGCTCTATAGGGCGAAGCTCCAAATCGACCAGTGCTTGAACATTTTTACCTCTTTCGTCACGAAAGAGCACATCCCAAAACTTCATTTTCTCCTTGAAATCTTTTAAAAATGTTTCAACTTCCGTTTGAGTACTCATACGTTTATTGATTTATTATTGCAAAGGTATAATTATATATTCAAAAACAACTGTAAAGTTGTAATAATTATAAATATATTTATTAATGCAACCTTAAAGTGAAGAGCGGAACCTTGGTAAGGGTTGTGGAGCTTGCAGGCAATTTAGCCTCATCATATTTCAATTATTTCTCTAGGAAGAGGATGTGGCCTGGGGTGTTTGCCGTAAAAGAAATCATCCATCCTTACAGCAAGCATTCGAAAGAGGTGGGATTGTTTTATTCCCCACCGTATTAATTGGTGTAGCCCCCATTCGGGATGAGAGTATGGGCAAACTGCCATACATCTGCCACAATCGGTTCCTGCTTTACACCAGAAAGTATAGCAAGCTTCGGAGTTAATCTTCCATCGTTTTATATCTTCTCTAACCTGAGGTTCGCTAAACTCAATTGATTCACTGGGACAGCAAGCAGCACATTTTTTGCATTGAATGCAGAAATCCAGTACTGAATTATCTGGCTTATAAGAGTGTGTAATAAGTTCTAAATTGGTAGATACTATTGCAATTCTCACCCTGGGCCCGTGTTTTGGAGTCATCAGTAATCCCATCCTACCTATCTCTCCTAATCCTGCATCTCTTGCTACCAAGGGACATATTAGCTGATAATTTCCATCGATATGGGCCCGGGCATCAAAACCAAAACTCCTGATATGTTCTGCAAGCTGGATAGCAATTTTACCTGCATTTAGGTACTGCCTTGCAGATTCCATAACAATAGAAGCCTGAGGGGCAGGTTTTACCATTTCTAGTTTCATTTCAACAGTGAATGCAATAGCAAAGTTGTGATCACTTTGAATATCCTGCCCATAATCATCTCCACGGCCTTTTACACTATAGAAATGATAGGGTTTAAGAGAAGCAAAGCCAACATCGAGAGCCCCCAGTTGCTTTACCCACTTTATGAGATATTCAGAAATATCTTTAGAATTAACTTCTTGCTTTTCCTTACTTGGAGTTCCATCAATACGACTATGCAAAAGTTTAACAGCAGCAAAACAGGCATCCGCCTCTTCAAAAGCCTTTTTATTATAATACAAGGAGTTATTAGCCAATAATCCGGGTCTTTTCCGAAAATTCATATCTAATGATTCCTTTTGAGGATGTTGCTTATAGTAGTCCATATATCGTTTACTTCCGGGCACCAATTCACTTCGGGAAAATATAGTATCCCGCTCGTCATATCTCTTTAAAGGTACAGCATCGGTAATGTTGGCTGGCGATCTAAATGGCACTAAGAATAGAAGTAAACCAGTAAGTACAAACAGACATATTATGATCTCAATAAAATGGATTTCCAGTAAGAATGCAAAAAGGAAAGGAAGGGGCAACAATAGCATTAAAAAAAGAGACCTCCTGAATGCCCGTTTTTCTCTTTCAAGTAGAAATTGGATGGATGCAAAAAGGAATAGGGCAAATATTGTAAAACCGAGAATCCCGACCATAGAATGTGCAAGTGCATTCAATTGTTCAATATGTATAAAAATATGGAGAATGGTTTTCATATGCTCATTTTTATAGGTCGCAATGTCGGATCCCCTAATGGTGGTAATGGTTGCGGCTTGCAGTTTGCGCGATAGCGTTAATGCAAGCTGCTGTTATCACCTGTTTGAAATTTTAATCATAATGAAATCTGCACTTAGCAACGAGTATATCTCCATCTCGGACTTGGTAAATTAATCTGTGCTCTCCGGAAATTCGTCTAGACCAAAAGCCTTGATATTTAAATTTCAAGGGTTCTGGTTTGCCAATTCCAGAGAATGGATTTCGCGAAATATCTTTTAAAAGGGTATTAATCTTCTCCAAAATCTTTTTATCTGTATTTTGCCAATACAAATAATCTTCCCACGATTCATCAACAAAAATTAGCCTCATCATATTTCAATTATTTCTTTGGGAAATGAAGCGCTTTGTTTAAGTTTTTCTATTGCTGAATCTAATCTCTTCTCATTTATTTTTGATGAAAGTTCGTGTTGTGTGGCTTTTAGCGAATTATATTCATCTAATGAAATAATTACAACTCCCACATCCTTACCTCTGTTAATTATAAGAGTGTCCAAATTCATTGTCACCTTATCAAGATATGACTTAATATCTTTTCTGAAATCTGATAGCGTTGTAGTTAGCATAATAACCTCCTCGTATGTACTAAATAATGTACAAATATATGTACATATATTGTGAATGCAAAATTTTTAAGGGAGACCTAATCCCTTGCAAGCTCTTATTGCCTCATCTGGGTTATCATATTCGCCTTGTTTGTATTTTTTATCTGCATTATTCTTTAAACCAGTAATGTCTCTTTGTAACAATATTTGGTAACGGTTGGGGCTATACCGCGTGTTATGCAAAGTTATTTTTTTATTCTAAATACTATATATTCTGTTGAATCTGGACTACCAGGGGAAATCCTGAGTTTATTATAATCTGTATTGAACTCCATAATTGTAGAAACAAAAGTATTGCTATTGCAAACTGGTTTTGTAGAAAGCGCATTCTTAATTGTCTCCAAACCAATGGACTGACTATTTAAAATTTTGCTTTTCATTGATTTTAATCTTTTATCTGAGAAGCTTATAGTCTCAGGAATTGTGCCGTATAATGCTTTTAAATATACTAAATATTCAGTTACCAAATCAGACGCACATTCCAATGTTAAATGTGATTTATATTGATACAGGTTTACTTTTATACTATTGCAAAAAGCGGAATGCAGGTTTGTATTGAACTCCTTTACCTTTTCGAATTTTAATAGCGCTAATCAATATGACCATTACAGCATAAATATAAAAAACAAAGATGATAACTTCCGGAACGCCAATACTAAAATGAAATCTTTGAGATAACAGCAAAGTCGTTATAAATGAAATGCACAATGCTATTACCCATGAAATCTGGAAATTCAAAATTGACTTTCCGACTTCATTAACATCTTTTACATTGTCCTTTTTAATTATCCAAATAGCAAGGGGTATAATTATACCCAACAAAGGAAAAGCCAATAATCCCAGTTGAGAAAAATTCAACATGAATAGCATGTTCCTATCTTCCTGAACCCTCCAATCAATAATCTCATCAGGTGAGACATTTAATGCAACTGCCAGTCTTTTGAGCGTATCACCACGAGGAACGTTCTCCCCATTCTCAATTCTTTGAATAGTCCGCAAACTTAACGAGGTTAAATCCGCAAGTTGTTCTTGTGAAAGCCCTCTTCTTGTTCGCAATTCTTTTACTTTCTTTGTCAGATCAAAATTTGCCATCTTCAGTTTATTTAAATTTGTCGAGCAAAAGTAATGCATTTATAATTCTTTCATTGCGCCTTACCTACGACATTATTGCGACAAATTTGTCTGACAAGTTATCGTGAATATTTTGAGGAAAAAAATCTGAAAAATAAGAGAATGTTGAAGCATACGATTCTATAATTGCCCATAACGGTTTGGCGATTTTTTTGCCAGTCCCGGTAAGCGGTACAAATAAGAACCCTATTGCTTATTATTGTAAACGAAGTACAATGTCCTTGTCGATAGCACTTTTTGTAAAGCCATTTTCTTTTTTAAGGCTGGATATGCAATCAGTTGAAGATTCTTTAGAATATCCTGCAAACCCAAAATTCAGTTTACTGATTGTTCTATTGAATGAGACCGATGAATAAAATGATTCTTCTTTGTCTTTTGCTACTAAAACTTGATTCCTTTTCTTTAAGTATACTGACAATGCAGAAGAAAGAATTCTATGTTTGTTTGTTGATTCTATATAAGGGATTTCTCCAATATAATCTTCATTTAAATAAAGTTTGTATATCGCCTTTTCAGGTGGTATACTTGTATATACGTATACTTTTTGCGCTTTCTTATTTAATGGACTATTTCCACTTTGAGTGGTGCAATATGCTGCAACAAGTACAACGATTAGAAGAACAGGAATAAGCTTTTTCATATTTTATTTATATAATCTGTAACGAATTATGTTTTTTTAGTTAGGCGTCGGAGTGTTTAAGCCCTGGTAAACGGGCAATGTCAAATCGTCATATCTTTTTTATTAGAAGTCGCAAGTTACTAAACAATTGTTTCTTTCACCGGATCAGCGTGGTATGGCAGCGTAAAATAAAAAGCAGAACCCTTTTCTTCTTCGCTTTCTACCCAGATTTTGCCACCATGCTTTTCAATAAATTCTTTGCAGAGTATCAAGCCCAAGCCGGTACCTTGTTCTTTGGCTGTTCCGGTGGTTGACTCGCTTTTGTCGAGCCGAAAAAGGTTATCAATCCTCCTTGTTGAAATACCCACTCCATTGTCGCACACCGAAATAAAAATTTCATTTCCTCTTTTCTCCGCCGAAATTATGATCTCGCCATCTTGTCTGGTAAATTTTATGGCATTGGAGATCAAATTTCTGAGTACTGTGCTGATCATCGGCTTATCAGCAAAAACGACTAAGTTATGTGGCAGTACTTTTTTGATGGTGATAGCTTTTTGAGCTGCAATTTCATCGAACAGGACCTTGTTTTCGTCGATCAAATCCACCAATTCAAAGTTTTCGGGATTAAACTCCATCCTTCCGGTTTGTGAACGCGACCATTCCAACAGATTCATCAACAAATCCATGGCCCGTTGTGAAGATTGCCCTATTATCCTTGCATACTTATCAATCCCTTCGTAATCTTTCTCTTTTATTTGATCTATAAGCACTTCGCTTAATCCTATGATGGAGTTGAAAGGGCTTTTTAAGTCGTGAGCAATGATACCAAAAAACTTGTCTTTCGTTGAATTAGCTATCTCAAGTTTCTCTTTTTGTTCTTCAATTGTAGATGTTCGTTGCTTGACAATCTCTTCTAATTTTTGCTTCTCTTTTTTCAATCGGATCATATTCAAACGTACAATACCATGAATAATAAATGCTATTGCGATACAATAAGCGAGATAAGCCCACCAAGTCTTGTAAAATGGAGGAAGTATCCTAATCTGGAAAGTCGCTGTTTCGCTCTCAACATCATAGATATTGAGGGCTTTCACCATAAATTTGTATTCACCTTCCTGTAAGTACGTGTACTCCTTTTGGGTTTGCCGGCTCCATTCACTCCATTGATTATCAAACCCTTCTAGTTTATAGCTATACAACGTGCGGTCCTCGTTATCAAAGAAAGGCGCCGCAAATTCAAATTTCATAGAATTGAATTTGTAAGATAATTTAGCAAAGTTCTTTTCGTTGTCGGGACCAATATTCAGGACACTATCTTGTCCGCAGGTAACATTTCTTATCAGGCAATTGAATTTTTGAGAATAATCTTTTGTGTCTTTGTTCAGGTCGTACCTAAATACACCTTCGATTCCACCAAACCAGGCAATACCGGTTGGTTCGATATACACAACTCCAAGGCTAAAATGGGGAAAAAGACGGAAAGGCTTATAAATCCAATCGTAACCACCTTTGGGGTTGGGTTGCAAATAACCAATGTCCGCAGTTTCATTATTGGAAGGACAAACCCAGATTTTGCCATCTGGCATTTCCTGTGAGTAAAGTATACTACGATCGCCGTTACAAAATGGTTTGCCAAATTCACAATAGGGCTCAAATTTATCGGTAACCTTGTTGTACGCATAAAAACCATCTGCAGTATTGACAACCAATTTGTTTCGTATCTCGGAAATTGACAAGGGCATCAAAGTCTTAAGTCCTTTATTTTGATTATAATATCTTACACTTCTGGGAATTGTTATGTTGTTGTAATCTGGAGTAACCCTTATAAGCCCATTCATAAAAGTGCAAATCCATAATTCTCCATTTTCGTCCTCCTGAATAAGTCTTATATCGTCTTTTATTCCATTCCAACGACCTTCTAATATCCATTTATTATTTTCAAATCGAAAGGAGATAAAAGATTCGTCATCGCTGCTAAAATACCTGTTTGGGTTAACTTTTGATTGATAAAGAAACATTGCATGGCTGCCTTTGAATACCGAAGAAACTTTTTTATTAGGGTCTATTTGGTAAACCCCATTTTTTGTTCCCACCAACAACGATTTATTTTGGGTTGGCTCAAGAAAACACCAAACTATGCCATCAGGTATGCCTTTGACTTCATTAATCTTATTTTTATTGTCGATATAATAAGTTTTCACGAATGTGCCGATATATATGATTCCATTATATCGGTAAATCGACACAACACTATTTTTAAGTCCAGAGGTTTTATTCCAATAACTTAAATCCTGACTTTGACTGGTTTTACTTATTCCATTGTTTAAGTTCATCCAAATATTATTGCCGGACTCCGCATATGTGCTAAAAATAAAGTTGTTTTGTAATTGGTTATCTTCACTAAACTGCTGAAGAAGTTTACCTTCAGGATCGAAAAGCGCTGCTCCTTTATTTTTTGATCCTAGAATGAAGTTTCCTTTTGACAACATTGATCCTCTAGATAGTCTATTGTCAGATAAGAAATTATTTAGTTGTTCTCCCATTTGTCGTGGGTTCACATTTTTCTCCGGATTAAAAAGATAGACTCCTTTATCTGCGTTAGTGACTAAAAATGTTGAATTTTTAATTTGCAATACTTTACTAAAGGATTTGTGGTCGAAAAAATCAGATTGTCCTATAGATTTTAATTGATTGTTTTCAATCTTTTGGATTCCATTTTTCTTTGATATTACGTAACAGCTGTCTTTGTATTCAATAAAACCGTTAAAGGCATCACCATTTTCGGCGTGAAATACAGACACTTCACCATTGTTTGGAGAATATTGTAGAGTATATTCGAGTGACTGAAAATAGACATTTCTGGTTGTTATGGCAATCGATGTTAAAATTCCCAGCTTGATTTTCGCATCAGGAAGCAAATGAGTAAGGCTTACATAGGTAGTTTTCCCTTTACTATCAAGAGTCAGATATCCAAATTCATCAATAGCTGCAACATAGATCTTTCCGTTTTTATCTTTTTTTAAATCATAGGCACATACAATTTCTTTAGAAGAAACATCGCGCCACGATACGCCATCGTACTCAATTAGTTTATCTGATCCAAAATACATTAATCCCCTGTCGTCCTGAATTGAACAGATAATTTGAGGGTCGCCTTTAAATTCTTTTGAAGTGTAGTTTCTTATAATCGGATAACCAATTTCCTGCCCAATCGTTAACTGACTATTGAAAAATACTACCTGAATACTGATAATTGAATAAATCAGTAACCGCTTTAAATTTTCAAGATCAAGATTTCGCATGACAAAAATTATATTTGGCTTTGGATAAATTATTGTTTCGAATATCTATAACAATGTCTGTTGTTTTAGTGTTGGTGTGTAGAGTAGTGCTATTATTTGCATATTGTAAGATAGTAAAAATTCCTAAAACTATTTAAATTTAATAACTTTTAGGAATTCTATATCAAGGGGGACCTTGGCAAGGGTTGTGGACTCAAACAACTCATTTAAAGTTTTTGTAGCAATAAATATCTTCTTGCTAACCTATCGCTTGCTCAATGTAGTATTGTAAAATCTCATCTTTATAATCATCATTGCCCAATTTTGTCAACTAAATTACGGGGTAACTTTTCCTGTAACAAAAAAAGGTGTTGTAGTTAAGCAGGCAGTTCAGCAGGAGGTTTTATAATGGCTTAGTGATAAAAACCTTAACGGCTGGAACGAACACGCTCCGGATTGGAACTTTGGTAAATATATAGTTGATGAAAATGGGGTACTAACTCACTATTTCGGGCCATCGATCTCTCCTTTGGAAAAAGAGAGCCTTAATCAGTTATTCATTTTTTAAAGCTGGGTAGGAATTTAGAAAACAAGGTTTTTATCTTCTTAAACCATTCACCAGTAAATTTATCATTCAGATCTTTCGTATTATAATTATTATCACCAATTAACAAAGCAAAGGGTTTAAGTTCTATATACTGTTCACAAACCGTTTTTAACATAGCGGCGAATGGTAAAAATAAAATCATACCGGCTATACCCCAAATTGAAGCACCTATGATGATGCTTATAATTGAAGTGAAAGCGTTAATTTTTAGGTTTCCCCCTACGATTTTTGGGGTTAAATAATTACTTTCGATAAGCTGAACGAGCCAGAAGAAAATAGCTATAGTTATTGGCATCCAGATTGAATCATAGGATATTAAGGCATATAATACAGGAATAGCAGAACCCAAAAAGGTTCCGGCATAAGGAATAAGGGCTAAAACAGCGGCCAAAAACCCAAAAAGGAAAGGGTAATCAATGCCAATAATCCAAAGCCCGATACTGTTTACAAATCCCAGTATAAGAACTATTACCATCATTCCAAAAAGGTATTGCTGACCTACCAGTTGAACAGATTTAAACATTTTAAAGGCCTTTTCTCTATGTTCTTTGGAATAAAAACTGATTAAAGCCCGGACCAGACCTTTTCTGTAAATTAGTATTAGGAAAGTGTATATGATTGAAGTTAATAGATCGAAAATGATATTAGCTGTGCTACTGAATGTTTGGCTTAACAATGATACAGCCGACTCGTTTAACCAGTTTTTGATCTTATCTAATAACTCTCCTTTATCCAGTTGTGGCAAAAACCCAATGTTTTTATTGATGAATAGTGTGGCATCCGCAAAAACATTGAGAATTTTAACTTTAAAATCCGTTAAGTTTTCTGAGAGTTGAATGATTTGATTTGAGAAAAGAAAAATGGTTGCCCCAACTATCAGGAATAAGCCTAGTATGGATAAAAAAGCCGACACAATTTCATTTGCACCCCAGATTTCAAATTTCCGAGCTACAGGGAAAAGTATAAACGCTATTAAAAATGCAAATGCGATAGGAATAAGTACTCCTTTTGCCAAAATTAAAATAGTAAATAAGCCTAAAACTGTGGCTATGATATAAAATACTTTTTGAAAAGAGAGGTGCATATTAGATATGGTTTAAGTATAGCTTTATAAAACATCCCGTTTTAATGGGATTTAACGCGTGTTAACTGCAGGTTGTTTTAACTTGTATTTTGTCTTGCACGAAAAATAGTAGCCCAAAAATATATGGTATCACTAAGACTATGCAGAATTTTGACCCCGAATACCGCTAATATGAGAATTATTATTACACTTAGTATCGTCGTAATCAGGGACGGTATTGTATTGTAAATTGAACTCATCTGCATTTTTTTTGTGGTTTGAGGGGTGGGAGTTAAAAATCGAATGTAAAATCGGAATTCCTTACGAGCTCTTCGAAACGGGAGCGGTCGAAGCGGTATATTTTTGCCGGTTTATGTTTTACGCCGCTCACCACTTCGCCGGTGTCTATAAGGATTCCGGTGTTTTTCTTTAGCTCTTTTCGTGGTCGATTGTAGTATAAAATCTCTTCCATTACATTATTAACTTCCATCTTAAATTCGATTGAATTTGCAGATACTCCGACCATCTTTTTATGGAAATTACCGCGGTCGAATCTCTTGTCCAGGATGCTTTCATATACCGTTTGGAGCTGTTTAATGGTAAAGCGCTCATCCATCAGCTCAAATGCGATAGGGTAGTGGCGAATCTCCTGCCTTAGCTTCTCTATGGCTGTGTCGATGATTATTTGATGGTCGAACGCCAGAAACTTAACACTAACAACATCTTCAAGGTTGAACCACCTGGCATCTGCAGCATCATCTCCGGCGGTAATTACTATACTGTTAAATAGGGTAGGGTTTATAAGGGCGTAGTAGGCTACAGATACCACTCTTCCGCGCGGGTCTCTGTCGAGCGAAGAGAAAGTCTGGATCTGTCTCATAAATACTCCTGATACCCCTGTCTCCTCCTTTAACTCTCTTTGGGCGCACTGGTCTGTGGTCTCCTCTATTCTCATAAAGCCTCCCGGGAGAGCCCACTTGCCTTGGTATGGCTCTATCCCCCTCTTTATAAGGAGAATTTTTAGATTCTCTCCGTCAAATCCAAAAACGACGCAATCTGTAGTAAGCGCCGCTCTTGGATAGTCGTAGGTAAACTTGCCTTCCATCTCGCTCTATTTTTGTAATAATTACACAAAAATAGAACAAAAATAGTTAAGACTCCGTCTCAGACTCAAAAAATCCATTTTTGAGATCTGCAATGGATACGCTCTCTTTAATCTTATTGTAGAACATCGTTCTACTTTCGTTAACATTTGAGTACATCTGCTTGCTCCCCTCTTCGTCACTTTCAAACCCAGCAGAGTTGTCTATGGAGAGAGAGCAGGCAACCTCCTCTGCATTTTGGTTTGCCCCAATGTAGGTGAAAACCCAGTTGCCCTCTTTGAGGCGGGATATTAGTTTTTGGATATTTCCTACGGTGTACAATGTTGAGGCATTCTCGTAGCCATCTGTGATAATTGTAACCAGCACAATGTATTGCGATTTTGTTATAATATCCTGTTCAAGTTTGCTAACCATAATCCCGATTGTGTCCAGCAGAGGCGTACTACCATTTGGTTTAAAACTCTTTAACGACATCTTCTTGATTTGGCTAATGGGTTCGCACCAGTTATGCTTTTTAACAGATTCCGTGTTAAAAGTCACAAAACTCACAAGCTGCTCCCTCTGGCTATCCTCTTTGTGTGCAGATGCTATTGTCTTTATGGTTTGGTTAAAGCCCGCGACAGATGCTCCCGCGCAACTACTCATCGACCCACTCTCGTCCAGGATGATAAGGTTGTATACCTGTTTGATGATACTCTCCTCATCTTTAGGAGAAATGTTAGGATTTGCGGGTTTTGCTTTAGTTTGATTTACTGCAGATTTAGTTCCTTTAGGCTGGTTTTTCATAGCGGTTATAATTTAGGTATTTGTAAATAATACACAAAGGTAATCACAGATTTTCAATACCCAAATTTATTTGTGTAAATTTTACAAATAGGTGACCGCATTCAACTCAGAGCTATAGTGCCAAACATCAGATTTTAAGCCACTTATGTTAAATGTGAAATTTGCAATAATTCATTGATATTAAGCACATTGGCACTATATCTCTGAGATAAAACTTCCGTGAAATATAGCTTTTCTTGGTACTTGTTACTGCGGCAAGTTGTTCTTGGGTTATTTGGGCTTGTTGCCTTGCTTTTTTAACATAACACCTAGCCTAAATGCTAGAGAATTAGCATCGTAAATATCTCTTGATTCCGATCCTTTCACCCCATATTTTTCAATCAAGAGATCCTCAAAGTCTCTAATGTTTTTCATTTTATCTTCCTTCATATTTTTCAATCATGCATTCTTTTTTTTTAAATCTTTCTGCCAATTAGTTAAAAACGTCAAGAGTTAATTTGAGATCTTTGTTGAACTGAATGTAGTGATAGCTAATTTCATCAGGATTTACTTCATTTAAGAGGTTTAAAATTTTCTTATCTACTAAAGGATGAAGTGTCGGAGATAAAATATATGCATTTATCTTTTTTGTCTTTGGTATCTCTAGAAGATGTTTGTTTTCAATTAAACAATTTTCGTGTTTAAATATTCGTTTACGAACCATTTGCAAAACACATACGTAGAAATATAGTTCCGAAATTATTCCGACTTTTTCGTTACTGTCAGCTTTCAACTCGAACACTAATAATTCGTTAAATTTATTGAAGCCCCAAATATCAATTGCACTTTTACCATATGTAAAAATTGAGGCACTCTTTGAAACTTTATTTTCAAAAACTCCTACTGGTAATTGTCTGAAAATAGAGGATGCATTTGAAATATTCATTAATGGTTCTCTCAAATCGCTATTAACAAAGCGGTTTTCAAGAACTGCTTCTGGTTTTGGTGAAACCTTGTCGCTTCTTTTACTTGGTATGTTTAAAAGGTATTTTTCAGCCGTATTTATTTTTAAGTCGCGAAGGTTTTGTTGGCAATCCTTGTCAATTAAAAACCATGCGTTAAAATCTTGACTGAAATGTTTTAAACGGAATAGAAAGCGTTGGTAATGCCTATTATCAATTGAGTTGGGCTTATCCCAACTAATAATTACATTATTATATTTACCCCACCTTCTAAGAACCAATGCCCAACCTTCAAAAGCACCATCATCTTTTTGCATATTGGAAGAAACAGCATTGCTCGATAATCTCATAATCACAGAATCGTTTTCAATGTTGAAATTTATCCCACTTGGAATTTTAATGTTTCGTCTTTTGTTAGAAAGCAAAAACTCTTTTTTAATTTTTTCTCTTATTTCTAAATTTGAATTGTTCATAGCTGTATATTTTATATTGAATATTCTTTACCATCTTCCCAAAGTGAAACATTTTTAAAACCTTCCTTTTCAAATTCTGTTTTGAATTTGTTTGGCAGTGAAGTGTGTATTGGAATTATTTTGTTTGCATTAATTGCCTTTGCAAACACTATTAAGTCAGGAACACTGGCGTGTCCGCTTGTATGTATTAATTGAAAAGAAACATCACTATCTTTTTTTAAGGTGTTAATGATGTCGGTGCAAAAGCTTTTATGTTCATCCTTTAAGTATCCTTCCCATTGTGAGTAAATAAGTTCTATTGTCCCATAACTTCGTAGCTTATTTACCATTTTTACATTTGGGCAACGAACAAAGTAAACAAAGTCAGATGGAGTTTGAAAAACTTCATTGCCAGTACTTTGTTCGTATATTCTTTTACGAAAATCATCAAATTGGTTGTTTTTAATTTTATCTAATTGGTTAGGATGTTCAAAGACTTTTATCTCTTTCCATTCAATTGTAGGAATGTTTTTAGATTGTTTTCTTACAATATCTAAAATCCAAGCTGTATATACATCAATTACAAGATATTTACCTGACCTTTTACAGGCCCTGAAAACAGAAATTAACCTGTCAATATTCTGTGCTGGACTAATTACAAAAGATAAATTAGTTTGGGATTTGATTGTATTATAAATTGCTTCTTCAACACTAGCCTCAGTTAAATAAAGATTATTTGTCCGCTCAACCATTGTTCCTTCAATGAGAAGTAAGTCGATTTTTTTAGGTGGATTTTCAATTTGCTTTTTAAAAACAATATTTTTTCTCCCTGATGCCCTAAAATCTCCGCTGTAAAAAATTCTTTTTCCATCAACTTCAATTAGAAATGCAAATGCTTCAGGTGTTGAATGGTCAGTTAGGAAAGGAGTAACAATAAATGTGTCTAATACTTTAATTTTTTTCCAAGGGTAAATTGTCTTAAAGTTGCCTGATAAAACGGGGATGTTCCTAAATATTCTTGTTGCATTTATCAGGTCCAAAGACAATTCTCCAATGAAAATGGGGAGGTCAGTCCCTGCTTTTTCCATTAGCCCGTAATGATCTTGATGGGGATGAGAAATTATTAATGCATCAACTTTATTGTATACATAGTCAATGTTAGGATTTTTGTTTTCAAGCGGTGAACCAGAGTCAACCCAAAGGATTTTCCCATTATCTGCTGTTAATTCAACGCAAGTCCCTCCTATTTCTTTTGTCCCTCTATAAATTTTGGCCTTCATGTAACTTGTATTGTTGTTTAAATGCTTTAAAGTTCTAAATTGAAATTGTAGTTCAGTCTATCTATCAATTGTATCGATTATACCAATTTCATAATTTAAATCGCTTTCAATTGGTTTAATTTTCACTTCTATACCATTATGATAGACAGACCATGCTGGATTCACCCCATCTCTAACTTTACGGCTTTTATCTTCTTTACCTTTATTCCAAACTGAAATAACCCATCTTTTGTTTTGGGAAAGATATATCCTTTTGAGTTTCATCTCAAAACGTGTCATCCTATCATGTATTGGGTTAAGTATTATTTTGACGTCAGCTGGTATAGCTTTTCTTAACCTATAGATGTCTTCTATCTTTTTGAACGCTTTAGTGTACTTAACGCCATTAGTTTCGCCGCATATCAATAATATTGAGTTTCCAAAAATTCGCAATGGCAATTCATCTTTGACAAAATTCCCTATATCTTCGTTGCTAATTTCGCTTAGAGATCCAAATTTTTGTTGGTATTTGTACTCATTCCACTTATTAATTTTATGGTCTTTGTGGTAAGCATAATTGCCTATTGGCTTATATATGTTTCTTTCATCAAATTGAAACGTTTCAAATATCACTAACTTGATGTTTATAAGATTTGCGAAGTATTTTTTAATAGAAAATCCTTGCCTTGTCCGAAATGAAAAAAGAGAGAAGAGGATTACATCACAACCTTCTCGATCCAGTATGTTTAAAAGCTTTTCTAAATTAGAAGAAAAGTCGGCATGACCGTTAAATTCATATCGATAATCTCTACTTACAATTCCAACCTTTGAAACCTTCAAATTTGGTTGAATTCGTCTATTAACAAATTCTTTTTGTTTTTCACTATTGTGATTCATTATTTTCTACCTTGATATAGTTGCTAACGTGATTCTAAATCAATAAGAGTTGATAAAAGGCCTTTAAATATTTTGTCTACCCAAGTCTCTTTCGGAGTTTATCTCATTATTTACCCCCGCCTCTATAAGATGAGTTGTATAGCTTTGTCGAGCACAATGCCTTATAAAGATATGATAATTACATATGTTACCCAAATATTTATCTGATATTTTAGGTAGGAAGTATCTTGATTTACGCCCAATTTTTTCCATAATCCTTACCTGTACTTCAAAAATCCTATTTTGTTGATGCTCTTACTTCTGACAAAAGTTTCGGAGTTGCACAGCTCAATTATATTCTCAATTGAGAACTCCTTTCCGTAGATAGCCTCTTCTATGGCCATTTTTTTAATGATATTATCTATTTGACCTCCGGAGAAGTCGAAATCCTTTGCCAATCTGCAGCATTCAAGATCGGTTAGATTCGGGCTCTTGATCTTCCAGATTTTGGCCCTTATATCTGCATTGGGTTCCGGGAAGCGAATTTTAAACAGAAATCTTCTGTCAAAGGCCCTATCCAGGTTTCCGATAAGGTTGGTTGTTGCTAAAAGAATCCCGTTGAAATTCTCAAGCTCCTCCAGAAGGATATTCTGAATTGAGTTTTCGGTATTTCTTGTGTTAGATGAGGAGGCCTCGTGTCTCTTGGATATTAGCGCATCTGCCTCATTAATAAAAAGTAAAGGAGTGCGTTCACTCTCGGTTACAAAAAGTTTGTATTCGCTGAATATCTTTTTTACAACCTTCTCACTCTCTCCAAACCACATAGATTTTGTTTGGCTGATATCTACCTTCATAATCTCTCTGTTTGTCTCCCTGGCTATCTGCAGTACAGATTCTGTTTTACCGGTGCCAGGGCCACCGTACAGAATAGCCGTTATACCTTCGGGCAAGTTTCTGTTCGAAAGTCTCTTTTGAGTGTTTTCGAAACAATCTTCTTTGAGTAAATTCTTGAGTGTGCTCAGTTGCTGCATCTCGTTTTCGTTGAATATGAGATGTTTCTCTTTTACAGATTCCGGCTTAATAGTATATCGTGCAGATTTTGCTTTTGATTTAAGTTTGATTCCAAACTCCTTTGCCATATTTATTGTTAACTCAGTCACCTTAAGAGAGAGGTCAGATAAAAAATCATTTTCCGATATCTCCAGAAGGCCCCTGGAAATAAGATCATTACTGCCATCACGAATACTCTGCATAACTCTTATTCTTGTAGATGATTGGTTGTAAAGTGAGTAAAGCAAAATGTTTGCCTCTGCATCCAGGTTACGATCCAGCGAAGCCCATATAACATATAGATAGATGGCAGTATAATCTATCTTGAGATTCAGCTCCATTACTGCATTGATAAATGGGATATTTCTGTTTATTTCAAGAATGGTTAATATGTAACTACACATAATCTCAGTCTCACCGCAGGAGTCTCCATTCTCATCTATGACCTTGCTTATCCTCTCTAATAACGAGTAAATATCCGGCTCTGTATCCCCAGTCACATTAAACGGTTTGCCGTCGAGAATATCTATAATAATGCTCTGTTTAAGAGAGTATTTTACACCAAAGAGCTCTTCGTTTTTATTTTCACCCGTTTTTCTTAAAATGCCTTTGCCAGTAAGTGACTCCAACTCTTTACGGAATAAGAGGATATTTGTAGTATTATTCGGGAAAAACTCTGTTAAACTGGAGATGCTTATTTTTGATTCGTCGAAGCTCATTACAAAAATAACGGCAAGGATAAATGATTCTCTTCTGGTAGTTCCAAAATAGTTTTGAATGGCCAGCAGATTATCATCCGGCAAATCAAAAATATTTTCATCCTCAATCATCTTTCGGGATTCCCGGAAGATAATGTCAATACTTTTTAGTAGTTGTTTTGTAGTAAGATTTTGCATTTAGCATTTTTCCTCAAAGCTAAATGTCCGGTACGTCAATTTGTGTCGCGGTATCTTCGAATTGATCTATTTAATGAATCTACAACCTCTTTTACCAGCGATTTGGGCTCAATAACTTTAACGGAATCTCCATATGAGAGAATCTCTACAATCAAGTCATAAGTAACACATACGGTCAGTTGAACTCTAAGTTCAAGATCACTATCTTCCAATATTTGCTGAGTATGGTGGAGAGGCATAGATTTGATATATTTGCCCGTCTCTACATCAAAAGATAGTATTACCCTCTCCGGGATAATCTTTTTGGGGCTTATTATCCCAAAATAATTTTTATAGTAAGTTTCGTGATTGAAATTTTGGGGATACTCAAATTTTTTCTTGGTTATCTCTAAATTGGTAAGTCTGTCCAGACCGTATGTTCTTACGTTATTGTTTTTGCAATCTTTCCCAATTAAATACCACCTGTTGCGGAACTCCTTGAGAACATAAGGTTCAACAAATCTGTTAAAAACCCCGGGATCGCTATACTTCTCATAATTAAAGCAGATAGTTAGACAGTTCTTTATTGAATGGATCAACCCGTAAAGATTTTCTGTACCCTTTGGTTTCCTGTTCTCAAAGTGGATATATGCAGATAGTTTATCGCTGCATTTCAATGCATTAAACACATCAAACGCCTCCAGAATTCGCTCACTCACGTCAGTTTGATCGTCATATTGAATGAAATAGTTCCTGGTAGCACTGTCATATTTGATTTCAATATCGTACAGAGTTGATATATCCCTGCAATCTCTCTGGAAGGTTCGCTTAGATATAGTAAAGTTATAATCCTGCAACTCAGACTCTCTCTCCAGCATATCAAAAATCTCTTTGAATGTAGCCGGGTGCTTTCTAAGCCGGTTAATTATAAGGTTGTATCTGGTCAAAGATTCGCGTTTAGACATAACTATCTATTTTTAGTAAATCTAATTTTTTTTTATCAATTTCTCGATAAACTCGAAAACAGCAATCAAAATTTTTATCACTCCATCTGCAACCCGGTCCAGTGCGAAAATCAAGATTATCAATACAATCAGGCAAAAGGTTAAAAAGCTAAACATTTTTTAATTTCAAATGTAGAGCCCGCCCAGGACAATAGATGTCGCGGCAAAAAAAATACGCATCTAATAGATAAATGCAAAGCTCTACCCGTATTGGCGATTACAGAATTGTTGACACAGTTAAAATGTCATTAGCTTTTTATTTGATTTTAAAATCTCTGTTAATGGCTTGCCCATATATTTTACATCAATTCCTAAAGATTTCAGATTCTGTGATACCCCGTATTGGTCGGCACAAGCTTTACAAGCCTCAATTTTTACACCATTTTCGACCATTTTCACCAATGTTTCCTGAATTTCTTTATTTTCGGATGCAAGTTTAGCAGATGGTCCCCAAACAATAAGTTCCACTTCATCAAACCATCTGTTTTTTTTGGCTGTATTGGCATACATAAAAACCATTTTCAGAGCCACATCCGGGTCTCCACTTGTCCAAACGATGCAAAGAGTATCAGAATTGTAATGTGAGTTAGAAGATTGAGCCATTGCATTATTAGTCAATAAATTTAGTGTTAAAACGCCTATTGAAATTAGAATAAATTTTTTCATATCTTTTGTTATTACTTTATTGCTATCTTCTTCTCAACTCTTGGGTTCATAAGTGAATACTTTCATCTCATAGTTTGTACTTCGGCCACCTTGTTCGGTTTTGGTCATAATACCTTTTTCTATTAAATCCTGAATGTCACGCAGTGCCGTGTCTTGGGAACATTTCCCGATTTTTGCCCATTTTGTTGTATTAAGCACTCCTTCAAAATCTTCCATTAACAAATTGAGTATTTTTCTCTGTCTGTCGTTTATAGTAACTTTTGAGTGTCTTAACCAAAACTCGTGTTTATAAATAATTTTGCCCAGCAGTTTTTCTGAACTCTCAATGGAGTGTAATAAACTATTCAAAAACCATTCGAGCCAACTTGTTATCTCCAGATTACCTTTTTGAGTTTTTTCCAGTATGTCATAGTAGGAGTTACGCTCTTTTCTAATTTGTGTAGACATACTGTAAAAACGGAATGATTGTTCGTCTGAACGAGCCAGCAACATTTCGCTTAAAGCTCTGGAAATTCTTCCATTTCCATCTTCAAAAGGGTGAAGTGTCACAAACCACAGATGTGCAATGGCAGCCATTAAAACAGGATCAAGTTGCTGTTCTAAGTTAAACCAGTCAATGAAAATTCGCATCTCGTTTTCAAGTTGAGCTGCCGGCGGTGCCTGATAATGCACCTTCTCTTTTCCTAAAGCTCCGGAAATCACTTGCATTGGCCCTGTGGAATCGTCTCTCCAATTTCCGGTAATTATTTTATGCATCCCACTATACCCGCTTGGGAAAAGTGCTGAATGCCAACTGAAAAGTCGTTCTTTTGTCAGTTCTTTGTCATAATTTTTAGTAGCATCAAGCATCAAATCTACAATTCCATCAACATTCCGTTCAGAATAAACCAATCCCGAAACATCTAGCCCTAATCTTCTTGCGATAGAAGACCTTACTTGTGCCCTGTCTAGAATCTCCCCTTCGATTTCTGTAGATTTGATAATCTCTGTGGTCAACACCTCTAAATTTGCTTCATTTTGAAGTTCAAAGCCCAATGCACCCATTTTCCCAATGAGTTTTCCTTGTTGGTTTCGCACATACGAAAGTAAGGGTAACAGCTTCTCACTATTCCAACTAAAGAAAGGCCAGTTTTGATTATTGTATAGGTACATCTCTTTTATCTCCGCTTATTATGCGGTAAAAATAGAGCTTATTCTCCGCATATCAAAATATTCTCCGCAAATAATGCTGTAAAAGTGCATTTTATTCTCCGCGTTGTGGAAGATTTTGGCAATGTTTATGGACCTTGCATATAAACTTAGAGCCCGCCCCGGACAAAAGGTGTCGCGGCAAAAAATATAATTCAGATGAATAAAGAAATTAGATACTTTATTTGATAGATACTAAACGGAACCCGACGCAGTGAACGGGAGTAATTGGGTTGTCCATTGAACGATAGGCGCTCCGGCAATGGCCGGCTGGCCAGTCCCAACTACCACCGCGGGTCACACGTAAAGCCCCTGTAGATGGCCCTTTAGGGTTGGTTTGTGGCGATGTTGAATAGGCTCCATACCAATCACTGCAATACTCTCTTACATTACCGTGCATATCGTACAAACCCCAGGCGTTTGGCTCAAAACTGCCAACCGGTAAAGTTTTTTTCCGGTTTTCTCCGGCGGCATTATCTTTATATGGTAGGGTCCCGTTGTAATTGGCTTGTTCTGTAGTCAAATTGCTACCTGTATTGAAAGGAGTGCTGGTTCCTGCTTTGCAGGCATACTCCCACTCTGCTTCGGTTGGCAGCCGTGCTCCTACCCATCTTGCAAATGCAACAGCATCTTCCCAGGTGATGAATATTACCGGACGATTGCCTCGACCCCAACCGTGATCATTAGGCTTTTTCCTGCCGGTTGCGTCACAAAATAGGTCGTACTGGTTAAAAGTTACTTCATACTTGCTCATTTTAAATGCGCTAAGTGTTACCTGATGCCTGGGGGCATCTTTATAACTATCCCCTTTTATTCCGGGGTTTCCCATATAAAATGAGCCGGCCGGGATAGAAACCCATTCAATAGTGGGCCTGGTTTGTGCAAATAAGTTTATTGACACAAATAATACAGAAAGCACAATAACTCTTTTCATTATTATAAAATTTATTGAACCTTGCCTACTCTTTTTGAAGGGTTTTCGGCTTTTCCCTTTATATAACTTTTAAATTATGAGATCCTATTTTAGGATTAAGTTTCAAGGGCCTATAAATTTACAAATAAATATTTAAAATCTATGCTTTGTTTCTATATGCAGATATTTATAAAAGGATGAAAGATCTTGGCAAGGGTTGTGGAGTGTCAATTAAAGCTTGGACAAACCCCATATATAGGATCGCCATTGGTGTGATAAGTGATTGGCAAGGTAAATTTCATTGTGTCTAGCATTGTTTTATTTTCATAGCTGGCAGAAGAGTAAACACTGAAATTATTTTGGGAGAGCGATCTGATAAAGGCTCCTTCGATTACTCCTAAGTTTCTAAATCCGTTTACTGCATTATCATATTCTTCAAAATATTCAAAAATTTGAATATCTCTACCTATTGCATTGTCTATAAAGCCTTTAATGTGAACTAGATTATTTCTTGAGTCAAAGAAGAAATTCCTCTCAACTACACTGTAGCCTCCATTGCGTTGAATGCTTTTGCTTAAAAGTCCTTTTTGAGAATAGAAAAAATCTGTAGTGTCCTTACCTACAATCCTACAAATAATCCTATCCTTTTGGTCAAGGATCAGCTCTCTTTTTTCGGGGCTATATGGAATGGTATAATTATCAATCTTTTTAGTTAGCACCACTTTGTTCCCGGTGTAAACAAATTCATAATAGGAGTCCTTTGGCTTTGGTAGAGTGCCGTCGAAGTTTATTGGAACAGGAACGGAATTCTTATAGACCACTTTAGATACTCTTCCACTATTGTATTCAATTACGCAGCAACCCGAACATACATTAATTGGAAATATATATGACACATAGTTAGTACCCGGGGCTGTAAAAATCGACATAAACTCTACCAACCTAAATGAAGGCTGTTCTATCTTATTACTGGTGCAGCTGGGAAAAATCACCAGCACAGCAAAAAACATCAATAATTTTCTCATTCAGAATATATTATGTGATAGCTTTGGCCCATTAACATTTATTCTGTTCCCAATAATATTGAAAAAATTGCAAATGTGTCCATAAACCAATGTACTAATATCAACGTAGTTAATCTTCTCATCTTAACAAATATCATAATCCAGAAAAAGAGTAAGGGGACAAACGAAAGTAATCTCCAAATCATATATTTAAGATCTGGTTTGAATGTTATGAAAATATGTTGGATTGTAAAGAAGAGGAGTACTATTATAACCGTTAAAGCTATATTCTTCAATCTTAATTCTAACCTAGGATATATATAACCATTGTATGTAACTTCCTCTAAGACAGAATTAATTAGTGGAAAGATTAATACAATTAGAATAATAACAAGGGTAGGAATCTCTTTAAACGACAACATTAATTCATTTGGGAAACGGTCATAAAGTAAATATCCAAATCCAATCGAACTTGATGTAGCGATGATTATTGATAGAAAAATAAAAAATAATCCAGTTATTAAATCTTTTTTTATCTTCTCCGGCCTATAATTAATCAAACTCCAAAGAGTCAATTTTTCTGATTTAAATTGCTTTGTGAGGATAATAAAACACAAAAAATTTGCTAATAGTCCATATACAGGCCACCAAGGGCTTGCTTTAATAAGTGAATTATCTGACCCGGATAAAAAGAAAATTATGACTGTTATAAAAAATCCAATCCCATATGTAAAGGTTCTGAGAAATAAAAAGAATATAAATTTATATATACTCATATTTATTGCTTTATTATTTTGAAAAGTGATCTATGTCTATATGAACACTAGGTCACAAAAGTACTGGTTTCTTATGTCTTACGCAAGATATTTTATTTTATATTATTTCTAAATTAAAATGTATTTATTATATTTGAATTGCTGATTTTAAGTCTATAAGGACATTATCAGAAAAGTGGCTGTGGCGTTAGTTTTCCGGCTTGCAGACCAAATGGCCTTCTCACCGGTTGTTAACCTTCTCAAGGTTCTTCCCAAGACTCTTTGGAAGGTTACTCCACCTTAGAGTTCTAAATTATAAATAATATTTTGCCATGAAAAGATTGAGCTTCATTTGGGTTCTTGAAGCATTTACTATTGCTTTTTTTGTTATTTCGGGTTGCTCAAAAAATGAGCCTGCCAAGCCAAATGGCAGTGACAACACATTATCAGTTTCGATAAGTTCTTTATCTGCAAATTCAAAGGGGATTAAAACCACTTTTTCAATAACGGCATCATCCGGTTGGACTATAAGTGGCGGAGACGGCTGGTGTACGGTTTCACCGACATCGGGCTCAGGAAATGCCACTATTAATATTGAGATACTGGAAAACCCGACTACAAATGATCGTTCTTCAAAGATTACCATTACCAGCGGCCAGCTAAGGAAGGATATTGAAATATCCCAAAGTGAAATGAGTGCTATCCTTCTCACGGGGAAATCAACTAATATTGAGTGTGTTGGAGGAAAAATTTTGGTTGAATTAAAAAGTAACGTCTCATTTGATATTATTATACCTGCAGATGCCGGTTGGATTACGCACCTCAATACAAAAACGCTTAATACCAACACTGTAGAATTCAATATTGCTAATAATACAGCATATAGCCCGAGAACAGGTAAGGTAATTTTCAAGGAAAAAAGCGGGAATCTGGCAGATACTCTAACGGTTAATCAGGGGGAGTACTATTATGTACACTGTCCATTAATAAAGGTTTATCGTCAGAAAGTTGAATCTGTGTTAAGTGTTAAAATTCAGGCATCTGTGGAAACTGATTTTAACATCATCGAAGGATCTTCGTGGATTACTATGACAAACTATGATGTTGCAAAGAGCACTTACACTTTCAGGTTTTCAACAAATCCAAGCGAAGAAAACCGATTCGGGAAGGTAAGGTTTTTTAGGAAAGGTGGTAGTTCGGTTGCAGACACGATGGAAATAAAGCAGTCCGGGTTTGATGGTTATTATCTATATCTGGTTAAGGGCATCAGATTAGAAAGTGCAATTAGTTCAAACTTGCGCCCTCAAATTAGTCGTCTCAAAATCGAGGGTGAGTTAGATGAGAGTGATTTTAGTTGCATCCGTACTAATTTCAGACATCTGGATGTAATTGATATATCTGAATCAACTTTACAGGACAACGCACTTCCTGATGTTGCTTTTGCAGGAGACGAAACTTTGCATATGTCTATGCACAAAATTGTTCTGCCAGTTAATCTGGAATCAGTTGGCTATGCTGCATTTTCAAACTGCACAAATCTTGGAACAATTAATCTGCCTAATGGAATAAAAACAATTTCAAATGCAGCATTTATTGCTTGTTCTGGAATTACTGGCACTCTTACTTTGCCAACTTCGCTTGAAACGATTGGTAATTATGCATTTAGCCAGTGTAGTAGTTTAGAGAGTGTCACTCTTCCTAAAACATTGAAATCTATTGGTTTTGGAGCATTTCATAGCTGTAATTTACAATTTGTAAATGCACTAATGGAAAACCCGTTTCCACTTATTAACTCGTTTAATAATGATGGTAGAAAAACACTTGTTGTGCCAAAAGGTAAAAAAGAGGTTTACAACTCTACATCCGGATGGAATAATACAAATATTTTCAAGAAGATTGTAGAAATGGGGGAATCTTTTGAAGATTATATCAGATGTGACAAGAAGAGCTTGATTTGTTATAACGAAGTCAATACGGCAAGTTTCAAAATAGAATCTTCGAGCGAATGGAAGATAGATAGTAAACCTTCGTGGGTTACTATTTCAAAGAGTACCGGTAATAACGGTGAAACAATCAATGTCTCTTTGTCTGCACTTAGTGGTGTGAATTTTCGTGAAGGAAAGATAGCCGTGAGTCTGCTAACCGGCGCAGCGTCAACAGAAATAACAGTTTATCAGCACTCTCTGCCATTTTCGGATGGCTCCTGGATAAAACTTCAAGGTGCAACAATAGGTTCAGGAGTAGATTTGGTTTTTATGGGTGATGGCTATACGGCTGCAGATATTTTTGCAGGTAAATATACCGCTGACATAAATAACGCAATTTCGCATTTCTTTGATATTGAGCCATACCGGAGTTACAGAGGTTATTTTAACGTTTATTTGGTGTATGGGTTTTCTCAAGAGAGTGGGATATCGGATTTGGACAATAGGGTTAATACCTTGTTTAAAACAAAATTTAATGATAAGACCGGCACAGGAATGAGTGCAGACGTTGACATTTGTAAAATATATGCCCTAAAGGCACCTCTAAGAGACATCAGTTCAACAACTGTAATTCTTATTGCAAATTCAACTCGTTATGCAGGAACTTGCATTATGTTTTCTTATGGATTTTCAGTAGCCATATGCCCTGCTATACAGGGGATCTACCCTTATGATTTCAGAGGTCTTGTGCAACACGAAGCTTGTGGGCACGGGTTTGGACAACTTGCCGATGAGTACGTTAAATACACCGGTACAATCCCAGCATTGGAAGTTTCAAATCTTCGTTCACTTCAAAGTTATGGGATGTTTCTGAATGTAGATGCAACGAATGATCGCTCTGTTGTTTTGTGGAGGCACTTCTTCAATGATCCGGTTTACACCTATGTAGGCACTTTTGAAGGGGGGTTATATTACCCGCAAGGTATATGGCGTCCCGAAAGCGGATCTCTAATGATCAATAATATACGGTATATAAATGCCCCATCCCGCGAAATAATTGTTAAGCGAATCAAACGGCTCGCCGGAGAGCAATTTTCATTCACAGAGTTTCGTGCTAAAGACCGCAACGAACTATCTGCTGCTACCAAGGCCGGCATTCTTATGATTGACCCAACAAAATTCCTCGCCCCGCCAATTATTATCAAGGTGCCGTAAAATAATATTAGCCAAAACCAATATATCTATTTTCAATTTTCCCAAACGTTTGCTAATAAAATAGAACTAAGTCCCGCAATAGGTTTTGTAATTTTTGTCGTAATTATTGGGTACAGAAGAGTATTTCTCAATATCATCTACCAGCGAATAGGGTTGCTTTACCAGTGATAGAAGTTGGTTAAAGAGGGTGTAGTCATTCTCATCTGCACCGGCCAATGCCTTCTCTACAAAGTAATTCCGGGGAGTAAAGAGTGGGTTCGTTTTTTCCATTAAACCTACGGCAGCAAAGAGTCCCTCTTCGCTCTCCTCCAGCCGCCGGGTCCAGTTTGTAATCCAGGAGTTCAGGGGATCCAATTGATGGGATTGATGGGATTGATGGGATTGGTGGGATTGATGGGATTGATGGGATTGATTGGGTTGATTGGGTTGACTACCTTTGTTGGGGATGCTTTTTTTAAGTGCAGAGAATGTATTTGTGTAGTCGAGTTTGGAGCTCTTCATTGCTGATAGCAGTTCATCTACTAAAACTCTATCCTCTGTTGCGGGGTTTACCAAACCTATTTTTGAAAACATCATAGCATACCATTTGTCCGTAAATTGATTGTCAAATTTGTCAATTATCTCATTTGCAATCTCAATGGCTCTGTCTTGTTGAGGATGAAGCAGGGGTAGGAGTGCCTCTGCAAGCTTTGCGATGTTCCATTTGATTATAGCAGGTTGGTTACCGAAAGCATAACGCCCTCCGGTATCTATTGAGCTAAAAACCGTACTGAGGTCATAAGCGTTCATAAAACTACACGGTCCGTAATCGAAGGTCTCACCGGAGATTGAGGTGTTGTCTGTATTCATAACCCCGTGAATGAAACCTACCCTCATCCAGTTTATTATAAGTTCAATTTGACGGTTCATTACATATTCAAGCAAACCGGCAGCGGGGTTTTTGCTCTGCAAAAGAGATGGAGAATGACGCTTAATCGTATAGTATAAAAGTGATTCCAAATCATTTGGGGAGCCATAATACCGGGCATATTCAAAGGTTCCCACCCGAATATGACTCGACATAAGCCGGGTAAGAACAGCTCCATCAAAGGCTTTATCACGGTAAACTTTTTCTCCGGTTTTTGTAACAACTAAACTTCTTGATGTTGGTATTCCCAGATAAAACATAGATTCGCTCATTAGATACTCCCGAAGCATAGCACCCAGGGTAGCTTTGCCATCTCCTCTGCGGGAGTATGGTGTTATTCCACACCCTTTTAACTGTATATCATAGCGCTCCCCTAAGGGGTTAATGTGCTCTCCAATTACTATAGCGCGACCATCTCCCAACATTGTAAAATGGCCAAACTGGTGTCCGGCATAGGCTTGAGCAAAGGGTGCGGTCTTCTCCGGTACCCGGTTTCCGGATAACAACTCACTCCACTCTTGTGGGTTTGTTGAGCTTCCGAATATATTTTGACCCAACTCCTCGTTAAATAGTACAATCTCCGGGTTTGGTACGACAGAAGGTTGAACCATACTATAAAACATCTGAGGGAGAGAGAGGTAAGTGTTGTCGAAATTTAAAATCTTATCTACCATTAATCCATTTTTTTTGTGCCGGAACCCGCTCTTTAAACATCAAAAACATAAGTTTGTTCAGCAAAACTAACCGGCGGTAACATAGATTTAATGAAAATATATGATGGAAGAGCTTGATGAATTTAAAAATATCTGAATCAAATTCTCATAAATTCAACTATTAATTTAATTATCCTTACAAGAAGATTTTTGTTACAGAGAGCTGGTTATCACATTGATTACGGATAACTGAGCAAAAGGGAATTTCACTTTACTTTTGCAAATATTTTTAATATATTTGTAAAAGGTATGGATGAAAGAAAAAAACCATTCTCGAAAGAGAAAAAAAGCGAGTTGGTACTGTTTCACGAAACTTTTACAAGGTTACACGGAAAACTTACCAATTTCTGTTTTTATTATCTAAGGGACAGAGAGGAGTCAAGAGAGATTGTTCAGGATGTGTTTCTAAAATTGTGGGAGGGGGATTACAATATTGAAGATTTACACAAAAAGTCGGAGATTGACTCACTGCTTTTTACAATTACAAGAAATAAATGCCTTGATTCTCTCAGGCATAAAAAGGTAGAGCTAAAATACAACGAAGCAAAGCGTGAAGAGTATTTGAGTTATGCAATTTCCGAACACGCTCTTAACGATGATAACTCGCTGGAATTCATAATTTCAAAGGATATTGAAAATGCTATAAACAAGGCAATAAAAGAGCTCCCGGATTCAATCCGGGAGACATTTATGTTGAACAGGTATAATCAGATGACCTATAAAGAGATTGCCGTTCATTTATCCATTTCGGAGAAGACGGTCGAGTACAGAATCTCGCGAGCTTTGAAGGATCTCCGTTCAAAGCTTTCTCCATACAACTATATGCTACTTGTAATACTATCTGAAAATGTAGTTAAAAGTATTAAAGAGACCCTGTAGCTATCTTTTTACCGGCTTTTTCTCCAGACCGGGAGGCCTCATTGAGTACTCTCCAACTCCTTTATCGGGCGAATTCAGCAACTTAAAAGCCTCTTCAGTTCTGCTCTTTTTTATCATATATTCAAGTAAAAGAGCATAGTTATAATGAACTGAGCCCTCATTTCTGTCCGGATTGTTATATGCAGCGTATCTGGTTAAAATAAAATAGATCTCCAGAAGTTCCGGTGCAAGAACCTCATCTTCGTACTTTCCTCCCGGAATTCGGATCATAAAATTGATATCACGGCAAAAATCTGCTGTGCGTCCCTCCGGATTACCGATAATATCATCCAGCTTTTCCTTTGCTAATGCATAATCTTTATTACGGATGGCCTGATTCAAAGATAACTTCTTTTTTAGATACTCTTTACCAGGAAATTCGGGGGCTGTCTCAAGTTCTACGGCTTCATTTACTGAACGGAACAGAGAAAAAAATATTTCATCTGTTTTCTTTACGCCATAAGCTGTGCTGTATTTATCTCTGTTATTGAGAAACTCAACAGCCAAAATGTTTCTCTTATCCTTTACAAAGGTGTTGAAATACCACCACAAACCGGGATTAAGGAGATTATAACCACTTTCTCTGATGTACATTGTTATATATTTGTCTGCCAGCTCCCTGTTCCACTTTGAGGCGTTGTAAACCGCGAACTCAAACATAAATGAGAGATCTTTTGAGCCCTCTTTTGCAAGCTTTTCGAGATATGATGAGCGTCTCTCATTTTTTAGGGCAGATTCTCCGGTTAGCAGGAAGATTTCCTCTTCCTGCCTTCCGGTTGAATAGTGAACCAGCTCAAGTGATTGCGGATCTACAAATGCATAGGTGGGGAATACAGCCACATTATAGTTTTTAGCTATTGGAGCGCCAGTCGCTGTCTCTGCGTCAATTTTTATGCTTATAAAGTTCTGATTATAAAAATCGCCAATCTGTTTTATAACAAAAATTTCATCGGACATAGATTTGCAGGGACCGCACCACTTGGTATAGAAATCAATGAAAACTAGTTTTTTCTCACTCTTTGCCTTGTCTATTGCCTCCTCCCAGGTGCCGTGAAAAAAGGAGATTCCCTTCTCCTGAGCCGTGGCTTCAGAAATAAATAATATAAATAGAAGTGAAATTATTATTCGGTTAAACATATTTGTGTGCATTGTAGAATTTATCAATTATTTTGTTACTCTCTTAACAGGTCTTGTAGAAACATAGGCAGTATCATCTGCTTTCTGAGTTAGTAAATAGTAACCGTGATAAGATGGATTTGAGTGATAATCAAAAGTGTAGAACTTCTTGTTGGGAGCCGTGGGTGTTCCTCCGTTTATTGAGGTAGATGATAAATGATAGGAGGTGGCCGAAGAGGTTATCGGAAGAGCAGTCCCATATATAAGTAGTGCAGCATTCACAGTTGCCAGATTTGCATCAAGTGCTTTAAGCTCATCTACAGCAGGCAGATACCATCCGATTGTGTTTCCGGGTGAGGCTTTGTATTCGTAGGCATATATAAATGCACTGGTTGATGCATTCAGATTGAGATTAGCCTGTCTTACTCTGTCAATCAGAGCGAGAGTATTCCCGTATCCATCTTCAAAACTTGGGGTAAAGAAGGTGCTGCCAACCGGTCCGAATTTTCTTGTGACGTGTTCGAGGGCAATTATCTTAGCCTCTTTAACATTTGCCGGATTTACCCAGAAAACCACACCTGTTGGTTTGTAGTTGCTGTCGTAAACCAAATCGCCAACTTCAAAATAGGTTTTTGGAGCTTTTAAAGATATCGGAATTGAGATAGTTACAGACGCACCGTTTAGTTCGGCTTTGATTTTAATCTCACCTTTTCTGTTTAATGTTGTAGGTGCGAAAAAATCATCCGGGGCCTTAACTGTAAGAACTTTGTTTGCATATGTAACTGTCCAGTCAGATGGAGAAGATAAAAGAGTTATAGTTGCACCGTCGGTACATTTTATTGCAGATGTAAATGTTTGTCCCTCCATAGCATCTATTGATTTAAGCTCAGATGATACATACAGAGATGTTGAAACAACACCTTTCGGATGGGTGTTCATAAAATTCCACATCAAAGGCATTATATAGTACCAGTTAATCCCGTGACCTTCTCCAACAATTGTAAAGAACTCAATATCTGCATTTGCCCCTCTCCACACTTTTGTAAGATATTGTTTATAGTTGTCAATTTTGAGAGTGTCACTAACAATAGCATCGGATGCAAAATATCCGCCCACGGTTGCTGCCCAGATGTTGATATTATCCAGAGCCGCACTGTATAGAACAGTATTATCGTCCTTACCGTTAAATGCCCTTACAGGCACAGCTCTTGGAGGGACCTCTCCTGTTGTGAGTTTCATTTGTCCCGATACCGGAACAGCAGCAGCAAAGATATCTGATCGCTTAAATGCCAGGGCAAAAGAGAATATTGCTCCACTTGAGTGTCCGCAGGTGTAGATTCTGTTCTGATCAGGAACAGGGGTGTGTTTTTTGAAGTATGTAACCATTGAGTCCACAAAAGGCAGGTGATAATCTGTATTCTGCCAGTTAACGGCCGATCCGGTATCTTCGCCTGCAGGGAATACAATAATACAGTTCTCTTTAATAGCAAGTTGTGATATTGGATTACTCATTGAGACACCTTCAAGCGGATCGACTCCTGTGTTGTAACTTCCGTGGAAGTTAAAGATAAGAGAGATCTGTTTTGATTTATCGATTGAAACCGGCATAAAGTACTTGAATCTCCTTTCGCTTTGTGTTCCGTTATATGTCACATTTATTCTAACCTGGTGGATACCGGGAGAGAGGGAGCCTGCCGGGATTTCCGGATTAGTATTATCTGGGTTGAACTTATCTACATTTACCTCTTTTTTGGATTGAGGCAGGTATGCGCTTGTGTCCTTCATACATGATGAAAGAAAGAAAAGCGGAATAAATAACAGTATATAATATTTCTTCATAATTCTTTGATTTATTGCTATATGCCGGTTAAATGTTGTCCATCAGATTAACGCCACCGTTAGATCTTCCATCCCTCCAGTGTGTCTGATATTTTATCTGTACATCAACAGGTATTCCGGCAACTCCTGTATGTTTCTTATTCAGAGTCAACCCAAGGCTAACTTTATCAAGATCGAATACAAGAATGTCACCTTTGTTCTCGTCACCATTTCCGTTTTTATCGCTTCCATAGCGTGAAACACCTAGAATCATTGTCATTTCGGTACGCGAAACGAAAATGCTGGTGATTACTGCATCGGCAGTGTAGCCAAGAGAGGTTAGTGATAATACAGCGTTATTCTCAGATGGGGTGCTGTTCGATTTTATATCAAGAATGTTATACTTGTAAAGTTTATTACCTGAAGTGAAAAAGAGGTATGGTGATGTCTTCATATTATAGAATCTGGACTCAGTAGTTGCTGTGCCTCCACCTACCTCTCCGGCAAGAGAGTAGATAGTTCCTGTTTTTCCAAGAAGAAGAAATCTTAGTGTATTATCGGTAGCTTTCAGTACTGCAAACGATGTTCCTGACTGGCTTGTAGCAGATCCGTAAATGAGATCGTGTCCCGGAAAAGCTTTTACATCTGTTGTCGGAATGCTATAGCTGCTTGCATAACTAGAGTATGCAAACCTTCCGTAAACCTTATCAAACACAACGAAATATCCAAGTGTATAACCGTGCTGGAAAAGGTTGTTGTTGGCAGTAGGAATCATACCGTCATAATATCCGAATGATGAAAAATAACCGTTTGAGCCATAAACACTCTTCTTATTGTAATAGAAACTTGGCGACCAAATAGAAGGAGCAAGTGATGCAAAATAGAGAGCTCCTCCGGAGATCAGGTTGAATTGGGTCATTTGTTGGAAACCTGTACCATATGCATTACTTCTCCACACATTTATTCCTTCGTGGAAAAACTCAGGTTTATATCCGGACACATCGGGTGGCGGGTAAGAAGAAATTCCGGTAAATGCCTCTCCTGTAAGATATGGAGTTGGATCAGGGTCGAGTGTTCTCTTATCCAGCAGCGCGATTTGATCATCGGCCAAAACCATTATCCTGCCAAATCCGTTTACAAATGGATAGTTCTGAATTTTGGTTGCTTCAACCATAACAAATCCAAGCTTTTGTGGGTTTGTTCCAAGTGGTTTTCCGTATCTGGACTCAAAGTAGTTGATAGCCCAGTTTGCAGGTTTATCAAGCCTTAAATAGGATAGTTCTGCTTTCCCTTTCGATTTACTCAGAACCATAATAAGATTTCCTGCAGTAGATGAGGAGACATTAAGGTTAAAACGGTAATATTTCTTAATGGTGGTCTCTTTATCTTCAACGATAAATCTGGATATCTTGTTTCCCGGTAGAAGGTCTACTTTAATTTGCAGATTAAGTTTTGTAGATACTATTTTATTGTCAATCTCCCAGGCATATTTGAATTTACTGGTGTCGCTGTAAAGAGTACCGGTCAGCTTAGGGTTTATCTTTAAACTGTCATCGACATCCTTTGAGTACTGTTCGTCAATTCCCTCAATAGCCAACTCATTGATCTCTCTGTAATCTTTCTCGCTTGTCCCAAGATCTTTATAACATGAATTCATAATAAAGAGAGCGAGAATTAATAAAATTATATTTTTTTGTTTCATATTCTGTTCTTTTAAATTGAATTAATTCTGAGGGACCATTCTGTCTATATAGATTCTGTATCCGGTCTCATCGTCGAAAGTCGGAATAGCATTCAGATAGTTGGCAAGCCCCTGAAAATATTGTCTGCCTTCGTTGTTGATATCAAACGGGCAGGTCTCGGCATTGGAGAATCTGCTGTTAAATGAGATGAGGATTTTCCACTTTTTAGGGTGATAGAAGCCTATATAGTCATATCTTAAAGGGGTATCCCACCATACAGGTTTAGACAGATAGTTATTTATATAGAGGTAACTCCTCAGGCCATCTTTCATTCCAATGTCAAAATCGTCACTTGGCTCCATCTCCAGAGCAAGGCGCTTATCTTCCGGATTTGTAAAACTTGTACTCAGGTTCCCTCTGTAAACTACAATTCTCAATGTATCGGTGAATTTACCTGCACCGAATGTCTGAGTATTGGAGAGTGCTTTATAGTGTGTGCCGGCCACTGCTGTTGTAGAGTCGGCAGCTACTTTAATCTTATAGGTACGGCTAACATCAGAAGGGGTTCCAAGAAACTCTACAACTATTTTTGCTGTATCTGTAACCACTCCATCTCCTTTCATTCCAAAAGAGAAGGTTGTTCTGTTGTTGAAGATCATCTTTTTATTATAATCCAGTGTATAATATTTGAACTGGATTCTGGCCTTATCTCTATAGAGGTTATCGATACTCTGATCGCAGGAAACCGAGATAAAGATTGTTGCCAAAATTGTAAGATATGCCAGTATTGTTTTCATTTTCATAATATTTACTAGATTTTAATTTCTGTTGCCGGTTTCTATCTCTTTCAATGGAATCGGGAAGACAAATACCTTATCGCTTGGGGGAACTACCCCGATTACTCCGCTGCTTGTTGGTATTCCGGTGTTAAGCCTTTTATATGCATACCACAGCTGTCCCTCACCGATAAATTCTCTTTTTATCTCTTGAATGATATATTCCATTGTAAGATATCCCCAATGTGAGTTATTTCTGATTCTGTGGTCTCTTAAGGTGTTAATATATGAGAGAGCCTGCAGGTCATCTTTTCCCAGGAAACACTCTGCAAGAATCAGATACATCTCTGATAGCTTTATCATTGGCATCTTCGGGAAGAATTTCTCTTTATTATCTACATTGAATTTGGTAAAATATCCGGTTGCCACAGAGAACCACTTAATATTTCTTACATCGTCATTATTACCTTCATAAAGTGTAGATATATTTGCAAATGGAAGATATGCAAAGCGAGTTGATGTTGCCGTGATTTCCGGGTAGTGAAGACTGATGGTGTAATCGGAGAGGTTCTTGTTGCGTAGAGAGAAGATGTGTTCATCGGAGAATAGAATATCAATCTCTTTATCCGATTTATCGGTGCTTGCAAAATCGAGGAGTTTGAATTTCCCTGACTCAACAACCTCCTGAGCATATTTAATGGCATTTGTTTTATCGCCTCTTATGAGACTTACTCTTGCCAGTAGCGCTTTTACTCCATAGAGATTTATTCTTGCGACGTATTTATCTGCATCATTTTTATTGGTCAGTTCAAATGGTTTCACTGTTGTTACCGGGTCATTACTTAACATTTTTTCGGCCTCTTTAAGATCATTAACAACCAATTGAACCGCCTCTTCAACAGTATACATCGGAGGAAGGGAAACTCCGAACTCCGTATTATATGGAATTCCTTGTGCTTTAGGTGAATTTTTAACATCCGGACAGAACATCCTTATCAAATCTAAATGTAGGTAAGCTCTTAGTGCAAGTGCCTCTCCAAGAACCTGATTTCTCATCTCCGGTGTCAGTACGGTTGCATCTTTCCCTGCCCATTTAATTATATTGTTGGCCCCGCCTATTGCCGAATAGAGATCTCTCCAGATTCCCAGAATAGTGGTCTGGGATGAAGCATCTTCGTAATCATAATTTCTCATTTTTTCATAAGAGGTGGCAATTCCGTCGTAGCTGTAATACTGAGCCAGCAGATCAAGATTCTGCATTGTCAGTTTCATCCCGTACAGAGATGATGAGGCCATTGAACTGTAAACTCCTGCCAAAGCCTCTGTGTATCCTTGTGGTGTGCTGAACAGTTTCTCTTCTGTAACCTTATCGGCAAGATCAATATCCAGCCACTTATTGCAGGAGAAGAGAGTTGCAGTAAGACATATTATTGTAAATGCTTTGAATTTCATAGCTTTAATATTAGAAGGTTAAATTAAGTGAAAGAGAGAATGTTTGAGCGAAAGGGTATGACGTTCCTCTTTCAATCTTTACAGTTGACAATCTGAACAGATCACTTGTAGAGAGGACTAGTTTTGCCCTTTCAATATTGGCTTTCTCAAGATATTTCTTAGGAAGTTCATAAGATAATGAGAGTGTCTGCAGCCTAAGGAAGTTGTTTTTCTGAACAAGTCTGGTTGTCTGGTATGGAGCAGATGTGTCATCAATTCTTTTAAAAAGAGCAACATCGCCGGGACTCTTCCATCTGTCATAAAGCACGCGTTTATCGGCATTGTAATATGGTGATGAGCCCTCAACTTTCTGAGCGAGAGTTGAGTTGTAAATTTTCGCACCATATTCATAAGCCATCACAACATATAGGTTAAACCCCTTATAAATGAGGTTCGACTGAATTGTTCCAAGCAGAGATGGGTTGACATCTCCAACTAAAATTTTGTCTTTTGGATCATAGACGAATGTGAGATCGCCGTTTAGTTTTCTGAATATCTCATTACCTGTTGCAGGGTCTATTCCAAGAGATTCAACAACCATCAGTGCACTTTGTGAACGGCCGGCCTGATATGTTCTCAATGGTTTAGGGCCGGTAACATTCTGTTGAGAATTCGCCTCCTGATTCATCGCCTCGAGAGCGTTAGAGAGATTCTTTATCTTATTTTTATTTGAAGAGGCTCCAATTGTTACATTCCAATTCAGCCCATCGTTGTAATTGCGGATAATGTTAAACCTTAGTCTCATATCTAATCCTTTATTCTCCATAGATCCAAGGTTTTCGGTGTAACTGCTGAAACCTGTTGAAGGTGCCACATCAATTGGAAGTAAAAGATTCTGAGTTTGCTTAATATAGGCATCCATATTTAGAACAACTATGTTCTTCCACATATTTAGATCAAATCCAATATTGTTTTGAATTGTATTTTGCCATCTGAGAGCAGGGTTTCCGTAGCCGAGAAGTTGGGCGCCGTATACTCCGTTATATTCATAAGATGAGTTGTACTGGTATTTTGTGATTGCCTGGTCGGCAGAAAAATTTACTGAGCCTGTACTACCAACCGAAGCTCTCAATTTAAGAGTTGCATCGCTGTTCCACCACTTTTCCCTGTCAATGTTCCAGGCTGCTCCGAATGACCAGAAAGGGGCAAAACGTGACTCCTTTCCAAAACGGCTTGAACCATCTGTTCTGAAAGAGACGTCAATATAGTACCTGCTGTCATAGCCGAGGTTAACATTGGCAAAGAATCCGATAAGCCTTGATTTATCAAATGAGCCTGAAGGCTTGGAATTTTCTTTAAACTGCTGGGCATATTGTACGAATCTCATATTATCACTTAGAAATCCTGTAGCAGTGTATCCGTCACCAATCGCATCTGTAGTTGCTGCATTTGAACCTACTCCAACATTTGCAGTGATCTTATCGGCAAAAGTATTATTATATGAGGCAGTTATGTTTCCGTCAAAATTGATATCGGTTCTGTTTGATGTGGTGTAACTCCCTCTCTTATTGGCATCGGTCTCCTTATCAAAGGCCGAAGATAGTGGAGAGAGATATTTCTCGGTTTTGGAAAGGTTCTTACTGATTGATGCTCTTCCCGTAACTCTAAAGTTTTTATTAATTCTCCAGTCCATATTGAAGTTGTCCTGGAATTCGGTATATTTATTAATGTCAGTATTTGGAAGGTTGGCATTTACCAGCGGGTTTACTGCATTGTTAAAAGCAAAAGTACGTATAATATTACCGGTGGTCTTGTCATAAGCTCTTTCAATAGGGTTTTGAAGTGCATAAGTGGAAAATGAACCGTAAGGTGAATTAGATCCCTCAACGTTATTTATGGTAAGATCGTTTCTGATAAGGAAGTTTGTTCCTATGTTATAGTTAAAACTTACGTTGATTCCATACCTTTCACGACCGGAGCCCTTCATTACCCCCTTGTCGCTATCATAATTAAGTGTAATACCATATTTAAAACTCCTGTCTCCGCCCTCGACAAATGCATTGTATCTCTGATTTATACTGGTTCGTAAAGGTTTGGAAAGCCAGTATGTATCTACACCGCGCACAACCTCGGCCAGGCGATCGTTATATTTAATATCAAGGGCAATCTGCTCTTCACGGTTGTTTGTACGACTTTTAAATACTCCTGCTAATTTTTCATATTCAAGTTTTTCAGTCGCATTCATAAGGTTATAGTCTCTTAAATCTGGAATTGAGACTGTAAAATTTGCGTTTGCAGATACCCTTATAACGCCCTCTTTCGGAGGTATTGTTGTAATAAGAATCACTCCGTTGGCACCCCTCGATCCGTAAAGCGAGGTGGCAGAAGCATCTTTTAAAATGACAAATGAGTCTATGCGGTTCATATCTAGGTCATAAACTCTTGTTGGAGATACCTCGATACCATCCAAGAGGTAAAGTGGAGCATTCGGATTGGATCTGGCATCATCGGCACTGGAGCGGAGGTCAAATCCATTCTCACCCCGGATAGTTATCTCCGGAACTCTGTTTGGGTCAGATCCGAATTCAGTGTTGGGAACTATACGGATTGAGGGGTCAAAAGCTGATATTGCCTGCATAAAGTTAAGCGAGCCAACCTTTCTCAGTTCATCTCCCTTTACAGTAACCTGTGAGCCTGTAAAGCTGGATTTGGTTCTGTCAAAATATCCGGTTACAACTACATTATCAATGTTGTATGCAGCCTCGTTCATTACAACCTTTGCAAATGAAGCGGTGTTTGAAGGGTTAAAATCCATAATAAGATCGTCAAACCCTATATAAGAAAACTTAATTTTAGTTGTACCAACCGGTACTTTTAATTTGAATTTTCCTTCAAGATCTGTTGATGTCCCTTTTGTTGTTCCCACTACCAGTATATTAACTGCAATGAGTGGTTCTCCTTTAACATCTACAACCAACCCCTCAATTTCAATCTCTTTTGGAGTTTGTTGGAGCTGATTCTCGTTCACACTCTCTTTTTCCTTTGTCGGAATAATAACAATCAGATCATTTTCAATTCTGTAAGTTAAGTTAGTTGAACTTAATAAATTTTCCAGAACATTTTCAAGTTTCTCATTTTTAAAGTTTACTGTAACTTTTTTTGCAAGATCGGTCTGGTTATTGTTCTGAAATATGGCAACATTGGTCTGTTTTGAAATTTTATCCAAAACAGCGGTTATTGGCATATTTGCCGCTTCAAATGTAACCAGTACCTGAATTGAATTAGCTGCAAAAGCTTGGATAACAGCAATCATAGTAATAGAGAGCAGTAGCAAACCTCTTAATGATTGTGCTATTCTGCTCCTGGACAAATAAAGTTTATTCATAGATTATTAATTATAAATGATTTAGTTTTATGTTTATTTCTATGGTTTAAATAGAATTATTGTATCTCCTTCAACAATCCATTTAAGACTTGCACTTTCAGAGATGAGATCAATAATCTTTTTGACATCGTAACTTTTTGTAAGTTTTCCTGAAAACCTTAATGCAGATAGGCTTTCGTGTGAAAGCATTACTTTTATCCCGTAAAATCGCTTAATCATAATTATGAGCTCATTCAATGGGGTGTTGTTGAACCAGGTCTGGCCATCAATCCAGGATGTGAACTCGCCGGTATTAACCTGCTCTTTAAGGATTGATCCGTTTTGCTGGTTGAAGCGCAGTTGGTCACCGACTTCTAGGAGCATCAGATTCTCTTTAATTCCAACTCTTACGCTTCCTTCGGTGAGAGTAACGTGCTGATTTGTATTGTCGGAATAACAATTAATATTAAAGCGTGTTCCCAAAACCTGAGTTTCGAAATTGCCCGTCTCTACAATGAATGGAGTTTTGTTTGCCATTTTTGAAACCTCAAAATAGGCCTCACCTTTGAGGATAACTCTTCTCTCCTTCTGCGTGAATGTTACCGGGTAGGTAAGTTCACTCTCCGAGTTTAGCCAAACTTTGGTCCCGTCACTCAGTTTTAGCATATAGGTTGTTGCAGTCGGAATCTTAATTGTGTTGTATGCTGCATCTGCTTTTACTGCTGCTGCCTGATATTCAAGTCCGTTTGTGACATCTTTTGAAATCCTGGCTCCTGCATCACTAATCTCTGCAGTCAACTTAGAGACAGGAATTTCTCTACCATCCGAGAGAATGAGAGTGGGGTCGCTCGGCTTGATTACGGCGACATCTGCAGTATTGCTTTTATCTGTAAAATAGTCATCACCCAGATAATTATTGATTGCAAGGGCAAATAAAATTAAAATTGCAGCAGCTGCACTGCTCAGGTAAAAGCGTTTCACTCTTTTCTCTCTGTTGAGTGCCGATACTCCGATGTCGGCTTTGTTTACTATATTCATCCACATTATCTCGGCCTCTCTTTTCTCCTGGCGTGAAAGTGCGGCATTTACTTTTGCAGCAACGAAAATCTTCTGTATATTAATGAAATATAGTCTGTTTTCTTCCGATTGTTCAATCCAGTTTAATAGAGACTCGCTCTCTTGCTGAGTGCTTTCATTTGTCAGAAATCTGATAATTATCTGATCCATTTTTAGTGTATTTAAATTAATAACGATTAGCCGGCTTCTATACCCTAAATAATATACTATTTTTTTACATTTGTTGGTGAAAAATCATCCAACCCGGCTATTTTATATTGTGGCCAAGAAGATGGGGGTACCGGCTATGGGCGTGCATCTTTACAGAGATGGAGTGGCAATTATGAAGATAAAGCTATTGGGACTATTTACCATTGTTGATGCCAAAGGGTTGGAGATGAATCAGGGAGAGACGGTTACAGTTTTTAATGATATGTGCTTTATGGCTCCGGCATCTCTAATAGATGAGAGAATATCGTGGAGTGAAATAGATGAGTCAACCGTCGAGGCGAAATTCACAAATGGAGATTTTGTTATAGGGGCTACACTCTTTTTTAATGAAAAGGGTGAATTGATAAACTTCATTAGTAATGACAGATTTGAAACAACCGACGGGAAAGAGTACAATAACTACCCGTGGCTGACTCCCGTTGACTCATATTGTGATATTAACGGATACCATCTGCCTTCAAAAGCAAGGCTAATCTACAGAAAACCGCAGGAGGATTTTTGTTACGGTGAGTTTGTTTTAAAATCTATTGAATATAATTGTACCAATTATAATTAGCTTTAATATATATTTAACATTTATGTGGCACTATATCTCTGAGATAAAACTTGCACTAGCGGATAGAAGTTGGTTAAATATGGGGTTTATCAGGCCTTTTGGATCATCGTCACAATTATTTCAAATCCCAATTACCTTTTTATCAACAACTTCAATATTTGGATTTAATTTTTTATGGTGCTGTATAAACTCATCTTTGTTATAGGGAGCAACTGGAAAAAAAGATGTTGGAGGAACTCTTATTAATATGCTCCCATCCAGCTTTTGAACTCTTTAACCCTCTCTCGGCTTACAATAACCTCCTCTGCTCTTTTTGGAATTAGTTGCAATTTTAATCTGCTGTTGAACCATTTGGAGATTTTTTGAATACTCCGGCTGTTCACAATACAGTTTCTGTTTATTCTAAAAAATTCAGAGATATCTAATTGATCGACTAATTGGTTTAATGATTGGTCAAGGGCATATTTTTCGCCTTCAAATGTATAAGCCGTAGACAATCCCCAGTCAGAAATTATATATGCAATTTGGGAGCTATCTAACGCCTTATAGATATCGCCGGTTCGTATTAAGAAACGCTTTTTGGGAATTGTTTTTTTTGCAGATACTATCTCCTTCAAGTTCTCATATTGCGGAATCTGAAACAGCGAAGAGAAGTCACGAAATTTATCTAACACTCGCTTGATATCTGCAAAATCATAGGGTTTTATGAGATAACCTATACTATTTACCTCAAAAGATTTAAGAGCATATTCACTGTATGCAGTAGTAAAGATAACAGGAGCCTTAACATCTACAGCTTTATAGATCTCAAAGCAACTCCCATCCTTCAGCTGAATATCCTGAAATATCAAATCGGGAAGATCATTCTCTTTTAGCCATTCAACAGATGCATCTATAGATGAAAGAGTAGCAACTATCTCGTAATCCCGGTTGTACTCAAGAATCAGCTGTTTTAAACGGTTTGCTGTGTGAATTTCATCTTCAATTATTAAAATTCTCATAATCTTCAAGATAAAGGATAGGTAATTTTACAATAAAAAATCCATTCCCGGTCAAAACGACAACATCTTTGCCACACAACAATTTATATCGCTTCTTAATATTCTGCAAGCCCACAGAGGTAGACTCTTCCTCTTTTTTAATTATGTTCAAATTGTTCTTTACAACGATGTAATCTGAGTTTATATTAACATCAATTCTAAGAGGAGTTTTATCGCTCATCTTATTGTGTTTTATGGCATTCTCTATCAATAGTTGAATTGAAGCAGGAGAGATATAGATCTTATCCAGAAGTGCATCATCTACATCCAACACCAACTCAATACCTTTATCAAAACGGGTTTTGAGCAGATAGAAATAGTCTTTAACAACTGTTAACTCCTCTTTTAATGTTACCAGGGTGAATTCGTTCTTTTCGATTATGTAGCGGAGAGTTTTAGAGAGTTTAACAATAAACTCCGAAGCTAAATTGGCGTCTGTATGAACAATGGATGAGAGTACGCTCAAACTGTTAAATAGAAAATGGGGTTCAATTTGGGCCTTTAAAGATTTATACTGAGCCATTACATTCTCTTTCTCAAGCTCTGCATTTTTGAGTTGCTTCTCCTTGTATGCCAGTTGGCTTTGAAAGTACTCATAAGTACTATATCCCAAAAAGTAAAATAGGAGCAGGGAGATTGTGAGTTCGGGATTAACGAATGATATATCTTTCCAAATTTCAGAGTTACCGAACAAATAACTGTCCCCTAAACGATATACACTATTTGTACTGAGAGCAATTGAAAAACCGAAA